>Ga0209648_10003980_pt1 | contig 12507 bp, 11 predicted proteins | sample GraSoi2013_115cm_FD_185830 | JGI IMG/M metagenome (GOLD analysis project Ga0209648, IMG submission 185830) | Grasslands soil microbial communities from the Angelo Coastal Reserve, California, USA - Sample 9_17_2013_115cm (SPAdes) (version 2) | ecosystem: Environmental > Terrestrial > Soil >...
TCCGATTCCGCTGTCGACATGATTCTGCACCGGAGACTGAAGGGCCAGCGCACCATGAGCAGCGCGGAAATCGGCCGCCTGAAAAATACCGGGCTCACAGAAAAACAAATTATCGAGCGCATCAATTCGGGCATGACCGACGCGCAAGCCGACCACGAAGCGACTGTGCGAGAGGCCACGCGGAATCACTCCGGGACCGGGTTCCAGCGAGTGCATGGACGCCGGTAACGCCGCTTTCCTGATTCGAACCTCAGTCTCGCGGTGCGGCAGTGGGCGGAAAAAATCGCACGCTGCTTTTGCTTCTGACTTTTCCCCGATACAATCAAAGCGCTTTGAGCGTTCGAATTCATGCGCGTGTCGTGATAGCGGCGCTTTCCGCGACGGCGGCCTTCTGGGCTAGCGGTTGCGTTGCGGCGCTTGGCCCGGGCTACACCATTGAGAAACAACAGGTGCGCGTGCAATTTGTTCCGGCTCCAGAGCTCCGCATTCGAATTGACGCGGAATACCGGCTGAAGAATACCGGCAACCAGCCGCTCAGCGAGTTGGAGTTGCGCTTGCCGGGGCGGCGGCGATTCCATTTTGATGAACCTCGCGCCACCTGGGACGCAACTGCAATCACGACAGGGACCGCGAGCGACAATCCACGAAATGCGTTGATCACGCTTCCTCAGCCGTGGACCACCTCGGCGCGGCACACTTTGCATCTTTCGGTGGAGTATTTGCCGGCGGCGGGTGAAACGGAATTGGGTTTTTCGGCAGATGCGTTTTTTCTGCCGGCAGCAGGGTGGAGTCCCGAATTGCTGCCAGCGCGGGGTCTTTTCGCCACTGGCGGCGTGCCGCCAAAAAAATGGGAAATGAGCGTCAGCGTGCCGGAAGGATTCCTGGTGCATACGAGCGGAAGGCAAAAGAAAGACTCGCGCAGAAACGGGGAGATCACGGTCGTTGCTACCCAACGTTCGAATGACCGTTATCCGTTCGTGATTGCGGGACGCTACAGCTCCGCGCAAATCGCCGCAGGAAAAGAAAAAATAGTTTTGTGGACGCGCAAGGCTCAGGATCCCGCGGCGTTGCGCGGATTGAGCGAAGCGCTTGCTCGAACGACGGAAGCGTACGATGCCGTGTTCGGAACGCGCACGAAGGAGCCATCGGCGACGTGGATTGCGGAATGTCCCGTGGCGCAGGGCTGTTTCACGCTTCCGACGCGTACGACCGCAGTATTGCTGGGTGAGAAAGAGGAACCAGCGATGGCTGAGATGGTTTCTCCGGACACCCTAATGGCGGACCTCGGCAGCGGTGCCCCCCAGATTGAGGGCGCTGCGGTTGCTCCATCGCTGGCGGCCAGCTGGCTAGGCTACTGGCAAAATCCAGGGTTCTTCGAGCCGGAGCCTCCGCTGTCGGCGCTTCCGGCGTTCGCGGCGTCGATTGGGCGCGAGGCGGCGGAAGGAGCGGACTCGCGCGCCGAAACCATTCGACGCGCACTGCAATTGATCCCGGAGAAGCCTGGAGCCCGCGGACCGGAGGAACCGGCGGTGGTGCGCGCGAAGAGTTTTCTGTTTTTTTATGCGTTGCAAGACCGGTACGGGCGGGAAGTGTTTCGAAAGGCGATCAATCACATGCTGCAGGCACGCAGGGAACGCGATCTGGAGCTCAACGACTTGATTGCGGCGTTCGAAGAAGAGACGCACGAGAACATGGCCGAGTTCGTGCGATTGTGGATGAAGCGCCCGGGAGTGCCGGAAGAGTTTCGCGCGCACTACCAAGCGACAGCCGGGGCGATGGACCATTCTGAAAAGTACCGTTCCAACTGATTCGCTTATGCATTACACATACGTTCTGAAGAGTAGGAAAGATGGTCGCTGGTACGGGAATGACGGCGGACCTGCGGCAACGAGTTAGCGACCACAATAGCGGCAAAGTTCACTCGACACGTCACCGTCGCCCATTGGAGTTGGTTTACTATGAAGCTTGTCGCAGCGAACCGGATGCCCAGCGCAGGGAGCGATACCTAAAATCGGGGCGAGGGAAGCGGTACCTTCGTCAGAGACTTCACAACTGGATTGCTGAAAGCGCGAACAAGTTGGAACGGCACAAGGAGACCGCACCATGAGAGATGTGATTCTGACCGACCGGGGGCCGAAACCCATTGGACCGTATTCGCAGGCGATCCGGGCGAACGGATTTTTGTACGTCTCGGGGCAGGTGGCGCTGGATCCGAAAACGGGGGAGATGGCAGGCGCAGACATCAAGCTGCAGACGGAGCGGACGCTCGAAAACGTGAAGGGAATTCTGGAGGCTGCGGGCTCGAATCTGCATCACGTGGTGAAGACGACGGTTTTCCTGAAGGACATGAATGACTTTGCGGCGATGAACGAAGTGTACGGCAAATATTTCACTCTGGCGCCGCCGGCGCGGTCGACAGTGCAAGTGGCGCGGCTGCCGAAGGATGCGCTGGTGGAAATTGAAGTGATTGCGGAATTTGCCATTCTGTGATTTATAAGTTACACTGAAACCGTGATCGAGATTCGTCACTACGTCAACCACGCTGGAAAAGATGTGTTTGACGATTGGTTGACGCAGTTGAGGGATTCCCGGGCGCAGGCGAAGATTGCGGTGCGAATCAACCGACTGGCTGCTGGGAATTTTGGCGATTGCAAGCCGTTGCGCCAAGGATTGAGCGAGCTACGAATCAATTGGGGACCTGGCTATCGCGTCTATTACGCGATGATCGGCAGGGAATGCGTATTAGTTCTCTGCGGCGGCGACAAGCGAAAGCAGTTCGCAGACATTGAGCGGGCGCTGGAATACCTCAAAGATTACAAAGAAAGGACGGGAACCTCATGAAACGCAAAGCCAGCATCTCGCACGATGAGGCCATTATTCGACGCCTCCGGAAGGACCCGGGTTTTGCCGCCGAGTACCTCAAAGCTGCGCTGGAAGATGAAGACGAACCCCGCGTCCTGCTTATTGCCTTGCGTCACCTAGCCCAAGCCCAGGGCATCGCCAGAGTCGCCAAGGCCGCCGGCATCGAGCGCGAGAGTCTTTATCGGGCATTGTCGGTTCATGGCAACCCGCGTTTATCGACGCTGGTCGCCGTCACAAGGGCAATTGGGTTGAGACTCACCGTAGAAGCCGCACAATAAGCTAAGAAATACCCACCCTTCGAAAACCAAAACCGGAGGGTGGGGGACGTCGTTAGTTATTCTTGATAAACGGATGGAAATCGCGTCCTAGCGTCGTGTCTGACCACAAGAAAGGAAACCTAGCGAAAAAGAGATGATGACTGAGCTGACATACTCTAGGGCGGTACCTTTCTCCGCGGATGGGCATGTCCCTGACGCGGCTTAAGCTTGACGGAGAGCGAGGCAAGTAAATGCAGCTCATCGACAAGATTCCGGTGTGGGGTCCGCCGGACGAAGGCGCGCTCAGCCAGATCAAAACTTGCGCCAAGACCGCCGACAAGGTTGCACTGATGGCCGACCATCACAAAGGCTATGCCGTGCCCATCGGCGGAGTGGCCGCATACAAAGATTCCATCAGCCCGAGCGGAGTCGGATTCGATATCGCTTGCGGCAACAAAGCTGTCTTACTGGATATGCCCGGCTCTGCGCTTCGAGCAGACATCGGCAAGATCATGGATGACGTGTGGCAGACGATCAGTTTTGGAATCGGACGGCGGAACGCGGAGCAAGTAAGCCATCCGTTGTTTGAAAGTTCGGCCTGGAAGTGCGAAGCCGCTGCCCCTCTGAAACAGATGGCGCGCGAACAGCTAGGAACGGTCGGCTCAGGCAATCATTACGTCGATCTCTTCACGGACGAACAGGACCGGGTTTGGGTCGGAGTACATTTCGGATCGCGAGGGCTGGGACACAAAATCGCGACCTGGTTTTTGAAGAAGGCCGGAGCGAAAGATGGAATGGATGTCGATCCGTGCGTAATCGATGCCAATAGCGATCTTGGCGATCAATACATCAAGTGCATGCACCTGGGCGGTGAGTACGCCTATGCCGGGAGAGATTGGGTGTGCGGGAAGATCGCGCAACTGCTCGGCGCTTCCATTCTCGAAGAGGTTCACAACCATCACAATTTTGCCTGGCGAGAGACTCACGACGGCGAAGAGTATTGGGTCGTTCGCAAGGGAGCAACGCCCGCATTTCCGGGACAGAAAGGGTTCGTCGGCGGAACTATGGGCGAAACGTCTGTCATTCTCGAAGGCATTGAGAACGAAGAAGCCAAACACTCTCTCTACAGCACGGTGCATGGCGCCGGCCGAGTCATAGGGAGGATGGAGGCCCGAGGCAAAACGGACCGCAAAACGGGGCAGGTACTTCGTCCAGGCAAAGTGACATCAGAAATGATGCAACGTTGGCTGAAGAAAGCGAACGTCGAGTTGCGCGGAGCAGGACTGGATGAGTCTCCCGACTGCTATAAGCGATTATCAGAGGTTCTTAGCGAGCACGGGAAGAGCATTCGCATTTTGCACACGCTTACCCCCGTGGGCGTGGCGATGGCCGGAGCCAACGAATCCGATCCGTACAAGGATTAAATGAGGCGCCGCGAGTTTCACGCCTGGGTGGACCCACTGTAGTAGGTCAGTTTGAATTTGACCCCTATTGTCACGATTAAGGAAATTTAAACTGACCCGCTACCGGACTCACCGCGTCCTTGACAAATTCTCTACGAGCGTGATACCTAGTGGGCTCGTCCCCGTAAGCCCATAGAGAGTCCTGGAAAGGTCTGTGTCCCATGAAAAAACTATTGCAAGGCGCGGTAGTGGTGTCGGCATTTTTGTTTGCGATGAGTGCGAGTGTCGTTGCGCAGTCCTCGAATGGCCCGAACGGCAATGCCTATGGTTACTCGGTTCACGGCAACACAACGGGATTCACTAAGAAGGCTATCGATCTCGGCGCCGCCGATCCAACGATGGTCATCTCGGCGACGGTGTGGCTGACGCTGCACAACGAAGCGCAACTTGACCAGCTCGTGCGGCAGCAACACCAGAAGGGTTCAGCGAATTTTCACAAATGGATTACGCAAGACAGTTTCAACGCGGCCTTCTCCCCTACGGCGCAGGAAGTCAACTCAGTTCAGAACTACCTCACGGCCCAGGGATTGTCTGTCGTGTCGGTCGCGGAGAACAACTTCTATGTGATGGTCCAGGGTACGATCGGAGACATCGAGAAGGCCTTCCACTTGAGCATCCACAATTACAGCTGGAATGGCCAGACGTACCGCTCAAACACAGGCGATCCGAGCGTGAACGATGCGGCCGGCGCCCATGTGGCGGCCGTCACCGGCCTGGATGATTTTGGCTTTGTCCCCAACAACGTCGCGCCCACCGACGGAGACGGCAACACCATCGCGCCTCTGCCCTTGCCTGCAAACGCGACGTCGAACGGGTTCTTCTTCGAGAGCCAGTGCTTCCGGGCCACGGAGACTCACACGTTCAAGACCGCCCCCGGCGTCACCCCTGCGCACACGGCGACCTATTCCGGCAACCGCTATGGCGCGAACATCAGCAACACCAGCCTCGGCCATCTCGCGCCCTGCGGGTACCAGCCGAGCGAGCTGCACACTGCCTACAACATGAAGCCGCTCTACACCGCTGGCCTCGACGGCACTGGCCAGACTATCGTCATCGTCGACGCGTGGGGCTCAGGCACAATCGCACAGGACGCCGAGGTGTTTTCGCAGCTCTACGGCCTGCCGGACATCACCTCGAGCAACTTCCAGGTGGTTAAGGGCGACGGCATCTGGAAAAACAATGGTGTCAAGAACCGCTCGACCATCGGCGGCTGGGCCGTCGAAACCACCCTCGACGTCGAGTGGGCGCACGCCATGGCGCCAGGGGCCAACATCGCGCTCGTGGTCTCGCCCAACGGCCCCGACAGTCCGCACGGTCAGGGCGGCGGGCCGCTGTTCGAAGCCGTCAACCTCGCCGTCGTGCGCGGGCTCGGCAACGTCATCTCCAACAGTTGGTCTACGCTTGAGGGGTTCATCTCGCCGGCGGCCACGGCGACGATGGAGCGTATCCTCAAGCAAGCCGCCGCCAAGGGCATCGACGTGAACTTCTCCAGCGGCGACGCCGGCGACGAGATCCTCCGCGCCGGATTTCAGACCGTCGACTATCCGGCCAGCTCGCCAAACGCGACCGGCATCGGCGGCACCAGCCTGTTCCTGAACCCTGACAACACCATCCGCTTCCAGACCGGCTGGGGCAACAATCTCACCCGCGCGTCGCGGACCGCGCGACGCTGGGCTCGCCTCCCGTCGTGCCGCCGTTGCACCTCGGCTTCCAGGGCGGAGCGGGCGGCGGGTCGAGTCTGATGTTCGCCAAGCCTGCGTTCCAGAGTGCGCTCGCCGGATCGACGCGACAGGTGCCAGACATCTCCATGGTGGCCGATCCGTTCACCGGCGTGGAGATCATCCAGACGCTCGATATGGGCAGCGGGCCGCAATTGTTCGTTGAGGTGATCGGCGGCACCAGCGTCGCCTGCCCGGTCTTCTCCGGCGTGATGGCCGTCGCCTCGCAGAAGGCGGGCCACGGACTTGGCCAGGCGGCGCCGCTCCTCTACGGGCTCGGGTCAGGCATCACCGACGTGGTGGCCGTGACGTCGCCCGACGATGTCATCGGCACCATCGATGGCACGTCCATGGGGGCCGACGCGCTCGCCGCGCCGCTCGGCAACACGACGAACTTCGTCAGCGCGCTCTACAACAGCCCCTTCTCGACGCGCTGGTTCGTGATCACCTTCGGCACGGACAGCTCGCTTACCACCGGCCCGGGCTGGGACGACGTGACCGGGCTCGGCACGGCGGACGGCGCGAATTTCGTTGCGGCCATCGCGCCATAGATTGAGAATTGGTCTGAACGATTGCCGAGAATTTCTCGCGAGTCAAATTACGGGCGGTCGGGGCTTTCGAAGACCTCGGGGAGGGCTATGCCAGTGATCACGATGGTGACGCCAACGGCAAACCAAATGAAGCGGCTCTTGGCGGCTTTGATTGGCGGGCTGCCATAGCCCTTGCTGCCGGCGCCGCGCGGGCCTTGCGGGTCAGCCGCATTGGGGTCGAGAACGACGCGATAGGCCATGCCTTCCGGGATTTCGCGCACGTCATCTTCGACGGCGATACTGAGAGACCCGCGTGTGCTCTTGACGATCAATTCCTTGGGATTCAAGACCGTAACCTGACCGACGGTGGGCTTGTCGGAGTTCGGGCGAATCACGGCAGAAGCAACGTGCAGAGCAAAAGCTTTCGAATTGGCAGTTGAAAAAGTAGCGGAGCCGCCTGTCAGCGTCGCTGCTGGCGTGACGTCATCCTGAGAGAGCGTGGCGCTGCTCGCACCGCTGAGGAGCAAGCGGGCGGCGGTGGCGCGGACCTGGACGCTGCCGGATTGTGCGGTGCTGAGTCTGTCGCCGCTGAAAACAGTCGCGCCAACGGATGCCAGCGCGGCGCCAACCTGGGCGCGATCGGCGTAGACGACAATACCGAGCGAAGGGGAAGGAGCCGCCCAAGCGGGCGTGACAAGCGAAGCAGAAACGAGCAGGGCGAGGAGGTTTTTCGTAATCGAAACGCGTGCATTAACCGCGGAATATTTTGTCTTGCTGCCGACCGTAAGACGGTCGATGCTGCTGGTGACCGCAGAACGGTCAGTTTTACTGGTGACCGTAAGACGGCCAACGCGCAGGCGCTTCATTAACGCCTCCAAGAGGGACAGCGCAAGAATACTGAGTAAACTTAGTGCCGTCAATCGGCAAACGCTTCTTGAAGGTAAAGAGTAACGCTGCCCAAGGCGCAAACGGAGTTTGCTGGCCGATGAGGCGCTCCGCTGCTACAATGCAAGCAAAATATGACCGATTGGAAACAGATTACCGCCCGCATCCGCCGCGCGCGTACCAGCAAGGATCCCGCGGGGCAACTTTCAAACCTTTACCAGAAGACGCGAGACGCCATGGTGGCGTTTGAATTGGCTAAGTATTTCGAGACCTCCGGACAGAATGCCGATGCCGCGAAATGGTATTCGGCGGCGGCGGAGAGGTTCCGCCGGGCGGATTGGAAAATCAAGGCCCAGGAGGCGGCAGTCCGTCTTGGCGGAGCGCCCGGCGAGATCCCGCTGGAAGCGGGGTCCCCGCCAACAGGCGAGTTTGCGTTGACGCCGCCGGTCTCGACGCAGGAGCCGGAATTGCCGTTCGAGCAGAATACTGAAGCGCTTGAATCTTCGGTGGAAGTCACCAGCGAGATCCAACAGGCAGCAGAAAGTTCGTTGAATACTCCGGCCTCTGGCGGACCGGAGAGAAAAGGCCGTCGCCGGGGACGCCGGGGAGGCAGAAACCGACGCAAGGGCGGCAACGGTAAGGAAGCAATAGCCGTTCCGGCGCGACACCCGTCTGAAGCAGGTGCGCCACCCCACGGATTGTCTCCAGCGGTACAGGAAGAATCGACGGAGCCGACTCCTCCTCGAGTGACGCACAGCCGCGCAATTCCCAGCCTCCCGGTCGAGCCGATTGGGGAGCCCGGTGGACCGAGTGTGAAAGGCCGTTACGGCGACCCCGGACTCTCTTCCCGGATTTCCCTGTTGGAAATGCAATTCCGCAGACTAATGACTTGTCCGCCCGCCAAACTGGAAGAAGCAGATCGCGCGCCGGCAGGGCCCGGTGTATTTGTGCTGACGGATTCGGACCTGACGAGCTACTACTATGTGGAGGCTTGCCAGACTTTGCGCATCGCTATTGCGAACCTATTGCGCGGTTCGAGCCGGCGCGGAGTGGAATCGATCAAGCCGCGGCTCGCCGAGCACCTGGGGATTCCGGAACCGCGCGTTGCGAAGTACCTGGCCGAGCACTGTGTGGTGCGTTGGCTGCAGCTCGACGAAGGGGCATCGAATTTCGCGCATTTTGTCATTGCCGTCCTTCGGCCTGCCCTTAACGAATAGAAAAAGACACCTCGAAAAGTGCAGGAATCTTCCGCGGAAGTGGAAAGTTCCAGCCCATTTAGGCTATGAGTAACCCCTTTTTGGGACTCGAAGAATTGCCGTTGGATGCTCCTAATTGCCGTTCAACCCCCAATTTTGACCGTTCACTGCAAGCTGCTGGCGTCCAACCCGGGCAACGGTCAAACTATAGGTGTCCAAAGACTTATTGGACGTACCTGGTGTTCATGGTACGGTTGATAGGCACACAAAAGTGAGCCCGGGGGCAGTCGTTAGGGCTTGGCTCCGACGATTGATTGGGCTCCAATAACCTAAAGGGCCAAGTGCAAGGCATTTTTGAAAGTGGAGGATAGAGGTTTATGCCGAATACAGTAGGCACGCAAATCGCGAGGACGTTTGATTGGGTAGTCTGTAAGACGGCTGGAATTACCTTTGATACCATCCAGTTCTTCAACAAGCGCAATCCCAATCCTTCGGTGACTCCAAAGTGGTCGGATAAACCGCTGTTGAAATCGTGGGAGAAGACGAAGCCAACCCTAGGGTTCCCGCGGCAGACGGATTCTCTGTGTCCTGCGTGCGTCAAAGAAGCACGCGAAGCCATCATCGCGGGCAAGAAAGACTGGCGCGACCTGATGCACGAGAAGGTCGGCGAGATCAAGGCGCAGATCATCGAGCGCGATGGCCAGGTCTGGATGGTGAAGGATTGTCCGCTCCACGGCCACTATGAAGACATGATGGCCATCGATTCCAAGTTCCTGAGCTGGATCGAAAAGCAGTTTCCCGGGCGCGACATTCCCGCGCATAACGATGAAGACCTGCATAAGCACGGTTCCTCGACGGTGCGATATGGCCGCGGGTCGGTGCTGACCGTCGACCTTACCAACCGCTGCAACATGATGTGCGACCCCTGCTTCATGGACGCCAACCAGGTTGGGTATGTGCACGAACTGGGCTGGGAAGAAATTAAGGAAATCCTGGACAACGCGCTGAAGATCAAGCCGCGCCGCCAGATGTCCGTGCAGTTCAGCGGCGGCGAGCCGACCATGAGCCCGTACTTCCTGGATGCAGTCGCTTACGCTCGCAAGATCGGTTACAACAGCGTTCAAGCCGCGACGAACGGCATCGAGTTCGCCAAGAGCAAGGAGTTCTGCAAGAAGGCGTTCGAGGCAGGTATGCGCTATGCCTACTTGCAGTTCGACGGCATCGGCAACGACGCCAACAGCCACCGGCAAATCGGCAACCTGTTCGACGTAAAGCTGCGCGCCATCGAGAATATGCACGAAGCGGGCATCGAAATCGTGCTGGTGGTGACCATCGTCAACAACGTGAACAACGACCAGGTGGGAACGGTCGTGAAGTTTGCCATGGAAAACCCCAAGAAGATCGCGTTTGTCAGCTTCCAGCCGGTTTCGTTTACAGGGCGCGACGAAGACATTACGCCGGAACGCCGCCTGCGCCAGCGCTACACGCTTTCGCACTTGGCGAAGGACGTCAGCAGCCAGGTGGGCAAAGTCGAGCCGACGCGCGACTGGTTCCCGATTTCGTTCATTAGCACGTTTGCGGGATTCTCGGACATGGTCAAAGGACAAGAGTCGAACTGGGGCTCGCTCTCCTGCGGCTGCCACCCGAACTGTGGCGTGGGCACGGCGCTGATGATCAACAAGGAAACGAAGGAATGGGCTCCCGTTCCGCGGTTCCTGGACGCCGAACAGCTCACCAAAGACGTTACGGCGATCACTGACGCGGCGCGTGGCAAGAACTTCTCAAACTTTATGATGGCCATGGCCCTCTTGAAGAACTATCACCCCTTCCGCGGGCCGAAGGGGTTGAAGCTGTATGACCTCTTCAAGAAATTTGACAAGACCTGGGCGCTGACTAAGGGCTCGGAAAAGAAATACGGCCGGACTTCACCGGAGCGCACCTACGAAGACGCCATGAAGCGCCGACAGAGCGATCCTTGGAACTTCCTGTTCATCGCGGGAATGTGGTTCCAGGATTTGTTCAACTACGATTTCCGCCGCACCGAAATGTGCATCATTCCTTACGCCACGCAGCAGGGCGAGATCAGCTTCTGCGCGTACAACACAGGCGTGGGCTGGCGGCAGATCATTGAGAACATGCACAAGAACGCGACCGTAGCCGAATGGTACAAAAACCACGGGAAGCACGAAATCTATGCCAAGGGCAAGTCGGTCAACCTGGAGAGCTTCGAGCACTCGCTGAAGATCGACTCCGAAGATGCAGCGCGCGTTCGTCATTTGGAACACGACGTTCCACTGACCGCAGCGGAAGAAGATCGCGCTCGCCGCAAGAAGGCCTACGAAGAGCAGGCCAAGGTTCGCGCGATTTACGAAGAATTGGTGCTGAAGAAGCCTCAGCCGACGGTCGTGCAGATCGGCACCGTCAGCGACATCGCCAAGGCTGTGCCTGCCAACTTTGCCAATGCCGGCAAGCCAGTCACCATCGCACCAGCGAATGGCAACGGCCATTCCAATGGCAATGGCGCCACCGCCAAGCAGGACGAAAAGGCCGCAGAAGCCGTCGCCGGCGACTAAGAGCTAATCAAGCCACCATCTGTGTTAGATTGAGCGCCTCTAGATTCTTTGGGGGCGCTTTTTTCTTGAGACGCGCGCAGTGGTTTTCGGTGAGGTTGCAATGGGTCAACGGATTTTTCTGCCTCTTTATTTCCTTGTGATCTATTCCGGATTCTTAGTTCCGATCCCAAGCGTCGCTCTTGCATGGCGCGAATGGACGAAGAAACAGAATTCGTCTCCATCTACGACGTGGCGCCGAAAAATGTCCCTGGTCGCACTTCTGGTATGCACGATTGGAGTAGCACTGTCGATCTGCACGATGGGGATCGAGTGGTCGAGAGATCTGAATGGGCTCGCCTCATTGTCTCCGTCGTCATGGCCCATTTCTGTCGGATCATGGTGGGCGTTTCCGGCTATAGCTATCAGTGCGCTGGCAGAAGGTAGGATGAGGAAGTGCTTACTTGTCTGTGCTATAGGGTTATTCTGCTTCTTTAATTGGACCGTGGGCGAGGCGATATGATTTCGAGTCGGGTAAGCACTAGAATGAGCTGGCGGCTCGCCGCGCACTTCAGTTCGCCTGCGCGCGCCTGTTATACTTAGGTGTCCTAGGAAATGGCTCGGAGCTAAAAAATGCCGATCTACGAATACATTTGTGAGGATTGCCAGACGCACTTCGAAAAGATTGTGCTGAACAAGACGCAGGAAATTGCCTGCCCTAAGTGCGCGGGGAAAAGGAACGCGATTCAGCTCTCCGTTTTCAGTTCGGCGAATGGGACGAGCAACGGTAATTCGACCAAGTCATCCGGTGGTTTCTCGGGCGGAGGCGGCAGTTGCTGCGGCGGCGGTTGCAGCTGCCACTAAGGGATAGACACTCACCAAACTTCATCTCGATACGTCTATTGATTATAGCGGCTTATGCTGATCAGTCATTCCTCCCTGTTGTTGTTCGTTACCGGCGCCGCGATCCTGCTGGTGATCCCCGGTCCGGCGGTGACGTATGTCGTCAGCCGGAGCATCGGACACGGGCGCGCGGCAGGTCTTGTT
>Ga0209648_10003983_pt1 | contig 12502 bp, 12 predicted proteins | sample GraSoi2013_115cm_FD_185830 | JGI IMG/M metagenome (GOLD analysis project Ga0209648, IMG submission 185830) | Grasslands soil microbial communities from the Angelo Coastal Reserve, California, USA - Sample 9_17_2013_115cm (SPAdes) (version 2) | ecosystem: Environmental > Terrestrial > Soil >...
GCGCCGTGGCGGCCCGGAAGCTCGGCGTCTTCGAGCGCTATGTCGACGAAGTCTATCGCCACATGTGGGCCGACCCCAAGAAGCTCGACGACCCGTCGGTGTTGCGCGCCGCGCTGATCGAATCGGCGCTGCCGGCCGATCGCCTGTTCGAACTCGTCCAGACGGCCGAGGTCAAGGAGGCCCTGCTGGCCGAGACCCAGCGCGCCGTCGAGCGCGGCACCTTCGGCGCGCCGACCTTTTTCGTCGACGGCGAGATCTATTTCGGCAAGGACCGGCTGCGCGACGTCGAGGAGGCGATCGCGGCCGCCCGGTAGAAGTCACCGGCACGGTCGATGGTTTTCTTTTTGAACCTTCGCTAGCTTGGAGCCCGCCGTTTGGAGAGATCGCGTATGCGTTGGAACAAGCTCGAAGAAGAAGCGTGCTCGGTGGCGCGCACGGTCTCCGTGATCGGCGACCGCTGGACGCTCCTGATCCTGCGCGACTGCTTCCTGCGCGTACGACGCTTCGAGGAATTCCAGGCAAGGCTCGGCATCACCCGTCCGCTGCTGGCCAGCCGCCTGCGCAAGCTGGTCAAGGACTTCGTCCTGGCCAAGGTGCCTTATCAGCAGCGGCCGCTGCGCTACGAGTACCGGCTGACCGAGAAGGGCCTCGATCTCTACCCCATCGTCATGTCGATCGTTCACTGGGGCGACGTGCACATGGCGGGCAAGAAAGGGCGCCCGCTGCTCCACCAGCACGCCAATTGCGGCCAGACCTTCGACCCCGTGATGACCTGTTCGGCGTGCGGCGAGCCCGTCAATCCCCGGCAAGTCCATGTCCATCGCGGACCGGGCGCGGCCGATCCCCGCCATCTGCCGTCCCCTGCCGCTGCCCCGGCCTCCGCGGCACGGCGACGGCCGCCCGCCCGTCCTTCCCGCATCCGGCAGCGCAAATCGAGGGCCCAGACATGAGAACCAGGATCACCGATCTTCTGGAAATCGAGCACCCCATCATCCAGGGCGGCATGCACTTCGTGGGGTTTGCCGAGCTGGCGGCGGCCGTATCGGCGGCGGGAGGACTGGGCATCATCACCGGACTGACGCAGCGCACGCCGGAAGCGCTCGCCAACGAGATCCGGCGTTGCCGCGAGATGACCAACCGGCCGTTCGGCGTCAACCTCACCTTCCTGCCGGCCGTCACGCCGCCCGACTATCCCGGCTACATCCGCGCGATCGTCGAGGGCGGCGTCAAGATCGTCGAGACCGCCGGCAACAATCCGCAGAAGTGGCTTCCCGCGCTGAAGCAAGCCGGCATCAAGGTCATTCACAAATGCACGTCGGTTCGCCATTCGCTGAAAGCCGAGTCGATCGGCTGCGACGCCGTCAGCGTCGACGGCTTCGAATGCGGCGGCCATCCCGGCGAAGACGACGTGCCGAACTTCATCCTCCTGCCGCGGGCAGCGGAGGAGCTGAAAATCCCCTTCGTCGCGTCGGGCGGCATGGCCGACGGCCGCTCCCTCGTCGCCGCCCTGTCGCTGGGAGCGGACGGCATGAACATGGGCACCCGTTTCATCGCCACCAAAGAGGCGCCCGTGCATGAGCACGTGAAACAGGCGCTGCTGGCCGCCACCGAGCTCGACACGAGGCTGGTCATGCGGCCGCTGCGCAACACCGAGCGCGTGCTCAGGAACGCCGCTGTCGATCGCCTGCTCGAGAAGGAGCGTGCGCTTGGGCCGAACATCAAGTTCGAGGACATTCTAGGCGAGGTGGGGGGCGTCTATCCGCGCATCATGAAGGACGGCGAGATGGATGCCGGCGCCTGGTCGTGCGGCATGGTGGCGGGTCTCATTCACGACATCCCGACCGTGAAGGAACTCATAGACCGAACCATCACCGAGGCGGAAAGCATTGTCGCCGGGCGGCTGAAAGGCTTCATGAAGGTCTAGCGCATCGAGCCTGAAATACGCGGCGTGCCGCGGCTCGACGCTACGATGTCAGTGCAAGCTTTGCGGTGAAGCTGGCCGATCGGGTATCGCGAACGGGGTCGGCGGAGCCGGCGCGACAAGGGCGTCCGCCTGGCGGCGGTAAACTGGCCCCCATCTGACGGCTCTGCTCGCGTGGGTCGAGGCCGCGCCGGACTCTGGTGTCGTCTGCGCAGGAACCGATGCACGCGATGCCAGACGTGATGCTCGATCGCCCGGTATGCCAACGCATGGGAGTCGTAGGAGAAGTCCACCCCCAGTCCCCATACCGCTTCAGAAAGCGGTTCATGTAGGGTTGGCCACAAGCGGACTGATCACTCCTCCCTGCGCTCGCGAACTTGTCCGCGCCACACAGCCGTTTCGAGAGAAAGGTTGCCTGCTCGAGCTACTTTTTCATAGATTGTGCCCATGGTCCGTTCGCAAGCCCCAGTGCCTGAGGGCATCAAGCGCAGCATCTCCTGTGGCCGCTACAGCGAAGCGGCTGACGCCCTGCGAAACCTGGTGCGGGGGGAGCCTTCGGTGGCCATTCTCGTGGCCTTGGCGGACATGAACTTCCAATTGGGGGACCTCACCGGGGCAAAAGAGAATGCGCTCAAGGCCGTGGGGGCCGATCCTCGGGAACGCGCGGCGCGCGTGCTGCTGGCCCGCGTGCGGACAGCGCTGGATGAACGTGATGCGGCGCTGGCCGATTTCCGCGCTGCGCTCAAGCTTGCCCGACCACGGATGGCGCCCGCCGGCGGCGGGCCGATCGCCGTTCCCGCGCATCAGGTGCTGCACAACCTCGAACAGCTCATTCATCTGGAACAGGTCGACAATCTTGCGCCCGGCACGCTGCTGCCGGTAGCCGCCGGTTTGAGAGAAGTGGCGCAGCGCAAGCTCAACCAGGTGCTCGATGACGTCGGCAGCGAGATCCCCACGATTCAAGCTCAACCAGGTGCTCGATGACGTCGGCAGCGAGATCCCCACGATTCCCCTGGGCGGCCAATACGGTCGGATGATGGCCGATCCGCCGCTTGTGGTGCACGATGAATCACCGCCTGCCCTCTGTCTCAACCGGCGAGATGATTGGAGCGATGTCGTACAAGCCTTCAAAGGCGAGGGCAAAGGGATCGTCTGCGTCGACCACCTGCTGACACCGGAAGCGCTCGCCCAGTTGCAGCGCTTCTGCCTGCGATCGACTGTTTGGCGCCGGCCTTACCCGCCTGGCTATCTCGGGGCAAATCCCGAATCTGGCTTTTTCAGCCCCCTGCTGCTGCAGATCGCAGCGGAGCTGCGGCAGGCCATACCCGAGCTGCTGGGCGAACATCACCTGAATTACTGGTGGTCGTTCGTCTGCCAGCATCAACGACCAGGCATCGACATCCATGCCGACCAGTCGGACATCAGCCTCAATTTCTGGATCACTCCAGACTCGGCCAACCTGCAGCCCGGTGGCGGTGGGCTGGACGTGTGGGACGTCGCAGCTCCCGCCGACTGGACCTTTGACGATTACAACAGAGGCGTCAGGGACATTCGCGCCTTCCTCCGGCAGGAGGGAGCGCGGCAGACCTCGTTCGCCTACGCCGAGAACAGGGCGTTGCTGTTCAGAGGCTCGATCTTCCACCAGACGGCAGCCACCCGGTTCGCCGAGGGCTTCGAGAATCGCCGGCGCAACGTGACCATGTTGTTCCGACGCACGCACAGCTAGACTGGATGTGAGCACATTCCGATTGGATGGACGCCCATCTTTGCGTCATGATCTTCCGGACCGCGAGCGTCTTGCTCGCTTGTGATCATGAGCGAGCGAGACGCTCGCGGCCGCATGAGCATGAGAAGACGCCACTTAGCGCGGAGGTTACTCCGCGCGCAGTGGCGCCCCCAGCGATGACACGATTCCAAGCGGTCGGTACGTGCTCGTCGAGCTCGACGGCCCGCTCCTGCCTGTCAGGCCGCGTCGCCGAGACAGATCCCCAGCGCCCGCGCCGTGCGGATCAGGGCGCCGTCACGATCGACGGTGCGTGAGCGGCCGACGACCTTTTCGAGCGGCACATCGATCACCTGGCGATTCCACCACGCCACCATGCGGTCGGCCTTGCCGTCGGCCAAAAGATCGACCGCGCGCACGCCCAGCGCCGAGGCGAGCAGGCGGTCCTCGGCCGTCGGCATGGCGCCGCGCTGGACGTGGCCCAGCACCGTGGCGCGCGTCTCGGCGCCCGTCTCCTGGCTGAGCCGGTGCGCCAGCCAGTCGCCCACGCCATGCTGCGGTGGATCGAGCGCATCGATGGGCTGCCTCGCCGCTTCCGCCACCACGACCAGCGCCGAGCTGCGGCCGGCCGCGCGCAGGCGCGCGATGTGCTCGACCACGCGCTCCAGGCGCCACGGCACTTCGGGGATCAGCACGACGTCGGCGCCGCCGGCGATGCCCGCGGCGATGGCGATATGGCCCGCGTCGCGGCCCATCACCTCCAGCACCATGACCCGCTCGTGGCTGGCGCCGGTCGGATGCAGGCGGTCGAGCGCCTCGGTGGCGATGGCGACGGCCGTCGAATAGCCGACGGCGCGCTCGGTATTGGCGACGTCGTTGTCGATGGTCTTGGGAATGCCGATGAAGGCGACGGTGGAGCGCGCAAACAGGCGGCGCAGAATGTCGAGGCTGCCGTCGCCGCCGACGCCGATCAGCCCGTCGAGCTGCAGGCTTGCCAGCCCCTCGATCATCTCGCCCGAGCGATCTTTCAGGCTGCGGTCCTCCATCGGAAAGGCGAAGGGATCGCCGCGGTTGGTGCTGCCGAGGAAGGTGCCGCCCTGGCGCGCCAGCGCCGCGTCGAGCCGGTCGGGATCGAGCGTCAAGGCGTCGACCGGCCGTTCGAGCAGGCCGAGCGTGCCGTAGCGGATGCCGATGGTGGTCCAGCCGTAGCCGTGATGCGCGCGCAGGGCCACGGCGCGGATGGTGGCGTTCAGCCCGGCGCAGTCGCCGCCGCTCGTCAGGATTCCGATTCGCTTGGTCATGAACCGCCTCCGCGCCTAGTCTAGCAAATGGCCCGCACCCCGAAGAAACAACCGACCCTGTTGACCAAGAGGCTGCGTCTGCGGCCTTTTCGCGGCAGCGATCTCGCGGCCATGCACCAGCTCTACGGCGATGCCGACAATCTTCGCTACTGGAGCGTCGAGGCGAGCCCCAGCCTCGCGAACACGCGGAAGTCGCTGCCCTGGCATCTCACCTACCGGCCGCGCCACTACGTGATGTGGGCGATCGAGGAGCGCGCCGCCAAGAAGGGCGACGGTCGCGGCGCCATCGGCATGATCAACTACCATCGCCGCGACCTGCGCGAGAAACGAGTCGATGTCGGCTGGCTGATGCTGCCGCAGCACCAGGGCAAGGGCTACGCGGCCGAGGCCGGCCGCGCGCTCCTGCGCTATCTGGTCGACGAGCTCGGCATCCACAAGGTCGAGGCGCTGATCGCGCCGGACAACAAGCCGTCGGCCGCACTCGCCAAGCGCCTGGGATTTCGCCTGGAGGGCGGGCCGATCCGCGACCGCTGGTTCGTCTCGGGCCGCTGGCTTAGCGTCATGCTCTACGGCCTGCTCGCCGGGGAGGAACGGTAATGCGACCGGTATTCGATCCCAGTGCGGTTCATCACCTGAAACACAAGGGCGCCGTCGATGCCGACGGCCACGTGCTGGAAGATGCGGGCCTGTGGGACCGCTACATCGAAGCCAAATATCGTGACCGCGCGTTGCGCATGAAGCGCGATGCCGACGGCCTGGAATATCTCGAGATCGGCGGGCTGCCCAGCAAGCGCACGCGCAAGGGCTATCCCGCCACCTTGGGCCGCATGGGCCAGAAGGATCTCGAAGCCTTCAAGCCGCATCCCGACAAGACCTACGCCGCCAACATGCCCTACGGCGCCTGCAATGCCGAGGAACGCCTGAAACTTTTAGACGCCGAGGGGCTCGATGCGGCGGTGCTCTATCCCACGCTCGGCATCCTGTGGGAGGCCGAGCTTACCGACGTCGAGCTGAGCCAGGCCTACTGCCGCGCCTACAACCGCTGGATCGCCGATTTTTGCCGCGAGTCGAGGGGACGGCTGATTCCGATCGCACACCTTTCTCTCGGCGATCCGGCGGCGGCGGCCATCGAGCTGGAACGCGCGGTGAAGGACGGCTGTCGCGGTGCCTTCGTCGTGCCCTTCGCCTCGACGCACAAGGCGCACGGCGATCCGGCGCACGATGCGATCTTTGCCAAGGCCGTCGAGCTCGACGTGCCGATCGCCATCCATCCGGCCTTCGAGCCCTTCGAGCTGCGCTCGCCGCGCTTCGAGAACGGCCATCGCCTGTCGCTGCTGGCGGCGGCGACGGCAGGCGACGGCGTGCGCCAGGCCTTCACCACCTTCTTCGACTTCGCGACCTTCGATCGCTTCCCCAAGCTGAAGCTCGTGCTGCTGGAATCGGGCGCCGGCTGGATCGGCTACTGGCTCGACCGGCTGGACGGCGTGTCGACCGCCACCTTCCTGGGCGGCCGCGCGCCCTTGAAGATGAAACCGAGCGACTATTTTCGCCGCCAGGTCTGGATCTCGGGCGATCCCGACGAGCGGACGCTGCCCGCCATGATGAAGACCTACGGCGCCGACCGCTTCTTCTGGGCGTCGGACTATCCCCACCCCGACCACACCGGCGATTACCTGCAGGCGCTGGAGGAGATGGTGGACGCGGTCCCCTCGCCGGCCCGCGCCGGCCTTTTAGGCGGCAATGTGCGCCACGCTTTCGGTTTCTAGAGCACATTCCGATACGCTGCTCATAAATCATCCCTCCCCCGTCTCAGCGCCTTCTGAGGTGCGACGGGGGAGGTGCCCCGTCATACGGGGCGGAGGGGGAAGGCCCCAGAGATGATTTTGAAGACCGTGATCTGAAATCTGCAGACGCCTCGACTGGAGCTTTCCCCTTCCGGCAAAGGCGCTGTAAACAGCGCCGACGCGGGCCACCTCCCCCGTAAAACGGGGGAGGCAAATGAATCGGGATGATCCTCGACGGGAGATCAGGGTTGACTGAATCAATCAATCTTGAAGTCGGCCGGCGGTGTCGCACAATGCCGGCATGAAAGACCATTACACGAGCTTCGCCGGCTACAACGCCTGGGCCAACCGCCGCCTCTATGACGCGGCCGCGCAACTGTCGGACACCGAGTACCGCGCCGACAAAGGCGCCTTCTTCAAGTCGATGCACGGCACGCTCAACCACCTGCTGACCACCGACCGCATCTGGATGAAGCGCTTCACCGGCGAGGGCGAGGCGCCGGACCGGCTGGACGCGATCCTGCACGACCGCCTGCCCGATCTTCGCGCCGCACGCGACGCCGAGGACCGACGCATCGTGGCGTGGGTCGGCAGTCTCGACGAAGCCAGGCTCAAGGGCGTCATCCGCTACCGCCGCGTCTCGACGCCGGACGAGTTCGTGCAGCCCCTGATGCCGGCGCTCGACCACTGGTTCAACCACCAGACCCATCACCGCGGTCAGGCGCATATGATCCTGACCAGCTTCGCTAAGAAGGCGCCCGAGCTCGACCTGCTGTACTATCAGCGCCTGGTTGAAGCCGGACAGGCTTGAGGGACCGACGATGCGTCGATACGCGTTGCTTGCCGCTTTTCTTGCCGGCGCTTGCGCCAGCAGCGATGCGCTCGACGCCAGGATGAAGCCGATGGTCGGCGCCAACGAGCCGGCGCTGCTCCTCGCCATGGGCCGCACGCCCGACGCCAGCAGCGAACCCACCCCTGGCGTAAAGCTTTTGCAATGGCGCTGGCAGAGGGCCTACGCCATCCCCGACCGGATGCTGGGCTACAGCTACGCCGGCGGCTCGATCAGGCCGATCCCGCACACGGCGGAGGGCATGGTGCGCGACGAATGCCTCGCCGAATGGACCGTCGAGCAGGGCATCGCCATGCGCTATCGCTTTCACGGCAACGACTGTTCGGCGGCGGCGGCGGAGCTTGCGGCGCGCTCTGGCTAACTGTCGTCCTGAGCGAAGCGAAGGACCTCATCGCCGCTTGCCACGGGCATGAGATCCTTCGCTTCGCTCAGCATGACGAGTGGGCTGGAGACCCACTGCCCGCATCACTTGAGCTCGCACACCGATCGTCCGCTGCCTTGGACCGGCCAGTTCGAATCGCAGGTTGCCAGGGTCTCGCCCCTCGTGCCGAACAAGGCGCTCGTCCAGGCGCCGCGCTCGCCGACGCTCATGACCATCGCGCCGAAATCGCTGAGGCCGACCACGTAACCCACGGCGCCGGCGAAATCGGGCACCTGGATCGGCCGCTTGGGATTGTCCGGCGAGGGCTGTGGCTGGACGCGCGAAAGCTCCATGCCACCGGTGCCGACGACGAGTTGCGGCGGATGGCGGCCGCCGAAGCCGGTGGCCTGGAAGCGGTGCATGTGGCCGGCGATCACGGCGGTGAGATGGGTTGGCAGGCCGTGGGGAAACACGGTCGCGAGCGCGACCTGCTGGGTGATGTTGATGAAACCGTAGGGCGCGGGGCGAGCCGTTGGGAAACACGGTTGTGAACGCGACCTGCTGGGTGATGTTGATGAAGCCGTAGGGTGCGTCGCCGGCCGGGATGCCATGGTCCTTCTTGACCACGCCCCAGATCGGCCGGTGGGTGACGATCCAGGTGGGCGTCGTGTCCTCGGCCAGCATCGCGGCCACCGAGCGGTATTGCGCAACATAGTGCTCGAGCGCGTAGAGCGCGGCATCGCCGGCATCGGAGGAGTCGAAGGCGATGATGTTGAGGCCGCCCAGCCGCAGGCGCATCGGCGGCTTGGGGTCCGTCGGGAAGGGCTGGCCGGCGAACGGCATGGGAGAGCGGGGCCACGCGCCGGGCTGCCAGCCGGCGGGCGTCTGCGGCGGGCAGGCGTTCTGCCGACGGCCCGGCCCCAGGAGCGGCGAGCCCGCGTCGAGCAGGTAGAACCAGCCGGGGCCGGCGCGGCTGCACAGTTCGTGGTTGCCGCGATTGAGGAGCCACGGCGCCGCCACCAGCAACCGCGACGAGGGAATGAAGAAATCGTCGCGCCAGTTCGCCCAATTGTCGGGGATCGGGCTGCCCTGCATGTTCTGGCTCCAGTAGGCCGGGCCGATGGGAATGCGCGGCTCGTCGTCCTCGTCGTCGAGGTCGCCGGTGTCGAACACGTTCACCCTGAGATCCTGCGCATAGCCGGTGGCGCTCTTGGGCAGGACCATGGCGCGCGGCGTGCCGCGATAATTGTAGTCGCCGACATGGATAATGAGGTCGGGTTGGTCGTGCGCGCCCTCGACTGAAATCGTGCCGAACGGCCACATCTTGTCGTAGCCGTCGCCGACGCAGGATTGCGGCCAGCGCTCGGCCTGTCCGCGGCAGCCGCTGTCGCCCAGCAGGACGATGCGGCGCGGCATGCCGCGCGAGACGACCGGCAGGTCGATGCGCAGCCCGGCGAGCTGCACGGTGCCCGCCTGCCCCACCGGATAGCGCGCCTCGCACACCATCACCTGGTCGAACTGGCCGCCCTCAGGCCGCTGGCGCGGGGTCAGAGCCGACAGCGTGGCGCCGGCCCGGTCGCGCAAGACCGGGCACGACGTGCCGCCTTCCACGACGGTGCGCACCATCGGCACCGGCTGCCCGTCGCTGCCCTCGCCCAGCAGCACGAAGGCGAAGGCCAGGGGAACGGCCGACTGGGCGCAAAGCGGGGCAGCGGGCAGCAACAAAGCGAGGAGAAGAAGGGCACGGTGCATCATCGTCCGAGTGCACCACGGCCGCCGCCGACAAAGAAGCCCCGCGTCGCCTACTTCTTCTGAAGGACGTCGAGCAGAACGAGGCTCATCGCCTCCGTCCCCGTGCGGATCGTCGGTTCGGGAACCGGGGCGAACTCGGGCGAGTGGTTGCCGGGAAGCGGCGTGTGCGTCGCGGTCGCCTGGGCGACCGCCTTGGGGTCGAGGCCGCCGATGCCGAAGTAGAACGACGGCACGCCGGCGATGATGAATTCGGAATAGTCCTCGCTGGCCGAGCCCGGCGCTGGAGAAAGCTGCGCCTTGTCGCCAAATGCCGCCTTCAGCACCGCGCCGCTGCGGGCGGCGAGCTCGGCATCGTTGATCACGGCCTTCGCCCCCGAGGTGATCTTCACCTCCGGCGGCGGGGCGCCCGCCATCAGGGCGACGGCCTTGGCGGTCCGCTCGACGCCCTCGATCATCCTGGCGCGCGTGTCGTCGTCGTAGGAGCGGATCGTGCCGCGCAGCAAGGCGGTGTCGGGGATCACGTTGCCGGCGTTGCCGGCCTGCACCGAGCCGATGGTCACGACACCGAACTTCGCGGCGTCCTTCTCGCGGCTGATCACGCTCTGCACGTCGACGATGAAGTGGCCGGCCATCATCACCGGGTCGATGGTCACGTGCGGCCGCGAGCCGTGGCCGCCCTTGCCGGTGAAAAGCACCGACAGCCCATCGGCAGTCGAGTTGATGACTCCCGGCCTGTAGGACACGAAACCATAGGGGCCCGGACCGACATGCAGGGCGAAGCCCATGTCCGGCTTGGGAAAGCGCGTGAACAGGCCGTCGGCCAGCATCGCCTTGGCGCCGCCGTCCCCCTCTTCCGCCGGCTGGCCGACGAACATGACCGTGCCGCTCCACTGGTCCTTCATGTCCATCAGGGTCTTGGCCACCGCGACCCAGACGGCCATGTGAATGTCATGGCCACAGGAATGCGCCACCGGCGTCTCGACGTTGCGCCAGATCTGCTTGGCCGTGCTGGCATAGGGCAGGCCGGTTTTCTCCGGCATGGGCAAGGCATCGAGCTCGGTGCGCACCATCACGGTGGGGCCCGACCCGTTCTTGTAGAGGGCGACGACGCCGGTCTTGCCGACGCCTTCGGTCACCTCGTAGCCCAGCGCCCGCATCTCGGCGGCAAGCCTGGCCGCCGTCCGCGTCTCCTGAAAGCCGAGCTCGGGATGGCTATGGATGTCCTTGTAGAGCGCTTCGATGTGCGCGTATTGGGCATCGAGACCGCGATCGATGAGGGTCCGGGTCCCGGCGACGTCGGCAGCACCGGCCCCATCCGCCATCGCCAACGAAGCCGCGAGGACGAGAGCGCCGCTCCTCAGGAAATATTCCGTCGTGGTCATATGTATTTCCCCCTCTGAAGTCCGCGCGACGCGGCACGATTCCCGGCCGAGGCGCCATCCCTACTCGACTACCTCGTCGGCGCGGGCGAGAAGCGAGTGCGGCACGGTGCGCCCGAGCGCCTTGGCGCCATCCTGCTTAAGCGTCAGGCGGTCACAAGATTATCACAGATTATTTCACGACCCGCGCATACGGTTGGGATCACTACCATGGCGTGCGGGGGTTCAAACAGCCTTTGCGGGAACATTTGTCGCCGAGCCGGCGAGCGCACGGTTACGGCGTGCTTCGACGTCGCGTCTTCGCGGGATGATCGCCCGCACTCCAAGATGACTCGGATTCCGACGCCAAGTCTCCATCCCGTTGAGTCGGCCATCCAGGAAGGCAACCGCATGAAGTCGTGAGGAACGTCGGCAACGTCATCAGGGCTCAGCATTTTCGGCGGGGGAGCACAGAGCGCTAATGGTTACCACGGCAACGGACTTTGGCGCCGCCCTGACTGCCGCCTTCCAGGGACAATACGTCGCCCAACTCACGGGTCAGACCTACACGATTACGTCGCCCATCGTCATTCACGTTACCGGCACCGTCACAGGGCCGGTGGGCATTGACGGCGGCGGCGCCACGCTCGTCTCGCAGGTGACCAGCGGAGCGCCGTTGATCCAGATCATCGCCGATCCGGGCGTCAACATGCGGTACCTGACGCTGTCGAACTTCACGATCGAGGGCAATGGACACGAAGGCGACGGCATCCAGATCGTCGCCGACGGCAATGACACCTGACGCTGTCGAACTTCACGATCGAGGGCAATGGACACGAAGGCGACGGCATCCAGATCGTCGCCGACGGCAATGACCGCGGCGTCTACGACTGGAGCATCGGCAACGTAAATGTCGATCATGTCGGCGGCTATGGCATCGATGTGCGCGGCAGCGTGTTCGAGGGCATGGTGTCCAACTCGTGGATGTCCGGCAATGCCCTGGGCGGCGCGTACTTTGCGGACAGCGCGGGCGGTGGCATAGCGAGCGCGCTCAGGTGGTTCGGCGGCGGCTTCCAGAACAACGGTGGCGCCGGCCTCACCCTCGACAATGGCACGCGCGACATGGCCGTCGACGACGCCACCTTCGTGAACAACAACGGCCCCGGCATCAGCGCCATGTGGGGCATCACCGCGGTGACCGCGAGCGACTTCGTGAACAATCACGGGGCCGGAGCCACTTTTCAGAACTACGGCAACTTCGACGACAATGCGTTCTCCACCTCGGGTTCACAGACGGTTGGCATGAGCGCCTATCTGGTGAACACGGCAACCCTCGTGAACAACACCAGCACCTACACCGGCGCGGGTTCAGATCCGACTGTGCTGGCGAACATGCGGGGCCCCGGCGGGTTGTTCGCGGCCGGAGACAGCGGCCACATCGTTACCGAACCG
>Ga0209648_10003984_pt1 | contig 12501 bp, 15 predicted proteins | sample GraSoi2013_115cm_FD_185830 | JGI IMG/M metagenome (GOLD analysis project Ga0209648, IMG submission 185830) | Grasslands soil microbial communities from the Angelo Coastal Reserve, California, USA - Sample 9_17_2013_115cm (SPAdes) (version 2) | ecosystem: Environmental > Terrestrial > Soil >...
AAGTGTCAATGCTAATAATTACAGTGCTTGCAAGTGATCAGATCTTAGGAGTAGCGGGCCAGCCTAGCCCTGGATAATGATTGCTATCCGACTCTCAGTGAGTAGTTGTTTTTGCGTCAGCCCTTAGTGAGGGGGCAACCTCATACTTCGAAAAATCCGGATTAATGCTTGAGAAGGGGTCCGAGATTTTCGTCGAGCAGGTGCAGAAAATGTTTTCTAAAGCGGCCGGAGTATGACCACGAGATCAGAATAGTTTCTCGTTTTCCCAGGCACGTATGGGATTCGGGGAGCCGGGACTTGCAACCATGCTGCTGGCTGTTGCGACCCCCAAGTCGGCTCTCCGATTTTTTTGCTTAGGTGAGCACACTCTGACTCACCAGCACCTAAATGGAGATCAGTCTAGCAACAGGATTCATGTCCACCGTTTGGACGGCTCCATCACGGGAACTGACTCTTGCCAGAGAGTTTAGAGTGGCAGTCGGGATGCTGCTGTTAATCGTGCCGGAACAGTTTTCGTCGCTTGGTTACGCAGATTCAATGGAGAATACTCGATGGATGCAATCACAGAAATTCGGGCGCTGTCTGTAAAAGCCAGCCCAGGTTGGATGGATCGGCTGGCGGAAGTCAACCGGGAACTTTGGTTGGTTCTCTCTCTCTTTGTAATTGCGGGGATGCTGAATTGGCTGGTGGCGTCCCATGGCGTGGTGCTCGGCTTCTACACTTTGCCCACGTTGTTCTCGGCCTACGTCTATGGACGAAAACACGCCGTGTTGACGGCCGTAGGGAGCGTTCTTCTCGTTGTGGTGTTGAGCATTGCTAATCCACTTCTCTTTCTTCAGTCTGCGGTTGGCGAATTAGACCGGTGGTTCGATCTCAGCGTGTGGGCTGGCCTACTCATCATCACAGCCTATTCCATGGGGACTTTATATGAGAGGAAGGAAACCCACGTTCGCGAATTGCGCCGAACGTACTTTGGGGTACTGGCTATTCTTCAGCAGTTCGTGTCCAACGACAAGTACACCCACAATCATTCGAATCGGGTTGCGTTTTACGCCGCCAGCATCGCGCACCGCATGGGCTTCGATGAGGGCCGCATCGACGATGTCCGGGCGGCAGGGTTACTCCACGACATCGGCAAGCTCGACACCAGCAGAGAAATTCTCTACAAAGCCAGCAGTCTAACCCCCGAAGAGACGGCCGAGATGAGAAAACATGTTCGCAAGGGCGTCTCAATACTGGAGCCGGTCGGTGGATCGTTAGGTCGAGTGATCCCCATCATTCTTGCGCACCACGAGAGGCATGATGGCTCAGGTTACGAATCTCTCAAGGGTGAAGAAATACCTCTGGAGGCTCGGATCCTGGCGGTTGCAGATGCTTACGACACTCTGACCAGCGATCGCCCCTATCGGAGAGCAGTTACTCCCTTCGAGGCCAAGCAACTGATCGATGGTGGTTCGGGAACGAATTTTGACCCAAAGGTGGTGGAGGCATTCACCGCAGCCTTTAATGCTCGTCAAATGGAGATACCGGAAGGGCTGCCGGTATAGAACTAGTCGAGGCTTGATCCGAAGAGAGAGTTGAAATGTCAAAAGAACCCAGAGAATCCGCTCCGGTTCGAATTCTGCTCGCCAGCCGAAATATTGAGACGATTGAATTTCTATGCCAGCAGACCGGTCTCCTTTCCATGCATGTAGAAACGGCTTGTGACGTGGCCTCGGCGATGAGGAAGCTCTGTCACTCCAAGTTCGAAGGCCTCATCGTAGATTTCGAATTCGGAGATGGTGGGGTGCGGTTACTAGGGAATCTTCCAGGCCTCACTTCCAATCGGCGGGCCATTGCGTTCGCGATTGTTGCGGATGAAAGTGATGCGGCAATAGCATTTCGGGCACATGCGACTCTTGTGTTTCAGCGCCCGCTGGCTATTGCAGCGGTTGCCCGTACTCTTCGCGCGGCGCAGCCCATGATGTTTAGAGAACGAAGAAGAGATTATCGCTATCCGATTGAAGCTCGGACATTCATTAATTCAGACGGTTCCGAATTCCTGGGCAATTCCATCAACCTCAGTGAGACCGGAATCGCACTTAACTCGCCCTCGCCGTTAAAGGTCGGTGCCCAAGTTCAGTTACGCGTAGATCTACCCAGAATGGTGGAACCTCTGGTTGTGTTGGGCGAAGTCTGCTGGAGCGATGCGAGTGGGCGCGCCGGGATTCATTTCCTGGAACTTCCTATTAAAACTTTGGAGCAGTTGCAACTGTGGCTCTCAGAACGAATGAGCGAACTGGTGCCCGGTTGGTGAACAGAACTACGCAATTTCACGTCAGAAACGGAAACCGGCGCCTGCGGCATTTTCGGTCTGCGGCGGCCAACAAAGGGAAGATTCAATGACACCAGAAATGGTATTTGAATGCTTAGTCGTATCCGATGACATCCAAGTGCTCTCTTTAATGAACTGTGCTCTCGATCGACTTTCGATCGACGTCGAACGTTGCGCTAATGCGGCAAGGGGGCTGGAGCTTTTAGCGCAGCGCGATGTGGACCTCGTCGTGTGCGATTATAAGGGTGCGCCGGGTGAGATAAAGCTCCTGAACGGAGTTCTAACCAGCGACCGCAAACGTAAACCGACCGTCATAACTATTGTTGATGGTCCGCTTGGCGAAAAGAGTTCTGGAGCTCATGTCGTAATCCGAAAGCCTTTAACACCGGAATCCAGCGCCCAGGGTCTAAAGACGGCTTATTCCAGGATGGTGCGCGAAGAGCGCCGCGCGGCGCGCTGCGCAATCATGAGGCGTGTCCTCGCCAAGAACAAGCACGGCGAACTAATCCCGATCACCATCACCGATATCAGTGAACATGGGGTCGGGCTTTTCTCGAAACACAAGATCGATGTTGGCGAAATCTTAAGTTTTGACCTGGCGCTTTCAGATGCAGCGCTGTCGATCACCGTCCAGGCTCGACTCTTGTGGACGCGATACAGTCTAGCAGGTGCAGATTTCGAGCGCATGTCCGACGCCGACCGGCGGTTTCTGCACACTTGGCTTGTGAGCAGAGTCAAACGCGACCGACCATCAAAAATTTGATCTTTATAGCACGCAACGCAATGTCGGCACCGGACGACCATTGTTGTGTCGGTTTGCATTCGTTGCTGATGTCTCATGTTCCGAGGATGTCGCAACCAGGATTCCACGTCCATCTGTTGTCTATGCTATAGAAGGAAAATCGAACGCCGCGTTCGTGTTTCGAGACTAAGAGCTGATAAGTGCCGATATTTCGGCAAACTGCTGATATTGACGATGGGGACGAAGGCTAGTCGGAGTAGAGAACCGGGTCAGTCAAAAGCGACACTTGGGGATCATGCGCTCAATTTCCAAAACCCTTTCAACGTAGCTCGCTGGACTTTCTGCTCGGTTAGAAGCAGGTTCAGCGCGGTGACGACCGCATCCGGACGCTTCCGAAGCTGCTCCGCCAAGTCTCGCTCGCTGACGATCACGTCCCCGGTCGGGTACCGTTGATGAACAGTGTGCCCATATAACGAAATTCTCTCAGCTAGCGACCTCAATTCTTTCTTCTTGTTCCGCTCGGCACGTTTGGCTCGTGACCTGTCCGTTTCAAAAGCCCGGATAGACAGCGCAACGATTGTGAGAGCGCCAAGGCTCGACGCTATCCACCAATGCAGCGGTATGGACGAAACAATTTCCATGACGGAATTCATAGCAAGGATGGCAATTGGAATTCGGTTGGGACAGAATACCTGCCGAGTCTGTGCGGTGCGAAGATTACAAAAGTCTCATACCGCGGACCGATATTCTTAGCAAATTAAAATGTCCGCTTTTTGTAGCAAGTGAAATGTCCGGTTTCAAAGTTGTGCCCTCGCCGTTTGGGGGGCTGGTTTTGGGGATGGGGTTGCAGGGGAAGGGGGTGTTCTGGAGTGCACCCCAAAAGTGAGACAGGCGATTAAGGGCCCCATCCCCTTCCCTGCTCCTCTCTGTCGAGGCAGGCAGAAAAGGGGTTCCGAAGGGATCGTAGCGGCCTAAGCAATGCGGCCCATAGCTGAGACTCAGAGTGCCGTCCAGATGCTGGTGTGCAATTACGCTGCAACCAGCGAGCGTGCCCCGCCACTTCACCGCTTCAATCTGCAAGCTCAGGTTCTGAAAGCTGACGGTATTGTCGCGGTTGACCGTACGTTCGAACTGCAGCGAGAAAACGCATCCCAGGTCGCGCTTGGAGCAGGGCACCAAGGCGCTGCCCCGCTCGGCGGCTGCGACTTGAAAGCGGCGGTTGAACTCGGCGATGTACGATTCTCGGAGATAAGCATTGGCCCCTTCCAGTGTGCGGATCCCGTGCAGCCGTAACTCCTGCGGCAGCCGCCCCTGCCAGGTGCCGAAGTTGCGTTCACTACGTCCCCGCGCCTGCGCCAAGTACGCGGGAATCATCTGGATTCCCAACTCACGCAAAGCCCGTCCCACCTGCGTCAACCGATGCGCATCCACTTTCCCGCCCACCTTCGGCGTCAGCCAGAAATGGCTGCCGCGGTCGCTGTACAGGGCGCAGAACACGCCTTTGCGCTCGATCACTTCTTGCAATCCCGCCATCACCGTCAACGTCGATTCTTCTTCCACCAACTGCGCGTAATAGATCTCGCTGCTGGCGTCGTCGAGGATCACAATCAGGAGCCTGCTTGTCATGCTGGGTCGCGTGAAGTCGCCGGATTGCGATGTCGCAAACGTCAACGTAGCGGTTGCAACGGAGCCAACTCGACTCGAACCAAAGGCGGTCCCTGATGCGCACGGAGCCACAGGAGAAAACGCTCTAGGAGCCGATGCGTTTTCGGAAGACTTGGAACAGCAGGCTCGGCAGGTCGTGCGCTATGTGATGACACTCAACGGTCAACAATTATTGCGTCAACTTCTCATACACGGCACCTTCCGATCCGACCGGCCGTTCATGCCTGAGATTCCAATAGCCACGCAGAACGAGCAGATGAGAATTGCGAAGGAAGCTGGGATGGTGAAACAGGAACCCGGCATACCTGCTGTGGCTGGCGGCTACTACACAATAAACCCCCGGTTTCTGGGAGCATTGAAAAAGGTAGTGTATGAGGAACTAGCCAAGCATCGGTGAAACATGGGGCAAAACAAGCTTGACCAACCCCGAACGCTCAGCAGGAAGCCATCGGCATGCTGGCCACAAAGGGCTCTCTGACCCATGAGACGCAGGAGTCGCCTCAAACCCCTCCCATCCGCCCGATCCCCGCAGAATCGACCTACAGGCTCTTGGGGGTGAACTTCGACATGAGGAAATCCATGTCGTCTCCGACTCCATAGCCAATTTTATGGCTGGTCACTCGCACACGATCCAACCGGGTTAGAAGGTCGTCGCGGCGCTCGATCGATAGTGCGTTTACGATTTTGAGCGCCTGCTCGAACATCCGCACCAGCGCACTGAAGTATCCCTCATCGTCACTGACAATGTCGCTGGAAAACCCAGCGGAACGCTCGCAGTAGAAAACCATCAACTCTGCCAATCCCTCCGGATCGCCAACCGCTTTTTTGTAATCAGAGATGGCACGCTTGGCTTGGGAGACAGAAGTGTCCTGCCTCCGGAACACATCAGGCCAAAGCCATCGATCAATGGTTTTCTTGTAGGGCTCCAGCACGTCCTCGGCCAAGCCAAATCGGGCATTAAGAAACGTCTGATTGTCTTTGTGCGCGGCGTAGAGACTCTGAATCAATCCCAGCAGTGCTGCCTGATCAAAATCTGCGAGTTTTGCTTTGACATCTGTCCACGTGGGCTGTGATTTCTGCTTATGTTTGGCCATACGCTCCACGATTCTACCCTCCGGGGTTCCATCGATCCGAGCCAAACGCCGCAAATCTAGCCTGTACTGAATCACCCAAGTCCCTTCCATCCGTGGCAAAATGAATCCCCACTTATGACCGCAGCTATGCCAGAGCGCCGACCCACGACTGAGGAAATCTCCGGCGTCATAGAGCGGGTCACCTTCCACAACGATGACAGCGGTTTCTGCGTGCTTCGCGTCAAGACAAAAGGGCATCGAGAGGAGACGACGGTCGTGGGGTCGCTGCCTTCTGTGACCGCTGGGGAATGGCTGGTTGCGGAGGGATGTTGGGTCAGGGACCGGGAGCATGGACTGCAATTCAAGGCCAGCACTATGAAGACCGTGCCGCCCACCACCGCCGATGGGATCGAACGGTATCTCGGCAGCGGCTTGGTGAAGGGCATTGGCCCGATTCTCGCGAAGAAGCTGGTCGTGCGATTTGGAGCCGAGGTTCTTGTGGTGATCGAGAAGCGCCCGGCCGAATTGCAAACCGTCGATGGCATTGGCCCCAAGCGCCGGGAGCGAATCGCTCATGCATGGCAGGAAGCAAAGCAAGTCCGGGAGATCATGCTGTTCCTCCACAGCCACGGAGTCAGCACCAGCCGGGCAGTGCGAATCTTCAAGACCTACGGGGAGCAGGCAATCGAGCAAGTGCGGAGCGATCCCTACATGCTGGCGAAGGACATCTACGGCATCGGCTTCGCTACCGCCGACCAGATCGCCCAAAAGGTCGGGATTCCTCGGGACTCGCCCAACCGGGCAAAGGCGGGTATCGATCACGTTTTGCTGGAGGCGACCTCGGAGGGACATTGCGCCTTGCCACTGGAGAAACTCAAGCTCTTGGCGATAAAGCTGCTGGAAGTGGGCGAAGCTCCAGTCGAACACGCTTTGTCGCAGATGCTCACCAGTGGCTCCCTATTATTGGAGGAAATCGGTGGCGAACCCCTGATCTTCCTGCCGCATCTCCGGAGAGCAGAGGAAGGCATTGCGCTGAGGATCAAGCGGCTGGCAGCAGGGGCGACAACCTACCCGCACATCGATTTCGGCAAAGCGGTCGCGTGGTGCGAACAGCGGACATGCAAAAAGCTCGCCCCCAGCCAACGGGAGGCGCTAAAAACCGTTCTCGCAAGCCGAATCGTGGTGATCACGGGCGGGCCGGGCGTGGGAAAAACTACGCTGGTGAATTCCATCCTGCTGATCCTGAGGGCCAAGAACGTCAGGTGCCTGCTGTGCGCCCCCACCGGACGTGCGGCGAAGCGACTGACCGAAACAACGGGCATGGAAGCGAAGACCATCCACCGCCTGCTGGAAATCAATCCCGCAACCGGGCGGTTCACCATGGACGAATCGAGCCCGCTGGCGTGCGACCTATTGGTTGTGGATGAAACGTCGATGGTGGATGTGCTGCTGATGCACTCGCTGGTGCGGGCTCTTAGCAACCGCGCCGGGTTGATTTTGGTCGGCGATGTAGACCAGCTTCCGTCCGTTGGGCCGGGAACAGTGCTCCATGATTTGATCGAAAGTGGTGCGGTCCCTGTCGTCCGCCTCACTGAAGTGTTCAGGCAAGCTGCGGATAGCCGGATCATTACCACCGCGCACCGGATTCGCCGGGGGCAGATGCCGGAGATGACGGGAGCAGACCCAAGTTCGGATTTCCATTTTGTTGAGCGGGACGACGCGGAGAAGATCGTGGCAACACTGGTCAAGCTGGTGCAGGAAAGGATTCCGGAGCGATTTCATTTGGACCCGCTCCGCGACGTACAGGTCCTTTGCCCAATGAACCGTGGGTCGCTCGGGGTGCGGGAACTGAATGCCTCACTTCAGCGGGCGTTGAACCCATATCAGTCCGGTCAACCGACCGTTGAGCGATTTGGATGGCGGTTCCAGATCCGCGACAAAGTTATCCAGACGGAGAACGACTACGACAGAGAAATTTTCAACGGGGACATCGGAACCGTCGAGCAGATAGATGTGGTCGAACATCAGGTCGTTGTTCGCTTCGACGACCGGATGGTGAAATACGATTTCGGGGAATTGGACGAAGTTGCCCCGGCTTACGCAGTGACCATCCACAAGTCGCAGGGATCGGAGTTTCCAGCGGTGGTGATCCCGCTGGCCACGCAACACTACATGCTGCTGCAAAGGAACTTGATCTACACAGGCATCACGAGGGGCAAGAAGCTGGTCGTCCTGATCGGTCAGAAGAAGGCGCTGGGTATCGCTGTTCATAATGACCGACCGCAGAGGCGGTATTCGGGGCTGCTTGCCAGCCTGAGGAACGAGGGATAAGAGACGATCCCGACCTACTGCGCCCGGTGGAACACGTAAAAGAAGACCATCATGCTGAAGGAGCCGAACGCATAAACGAGTGACTGGAACAGCGTGACCGCAGGGACCATGCCCCTCAGGACATTGAGGACGGTGAAGAGGAACGTCCACAACAAGAGGGCCGTCATCAGAATCGTTCCGATCAAAGCCAGCAACGCCGCGTTTTTGAGTGTCATGACGGCAGTATGAACGCTGCCAGTGTCGGAGGCAACGCTTGCTCCTTCCGTCTCAGTTCATCCACAGCAGCAGACGGCAGTTTGCTGAGGAGGGGAGTGGAAGGAACTCGCGGAACTGGACGGGCTCCACGGCATGGAAGATTTGCGGGAATAATAAGGGCACCTGAAGGTGCCCTTGAGACTTGGATTTGAAAACTCAGCGCGTGTTGAAATGCTTGTTTGTTAGCGTGTGCTTGGACTGCTCAGAAACCCAGTCTCTCCAATCCCAGCCACGACCTGCCCCGCCAACCAAGCCCAGCCTTGCCAAGCCCCGCCACGAAGTCTGATTTGTATGCCAGACACTTTGCCATTGCCTAACACCCTGTCGGGTGCAGCGACAGTATAGCGCCGACTGTCAAATCCATGGCGCTCAAGTCCACAGGGGGAACGCTTCCGTGCCCCTGCGGCTCCGGCAAGAAATACAAGCGGTGCTGCGGTGGGGCGACGGTGAACTGGGCTGCCTGCGGATTCTCAAGCGATCCCAAACTCCCTGCCTCCGAAGTGCAATACTCGAAGCCCGCGAAACAGGATTTCCGAAGGGATTGTACGAACGTACGCTACTGGTGGGTAAACCAAAACCAGACCTATCGATAGGAGATCGAAGGCGGTTATCTCTGGTCGCCGAAGCGCAATGCCAACGGAGCGGAATCCTTTCTATGAATTCATGACAGAGGTGGCACCGGGAGACCTTGTTTTCTCCTTCGTTGAGACACGCATCGTCGCCATCGGCACTGTCGCGTCCTATTGCGATGAGAGTCCTAAGCCCGCCGAATTCGAAGGAGTGGGCCTGAATTGGGAGGCAATTGGTTGGCGGGTACGGGTCAATTTCGTTTCGCTTTTGAATAGGATTCGGCCCAAGGATCATATCGATGTGCTGAGACGGGGGCTGCCGTCACGCTATTCGCCATTGCAGGACTCGGGGAACGGCATTCAGTCTGTCTATTTGACCGAGGTGCCGACGCCTCTTGCGGAAGTACTCATCGGCTTGATTGGCAGGGAGGCGGCGCTGATGAATGACCGAGCCGCCAGATCGCCGCTCCAGACACCCATGCAGCAGGTTGAAAATGCTGATCTCGAAATGTGGGAGCACCACATCGAGTCCGAGATCGAATCTGATGGTCACCTTTTGGAGACGGAGCGTGAAGCCCTCATAGTGGCTCGCCGGGGGCAGGGGCTTTTCAAGCAGCGGGTCATGCAGGTTGAAGACCGATGCAGAATCACTGGCGTCACGAATCCGACCCATTTGCGAGCAAGCCACTGCAAGCCTTGGCGGGATTCAACGAATGAAGAGAGGATCGACGGCGAAAATGGACTTCTGTTGACGCCGACAATTGACCACCTCTTTGATCGGGGTTTCATCAGTTTCGAAGATTCCGGGGTTCTGATCGTCTCACCTGTTGCCCATGCTCCCTCGTTGAACCTCATGGGGTTAGCCACGGATCACGTCATCAGAGTAGGAACGTTTACTCAGGGCCAAAAACAGTTCCTCGATTACCACCGAGAATCCGTTTTGTTGCAGGCTCGCCACTAGAGAAGCGCAAGTGTACTTCAGGGACAGCGAGAATCCGATCTAAGCGTCCATGCGCCTGAGGCTCGGCGCGATGCTTCCAAGGTCGGTCAGAATGACCGGGTTTCCCTGCGGCTGCCGCAAGAAATACGAGCGGCGCTGCGGCGGGGCGACGGTGAATTGAGCCTTCGGCTGGAACCCGCGCTTCCCCACTGTGCAGTGGGTATCGACTAGGCCAGAGCCGCTTTATATAAGGCGACGAGTTTCCCCCAGGCACGCTCGGCCTCAGGCTTGTTATAGATCGGCACGCCGTCGCGGACGGGCATATCCGGCACGCACCAGCCATGCTGGGCTGAATACACTTCGATTTCGGCTGGAACCTTGGCGGCTGCAAACGCTTCCTTCAGCTTGTTCTTAGCATCGGGCTGACGCTCGTCGTCGTTCGATGCGATCCCGAAATACATTCGCGCCTTGATCTTCGGCGCGAGCAGATGCGGGCTATCGGTTTTGTCCGTCACCAGGCCTCCGCCGTGGAACGATGCGCCCGCACCAATGCGGTCGGGCAAGAACGCGGCGGTCCTTACCACCAGTGCGCCGCCCATGCAGTAACCCTGGGTTCCGATCTTCTTTGCCTTGTTCACTTCTTTTTGCGCATCGAGGAAGGCAACGTAGGCGGCGGCATCCTTCTCGGCATTGCCCGCCGCGTTCACCGACGCCATCAGCGGCCGGAGCTTCGCCATATCGTCCGCATTCTGAAAGTTGAAAGCGGAGGCATCCGTGAAAGGAGCTTTGGACACTCGATAAAAAGGATTGGGCACGAGGACGGAATACCCCTCAGCCTCAGAGGCAATACGCCTGGCAATGGCGCGCATAGAGGGCCGCAAGCCGAATGCGTCGGGCCAGGTCAATACTCCCGGATGGGAACCCGTTTTCGGACGAATGAATGCGGCGTCGCAAGTTCCGTCCGGAGTCTTGATCTCGACGTCGGTCTCGACCACTTCGAGGCCCACGGCCGCTGCCGACTTTACCGTTGCGGCCATGCCCGCACCCATCAATAGGGCTGCGAAGTCGCGCCGTGTGATGTCTCCAAGATGCGCGTCGTTCGTCGGTTGGTTTTTCTGGTCGTCTGTCATGGATTTTCCTGCAACGAGTTTATCGCTTTTCGCTACACGACCGCATCCTTCGTGCCCAAAAGGCCGCAGAACGGTGATGCACTGAGCCTACAACTTGGTCGGCGTCGAGTCCGCAACATCCAACGTCCAAGAGGCGAACGCCACTGCATTTCTGCAGTGGCGTTCATGGTTGCGGGGGGCGGATTTGAACTGCCGACCTTTGGGTTATGCGATCTGACTCACCTTTCGATGAGAGTCGGACTGTACCTTCACCCTCGTGGGGTGCTCGCCATCCAGTCTCTACGCCTTCCCCCACCATTCCGGGGGCTTGGTTCGGTATTGCCCTATCGCTCGCGCGACGTAGGTTCCACCGACTTTGACGAGTGATCTTCCGGTGCATTGCTGCTCCGGACGCCCACTTTGCAAAAGCTCCTACAATAAGGATGTCCAGGGAATACGGTCGAATTCGGACCCGTTGAGTGCCGGATCGAAAAAGGGAGTATCGATGGAAAGCCGTGCATCCTTGCTAGAGAGACTACGCACCGCGCACACGCAGTGCCGTGCTCTTATGCCCATGGGCGAGACCCTGGGATTCTGGGTAGAGCGCGTCGAAGCCGGATCGGCCGCCGTCGTCATCGAAGCAGACGACCGGCACGCCAATGTGATGGGCGTCACGCATGGAGGTCTGCTATTTGTGCTCGCGGATACTGCCGCCGGCTTAGCTCACCTGAGCCTGTTGGCTGATGGCGAGGCCGGAACCACGGTGGAGATGAAGATCAATTTCCTGCGGCCGGTCTGGCGCACACGGCTTCGTGCCGAGGCGCACACCGTCCAGTGCGATGTCCGCGGCTCGAACGGCTGCCTAGTGGCGCGTGCAATGGCGACGATGATGCGGCTGACTGGGGATGCTGCGGTGGGACGTATGACGGTATACGAAGGAAAGCCGGGAACCGGGTGCGGCTGACTGCACATTGCAGTTAGCTGCTTGGTCGAAAACTTGGGCTGCCCTGTTGCCTGGTTAGCTGCGAGAGCATCCTGAGATTAGAGAGTCGCGATGAATCCTGATGATCAGACCAAGCTGCAGAAGATTACCCCGGCGTTGATTCTGGAGAAGAAGGCTTCAAATCAGCGCATCGTATGTTTGACCGCATACGACTATCCGACAGCAAAACTCGTTGATGCTGCCGGCATAGACATGATCCTCGTAGGGGATACTCTCTCCGAAGTGGTACTTGGAAACAAGACCACATTGCCGGTAACGGTGGACGAAATGTTGCATCACACCCGTGCGGTAAGGCGGGCGGTCAGATTCGCGTTACTGATTGGGGACCTTCCCTACGGTTCTTATCATGTCAGCGAGAAGGACGCAGTTTTCGTCGCAATGCGATTCATTAAAGAGGCAGCAGTAGAAGCCATCAAGCTAGAGGGCGGCCAAAAGCGAATCGAGGTGGTACGGCGGTTGATCGACGCGGAAATTCCCGTCATTGGGCATCTGGGATTGAC
>Ga0209648_10003985_pt1 | contig 12498 bp, 10 predicted proteins | sample GraSoi2013_115cm_FD_185830 | JGI IMG/M metagenome (GOLD analysis project Ga0209648, IMG submission 185830) | Grasslands soil microbial communities from the Angelo Coastal Reserve, California, USA - Sample 9_17_2013_115cm (SPAdes) (version 2) | ecosystem: Environmental > Terrestrial > Soil >...
CTCTCATCCGGCTTCTGGCCGGCTTGCTGCTGCCGACGTCGGGCCGCATCAGGGTACTTGGCTTCGACCCTACGGCTGAGCCCGAGGAGATCAGGACCCGGATCGGATACATGCCCCAGCGCTTTGGTCTCTACGAAGACCTAACCGTTCGCCAAAACCTGAACCTTTACGCCGACCTCAGGAATGTCGTTGGTGAGGAAAGAGAGGAAAGCTTTGAGCGGTTACTGACTTTTACCGATCTGAAAGCATTCCAGGCTCGAAAAGCGGGCGCTCTGTCCGGTGGGATGAAACAGAAGCTTGGGCTTGCTTGTGCCTTGGTCAGCAAGCCGGAGCTTTTATTGCTAGATGAGCCGGGGGTAGGCGTCGACCCAATTTCTCGGCGTGATCTTTGGAAGATTGTGCAGGAGCTGGTTGCCAGCGGGATTGGGGTCGTGTGGAGCACCGCTTACCTGGATGAAGCCGAGCTTTGCCAAGCAGTGATTCTGCTGCACGAAGGAAAGAAAATCTTTGACGGGGAGCCTCGTGACCTTACCGACCGCGTCCGGTCTCGGACCTTTCATCTCCGCGTCTCGGGCAATCGGCGTAAGATCTTAGCCGAAGCGCTCCGTTCCAAGGTAGTGGTTGACGGTGTTGTGCAAGGCGACAGCGTACGCCTGGTACTCAAAGAGAACGCCGAGCCGGAAGAGCTGGCTCAACTTTCCGGCAATCGAAAATTAGAGCCGGTTTCGCCCCGTTTTGAAGATGCATTCATTGACGCGCTGGGCGGCCTGCCCAAGACGGAATCGCTCGTTGCTCAATCGATGCGGCAATTGGAGCACGACGGCGGAGAGGTCATCGAAGCAAAAGATCTGACGAAACGATTCGGACATTTTGTCGCGACGGATCATGTCAGCTTTTCGGTTAAACGCAGCGAGATCTTCGGATTGCTGGGTCCCAACGGGGCCGGAAAATCGACTACGTTCAAGATGCTATGCGGTCTGCTGAAGCCTTCGGAAGGAACCGCTCGTGTCGCCGGGTTCGACTTCCAGCGATCGGCAAGCGCAGCGCGCAATCGCATCGGTTACATGGCACAGAAATTTTCGCTGTATGGCGATCTAACCGTTAAACAGAACCTCGAATTCTTTTCCGGAATCTACGGGCTGCGGGGTAAGAAGAGAAGCTCGGCCATTGATCAAATGATCGATGTCTTCGCCTTGCAGCCTCATTTGGAGCTATCGTCGGGACAGTTGCCGCTCGGTTTTAAGCAGCGATTAGCGATGGCCTGTGCGTTGATGCATGGACCTGACGTCCTTTTCCTGGACGAGCCCACGTCTGGCGTCGATCCAATTACCCGGCGCGAGTTCTGGTCTCACATCAACGGTCTAGTCGAAAAAGGCGTGACCGTGATGGTGACTACTCACTTCATGGATGAGGCCGAATATTGCGATCGAATTGGTTTGGTTTATCGCGGCAAACTGATCGCGCTCGATTCTCCGGACGCATTAAAACAGAGCGTGCGCTCTGCTCAGCATCCTGGTCCAACCATGGAAGAGACTTTCATTGAGTTAATTAACCGATTCGATGATAGCGAAAAAAAGCACCAGTCTGCGACAGGCCGAAATAATCCCTGACGACGGAGGGGAGCCGCTTGCGGCTCCCGAGAATAAACTATGATACCGCAACAAACCGGATCGTTTCGGCTCAATTCCTCGGTGAACCTCAGATTATTCCCGGGCGTCGCACTTGTCCCGCCGGAGCCTTGGCGAAGGAGGAAGCGACGGACCCTCCGAGCGCTGGGCATCGCAACACTTTTAGACGGTGGGAACATCCAATGAACCGAAACCCACGAACCATCAGCCCTCGCCGGCTTTGGGCACTAATTCACAAAGAAGGGATACAGATCATTACTGATCCCAGCAGTATCCTGATCGCGTTTATCCTGCCGGTGATTCTCCTTTTCATCTTCGGCTTCGCGGTTTCGCTCGATACTACTCGGCTTCGTATCGGTGTCGTGCTGGAGGAACGAACCCCGGAATCCGAGAATCTGCTGCTTTCGCTGCGGAACTCACGCTACCTTGATGTCACGGTGAGCTTCGATCGCGCGGCTCTAGAGAGAGAAATGGTCGCGGGACGCCTCCGAGGTCTCCTCGTTATTCCGGTCGATTTCTCGCGCCGTCTGCATTCCGCCAGTGACTCAGCGCCACTCCAGGTGATTGCCGATGGCAGCGAACCGAATACGGCGAATTTCGTTCAGAACTATTTGCAAGCCGCGGTATCGCTTTGGCTGCAACAACGCGGACTCGAGACCGGCACAACGGCAACCAGCCTCATCGACCTGGAAACGCGCAACTGGTTCAATCCTTCCCTGGAAAGCAAAAACTATCTGGTGCCGGGATCGATCGCGATTGTCATGACGATGATTGGTAGTCTGCTCACTGCTCTGGTGGTAGCGCGGGAATGGGAACGAGGAACCATGGAAGCGATGATGGCTACTCCAGTTAGCATCCAGGAATTAGTGCTCGGAAAACTGATTCCGTATTTTCTCCTAGGGCTGGGCTCAATGCTCTTTTGTACGTTGGTTGCGGTCCTGATCTTTCACACACCGTTACGTGGTTCGATCCTCTCTCTTTTCTTGATCACATCCTTGTTCTTAGCTGGCGGACTGGGTCTCGGGCTCTGGGTGTCTACTTTGTCCAAAAGCCAATTTGTAGCCGGCCAATTCGCTGTCATTCTCGGATTCCTACCCGGGTTTCAGCTATCTGGTTTCCTCTTTGAGATCTCGAGCATGCCCAAGATCGTGCAATTCCTGACCTGGATCTTCCCCGCGCGTTACTTTGTGCAGGCCCTACAAACAATTTTCCTGGCCGGCGACGTATGGAGAATCGTCCTGTTCAACTCGCTGATCCTTTTCGGATTTGCCGTCCTCTTTTTCGTATTAACCGCGCGGGTCACCCATAAGAGACTTGCTTAAATGGACAGAAAAGAAAATAGCCGCAAAAGAACGCAAAGTACGCAGAGAAAGTTTGGATTAGTAATCGCCGTTATTTGCCAGGATGGTCGATGGAATCCGCGGCGTTCTAAACCTTTGTTCTCTGCTTTGCGATCTTTGCGTTCTTTTGCGGCTATTCATTTCGAACGCGCAGCAAGGCAACCTCCGAGTCCTGGGTATTGCGAACCCCAATGGCGACTGCGCTTCGTGGTCGCGCCATGCCGGAAACCTCCGGAGGAACTTTCCGGCTTGTCGACACGAGGAGCCCAACGGGACAGTCGCCGCTACCAAATTTCTCGGCTATTGGCTATCGGCTATTAAATCTATGTGGCTAAGAATTGTCACTCTGATCCGAAAAGAAGTGTTGGCGGTTTTTCGCGATCCGCGGAATCGTGCCGCGCTGATCCTGCCACCAATCCTACAGCTTTTTCTCTTCTCGTTCACCGGCACCTTGGAAGTCAAACATGTCAAGCTTGCTGTCTGGAACGAGGACTACGGCCAAGTTGCCAACGAACTGATTCACCGGCTCTCCGCCTCGCCGAACTTCGATCAGATCGAATTTGCCCATTCTCGCGCCGAGCTGCAGCAGATGATCGACGACCAGCGTGTTCTCCTGGCGATGAATTTCTTGCCCGATTTCACTCGAAAATTTCAGGAAGAAAAGGCGACGCCGCTGCAACTGATTGCCGACGGCCGCAAATCGAATGCGTCACAGATTGCGCAAGGCTATGTGGTTCAAGTGGTAAACCAATTTGTGACGGAGCAACAACCGATGGGCAATGGCGCCAGTGTTCAAATCGTTCAGCGAAATTGGTTTAATCCAAACCTCGACTACATCTGGTTTACGCTACCGTCGCTTGCAGTCATGATTACCTTGCAGATCTGTCTCAACGTCACCGCTATGTCAGTCGCACGTGAGCGGGAGATGGGAACCTTTGATCAGCTGCTGGTCTCGCCGATGCAACCGCTGGAGATCATGGCTGGCAAAAGCATTCCGGCGCTGATCCTCGGGCTCATCGAGGCTACGATATTCATCCTTATAACCGTGTTTCTATTTCGAATACCTTTTCATGGCTCAGTACCGTTTCTCTATCTCAGTCTGGCTGTCTTCATCACTGCCATGATCGGTATTGGACTCAGTATTTCCTCGATCGCGGTGACTCAGCAGCAAGCCCTTCTAGGTATCATGACTATCTTGTTACCGGCAGTTCTTCTATCCGGGTATGCCGCTCCGATCGAAAATATGCCGAGCTGGTTGCAACCCGTAACTTATGCCAACCCTCTTCGATATATGATGGTTGTTACCAAAGGCGTATTTCTGAAAGATATGCCGCCCCTTGAGATTCTGAATAACACCTGGCCCATGGCCATCATTGCCGTTTTCACACTCAGTTTCGCGACCTGGCTGTTTCGGAGGCGACTCGCCTGAGGGGTAGGGCGAAACACGTTGTTGAGCGACAGCGAGACGACGTGTGAGCCGGTTGGCCGGTTGGTAGGCAAGGCTCACAGCCCGGCGTGTGGCGCTGGGTTCTTGCAGCGCAAAAATCTGCCGGACTGCCGCCGCCGCTGCGCTTTGGCGCGCCCGAACTCTGAGTTTAAGCAACACCATTGAGCTTAGCCGCGACGTAGGCCTTGCGAAGTCGGGTTTCGTCCTTGCGCGCAACTCACTTTGCACTCGACACGTGCCGCGCCAGGAACGTTCGCATCAAACCCGCGATCACGTCACCATCCTCTTCCAGCGCGAAATGGCCTGTATCCAAGAGATGCAACTCTGCTTTCGGCAGATCGCGAAGGTACGGTGTCGCACCCGCGGACGGGAAGATTTCATCGTTCTTTCCCCAAACGATGAGCGTGGGAGGTTGGTACTTCCGGAAGAACTCCTGCCATTGAGGATAGAGCAGGGGATTGGATCCGTAGGAATAGAAGAGTGCCAATTGGATTGCTTCTTGGCCCGGCCGATCCAAAAGAGCCTGATCTATGGTCCAGGTGTCAGGATCGATTTTCTCGGGTTGGCGTGTTCCATTGGTGTACTGCCATTTGATCGCATCGACCTTGAGCGCCTGAAGCAGGGGGGCGGCATTCTCGGGCGTCTTCCCTGCCCAATAGGCCTTAATCGGTTTCCAGAAATCATTGGCCAGCCCCTCTGCGTAGGCATTCCCATTCTGGACAATTAAAGCTTGAACGCGCTCGGGATGTTGCGAAGCGAGGCGGTAACCGACCGGCGCGCCATAATCTTGGACATACAAACTATATTTCGTCAGCCCGAGCTGGGCGACAAAGTCGTCCATGACCTGAGCGAGGTGATCAAAGGTGTAACTGAATTGGTCAATGCTTGGCGCCGAACTGTGCCCAAACCCGGGATAGTCCGGTGCGATGAGGTGGTAGCGATCGGCTAGTGCCGGGATCAAGTTCCGGAACATCCGCGAGGAGGTCGGGAATCCATGGAGCAGCAGGATCACCGGAGCGTCCTCTGGACCAGCCTCCCGATAGAAGATGTTCAGACCATCAACCTGAGCGGTGCGGTAGAAGGTTGGTGGTACTGCGGGCGAGTCCGTATTCTCGGCCGGGCGTGCGGTGCTGGAGAGTGGCGCCAGTGCGGTCAAGGTACTAGCGAACCAGAGTTTAAGCGGTGATTTCATCGTTTCGCTATATAACCGAACGTTCGGTTATAGTCAATTATAAATTGGAATGCGAAACCAACCCTCCGCGCCCGGAGGGTACACCGCTTCCTCCTGGCGCCAAGCTTCGGCGCGCCAAATGTGACGCCAACCCTCTTGATAACCGTTTGTACGAAATACCCGCAAACCGATTTGGCAACGGAGTTTCTGGGATCGTCAAATGTGGAGTGATCATGCCTGCGACGTGAAATGGTTGTATGTCCGAAACAACCCCGTCCGGCACGGCCTAATCAAACACGCCGACGATTGGCCATTTCAAGGAGTGATGAATGATCTGGGCTGAACGAGCGTCAGAGCGGTCGTTGGCTCGATTCCTCGGTGCGCACTGGGGTGGTATCCGGGCGTCGCACTTGTCCCGCCGAAGCCTTGGCCAGGGGAGGAAGCGGCTCCTTTCCGGACCTTCACCGCTTACTGATCACCGATGACTGATTAGCGAAAGCTTGCCCCAACCGCTTCAAGGCCCTTCGAAACACCTGGGGATCATTCTTGGCCCGTGCCAACACCAGCGATCCTTCGATCGTGATTAATACTTCTTGCGCCCAAATCGCTGCTTTGGCCCCGGACTGACCTGCCTCCCGGGCTAAATCGGCCAGAGCTTGTTCCCACTGTTCAATCGCGTCCATGAGAGCCGTTCGATAGAGTTGACCCGCCTCGCCCAATGAAAGCGTGTCGATCAGACAAGAAAGCTGACCCCCATCGTAAAATTTGCTGACGGCAACCAGCATCTTGTTGAACCGGCCAGCCGGAGGAGCGTCCTGGCGAAGCACGCTGAGTACCTCACTGGCCAGGGACCGCCCGATCTCCGTCAATACCTCAGCTCCCATTTGTGCCTTACCTTCAGGAAATTTTTGATAAAGACTGGCCTTACCCAGGCCGACCGCGGCGGCGAGGTCGGCTAGGCTGGCGCCGCTATAGCTATCGCGACGGAATACGTCGCTTAGCTTCTTGACGATTTGCTGGCGGCTGTTGCGGCTCGGTCGCATGTCCCACTGTAACCGATCGTTCGGTCGGAGACAAACGGTAGTCGGTTATCGGTAATCAGTAATCGGTAATCGGATGATCGAACGTTCTCCGGAAGGTAGCAGGGCGAAAACCTCAGCGCGCTCAACGGTGCAATTTCAATTGCCGTGCTTCGCGCCGGGTTTGAGCCACGGGCCGGCGTCCAGCTATGTTTGCGCACTGCCAATCTGGGGCCTGCGCCTACCTAACCGAATCACCGTCACCGATCACCGGATCCGGGTCATGGCAACTCCCAGCACGAACGAAACCAGCAGCAGAGCGAGAATCGTCCGTCCGACCATGGCAAATCTCGTTTGGATCATTGGCAGCTCGTGGGCCGCGGCCAGAATTCGACGCGGCCAGAGATACCAGGAAACGTAAACGAAACAGCCAAGGATCGCGGCCCAGAGAGCGGATTTGAGGTCAAAACAAATCCACCAAAGAAATGGACGTGGAGCGAACCAGGGATCGATGAACCCGGTGACTCCGATCACAACGAGAACAGCAAGAAACTGCCAGCGGGCACCATTGGCAAGGTTCGCAACGAAACTTTCGAAGTCACGGATGTCTTTGAAAAAGGCCTTGGCTCGCGGCTGGACGGTCATAATGCTATAAAGCGCGCCACCCAGAAGCAGTGCACCAAACAGCGCGTGTACGATCAGCAAGACTAATCGAGCAAGGTCCACCGGGCCATCCATACGTGGCGGAAGGTTATCGGTTATCAGTTGGCGGTTAGCAGTTAGCGGGGGCCCGCCCGTGAAACGTGACGCTAGAGCGAGTTCTTGTTTCTTACTGATTCCCAACCGACAACCGACAACCACAACCGACAACTGATAACTGATAACTGATAACTGATAACTGCCAATCACCGATCACTTCAACTCGCCGACGGTGGTCGAACTTTCAGCTCGCGCCGGCTCGGCTTGAGGTGCCTTGACATCGATGCGCGCCTCGCGAGCGCGCCGGCGCGCGGCCAGAACCTGATCGAGGCTCACCGCAACGAGGATCACTCCACCCATCACGACGAATTCGAGCGAGCTCTCGATTCCTTGCAGGTTCACGATATTTCTGAGCAACTGAATCATTGCTGTGCCAATAAATATTCCAAGGATACTGCCTTCACCCCCGCGCAGGCTCAAACCGCCCAGGACGCAGGCTGCCACCGCATACAATTCGAAAAAGCTGCCATGACTAGCCGGCGAAATTGAGTTGGTATAGAAGCCGATCAAAATAGCGGAGATACCGCTCAGGAATCCGCAGAGCACATAGGCGCTGGTGACCACAAGCTTGGTATTAATTCCTGAATAAATCGCCGCTTCTTCGTTTCGGCCGATTGCGTAGAGATAGCGACCGTAAATCGAGATGTGCAGGACGATACCGACCACGATGCATACGACAATGAAGATGATAAATGGTGCGGGTACGTTCAGCACGTTCCCGGTCGCCAGCGTTCTGAGCAGTTCGTAACCCGTGCTTCCACCAAAGCCGACGGTTTCATCGTGAGAAATGAAACGAGCGAGGCCGCGATACATCAGCAGTCCGCAGAGCGTGACGACAAACGGTTGCAGGCGCGCACGAGCTACTAGAAGCCCGTGAAAGAGCCCGAGCACCATCGCGATCAAGATAATCAAGGCAATCGCCAACGGCCAAGGCATGTTGTCAGGACCGAGCAAATCAGCCAGGATAACCCCGAGCAGGGCGAACATTGAGCCGATCGATAGGTCAATGCCGCCAGTGATGATGACTATGCCCATCGCGACGCTAAAGATTCCAAAGAGCCCGATGGAGCGGGTGAGGTTGAGAAGGTTGGCCTGGCCAAGAAATACCGGATTAGCGAATGTGTCCGCTAATCCGCGTTGGGTGATTTCCAAAAGAACGTATCCGAAGAACAGTCCCAGGAGGATGAGTACCATTCCGATTTCTTTTTTTGGACGCATGGGCTCCTTTTCGTTTAAGGGTTCAAACGAGAGTTTCGGCTGTGCGCACCGGGGCTACGGCTAAGCGCATGACCGCTTCCTCGCTGAAATCTTTTGCCTCCAGCACGCCGGTTAGAGCACCCTCTCGCATGACAGCGATCCGGTCGCTCACTCCGAGTACCTCTTCCATATCGCTGCTGATCATGAGAATGAAGACGCCTTCGTCCGCCAGTGCACGCATCAGGCGATAAATCTCGGCTTTGCTGCCGACATCGACTCCTCGGGTGGGCTCGTCAAAAATAATCAATTTGGGGTCGAGGGACAGCCATTTGGCCAGAACGACCTTCTGCTGATTACCGCCACTCAGGTTTTTGGCCAAGGTCTCGCAGGTGGCTGTCTTAATAGAAAGCTGCTTTCGCTGTGCTTCGGCCGTCTCCGACTCACGCCGAAAAGAGATTAACCCGAGGCTGGAATACGTGGATAGCGCTGCCAAGGTGACGTTCTCGCGCACGGCCATACTAGTGATCAATCCCGTTTTGCGGCGATCTTCCGGCACAAGGTAGATACCATGATTGATCGCATCGCGCGGCGAATGAACTTTGATCGGTTGTCCATTGATCACGACCTCGCCACCGAGCGGACGTGCGATCCCGAAGACGGTGATGGCCAATTCCGAACGACCGGCACCGACTAAACCCGCCAGTCCGAGGATCTCACCTCGGCGCATATCAAAACTGACTGTGTGAGTGGGAAAGAATGGCGAAATAATATTGCGAACTTCGATTCGGGATTTCGGGTCACCCAAACGCGTTTCTGTTCGCTTCAGATCCAAGTTTCGCCCAACCATTAAGCGAACCATATTGTCGTGGTTGATTTCCGATTTTGTGAGCTGACCGGAATTTTTGCCGTCGCGCAGCCCGACTACTCGGTCAGCGCAGGCGCCCACCTCCATCAGACGATGCGATATAAAGATCACCGAAACGCCAGCCTCCTTCAGTTCAGCAATCAGTTTAAGGAGCCGATTGGTCTCGGTCAGGGTCAGACAGGACGTTGGCTCGTCCATCACGATGATCTTCGCGTTAGTCGACAACGCCTTCGCGATTTCAACCAACTGCTGCTGCGCAATCGACAAAGCGCTCAGGGGGGTGCGTGGAGAAACGTTGAGACCCACCTTTTCCAGATATCTCTTCGATTGATCAGCGATTCTATTCCGATCCACGAAACGCAAGGGACCGCCAAAGAGTGGTTCCCGTCCGAGAAAGATGTTTCCGCCGACGTCGAGATTGTCGAGGTTATTGAGTTCCTGGTGAATCAGGCTGATGCCTAAGTGTTGGGCGTCCGCCACATGGCGGATCTGTACTTCGCGGCCGCCCAGTCGAATGAGCCCTTCATCCGCCTGATAAATGCCTCCGAGAATTTTCATCAAAGTCGATTTCCCTGCGCCGTTCTCGCCGATCAGCGCAACGACTTCACCAGGGTAGACCGAAAAATCGACTTTGCTCAGTGCGATGACACCAGGAAATCTCTTGGAGATACCGCTGAGTTCGAGAATCGCGTCTTGCACAGTAGGAAAGAGACAGGCTAGCCTGAATCACACAAAAATCTTTAGAGATTTGTGAGCAGTCCAGGCTCAACCAGAAGAATCCCGCCGTCGCTTCGCTATGGCGCGGCCTTTCCCGCCTTTTCGGGCGCGCCGTAGCTCGAAGAGCGAAGGTGGCGTCCGAAAAGGCGGGGCAATTCTTCTGCCTTTTAAAAGAAACATTTCATAACCCGAAGTATCCAAAATCCAAATTTCAAATTTTTGCTATTAAACAGACGCGAAAGCGTCTGTTTAATAGCCTGCTAACCCGCATTAACCGTGCGGACTCAAAACGCGTTATCTCTGCGGGTGAGTGGTTAGTGTCCGCGCAATTTTTTCAGGTTAGCCCAAAATTCGTCGACATTGCTCTTGTCGATCGCCCGCGTCGGAACAATGACTTTGCCGTCCGCCGGGATCTCGGGATTTTCGTTGCGTAGTTTCTTAGCCATCAAGGTAACCGCTTGCCGTCCAAACTCGTACGGATTTTGGACAACGGTGGCTTCGATTGCTCCGTCTTTGACTCCCTGCAGCGTGTCGTTCTCTTCGTCAAAAGTGACAATCTTGACCTTGCCGATTTTGTTCGCGTCTTTCACCGCATTCAGAATGGCTGGTCCGTTGTAACTCCAGAGCCCAACCAGGCAGGCGATGTCGGGATTTTTGACCAAGGTGTCAGCGACGTTTTGTTTAGCCCGTACCCGATCAGTATCGTCGGTTCGCACATCAAGTATCTTGATATTCGTGCCCTTAAGCGTTTCCTCAACGCCCTGGATGCGCTCTTTGGCATTTTGGGCATCGCGTTTGCCAACAAAAAGCATGATACTGCCCCCGTTGGGAACTGCCTTCTTAATTAGCTCGCCTGCTTGGCGACCGGCGGCCACGTTGTCTGTGCCCACATAAAATGACCGTTGGCTCTTGGGGGCATCGCTGTCCTGGGTCACGATCAGCGCTTTCGCGGCACCCTTATCGATCATGGCCGTTTGGTTGGCTGGGTCGACCGGACTTAATGCAATGCCGTTGACGCCCTTGACCAGCAGGTCATCGAAAATTCGAGTCTGTTCCGCCGCCGTACCGTCCGCTGGAATCTTGAATTCGACTTTGATATTCGGGACCTCTTTTTGCGCCTGATCGCAACCCGCTCGTGCGATGGTCCAGAAGTCGGACGCATTATTGGTTAGGAATGCGAGATCGAGTGACTTGGATTGCGCAGAGGCTGTCGAAGCGAGAACCATTGCCGCGGTGATAGAGCAAAGGACTGATTTTAGAATGTTATCGATTTTCATTATGGGGGATTAGACTTAGTCAGCACTATGGCTGCGCCCCGGTGGAGCGCGACCACAGTGTATGAGCGCTCTACTCTAGTGATTTAGATCGGTCGTCAATGAAAAAAGGAGGTCGGATAGCGGAATCGCGGAGAGAGAGGGAGAGCGGAATGTAGAATCTAGGCGAGCGAAACACGTCGGGGTAGGGCTAAACACACCATCGAACGACAGCGAGATAAGGTGTGTGAGCCACAGGACGTGTGAGCCGATAGAAGAGGTGGCGCTCCCGGCTCACAGTCCGGCACGTAGCACCGGCTTCAACAACGCGACGGATGGCCGGACTGTATCGCCCTGCCAGCTCTATCCGACACCCACCCGGATGGCCTATTCACCACCAACGTTCCGACGGAAAAAGCTCACCGCGATACGGCCATTCGTCCCAATTGCAGACCAGACCAGCTCGAACGGGATTGTTCAACATATATTCGCGCTTGGCCTCGGCGCTTTCGAAACCGCGAATCCGGTGGTGAAAAGATCCATTCTGCCAAGGCCGGTAAGGCGATCGCAGTTGATGAGTGACATGCGCTTTCCAGCGAGAGATCCAGCGATCAAAATCCATGTGAAATTCGCTCGGCGCGGCGAAGAAATGCAAGTGATCAGGCATGATTACATAAGGGCCGACAAGCCAGGCTGCGCATTTGCGCCAAGCTGTTTGTAACGTCGCGTGTGTTTGCGGATTCGCCAAGCACGGGCGTCGCGATTTAGTACAAACTGTCGCAAAGACGACGGTCGGTAGTTCCGAATCATCAAAAACCCCTTTCGCCGGGCGGTTGCGTTGAAAGTACATAACAGAATATATTAATATATTATTATGTTGTTGCAATACCGTAGATCGAGCACCGCCTGATCGGTGAGAAACACGTCAAAGGTAGGGCGATACACACCGTTTGAGCGACAGCGAAACAAGGTGTGTGAGCCAATAGGTGTGGTACGCAAGGCTCACAGTCCGGCGTGTAACGGTGGATTATGTGGACGCGACATCCGCCGGACTGTGAGCCTTGCGTACCACACCTATTGGCTCACACACCTTGTTTCGCTG
>Ga0209648_10003987_pt1 | contig 12496 bp, 11 predicted proteins | sample GraSoi2013_115cm_FD_185830 | JGI IMG/M metagenome (GOLD analysis project Ga0209648, IMG submission 185830) | Grasslands soil microbial communities from the Angelo Coastal Reserve, California, USA - Sample 9_17_2013_115cm (SPAdes) (version 2) | ecosystem: Environmental > Terrestrial > Soil >...
TTGGTGACGAGCGACGGAATGATGGTGTGCAGCGGACGTTTTCCCGGCGCGATGCAGTTGGGGTGGCCGGGCTGAATGCGGAATCCGCCGCCGCGATTTTGCAAGAGGATGCCGGTCTTGTTGGAGACGATCGCCGAGCCAAAAGAATGCGCGATCGAATTGATGAACGAACAGACGTTGCGGTCCTTGTCCACCACGGTGACGTAGACGGTCGAGGGATTCATCGGCGGCGACACGTTCGGCAGATCCAGCATCCGGTCCATCCGGATCTTGCTGCCGTATTCCTCGGCGAATTCCGGGGTCAGGATCCTCGCCACGTCGACGTTGACATGAGCGGGATCGCCGATGTGCTGTTCGCGCATCATGTAGGCCACGCGCGCAGCTTCAGCTTCGAGATGAAACCGCTCGATGCTAAGGGCTGGAAACTTCGTCAGATCGAAGCGCGAAAGGATGTTCAGCATCACCAGCATGGTGATGCCCGGGCCGTTCGGCGGGCACTGCCAGACGTCATGGCCTTTATAGAGGGTGCCGATCGGCGTCGTGGTCTCGGTGGTATGCGTGGCAAAATCGTCCAGCGTGTGCAGGCCGCCGATGCCGCGCAGGGTCTCGACCATATCCTCGGCAATCGCGCCCTTGTAAAACGCGTCGCGGCCGTTTTTGGCGATGGCGCGCAGCGTCTTGCCAAGTTCGGGCTGATGGATCACGTCGCCGGCGACCGCGGGCTTGCCATGCGGCAGCAGATAGCGCTCGGTGTTGGTGCCTCTTTTCAGTTTTTCGAACTGGTTCTTCCAGTCGAAGGCGATGCGCGGCGCGACCACATAACCTTCTTCCGCGGCTTTGATCGCGGGCTGCAGCAAGGTATCAAGCCCGAGCTTGCCGTGATCGCGCAAAATGGTTTCCCAGGCATCGATGGCGCCGGGAATAGAGACGGCGTGCGCCGAAGTCAGCGGGATCGCCTTGATGTTGCGCTCGAGATACCATTCGGGTTGAGCTGCCATCGGCGCGCGCCCCGAGCCGTTATAGGCCGTGATCTTGCCCTCGCCCTTGGGCTGAACGAGCGCAAAACAATCGCCGCCGATCCCGGTCGATTGCGGCTCGATCACCGCCAACAGCGCGGACGCCGCCACCGCGGCATCGGTTGCGGTGCCGCCGGAGCGCATCACCTCGATCGCGGTCAGCGCGGCCAGCGGATGCGACGTCGCCACCATCGCATTCTGGGCGTGGACCGTGGACCGGCCGGCGAGATGGAAATTCCTCATGAAATCTTGCTCACTTTTCCGCTACTTGCTGTGTTTTTCGCGCTGATCTGGCGCGAGCTTACATGGCACATTCATGAGGCGATGGGCAATGGTCGGGGACGGATAGGGGCCAATGCCCTCAACGTCGTCCCGGCCTTTCCCGATCCCCGCCCTCCTGATAAACCACCGCGATGCCGTACAAGGTCGCCGCTTTCTATCAATTCGCCAGCCTGCCGGATTTCCGGGAGCTACGTGAACCGCTGCGCGCGATTTGCGCCGCGCTCAGACTGAAGGGCAGCGTGCTGCTGGCCCATGAGGGCATCAACGGCACGCTCGCGGGCGGCTCTGAAGCGATCGCCGCGCTGGCTGAAGAATTGCGGCACGGCGCGCTGTTCGGCGGCCGGCTCGACCATCTCGAACTGAAATTCTCGCAAGCCAAAGCGATGCCGTTTCAACGCCTGAAAATCCGGCTGAAGAAGGAAATCGTCACCCTCGGCGATGCGACGGCCGATCCGACGCGACGGGTCGGCATCTATGTCGACCCCGCCGACTGGAATGATCTGATCGCTGCGCCGGACACGCTCCTGATCGACACGCGTAACGCCTTCGAGGTCGCGCTGGGCACTTTCTCGGGCGCCGTCGATCCCGGCCTCAAGAGTTTTGGCCAATTTAAGGAATTTGCGGCGCGCCATCTCGATCCGGCAAAGCATCGGAGGGTCGCGATGTTCTGCACCGGCGGCATCCGCTGCGAAAAGGCCAGCGCCTATCTGTTGTCGCGCGGTTTTGCCGAGGTCTATCATCTCAAAGGCGGAATCCTGAACTATCTGGAAGACGTGCCGGAAACCGAGAGCCGCTGGCATGGCGAATGTTTTGTCTTTGACGACCGCGTCGCGCTCGGCCACGGGTTGCGGGAGCGCCGAAGGGAACATAACCGCGATGAATGAGCTAAAGACGCTCAGCGACCGCATCGACCTGCTCGAAGCCCGGCTGACGTTTCAGGACGTCACCATCGAGACGCTGAACGAAACCATCACCGCGCAATGGCAGAAGATCGACGCACTGACACGCCGGATGCAAAGCTTGAGCGAACGCCTACGGGAGGCCGAGGCTCATGCGCCCGGCGCCGCCAATGAACCGCCGCCGCATTACTAGCGACGCGGCCTGAAGCCAGAGATTTTTGTATCCTTCATCCCACCGCAGACGCGACGCGACTGGAACAAGCTGCAGGGTTCCTTGCGTGCCACAAGGATCTTGCGAAGCTTCGAAATTGTGTCGGGACCGGTGCCGTCCGTTTCCAGCCGGCTGATGACGCCAACGATGCCGGTGTCCAGCAAGTCGATGCTGTCTTCGGCGTGCTGCGTCAGCCAATGCGCCAGGTTGGCGAGATCGACTTCTGCGGTTTTCAGCGCGACGTCCGAATGGAAAATCCCACGGCCACCTTATTTATCCCTGAAGCGAGTATTTTAATCAGCTTCAATTTGAAGCCGTTTCCGTAGGACTACGGAAAGTCCGGAACACTTCATGGATTCATCGTAACCAGATTGTGACTGCGATGAGTGCCGCACCACACGATCCGGTTGCCTCTCACTCCCGCTTCGCGCGGAATCATTCGCTAAGCGGCTTCATCCCCGGTTCGCTTGCGCGCCTTGGCGGCCGAGCGTTCTCGCTTGCGGTCCGGCCTTGACGGCGAGGGCTGGGCGGCGCTGACCGGATCCGATGCCGGAAAGCTGTCGATCAAACCGGCCTCCAGTTTCGCGTGGGCTTCGCGGTCGGCCGAGGCTGCCTCGCGGGGATCGGCGGCATGCTTGTCGTGTGCTGCAGGATTGAATTTCCCGGCCATGTCGAACCTCCGTTGGCAAGACAACGCCCCCGCCATCCCTGCGTTCCCCGACGGGTGGCGCGGAACCTCACCCGGGCTGTCCAATTGGCGGTCGCGGATACGGGCAAGGCAGCGGTGGATTTTTAGGCCGCGTGATCAATATCGCACAGACAGGCGCCGCGACTTCGGCTCGACTGTTCGGGCGATGAGATTGCATCCTCGTCGCAAGGGTGAATTTGCGGAGCTCCGAGACAAATTCCGACCCCAGCCCGTTTGGAATTTCCGATTGGGGCGCCCGCTGGGCCTCGTGGCCAGGCCGGAGGACTGCGCGCTCAAGGTCCCGATTGCGATACCGACCGGATGATCGCCGATTCCCAGCCGTATCGCTGCAGTCGTTCCGGTCGCAGTTATAGGCACAAAATTGCCGGAACGGCATGGCCTTTCCGGCCTTTTTCTAGGGTTTTCGCGGTTCTTCTCAAAGTTCGAGCCGCATCCCGCTCGCGGTCGCTTGGTCAAGTCCTTCTCCGCAGTGTATCAGGGGGCAACATCTCGCCTCCCGATCACCCTTTTCTCGGATTAAGCGCGCTTGACCCAGACCCACAGCCCTAAAAAACCCTTCCTTGAGGTGCTTTCCGGCCGCAGGCAGAAGGTGCCGCCGGTCTGGATGATGCGGCAAGCCGGCCGCTATCTTCCGGAATATCGCGAATTGCGCGCCAAAGCGGGGGGCTTTCTCGACCTGTGTTTTACCCCGGAGCTTGCCGCCGAAGTCACGCTGCAGCCGATCCGCCGCTTCGACTTCGATGCCGCGATCATCTTCTCGGATATTCTGGTCATCCCTTACGCGCTTGGCCGAGAGGTGCGTTTCGAGGCCGGCGAAGGCCCGCGGCTCGATCCGCTGGACACGCCGGAGAAGGTTTTGTCGCTTGTGCCGCAGGCCGACTTCGGAAAACTCGAGCCGGTCTATGAAGCGCTGCGTCGTGTCCGCCGCGAGCTCGATCCGAACATTGCGTTGATCGGTTTTTGCGGCGCGCCGTGGACGGTTGCAACCTACATGGTCGCCGGGCAAGGCACGCCCGATCAGGCGCCGGCGCGGATGATGGCGTACCGTCACCCCGGCGCATTCGCTGACATCATCGACGTGCTGGTGGAGAACTCGATCCAGTACCTGCTCGGGCAACTCAAGGCCGGCGCCGACGTGCTGCAGCTGTTCGATACCTGGGCCGGCGTGCTGCCGCCGCGCGAATTTGCGCGCTGGTCGATCGAGCCGACCCGGCGCATCGTCGAAGGCGTCCGCAAAAAAGTGCCGAACGCAAAAATCATCGGCTTTCCCCGAGGCGCCGGTGCGCTGCTGCCCGCCTATGTGGAAGCGACCGGCGTCGACGCCGTCAGCATCGACTGGGCCGCCGAGCCGACGCTGATCCGCGAGCGCGTGCAAAACCGCGTCGCCGTTCAGGGCAATCTCGATCCCTTGGCGCTGGTTGCCGGCGGCGCGGCGCTCGATGCCGCGGTCGATGATGTGCTTGCCAATTACGCGATGGGCCGGCTGATCTTCAACCTCGGCCACGGCATCCTGCCGGAAACCCCGATCGCGCATGTCGAGCAGATGCTGAAGCGGGTGCGGGGGTATCGGGGGTGAGGCATCACCTCACCCGGCTGCGCTCGATGATCTCGGCTGCGCCTTTTGCCAATAGTTCGAGCCCGACCGCACGGCCGAGTTCGCGCGGGCGGTCGGCCGGCCCGGAGCGCGAGGCCTCGATGAAGAGGCCGCCGGTTTCATCCAGCACCGAGGCGGTCAGCGACATCTCCGCGCCGTCGATCACCGAAAATCCCGCGATCGGCGAATTGCAATGGCCGTTGAGCACCCACAGCACCTCGCGCTCGGCATCGGCGCTGCGGTGCGCGTCAATGTCGTCGATGCGTGAGAGAATGCTCCGCGTCTGCCAATCGTTGACGGCACATTCCACCGCGACAATGCCCTGCCCCACCGCCGGGAGCATTTCGCGTATCGAAAACTCATAAGCGATACGATTGGCCAGGCCGACGCGCTCGAGCCCCGAGCGCGCCATGATCAGCACGTCCGCCGGCCCGACCGCGCCGCCGTCCGGAAGCCGCTGCATTTCCAGATGATCGAGTTTTCGCACCCGGGTATCGGCAGCGCCGCGATAATGAATCACCTCGACTTCCGGAAACAGCCGGCGCGCATAGGCCGCGCGCCGCACCGCATTGGTGCCGACCTTGAAACCCTTGCCGCGCGAACGCCTGAGATCGTCGATCGAGATTCCGGCGCGCAACACCAGAACATCGCCGGGCGGATCGCGCGGCAGCGTCGCGCCGATCACCAGCCCCGGGGTATCTTCATTGCCCGGCATGTCCTTTAGCGAATGCATCGCGGCGTGCAATTCGCCTGACAGAACCGCGCTGCGAATCTGGGCGACGAAGGCGCCGCCCTTGCCACCATGCGGCAGCAGCTTGCCGATCTGATCGGTATCGCCTGTGGTTTCGAACTTGACGATCTCGACATCGACCTCAGGGGCGGCCGCGGACAGGCGCCGGGCAATTTCCCCGGTCTGGGCCAACGCCATCGCGCTTTTGCGCGTCCCGATCCGCATGCGAATTGCCACCATCTGGGCTCCCTTCGGCGCCGCGCCGGAATCGCGGCCAGTTCCCGGACGGAGGATAGAGCCAGCCGACGCCGTAATGCAACGCGGCTCCGCAGAGCCTAGCGCGCATCCTGCAAGATCATGTCGGAGGCTTTTTCGGCGATCATGATGACGGGTGCGTTGGTATTGCCCGATACCAGATCCGGCATGATCGAGGCGTCGACCACGCGCAGGCCCTCGATGCCACGAAGGCGCAGGCGCTGATCGACGACGGCGAGCGGATCGTTGCCCATTCTGCAGGTCGATGTCGGGTGATAGACCGTGGTGCCGCGCTGCCGGCAGAAATTCAGGAGTTCCTCATCGGTCGAAATTTTTGCGCCGGGATCGACCTCTTCGACCACATAAGGGCGGAGCGCCGGCGCCTGTAGAATCTTTCGCAAGATCTTCAGGCCTTCGACGTTGGCGGTGCGATCGGCCTCGCTGGCGAGATAATTGATGCGTATTTCCGGAGGCACCGCCGGATCGGCACTCCTGATCCGCAGCGAACCGCGGCTTTCGGGGCGCAACTGGCAGACCGACGCAGTGAATCCAGAAAACGAGTGCAGCTTCTCTCCCATCTTGTCGGTCGAGAACGGCAGGAAGTGGATCTGGATGTCCGGGGTCGCAAGGCGGGGACTGGTTTTGAAGAACGCCCCCGACGTCCCTGCCGCGATCGACAACGGGCCGGTGCGCAATGCCGCATAGCGCAGCCCGGCCATGACTTTGCGGACTGGGCTATTGACGACATCGTTGAGCGTGATGGGCTTCGTGCAGCGCATCACCACGCGGACCTGCATGTGATCCTGCAGGTCGTGTCCTACCCCCGGCGCATCGAGCACGACATCGATGCCGTGCTTTCGCAACAGCTCCGAGGGCCCGACGCCCGAGAGCTGCAGCAATTGCGGCGAGTTATAAGCGCCGCTGGAAATCAGGATTTCTTTGCGCGCCCGCGCCGTTCGCGAGGAACCTTCCTTCCGATACTCGACCGCGACCGCACGGCGCCCATCAAACACAATGCGCTGCGCAAGCGCGGAAGTCTCGACGTGAAGATTCTCTCGGCTTTTCGCGGGGCGAAGATAGGCCACTGCCGTGCTCGCTCTCCTGCCGCGCCGCGTTGTGGTCTGGAAGAATCCGGCGCCTTCCTGCGTCACGCCATTGAAATCGGGGTTTTTGGGGATACCGGTCTCCGCCGCAGCCTCAATGAACGCCGCGGAGAGCGGATCGGCATGGGTTAAATCGGAAACCGGCAGCGGGCCGCCGGCACCGTGGAAATCGTCGGCGCCGCGCGCCTGGTTCTCGGCTTTCTTGAAATACGGCAGGATGTCATCAAAACCCCAGCCCGCGTTGCCAAGCTGGCGCCAGCGATCGTAATCCTCGTGCTGGCCACGGACATAAAGCAGGCCGTTGATCGAACTCGATCCGCCCAACACCTTGCCGCGGGGCTGGAACACCGCCCGCCCGTTAAGTCCCGGCTCGGGTTCGGTCTGGTACATCCAGTTGACGGTTTTTTCCTTGAACAGCCTGGCATAGCCGAGCGGAATATGGATCCAGACATGGCTGTCCTTTGGCCCCGCTTCGAGCAGCAGCACCGAATTTTTTCCGTCCGCAGTTAGGCGGTTGGCGAGTACGCATCCGGCCGATCCGGCGCCGACGATGACATAGTCGAATTCAGTTACGCCATCACCGGAATGCATCAGAGGCCCGCCACATACTCAACGCAGGATTCGGGGTAACTTGGTAGCGGGAGAACGTTACCGCGTTTCCTCACCCGACCTGACTCTTAGGATATTGCTCCGATCTTTTGCCTAAAGCCCGGTATCTTGTCGAGGGGCAGATTGATGCTTCTAGGCGATCGTGGGCGCGGGCAGATGCTCGCTGCTTGCTTCCACGTTCGAGCGATTGGCAAGCTGGATGATCCCACCTGCCGCCAAGGCCGCAAGACCGATCAAGACGAACATTGGCAAGGCGCTTTGATAGGCCTGTTGCAGCGCACCCGCGACGAACGGCCCCAGAATGGCGCCCACCCGCCCGACACCCAATTCCATTCCGACCGCCGTTGCGCGCACGTTCGTCTCATAGGCTGCCGCCGTGAAATTGTTGAGAACGAACTGCGCGCCGATGATGAAGAACCCGGCCGCGGCGACGCAGCTGACATTCACCAGATGGTCGTTGAGGAACACGAGCGTCAGAACCGCACATCCGCCCAGCCCCCACCACAGGCCGAGCAGGCCGCGGTTACGGCTAAAACGGTCGACGAGGTGGCCAAGAACAATTGCGCCGATAAAGGACATGATTTGCATCAGGGCGCCAAATCCGAAACTGGCCGCAAATGTCTCTCCGCGCGCAATCATCACCGTCGGGATCCATCCGGACAAGCCAAAGATGCAGAACAGGCTGAGGAAGGCGGTTGCCCAGATTGCGATCGTGGTCCTGCGGTAACGCGGCTGGAGCAATTCGAGGATCAGGTTTCCTGACGCCCGGTTGGTATCGGCAGAAAAAGTCGCCGAGGCATAAATGTGCGCGCGCTCCGGCCGCAACTTCGCAAGCATTTGCCTGATCTCTACAACGCGCCCCTGCAGCGCAAGGAATTTAGGCGACTCCGGCAGCGTCACATGCATGAACGGTAGGAGCAGAAAGGAGAGCGATCCGAACCAATAGAGACTCTGCCAGCCCAATGACGGCGTGGCGAAGACACCGACAACCCCCGCAAGCGTGCCGCCGGCGGCCCAGCCCAACGCGACGCCCCATAGCGCGAAGGTGTTGGCCACCCGGCGCGGCGCGAGTTCGTTGATGTAGGTGGTCGCCAAAGGCAGCAGCACGCCGAGGCCGAGGCCCGTCAACAATCGCAACACGCAGAACGTCGCAAACGAGTTGGCGAATACCGCGGTGAGGAGCGTGAAGGCGCTGGTGATCCATAGTCCGGCCAGCAGCGTCCCGCGACGCCCGAACCGGTCAGCCGCCACGCCATGCACGGCCGAGCCGAGCAGGAAGCCGACCAGTCCGCTCGATATCAGAAGGCCCGCCTGGCCCGCCTTGAGGCCCCAGGGTCCGGCGACATAGTGGATGACATAAGCGGGATTGAAGGTGTCGTAGCCGTCGAACAGCGTCAGCAATCCCATGAGGGCGCCGAGGCGCCAGTGGAAGGCACCCGCCTTGGCGTCCGCCAGTTCTTCATGGACGTCGATCGCTTGCGAAGTCATCTTATCCTCCCCGATGTCGATTGCCTTTGTAAGCCGCGTGCCGGCTATTCTGCGGCTTGGGCGACCTTGTCGGATTGCGACGAATTGTTGTTTCCGAGCTTGAACAGCCGGAACGCATTATCTCTCCCGATCTTTTTTCGATCCGCCTCGCTGATGGTCGCGCTGTCGAACCATTGCGCGGCATGATCGATGTTCTCGAATGGCCAATCCGCCGAGAACAGAATTCGATCGGCGCCGATCTCCAGCAAGGCATCGATCAACGTTTGGGTGCGGAAATTACCTGATGTCGTCAGATAGAAATGCGCATTGAAGTATTCGCAGATCTTCTTCTTCGCCTTGTATCGCGGCGGCGATTTCACCCAGCCGTTGCGGTGATCGATGCGCCACATGCTGTAGGGCAATCCCTCTCCCATGTGGCCGAGAATGATGCGCAGCCCCGGATACCGATCAAACAGCCCGGAGCCCATCAGGCGCAACGCGTGGACGGCGGTCTCCTGGCCGAAAGCCCATGTCGGCCCCAGCAACCATTCGTGGCCCTCATAGATCCGGGAATCCTGGGCAAGCGGATTGCGCGGATGCAGGTAGAAAGGCACGTCGAGCGCTTCGACCGTCTCCCAGAACGGCCAATACCGATCCAGATCGTAATAGACGGCGTTTCGGGCCTCGCCGACCTGCGAGAAGCCGTTCACGAGTGCCCCCCTGAAGCCGAGCGTGTTGACCGCACGATCGAGTTCGGCGATCGCCAGATCCGGATCCTGCATGGGAAGCGCCGCGAAGGCCTGAAAGCGCTCGGGGCGCCTGGCGACCTGCTCGGCCAAATAGTCGTTGGCCCGTACGGCGATTTCGTTCGCCTTGTTGGCGTCGGGTATCGCCTGGACCGCCGGGGCATTGAGAGAGAGGATCATCATCTCGATGCCCTGCTCGTCCATCTGCCGCAGCCGCTTGTCCTGGATGTCCAAGAGACGCTCCTTGAGCTCGGGCCAATAGCTGTCGGGCACGAAGCCTGAGGAATCCATCAGCGTTTCCGGAATTGCGAAGTGCTCCTCGAGCGCGATCTTGCCTTGCATCGTCATTCTCCTGTGATCTTTCAGTATTGTCCTTGAGGCGGCAGGCCCAAAGCCAGCTGGCCATACATAGTGCCTACCGCGTCCCAGTTCATGCTGATGTGACGGCCGACCGCGTTGGCGTCGCGCCATGCCCGTTGCACGGGATTCGAAAGGTCCAAACCCTGCCCGCCAGTCGACGCGTTGAGCGCTTCGCTTGCACGGATGGCGAGAGCAACAGCAAATGCCTGCCCACGGCGGCTGATGATGCGGTCCTCGACTGATACGGGCCTGTTCGCTCGAACGGCCATCGCGCGATCGCGCAAATCGCGCAGCAGGAGTTCGCGAGCAGCGTCCGTGGAGGCCGCCGCTTCGGCGACCCGCAGCTGGATGGTCGGGAATTCCGCCATTCGGTTGTTGCTCCCGGCGACGGCGCCGCGCGTCACGCGCTTGCTGGTGACTTCAAGGTAATCCTCAAGCGCGCCTGCCGCGGTGCCGACTGCGACGGACGCAAGGCAGGACGGGATGTTGCACAACATCGGAATCGAAAAGGTCGGATTTTCCGAATAGAGCAACGCGCCCGGCGTTTTGCCGGATGTCGATTCGAGAAATGTCAGGACCCGGTGTTCGGGAACGAATACGTCTTTCAACTGCAGCGTCTTGCTTCCCGTTCCGGCCAGGCCGACGACATTCCAGTTGTCGTCGATGAGATAATCTGATGCCGGTACCAGCAAAAACGCCGGCGTAAACCGGTCGGCTTCGGTTCGCGACGGCAGCAGCGCGGCACACAGGGACCATTGCGCATTGTCGCAGCCGCTGGCGAAGGACCAGCGGCCGGTCAAGCTATAGCCGCCATTTGAGGCAACGGCCTTTGTTGCCGGCGCATAGGATCCGCAGGCCAGCGCATCGGGATTCGAACCCCAAACGTCGCGCTGGGCCTGTTCGGGGAAACTCGCAATCAGCCATTGATGGGCGGCGAGCAACCCGCCGACCCAGGCGGTCGACGCGCACGCCCTTGCAAGATCGATATTCAGCTCGACAAGGACATCGAAATCGTACTCGTAGCCGCCGAAGGCGCGAGGCTTTACGATGTCGAAATAGCCGATTTCCCGCAAGGCGAGGATGTTCTCTGCGGGGACGCGTCCGCTTTTTTCCGTGGTGTGCGCCCTCGCCTTGATTTGCGAACTTACGTTGGCAATCCGCACCTTAAGTTCAGCAAAACTGGGGTGTTTCCCGAACGGCTGATCGGAGATTCTTTCGAAAGCCTGCGCGGCAACGTTCATGTCGGTTCCTCCCTCGTCCATGATTCCAGGCGGCCGCCCGGCTAAGCGGCTTTGATTTCGGCTGGCACGGAAAAGCAGTAGGTCGCGTCCTGATAGATTAAGGGATCGACGGGGTCGTGCACGTTCACGAGTTCGGCCTCGCCGATAAAAATCGTATGAGTGCCGTAGGGAACGGCAGCGGCCTTCCTGCAAAAAATATTGATCTGGGCGGTTTCGAGATAGCTGATGCCTTCCGGCGAGACCGACCATTCGCCCAGGCCAAAGCGTGTTTCCGGTGGCAGCGCCCCGCTGAAGGCTGCGGATAACGCGACCTGGTCCCGGCGCAGCAAATTCACGCAGAACCGGCGTGCCAGCAGCATGATGTCGTGGAGCAGGCTCGCTTGATTGACGCAGACCACCAGCGACGGCGGGTCGAGTGACAGCGAGGTGACCGCTGTCGCCGTCATTCCGTGACGACGGGTCTGGTCGGCCGACGTGATGACTGTGACGGCCGCCGGGAAGCGGCGCATCGCAAGCTTGAACGACGAACGCAGCTCATCGGTGGCGGCATCCAGGGACATGTTTCTCCTCCGGTCGCGCAGGCCCGCTTCTTGGTCGGATTATTTCTCTTACAATATTTGTAAACGCAATTGTTTGTCAATCAAAAGTTCTGAACGCAATTTACTTGTGAAGCGAACCGCATTTCGTTTAAGTGTCGACGCGCAATTGTTGCGGCTGGTCGGAGCCCAAGACCTTGTACAGACTTTCGAATTCATTTCCGTATCTGCTGAACCGGGTCGGCGTCCGGATGGGCGAGCTGTTCTCGCGGCGCATCGCGCCGTTCGGCGTCACACTGCCGATGTACCGGGTGATGGCTGCGCTCTGGGAAAAAGGCGATCAGCGGCTAAGCGACCTTGCCACGGTGACAACCGCGGAGATTTCGACCTTGTCCCGCCTTATCGGCGAGATGAAGCGCAAGGGGCTGGTGACGCGCAGCAGGCTGGAAGACAACGGGCGCACCGTCGCGATCAATCTGACGGCCAAAGGCAGAGCCCTGGTGGAAGAGCTGATGCCGATCGCGGTGCATTTCGAGGAAGTGGCCGTATCGAATTACAGGGATGACGAGGTCTCCCACCTCAAGACCATCTTTCGGGAGATCTATCAGAGTTTGGGATCAATCGAGCCCGAAATCGAGGCCGCGAAGGCTGCTGCGACACCGAAGCGGAAATCGCCGTCGCGACCGCGTCCTAAACTACCGCGCGCGAAACAATGATCCGATCAATCTCCCCGGTCCT
>Ga0209648_10003988_pt1 | contig 12494 bp, 7 predicted proteins | sample GraSoi2013_115cm_FD_185830 | JGI IMG/M metagenome (GOLD analysis project Ga0209648, IMG submission 185830) | Grasslands soil microbial communities from the Angelo Coastal Reserve, California, USA - Sample 9_17_2013_115cm (SPAdes) (version 2) | ecosystem: Environmental > Terrestrial > Soil >...
GCCTACGCGGACAGCCAACTGGGACGGCTCTTCGCCTGGCTCAAGCAGGCCCCCAACAGCCTCTATGACAATACCCTGATCGTCTTCCTCAGCGATCACGGCGAATCCCTTGGAGAGCACGGCGAAAAAGAACACGGCTTCTTCGTCTACGATTCGACCGTGCGTGTCCCTCTCCTTTTGAAACCTCCGAAGAACGCGGGCCTGGCTGCACAGCGCGTCGCTGACCCCGTGGAAACCATTCAGGTCGGACCAACGGTACTCGAGTTGGCAGGCGTGGAAGACCCTATTCAGAAGCAGTTCCAGGCAGCAAGCCTCGTGCCGCTGTTCAACGGCAAACCCCATGCTCCACAGCGGCCCGCCTACAGTGAGACGTTTTATCCGCTGAACTCATTCGGCTGGAGCCCGCTCCGCAGCGTCCAGACTGCGCGGTATCAATATATTGAAGCTCCGATACAGGAACTCTACGATCATCAGGCCGACCTGGCGGAGAACAATAATCTGGCTGCGAAGGACGCGAGTGTCGCCGCGAGTCTGCGCGCTCAACTCAATCAACTATTGGCCCACTACCCGGCTCCGGCAGCATCCTTCGAGACCAATCCAAGCCCCGACGTCCTGGAAAAGCTACGATCCCTCGGTTACGTGGCCTACCGCGCCCCAGCGGCGGCGAACTCTAAGCTCGCCGATCCCAAAGACAAATTGCCCGTCTTCCAGGACGTCCTGCGCGCCACCGACCTGATCCAGTTGGGCAATTTCGCTGAAGCGCGCTCGGTGCTTTCCAGCCTGCAGCGAAAGGAGCCGCGGCTCTATCTGATCCCGTTCCTCCTCGGGGAGGCCGCCTCTCACGAAGCTCAATGGAAGGAAGCCGAGAAAAACTTCGGCCGCGCCGCAGCCCTCAATCCTGGCTTTGAACAGGCTCGCCTCGGTTTAGCTCGTGCGCTTGGCCTGCAGGGAAAGGTCGCTCAGGCTAAGGATTTGCTCGGTACCCTGCTCACGGCGAACCCTCAGAATCTCCGCGCTTGGTTCTTGCTCGCTCAAATCGAATCCAAAGACGACCCACGCTCCAGCCGTGAGGCTCTCAACAAAGTAATCGCTATTCAACCCAACTTTGCGCTCGCGTATCGCGATCGCGGCCTGCTGTCTGTCCGCGAACAGACCTATGTTAGTGGCGCCGAAGACCTCTCTCGCGCTGTCGAAATGGGTTTGCACGATGTCCTCACCTACAACTCACTCGGTATCTGCTACAGCCGCATGAACCGCCTCGAAGACGCTGTGGAAAGTTATCGCCACGCCATAGTCGCGGATCCCAACTTCGCTCAAGCGCACCTCAACCTCGGCTTCGCCTACGAACGGATGAATCAACTTGATTCGAAGAAGGAGGAATACGCGGAGGCCTGCCGTCTCGACCGGCACATTTGTCCGCTCGTCGCCGGCCGCTAAAATTCCGATCTCTTACGGATTCGAAGGCGTAGAGGGCAGCGTCATCTTAGCTAACGCCGCCCGCACCTTCGGCACCATGGCGTCCTTCGGAAATTCCTTCAGGAACACCTCGAACATGGCAGCGGCTTCCTGTTCCCTGCCAGTCTGCAAATAGAGCGTAGCCAGTGCGATTGGCGCCTGTGGCATTTTCGGATCCAGCTCCCGGGCGGTCTTCAGTTGCTCCTCAGCGGCCTTGGAATCGCCCAACCGGGCAAGCACGGAACCATCCAAGTAATGCCCCATCGCGGATGAAGGCGCCAGCCGCAGCCCCTGCTCCAGCGTCTTCCTCGCCTCTTCATGCTGCTTCGTTATGTACAGCACATTCCCTAGGTTGAAGTACGCCTGCGCCCCATTCGAATTCAGCTCAATCACCCGCCGGAATTCAAACTCTGCCGCCTTCAGTTCCCCTTTCCGAAGGTGGCGAACTCCCAGGTTGTTGTGCGCGGGATAAAAGTCCGGCGCCTCGCGGATCGCCGCCAAATAATGCGTCGTCGCGCTCTCCAAATCACCATGTTGCTCCGCCTTTTTTCCCGCTTCAAATTCCTTGATCACACCCGGCGGGAACTTCCTCTTCAATTCAGCAACATCCACAATGTCTGGGTTCGTTCCGGCAACCCCATCGGGCGCGCCTCGCGAACTATCATCGGGTTTGGGGCGCAATACCACGCGTACCAGGTTAGTCTGCATAGTCGAGGGGTTCACGACAACCTGTAGACGAACGGATTGGTATCCTTCTGTCTCGATGACCACCCAATACGCGTTCGGCAGCAGGTAATTGAATCCGAAGCGCCCCTCGGAATCGGAGTACGTAACGTCCGCGACCCCTCCCCGAGCCTCCAGCGTCACTCGCAGACGCTCGTTTGGGAAGCCGCCGTCAACAAGCCGAATTTGTCCCGCGATATTGCCCTGCTGCTCCTGCGCCTCAAGTAATCTGGCAGAAAGAAGCAGCACTACTGCCAGTCGGAGGCCGTAGGAACCCATCCGCGGACGCGATTCGTCGTCCCCCATTGATTACACCCGTGCGCTAGAGGCTACCACATTGTTACCGCGGCGGCGCAATCTCCATTCGGTGAAATAAAAGGGGCCCCCAACTTGGTCGGGGGCCCCGTGTCGCAGTCGGAGGCAGCTACCAGAGCAACTTCAAGCCAAACTGAATCAGCCGTGGATCGCGCGTCCCGGCCGACTGGCCGAAATTCCCATTGGTAATCCGGTTTGCAAAGTTAGCCGTCCCCGTCGCGCTGCTGGGCAGCAGGAAGTTGGTGTGGTTAAAGACGTTGAACCCCTCGACGCGGAACTGCAAATTGAACCGCTCCGTCAGCTTGGTGTTCTTGAACAAGGATTGATCGGTGTTTACCAGGCTCGGTCCCACGAACGTGTTGCGCCCCAGGTTGCCATCGCAGGCCCTGCATGGCGTCTGGAAAAATGACGTGCTGGCGCTGCAACTGAGGGGCCCTCCGAGGCACCACGCGGTCATGCCGCTACTGCCCAGACTGCCACCGGGCTGGAACCAGCCGTTCGCCCAATCACCGTGCGTGGCGGTGTGGTTGCCGACAAGCACATCCGGACGATCGTTGCGTGTCCCATCATAGTTGAAGTCGCATCTGTTGCGTGAAGCGCAGTACGGAGTCCAGTGCGCGCCGGTTTGCCAGGCAACGAGGCCGTTGTACTGCCAGCCACCGAGTATATGCCCCATAAGGCCCTTCTGCGCCTTCATCCATGGGAATTCATAGACCCAGTTCGCGCTGAGCCGATGGCGTATGTCAAAGGTCGAATTTCCTCGGTCCAGTCCCGGCTTGGTGGGATCCAGAGAGTATCCGTCGCCCGCCGCCGACCCATTGGCCGAAGTTGCGCCGCTGTGCCAGTCCGAGCCGGTATCAATCGAGTGGCTCCAGGTATAGTTTGCGTTGAGTGCAAGTCCGCGAGTCGCCTGATGCCGCAAGCCAGCCTGCAGGCCGTTGTACCAAGACTTGCTTACGTTGTCCCAAATCCGCAGGTTACCGTAATTGGGGTTCAAGTACCGCCGGCCAAGTCCCGTGAGCGTACGTCCGAAGTTGTCCACGACCGTGGCCCCTGCCGGGAGACGTTCACCCGGTAGACGGTTCCCCTGCTCCGCTCGGAAGAGCCTGCGTCCCAGCGTGCCGACGTAATTCACTTCCAGGACCGTTTTTGGCAGGATTTCCCTCTGCAACCCGAAGTACGAGTTGAGGACGTACGGGTCACGAATTCCCTCCGGGAAGACGATTCCCGTCAGGATGGCGGTGTTCGGGTCCCCCGCGGCGTACCCCTGAATGTTCCCTGTCCCTTGAGCGCCCGTGCCGATACCTGGATTCGCCGGTGGGCCGGTGTAGGTCACCGCCGCTGCGCTCGCAACGCACAGCGTGGTGACGTAATCACAATTCGCTGTGCCGTCAGCTAGGAACGCCGTCGGCCCATAGACCACAGCGGAACCTCCGCCACCGAGCGCGTTGAACTCCTGGTTGAAGGAATAAAATGGAGGATTCCAGCGGGAATTCGACAAGGGGTTGTATAAGGTTCCCTCATACGAAAGACCGAAGCCGCCGCGGATGGCAGTCTTCCCGGTGCCCCAGGGGTCATAGGCAAAGCCCGCTCTCGGACCAAAGTTCTTGTGGTTGCCCGCACCCAGATTTTTGGCAATCGCGAATCCGCCCGGACCGCAGACGCCCGCGAGGACAACGTGGGTGATTTGGAATGGGGTAGTGCACCCCGGTGAGCCAGCCGGGACGTTGGCGTTCAGGATCGCATCCGCGCAGAATCCGTTGGACGGAAATATGCAACCGGGCCCCGGAGTGAACGTCGTTACCTTGCCGTCTTTTTCTGTGTGCCGGGTGAAGAGGTCCCAGCGAAGGCCCAGGTTCAGAGTCAGTTTCCGGCTCACCTTCCAATCGTCTTGGAAATAGGCGCCTATCTCCAGGTTGCGCCAGTGCCGGAAGTTGTCCGCCAACTGTCCCGGCTTGTTCGATACAAACCCCGGGTCGGTTCCCGCGGACATGCTGTAAGGAGCATCCGCCGCGAAGAAAAGCTGGTCGCTGAAGTAATATGACGGCCGGGCGATGTCAAACTCGCTGTTTTCCAGGTTCCGCCGGAAATCCCCGCCAAACTTCAAACTGTGCTTGCCTTTTTGGAGGGACATCATGTCGCCGTAGGTGTAGATATTCTCGTGGAAGTACTGCGGATACCCGCTATAGGATCCGAACCCCGCTGAGCCGTCGTCAAACGCAATCGAAGGGATCCCCGGAGTCGACACATTCACGTCGCCGCGGTTGAGGACATACCCAGCCTTGGCTTCGTTTATCAAACTGGCATTGAACGTATGCACCCAGCTTGCCTGGAAATTCGGAGTATGGGTCTTCGTCGGGTTCTTGAACCCGTGGATGCCGCTGCTGGGATTCGAGGCCCCGAAACCGTCAGTGGCGTGCTGCCAGTAATATTCTCCGAAGATGCGGTCGTTTTGACCTTTAACCCAGTCAATGCGCGTGGACCATTCGTTTCCGTTGAAGAGGTTTCCCTGCGTCTGCGAACCAAAAATCACAACGTTGGAGTTCTGGAATGGAAGGTCGCGGTTAGCCAATCCTGCGGACTGCGCAGCCAAGCCGGGGCACGCAGCAGCTTCCGCTGCAGTCACACCAAAGAGGGTCTGCATCTTTGGCGCAATACTGTTGCCAAAGGCAAGGTTGGGATAGACGCCTCTGTTGGGGTCGGGGCACACATAGTCTAGAAACGACCCCGCTCCGGAACTCGACTGACCGCAGTTAACGTAGTTGCTCACGGTCGCAGGAACGTTTGTGCAGCCAGGAATGTTAGTATTAGTAAACGTCGTGGGCGTCCCCGCGTTTACGGGCTTAAAATTCTTATTACCGTAAATCGCCGCAGCCACAGAGGTTGGCAGGGCGGCGACTACGGCGTTGGCCCATTCTGGGGTCTCTGTGTTAAGCACCACGGCCTGCTGTACGGTGTTGAAACGCTCTCCTTGATAGGACGCCGTAAAAAAGAGATGGTCCTTCCAAATCGGGCCGGTAATCGTGCCGCCAAACTGGTTGAAGTGCAGCGGCTGCCTCGGCACCTTCGGGTTCTGGGCGTTCAAGAAAAAGGGGTTGGCGTCCAGCGCGTCATTGCGCAGGAATTCGTACGCGCTGCCATGCACGGCGTTCGTGCCCGATTTGGTCACCACGTTGACGATGGCCGCAGCGCTGTTGCCGTACTGCGCGGACATGTTCAGCGTGAGTTCCTGGAATTCCTGCACGATGTCCGCGTTCGGCACTGTCACTACGCCGCCGCTCAACCCTTTGTCCGAAGAGCCATTAATCAGGAATCCGCTGAAATTGGGCCGTAAGCCGTTCACTACCGTGTTGTGCCCGTTCTCGGACGAAACGCCGGTCACGTCCACGGCGCCAGGTACCAGCGTGATCAGGTCGAACACGTTGCGCCCATTCAGCGGCAGATTGGAGACCTGCTCCGCGCCGATTGTCGTGGACAGCCGCGAGTCCTCGGTCTGGACCTGAACGGCTCCAGCCTCCACGACCACCGTTTCCGACTGTTGGCCAAGCTCGAGCTTGAAGTCCACCCGTTCAAGTGCCCCGGCGCCGAGATAAAGTCCGGACTTTACCGCCTTCTTAAATCCGGTCGCTGTGACGATAAATTTATAGTTCCCAACAGGCAACTCGGGAACCCGGTACAAGCCTTCACCACCCGTCTTGACCGTGATTGTTTCGTTCGTGCCGATGTTCGTGATGGCCACGTCCGCGCCAGCCACCGCTGCTCCCTGAGGATCGATGACCGTTCCCGTAAAGATGCCGTTCTGAACCTGCGCGTTCGCAGACACCGCCGCCATCGCAAAGAACAGGAGCGCTACAGCAATGCGGGAGATCAACGCGCCGTTAAAGAACTTCGCTGAATATCCCGAACAATTATTCGCAGAACTCATGCCTCACCCCCAAGTGAAAACGCAGTGGAATTTTGTGAACGAAATTATGAAAGTCGGCATCACACTCGCACACGTCCCCATGGACTTCCACCCGTTGCGCATCTATATCTCTCACTAAGCCCTCCCTTGTCAATAAGTTTTTTATTTTTCTTAGCTCAGCGGAATGTTGCGTCAAGCTCTACCAATAATTGGATATCCGCAATTATGGATAATTGAGTTAAAAAGTGGACCGCTCAGCCTAGGAATCGAGAGAAATGCCAGCGCTTTGCAGTTTTATCTGGGCTTAAGAATGCGGGACCGTCGCAACGCATCCTCCCGAACTAGTTGGCTCATGATTCGGGCGAAATTGATCCTATCGCTTGGGCTGCATTGGGATAGGCTCCCCCGCGCCTTCCCGTATCACGGTTTCACGGTCCAGCAGCACGCTCGTTAGCCTCTCCACCAACCCCGAGGGCCAACGGACCACCACTTGATCCACACGAGTGGCCAATCCTAACCCGAAGTGCAATCGCGAATCACTGGCCGACAGAAAGCTGCTGTTAGCGCGCATCTCATCGACCTGTTTTAAGCCCCCTGCTACGATTTCGACCCGGGCGCCATATGCGTCGCGGTTCGATCGTGTTCCAATCAACTTCAGGTTGATCCAATGGCCGCGCGGCTTCGAGACGTTGCGCAGCAGCGTGGGGGAACTATCGACGTTGGAAATAAGAACCGCGAGCGCGCCATCATTATTAATGTCCGCGACGGCCAAACCTCGGCTGACTCGGCGCTGCCTTAGGGCGGGACCCGCTCGCAGACCAACTTCCTGAAACCGCCCATCTCTGAGGTTGTGGAATAAAAGCGCTCGCTGCGCATAGGTGATCCCGAATTCGTGCTCGTCCACTTGGGGGTTTACATGCCCATTAGCGACAAAAATATCCTTCCAACCGTCGTTGTCGTAGTCCAGGAAACGGATACCAAACCCTAGGAATGGAATGCTTACAGCGCCGAAACCTGCCGCCCCAGCCCGGTCATCGAATGTCCCGTCCCCGTTATTGTGGTAGAGATCGTTCGCATCATCAGAGAAATTTGTCTTGACCAGGTCCGGAAGGCCATCATTATCGTAGTCGCCGAAATCCACGCCCATCCCCGCCTGTTCGCGGCCGTCTTCGCTGAACGCCACACCGGCCGTTACCGCAACTTCCGTAAACGATTTGCCTGCATTGTTGTGATAGAGCAGGCTCGGCGAGGAATCGTTCGCCACATAAATGTCCGGCCACCCATCGCCATCGTAGTCGCACCAAATCACCCCGAGACCGTAGTAGGAATTGGCGTCAATGTTCATCTTCTCCGTGAAGTCCGTGAAAGTGCCATCGCCGTTATTATGGTAAAGGCGGTCGCGCGATCCCGCGAGGCCACGTGGGCCGCAAGAGACCGGGATGCCGCGGTACTTGCAAAACGGAGTGCTGCCGAATTTCGGAAGGTTGTTCAGATCGAGATCCACGTAATTCGTAACGTAGAGGTCCAGGAACCCGTCGCGGTCGTAATCCCCGAAAGCGGCACTCGTGCCCCAGCGTCCCGGATTTCCAACACCGGCCAGCGCCGTCACGTCGCGAAATGTTCCGTCACCATTGTTCTTATAAAGGAAGGCGCCGGTGAGGCACGTAATATACAGGTCGTCCCAGCCATCGTTATCGTAATCCCCCACCGCCGCTCCAAAGCACCAGCCGCGGTGCGCCAGACCAGCCTTCTCTGTCACGTCGGTAAATGTGCCGTCGTGGTTGTTGTGATAAAGCTTGCTCGCGGGACTCTTTCCCGTCTGCATGTCCTCGAGAGTGGAACCGTTGACCAGATAGATATCCGGCCAGCCATCGTTGTCGTAATCGAAGAAGGCGACCCCGCCACACATCGATTCCATTATGTAGAGCTTCTTTGCACCACCGCAGGTCAGGCGAAAGTCGACGCCGGCGCTGCGCGTCACATCCATGAACGTCGTCGTCGAAGACGGCTCCCTTTGGACGCCGGCGGCAGAAAGCAACAGAGTTGAAACCAGCAGCAAGCATAGTGAAATAGCGCGTGGACACGCAGAGGGAACAAAATGCATTTTAATTGGGCCGATACGCCATGCCTCCGGTTTCCCCCTGCCGTTTTTTTAGTTCCGCGAACTGCTGCAATGCCTTCGCGGCTTCCACTTGGTTTTGCACCTTGCCATACGCGCGCGCCAGCAGGAAAAACGGACTCGGGTTGTCTGAGTTCAACGCAGCCGCCTTCCGTAACGTCTCGATGGCTTCAAGCGGCCGGCCGAGTTCCAGAAGAGCTTTCCCCAGATCGTACTGGGCGTCGGAATTCTCCGGGGCCAGGCGCACGGCTTCGCGAAGTTGGACAGAGGCTTCCTGCGTTTGGCCGGAGCCCAGCAAGGCGTGTCCCAGCCGGTAATAAACTTCAGCATTGTTTGGGTGCAGCATCAGTTCTTTCCGGAATTCCGCGATAGCTTCCGAATTCCGTCCAAGGCTCTCGTAGGCGTAGCCAAGATGGTAGTGGCCGAGGGGAACTTTAGGATCGATGGCGAGAGCCTTCTTGAATTCGCGGATTGCGGGAAAAGTGCGATTGGAGTTCAGGTAAGCGCGGCCGAGCAGGATGTGCTGCAGAGGCAACTCCGGTTTGAGCCCGACCACGACTTCCAGCGATTGGCTGGCGGCGAGATATTGTTTCGCACTTAGATAGGCAAGAGCTAGATCCAATTGTGGTTCGTAGCGGTTCGGCATGAGCCGGGTGGCTTGCAAGAGTTCCTCAATGGCCGGCTCAAGCTGTCCATTCTGAAAATACGCGAACCCCATCACATGACGAGTCTCTCCGTCGTCGGGCCACCGCGAGAGAGCCTCGTGCGCCAACTCCAGAGCGCGGGGTCTTTCACCTAGGCGCAAGTAACACAGCACGACGCTATGCCACGCCTCCTTTCTATCCGGGGCTGCACGCCGCACCTGCTCGAAGCTGCGAGCCGCGGCGGCAAAATCTCCTTGCTCGAAAGCCAGCTGAGCTTCCTTTAACGCCCGATCCGTCGAAGTGGAAGGAATCTGAGCGAACGCTCTGGAGAGAAAAATCACGAACATCAGGGGCAGAACTAGTCTCAATGTGCTGCAGATCCATCTGCGGACTAGGAATATCATCTGCATCGACTTGATGGAAATGGTATAACACCAATCTTCGGGGTTTGTCACCAAACCCGGCGGGGAGTTGAGAGGCTTCGATTGGGCACTCCGCTATACCGGGTGCACTCTGGACAGTGGAACTCAAGAGTAGAGGGACGCGCCGAAATTGTGCTTTTATCCACCGTTCCGCCGCGTTTCGAGTGTCCTCATCAAGTGCTCTGAAAACTATGAAACGACTGTACATTTGGATGGCTGCACTTGGTGTCATCGGGTTTCTCGGCACCTTTCTGGGTCTATCGCTGGCGCGCAAGTACCGCGCGGAGTCTCCCGAACTGAAAAGGAAGCTCCTCATTTTGGGTATCGACGGTATGGATCCACAACTGTTGCAACGTTTTATGGACCAGGAGAAAATGCCCAACTTTGCCGCGCTTGCCGCGCGCGGCAGTTTTCTACCACTGCAAACTAGCATCCCCCCACAAAGCCCGGTCGCCTGGGCCAATCTGATTACCGGCATGAACCCGGGGAGTCACGGCATTTTTGATTTTATCCATCGCGATCCCGGCACCATGACCCCCTACTTCTCGACTTCCCAGGTAAAGCCGGCCAAGCACAACCTGCGGCTGGGGAGCTGGGTAATTCCCCTCTCAGAGGGAGAGGTGCTGCTTTTGCGACATGGCAAAGCCTTCTGGCAATACCTAGACGAGCGGGGAATTCCCCTGACCGTTTTCCGTCTACCTTCGAATTTTCCGCCTGTCTCCAGCAGAGGCAAGACATTCGCGGGTATGGGCACACCAGATCTGCTCGGTGGGTATGGTACATTCTCCTTCCACACGGACAACCCGATTTTCTCCCTGGGGCCGGTGAATGGTGGCGCTATCTACCCGGTGCAGGTTGCGGGTGACCGTATTGAAGCGCAGCTCCACGGACCCATCAATACGCTTCGCAAGGAAAACCCCGAACTGACCATTCCTTTCACTGTTGACCGCGACCCTTCCCAGCCTGTCGCGCGATTCTCTATCCAGGACCGCCAGTTCATTCTTCGCGAGCACGAATGGAGCCTTTGGGTACCGGTGACGTTCAAGTTCATCCCGGGCTTGGAAAGCATCACCGGGATCTGCCGCTTCTATCTGAAACAAGTCCGGCCTCAGTTCGAGCTCTACGTGAGTCCGATCAACATCGACCCTTCAAATCCGGCACTGCCGCTTTCCACACCCGAAAAATATGCGCGTGAACTCTCGCGCGAGCTCGGTTACTTTTATACGCAGGGAATCGCGGAAGACACCAAGGCCCTCACCAGCGGTTTGCTGAGTGACGACGAGTACCTGGCACAAGCGCGCATCGTGTTCGAGGAGCAGCACCGCCTCTTCGAGCATGAACTGGCGCAATTCCGCACCGGGCTGTTTTTCTTCTACTTCTCGAGCCTTGATCTAAATGGGCACATGTTCTGGCGGGCGACGGATTCGAAGTCTCCCGCCTTCGATCCGGAACTCGCTGCGAAGCACGGAGGAGTGCTCGAAGACTACTACCGCGAGATGGATGGCATCCTGGGTGAGGCGCTGCGGGCAGCGGACGAAAACACTACCGTTCTTGTGGTCTCCGACCATGGCTTCGCACCGTTCCGCCGATCCTTCAACCTGAACGCTTGGCTTTTGGAGAATGGTTATCTAGTGTTGCGCGCGGGAGCGTCTCCGCAAGGCCGCGACATTTTCCGCGACGCAGACTGGTCGAAGACGCGCGCCTACGGGCTGGGTCTTAACGGGCTGTACTTGAATCTGCGCGGACGCGAAAAAAACGGAATTATGAATCCGGGAGCCGAGGCCGAGGCGCTCCAGCGAGAGATTGCGGAGCGGCTCCTAGCCGTGCGCGAGCCGAATGACCAGCAACAATTGGTGACGCGCGTGGACCGTGCTGCCGAGGTCTACTCGGGGCCAGCCGTGTCACTGGCACCGGACCTCATCGTCGGGTACAACCGCGGGTATCGCGTCGGCTGGGACAGCGTGCTGGGCGGCATCTCAGCGAAGGTGATGGAAGACAACACCCAACCCTGGAGCGGCGACCACTGTATAGATTTCACGAAAGTTCCGGGTGTGGTCTTGAGCAATCACAAGATCCACGCGGAACACCCCGCTCTGACGGATATCGCCCCGACGATACTCGCTGAGTTCGGGATCGCCACGCCAAGTACGATGAAAGGCCGCAGCATTTTCGAGCCGTCTGGACAGAAAGTGGATCGTGACACGGCGACGCCGGATCAGGGGGGAACGTCGCATTGAGCCTCTTGCTGATCACTGCCATCGGGCTGGGCGTGGGATTGTTGCTTGGCTTGACGGGAATCGGCAGCGGGTCGGTCCTGACGCCACTTCTCATTCTCGTGGGAGGGCTTACACCCTCGAAATCCGTTGGGACCAGCCTGGCATTCGCTTTCGCCACGAAAATCGTCGCAAGCATCAGCTTCTACCGGAGAGGGCTAATTGATTTCCTCATTCTGAAAACTCTGCTGCCGGGCGCGGCGACGGGCCTGCTGCTGAGCTTTTCCCTGCTCGAAGCTTTGCGCGGGCGATCCCCTCAAATGCAAAGCGTCTTTCTGCAGCGGGCCATTGGGGTGGCGCTGCTGGCCGTGTTTGCGCTGATGGCCGCGCGGCTTTTTCCCAAGACCTCTGGGCATGCCATCGCCGAGCGCGTGATGAGCTTCGCGAAGCGTCACGAGCGCACGCTGGCTTTCGCGGCAGGATTCGCAGTGAGCTTCAGCGTTATGCTCACTTCGATCGGCGCGGGAGCAGCGCTGATTCCGATGCTGTACCTTCTATACCGGCCGGATTCGGGTCGCCTCGTAGGCACGAGCATCTTCTTTGGATCCATTTTGAGCGCGGCGGGTGGCTTGCTCCATGCGGGGCTACAGGACGTGGACGTGCGCGTGCTGATCGAGGCGCTGCCCGCGCGGCTGCGCA
>Ga0209648_10003991_pt1 | contig 12490 bp, 7 predicted proteins | sample GraSoi2013_115cm_FD_185830 | JGI IMG/M metagenome (GOLD analysis project Ga0209648, IMG submission 185830) | Grasslands soil microbial communities from the Angelo Coastal Reserve, California, USA - Sample 9_17_2013_115cm (SPAdes) (version 2) | ecosystem: Environmental > Terrestrial > Soil >...
TTACCCGCCGTTGTGGGCGATCGAAGCCAGCGGCTGATGTGGTCGAGAGCGGCCGACATGCTCTGGAAATATTTTGATATTCGCTTGTGCGCAGGTTTTCTGACGTTTTGCAACTACGCCTCTCACCGGTATGCCCGCGCAAGCGGGCGTCCGGAGCGGCGGATCGGGCGGCTGCATCTGTGGACCCCGCCTTCATGGGGAGCGACGAGAGAGGGACCCGCGAGCCATCCGTCTGGTTCCCTGTCTTACCCGAGCAGAGTACATGCTCACCCCGCCCCATCGAACATCGGCTCGTCGGCCCGCGCGATCGCTGCCGGCAATTCCGCAATATCTACGTAACAATCTCACAATTGTCATAGTCTCATCGTAGTATCGCGGACGGCGGCAGCTGCGAGCGGGCCATTGGGTTTTCGATGAGTGAGTTTGGTGACGCCTGATCTCGACCTGATAAAACAGGCGGAACAGGATGCGGGGCGGTCCGGCAGCGCCGATCCTCGATTTCAGGCGGGCCGACTGCGGACTATAGGAAGAAGAAATCATGCCCGAATCCCCGACAGTCATAGAGACCGACATCCCCGCCCGGCTGGACCGCTTGCCTTGGACCAGGTTTCACACTCTGGTCGTCGTGGCGCTCGGCATCACCTGGGTTCTCGACGGCCTCGAGGTGACCGTCGCCGGGTCGATCGCCGGCGCTCTGCAGGAGAGCCCTGTATTGCATTTCACGGCGGCCGAGGTCGGGCTCGTCGGCAGCGCCTATCTGGTCGGCGCGGTTACCGGTGCGGTGCTGTTCGGCTATCTGACCGACCGGTTCGGCCGCAAACGGCTCTTCATGGTGACCTTGGGGATTTACCTGACGGCGACGGCGGCGACCGCGTTGTCCTGGGATTTCTGGAGCTTCGCGGTGTTGCGTGCCTTGACCGGCGCCGGCATCGGCGGCGAATACACCGCGATCAACTCGGCGATCCAAGAATTGATACCGGCGCGGTTTCGCGGCCGCACCGACCTCGCGATCAACGGCAGCTTCTGGCTCGGCGCCGCATTGGGCGCAGGGGGCGCGATCACTTTTCTGCAGCCGGGCTTCCTGCCGCCCGACTGGGGCTGGCGCGCCGCGTTCGGTATCGGCGCCGTCCTCGGGCTGTTCATCTTGGGCTTGCGGCAGTTCATTCCGGAAAGCCCGCGCTGGCTGATCCTGCATGCCCGCGCCGAAGAGGCGGAGAACGTCGCCAGGGACATCGAGCGGCGAGTCGCGCATGCCGCCGCGACCGGATTGCCGGAACCGCAGGGCGGGCGGATTCGGCTCGCCGCCAGCTCGCACACCCCGATCGCCCGCATGGTCCTCGCGATCGTGCGCGACTATCCGCAGCGCGCCATTCTCGGTCTCGTGTTGATGGGCTCGCAGGCGTTTTTCTACAACGCCATCTTCTTCACCTACGCACTCGTCCTGACAAAATTCTTTGGCGTGCCGTCGGGCTCGGTCGGCTGGTATGTATTGCCGTTCGCCCTCGGCAATTTTTGCGGCCCGCTGCTGCTCGGGCCCCTCTTCGATCGCGTCGGGCGCAAGCCGATGATCGCATCGACCTATGCGATATCGGGCGTGCTGTTGGCGATCGTCGGCTATTTCTTCCGCCAAGGCGCCCTCGATGCTTCACAGCTGACCCTGTGCTGGACGGGGATCTTCTTTTTCGCCTCGGCTGCGGCAAGCGCGGCTTACCTGACGGTCAGCGAGAGCTTTCCGATCGAAGCCAGGGCATTGGCGATCGCCTTCTTCTATGCGGTCGGTACCGCACTTGGCGGAGTGGTCGCGCCTTGGCTCTTTGGCACCCTGGTTGCTTCGGGGGAGCGCAATGCCGTGTTCCACGGCTATCTTCTTGGCGCCGGCCTGATGGTCGCGGCGGCACTAACTGAACTCGTGATCGGCGTCAAAGCCGAGCGCCAGCCGCTGGAAAGCATCGCGCGGCCGCTTTCCGCCCTCGCGGATTAGGCGCGGCGGCGGGTTGGCATGGTACTTGCCGCCGCGTCGACCGGTATCAGTATCAAACCAGGCGAGGGGAGAGAAGATGACGGAAAGACAGGAGACGCCAAATACTCCGCCCGACGACATCGGAACGGAGGGCAGCGACGGGCGCCGGCGCTTTCTCAAGGGGGCGTTGCTCGCAGGCGCCGGCGCCGTCGCCGGTCCGCATCTGGTTAGCTCGGCCTATGCGCAAGCCCAGCCGGGAGCGCAGGAACGCAAGAGCCATTATTTCATTCCTGCCACTGACAAGACCGTCCACTGGGGCTATTTCAGCAGGTCTCTAAAGCCCTTGGTCGACCTCGATTCCGGCGATTTCGTCACGATCGAAGCGCTGACCCACCACGCCTACGACGATTACGACCGCATGATCAAAGGGGATCCCGGCGCCGAAAGCGTGTACCTGTGGACCAAGGACAAAAAGAACGTCAACCGCCGCGGCGCCGGTCCGATGGATGCCTCGATCCACGGGCGCGGTGCCGGAGAAGGGTTCGGCGTCCATATTTGCACCGGCCCCGTCGCGGTGCGCGGTGCCGAGCCTGGCGATATTCTCGAAGTCCGAATCATCGATGTGAAACCGCGCGGCTGCTTCAATCCCGACTACAAGGGCAAGGCCTTCGGCAGCAACGCGGCAGCCTGGTGGGGCTTCCAGTACAACGATCTGCTGACTGATCCGAAGCCGCGCGAGGTGATTACGATCTACGAGCTCGACGCGAGCGGCGAAAAGAATTGGGCGCAGGCTGTCTACAATTTCCGCTGGGTCACACAGACTGATCCGTTCGGCATCGCCCACAAGATCATCGATTATCCCGGCGTGCCGGTGGACCACAGCCTGGTCAAGGAAAATCATGGCATTTTAAAGAATGTGCGGGTCCCAGTCCGCCCACATTTCGGCGTCATCGCATTGGCGCCAAAAGAGGCGGAGATCGTCGACTCGATCCCGCCGGGCTATTTCGGCGGCAATATGGACAATTGGCGCCTCGGCAAAGGCGCCACCGTCTATTACCCGGTCGCGGTGCCGGGCGGGCTGTTCTCGATCGGCGATTCGCACGCTTCGCAAGGGGATTCGGAGCTGTGCGGCACGGCCATCGAATGCTCTCTGACCGGTACCTTCCAGCTCGTCCTGCACAAGCAACAGACGCTGGCGGGAACGGCCTTGGCCGATCTGCAATACCCGCTGCTCGAAACCCAAGAAGAGTGGGTCGTGCACGGCTTCAGCTTCCCTAATTACTTGGCGCAGCTCGGCGACAAGGCGCAGAGCGAAATATATTCGAAATCGTCGATCGACCTCGCCATGCGAGACGCATTCCGCAAGATGCGTCACTTCCTGATGACAACAAAAGGGCTCTCCGAGGATGAGGCGATCTCATTGATGTCAGTGGCAGTCGATTTCGGGGTAACCCAGGTCGTGGATGGCAATTGGGGAGTGCACGCCATTCTAAAGAAGGGGATCTTTGCCGGTACCGAAACCGTGTAGATCGTCACGCCACCGCGACATCGCGCATTGGACGAAATGGGTTTTCACGCGAAGACAGGCGCGACTTCGGCCATGAAGCGCGCCATCTCGTCCTTGACTTGCGCATGCGGCTTGAGGCCGACATTGAAGTAGAGGATGACTTCGTCGAAACCGGCCGCCTCCACCTTTTTCATGGTGTCAGTGATCTGCGCCGGCGAGCCGAGCAGCACCGAGTTCTCGGTCAGGTCCACGGGGCGCACATTGCGCAGCCGGTCGACGATTGCGATAAAATAACGATAGCTCGGCGGCGCGGTATTCGGATCGCCCGGGAAGGCGGCGATCACGCATTCCTTGTAATAGCGGATCTGCCGCGCCCGCGCCGCCTCTTCCTCGCCTTTCGTGTTGGCGAAATGGATGAAATAGCTGCACATCAGCCGCCGCGGCGCCCGATCATGCCGAGCACAGGTCTGGTGATAGAGCTCGGCGACTTGCCGGAGCCCGCCATAGGTCATCGCCGCTGCGAAAGGGGCGACGATCAGGCCGCAGCCGAGCCTGCCGGCAAGTTCGATCGAGGGCTGCGAGAAGGAAGCGACATAGGCCGGCAGCGGGCGCTGCACCGGTCTGGGAGTGATCGCGACATCGTCGAACCGATAATGCCTGCCGTGATGCGAGATAGGCTCCTCGCTCGCCCACAACCGGCGGACGACCTCCATCCCCTCTTCGAATATCTCCTGATTGTCCTCGAACGAGACGTTCAACGGCAGATACTCGCGCCGGTCATAGCCGCGCCCGGCGGCGAAATCGACCCGGCCGCCGGAGAGCAGGTCTAATGTCGCCCACTGCTCGGCGACCCGGATCGGATGATGCAGCGGCAATACAGTGACGGCTGGCGCGAGGCGGATGCGTTTGGTCCGCGCCGCCACATTGGCCAGCACCAAATCGGGACAGGAAAGCACGCCGAGCGTGCTGAAATGATGCTCGCCGATCCACGCCGAGTGAAGGTCGACCTCCTCGGCGTAAACCGCCTCGTCGAGGATATCGGCGACGAACTGGTTGGCCTCCCGCCGGTTGTCGTCGTAGTGGTTGTCGCTCAGCGTGAAATAGCCGAATTTCATCTGCTCCTCCCCGGTCGACCCCCATCGCGTCTCGCTTTCGATTACCCTTCCGGAAACTGCAGAGTAGCTCCCTATTGGCCGCCGAGCCAGAGGCAGGGGCTCCGTTACCGGAAGGTGAGGGAGCGACGAAACTCTTTCGCGGTGTGTGAGCCATCTCACATTGCCGTGACGCAGCCGGGTGATACATCCCGATGGAATCTTGGAACATGGAGCGTCGCGGGGAGGAAAGTTTCAGGCGCTTGTTAATGACTAAGATCCGACCTAAGGTTGCGAGACAAACTTGGCCAAGGTCGCTGCACAGGGAGGCGGCCGCCGCAGGCGGCCCCGTCCCGCGGAACGCGGGGTGCGCAGATTGGTTCGTTGGTGGCCAGTACAGCGCCGCACGCAGGCGCGCTCCATGCAGACCGCAGCATTTGGGCTGCTGCTAGGGCTTAGTATGGGCCCGCTTAATGCGTCGGCGCAGATCCGATGTGAGGTCGCGGCCGGCAGCATCGTCTCCGCAGAAGGCGAGATTTCGCTCGTCGGGGCGGCAGGGTCGATCCAATCCGTGGCGGCCGGGGCGGATACGCGGCTTTGCCCCGGCGAGACTGTCCTCGTCGGTCCGCGGAGCAGAGCTGCCCTTCGCCTCGAAGACACCGGTCAGGTGATCCGCCTCGATCAGGGCACGACATTGCGGGTTCTGCAGCCGCGGCAGCCGGGCCGGCCGCTGCTTGACCTGTCCCGCGGGATCATCGAGCTGTTCAGCCCGGGCAACCGGCCCCTTGATATCGAGACGCCCTACGTAACCGCTGGCGTCTATGGGACCGAGTTTTTTGTCCTCGTCGATCCCGCGCGCAGGCTCGCCGAAGTTGGCGTCATCGACGGCCGAGTGGGGGTCGAGAATGCGCAGGGACGCCTCTCGCTCGCGGCCGGCGAGGCGGCAATTGCCCGGCCCGGCCAACCGCCGCGCCGCATCGAGATACGCCCGCGCGACCAGGTCCGCTGGGCGATCTATTATCCGCCGGCGATGTGGGAGCTTCCGACTTCCGGGGTCCCGATTGACTCCCGCGTCTACACGGCGTGGCAGGCTTGGCGGGCGAGCGATCTTCCCGCGGCGGTTCGGCAGTTGAACGCCATTTCGTCGACCGACGGATTCAACGCGGTCTCTCTCGATTATCTCGCTGCGATCTTGATCTCCTTGGGTCGGGTCGACGAGGCGAGTGGATTGCTCGACCGTAGCATGCGGCTCGATCCAACATCGGCCCGTGCCCCGGCCCTGCGCGCCATTGTCGAGGTCGCGAGAAACCAGGCGCAACAGGCGGCGCAGGCGGCGCAGGCTGCGGTCGCTCTGGCTCCCACGAACTCAGCGGCGCGTGTCGCTCAGTCCTATGCGCTGCAGGCGGGACTGCGGCTCGAGGAGGCGCGGGCCGCGCTGCTCGCTGCGGCTCCCCCGGATGACCCGTTGGTATTGGCGAGGCTCGCCGAGGTCGAATTCTATCTCGGAAACATCGCGGCGGCGCGCACTGCGGCCGAGCGAGCGATTGCAACCGCGCCGTCATTGAGCCGTCCGCGCTCGATCCTCGGCTTTGCCGATCTCGCCCAGTTTTTCTTTGCAGCGGCCAAACAGGCATTTCGCGGCGCAGCGGCGCTCGACCCCGGGGATCCGCTCCCGCGCATCGGGCTCGGCCTCACCGCCATACGGCTTGGCGAACGGAATGCCGGCACGAGGGACATCGAGATTGCGGTGGCCCTCGATCCTGCGAGCTCGGTGCTGCGGAGTTATCTGGGCAAAGCCTATGCCGCCGGATGGGACTACGACGCAGCCCTGCGGCAATGGCGGTTGGCAGAGCAGAGCGACAAGAGAGATCCCACGCCTTGGCTGTACCAGGCGCTCGCCGAGCGCTCGCTCAACAAGCCGGGCGAGGCTCTAGCCGATCTGCAGCGGTCGATCGAATTGAATGACAACCGCGCCGTCTACCGCTCGCGCCTTCTGCTCGATCAGGATTTGGCGACGCGGAGCGCCGATCTCGCCGGCATCTACCGCGATCTGGGCTTTGATCAGGCCGCTGTGGTCGAGGGTTACAAATCCGTCAACGCCGATCCCTCGAATCCGTCGGCCCACCGGTTTCTCTCGGAAACGTTTCTCGGGCTGCCGCGCTACGAAACCGCAAGTGATAGCGAGTTGCTGCAATCTCTGCTGCTGCAGCCGCTCGAGATAAACCCGCCCCCTCCACGGCTGTCGCGCCAAGCGGTTGGTATTCTCCCTCTCTTCGAACCGAACCGGATCGGGTTTAACGAGTTTTCGCCGCTCTTCGCCAGCGACGGGCTCGGCCTGCTAGCCGACGGGTTCGCCGGGAACTTTGGCACGATAGGCGGAACCCTCGTGGCCAATGGGCTCTATCGGAACCTCTCGGGAAGCATCGGGCAATTTTATTCGCGCACGGAAGGTATTCACACGAATGGCGATCTGCGCCAGCGGGTGACCGACTTCATCTTCCAGCCGGCGCTGTCGGACCAGGCGAGCCTGCTTGCCGAATACCGCTATTCCGATTTCAACGCGGGCGATTTTCAGAACCGCTTCAATCTCGCCAATTTCGATCCCAGTGAACGCCAAACCGACAATGAGCGGGAATACCGTCTGGGGGGACGCGTCGACGCGTCGCCGGGGGTGACCTTGGTCGGTGTATGGACGCGAGGCAATTTGCCGACCTTGTCGAGTTTCGGCTTTCCCTTTGCGCTTCACCAGCAAATCGACGCGGATAACGGCGAAGTCGCGGCATATCTCACCGGCAATAAGCTCAATGCCGTCATCGGCGGCAGCATCCTTTCCAGGAGCGATCAGGAGCGCCCGACTATATTCGGCCTTCCTTTCCAGTTCGCGGCCCAGCGCGATAACGACTACAGGTCCTGGATATATGCCAACGTAATGCCTGTACCGACGCTGCGGCTTACCCTCGGCGGGGACTTCGACCACTTGCACACAGCAGTCAACGGCACCGAGGTGCTCAGTCGCAGCGAATTTGACCCGAAAGCGGGCGTCAGTTGGGATGTTCTGCCGAACACGACGTTGCGTGCCGCCTGGTTCGAAAATTTGAAGCGGCCGCTCGTTGGTGATCCGCTGGCTCGCAATGGCCAGACGATAGAGCCCACTCAGATCGTTGGTTTCAACCAGCTTTACGACGATCTGCCTGGGACGACGGCTCGGCGCTGGGGCGTTGCGATCGACCAGAAGTTTCACAATCCGTTTTTTGCCGCCGATACGCTCTTGCTCGGCGGAGAATGGTCACAACGCCAGCTCAATGTGCCGGTTACCGTCAACAACACACTGTCCGGAGGCTTAGTGCCGAGCCTCGTCGAAACGGGCTGGAAGGAGCGCTATGGACGCCTCTATCTCAGCTGGCTGCCGAATGAACGGCTCGCGTTCAATACCGGGGTATATTATGAGGCCTTACATCGGACGGATATTGCTGCCGATCTAGATGGTTTCACCACGATCCAGCTCCTGCAGCTGCCCTTGGAGTTGCGCTATTTCGACCCAAACGGTTTGTTGGGCTTGGTAAGGGCGACCGTGGTGCGGGAGCAAGGCCAGTTCTTCGATGTGAACACCGGAGAGGTTAATCCCGGCAAAGGGACCTTTGCTACGGTGGATATGGGCATCGGCTGGCGCTACCCCGGCCGGCCTCTCATAGCCAGCTTCGAGGTCCAGAATCTACTGGACTCGAATTTTCATTTTCAGAATATCGACCCGCTCTACCCGGGCATCCTCCAGCGCCGGACTTTTCTCGCCCGGCTTACATTCCGGTTATGAAGCATATTCAATCCAATCTCGGCGTCGGGCCGGGATCATTACGGCTGATGAGCGACCGTCGGTGGCCTAACGTCACCCAACCTTGAGGAGTTAGGGAACATGAAGATTGAGACTGATCGCGCAACGGCTACATCTGTATTGGGCACAATTACTGGTTTGCTGATGATCGCTTTACTAGCAGCTCCGGGCGCGAGCTATGCTCAGCAAGCGTCATCGCCAAATTCCGTCCTGATCGAAATGTCGCCCAAGGGCGAAGTGCTCAAGGTGACAAAAGCCGACGGGACTCCGATCCCCAGAGTCGAAAACCACTATGCAAGATCAAAAACGGGCGCCAAAGGAGGGAAACAATTCGTGCTCCAGCGTTGCATGTATTGTGTCTCCGGCGACGGCTGTTGGCCGATTTGTTAGATCCTACGGCGATCGCGAGGACTAGCTGAAGGACAGCATTAGTCAGCGACCCATTGGGATAAAATCGGCGACGGCGCTGGGCCGGATCCGTATTGCCGGCCTGGTCGCGCTCGCCGCCGCGCTCGCTGGGCTATTGCTGAGCGCCGACATGCTCGGCGCCGGCATTGAGGATCGGCTCGGAGAATTCGTGCTGTTCCGGCTGCGGGGCGCGTTGCCGTCTCCGCCTGAGGTCGTCGTCATCGCCCAGGACCGTGCCTCGGCGCAAGCGCTGGGTCTGTCATCCGGGCCCCGGCCATGGCCGCGCGCTCTGCATGCGCGCGCGGTCGAGAAATTGACGGCGCATGGAGCTGCGGTGATCGCCTTCGATTTCATGTTCAGCACATCGGATCCGGAGACCGACGATGATCTCGCCGCCGCTCTGGACCGAGCCGGTTGCGTCGTGCTGCTGCAAGGGCTGGAGCGCCGGATCGTCGGAGCTGGCTCGTCGATCGAGATCGACGAGCCGAGTTTTCCGATCCCGAAGCTGGCCGAGGCCGCCGCCGCGATTGCGCCCTTTCCCCTTCCCAAGATTCCAGCCCGGGTCGATCGCTTTTGGACCTTTCATGGCATAGGGGGGGCGCCGACCGTTCCGAGTATGGTGTTGCAGCTCGCGGCGCGCGACATCGCATCCCAGTGGGTCGAGCTTTTGGCGGCCGAGCCCGATTTGCCGAGCTTCGATAAAGAAGACTGGACGGGTAAAAACGTCACTGCTGCGATGCAAAAGCTGCATGCAGCGCTTCGTGCCAGGCTGGATGCAGCGGATCGGTTGCGTGCCAGGCTGCAGTCAGCGCACTGGAATGACGCCGATAAGCGGCGGCTTTTGGCGCTCATCGACCTCTATGCCGGGGAGGATACCCGCTATCTGAACCTTCGCGGTCCGGCCGGGAGCATCCGCAACATCAGCTATGCGGCGCTGCTCTCCGATGCTTCCGAGACCGCGATTGGAGACCTCTCCGGCAAGGTCGTCTTCATCGGAGTTTCGGAGCTCCACAGCGCTACCCAAACGGACTCTTACGACACCGTCTATTCCGGTCTGAATGGGATCAATGTCACCGGTGCCGAGATTGGTGCGACAGCGTTTTCCGATCTCGCCGAAGGTTTGTCGCCACGACGTCCAGTCGATGCCACAGTGGTCGAGATTTTAGTGGTGGCGTTAGCGCTCGCCGCTGCAGCCAATTTTGGCGGCATGCTCGTGCTCCTCTCGGCCGGCGCATTGATGGCCGCGGCGGTCCTTGTCGTCGGATGGTACGCCCTTCTGACACAGTGCTGGCTATTGCCCGTCGCCAGTCCTATCCTTTTCCAGATTCCTGTCGGGGTATTGACGGCGACGTGGTGTCTGCGCGCCAAGGAGCGGCGCCAGCGGCAACTTATGGCCGGCGCTGCCCGACAATATCTGCCGGAGAACGTCGTCCGAAGCCTGGCGTCGGGGCCGCTGCGCGGATCGTCTAATTTGGCCGGCGAAGTCCGTTACTCGGTATGCCTGGCTTCCGACATCGAAGGGTTTACGACGCTTTCGGAACGATTGCCGCCCGAGGCCGTCCAGAATCTGCTGAACCAATATTTTGACGGCATGTTCGAGGTTATGCAGCGGCACGGCGGTACCATCTCCGACATCGTTGGTGACGGGGTGATGTGCATCTGGGCCGCCCCCGCTTTTGCCGTATCGGCCCGCGCCGGTGCTGTCAAAGCGGCAGTGGACCTCCTGGATGTGGTCGGGCAATTCAATCTCGTCCATCCCAATGACATGCTGCCAACGAGGATCGGCATCCATGCGGGATCGGCTCTTCTGGGTATCGTCGGTGGAGCCGGACGGTATGCCTCCACGATAGTGGGAGACGTCGCAAATACCGCATCACGCATCGAGGGGCTCAACAAGCAGTTGGGCACGCGGCTGTTAGCCTCAGAGGAGGCGCTGGACCAAGTGACGGGTTTCGTGCTCCGCCCGCTTGGGGAATTCCTGCTTGCCGGCAAGTCCGAGCCAATCCGTGTGTCCGAGGTGTTCGGCGGCGTCGGAGATCCGCGCACAACAGCGCTGGCCAGTGCCTTTGCCGAGGCGTTCGAGGCATTTCAATCTGGCGCCTGGGATGACTGCGTCATGATGTTGGAAGCGCTCCTGCGTTCCTACCCCCATGATGGACCATCGCGATATTTTCTGTCACGGGCGCTACGGTTTCGTGCGGCACCGAACGAAGCTCCCGTTGCGCTGATCCCGCGCGTAGGTAAGGCTTGAGGTACTTGGCCTCTCGTGCACTGGTGATTTTTCGGAGCGCTTCTTACGCTCTGCCCCATAATTCATTGGTTGCGAGGCGGGCGCCTTCCGCCAATGCCGCCAATTTGGCCCAGACCACGGTTGAATGAACCTCGCAGGAGGTCGAGAAGCTGGCGAAGCCGCAATCGGCGCCGGCGATCACATTTTCGCGCCCGACCGCGCCGGCAAAGCGCGCGATGCGCTGGGCAACCGTTTCGGGATGCTCGACCAGATTGGAGGCATGGGTCACGATGCCGGGGATCAATGCTTTGCCTTCGGGCAGCTCAACGGTTTCCCAGACGCGCCATTCGTGCTCATGCCGCGGGTTGGCTGCTTCGAAGGAATAGGCGCCGGCCCGCACCTGCAGCATGACATCCACAATGTGCTTCAACTCCATGTCGTGCACTCGCGGGCCCATATTGATGCTATAGCAGGTATGATAACGGACCCGCTCGGCCGGGATGCCGCGCAGCGCGTGGTTCAGCAGCTCGACGCTGGCGCTCGCCCATCTGCGGCACTCGGCGAGGTCGATATCCGGATGCATCGCCCAGTGGCTCGCCAGCTGCGGATCGTCTATCTGCAGGACGAGGCCGGCATCGACGATCGCCTGGTACTCCTCGTGCAGCGCGCCGGCAATGGCAATGCGGAACTCTTCGTCGGTCTTGTAGTATTCGTTGGTGTTCCAGTTGGCGAGATTGGTCGGAGACACCGCCGGCATGAAGGCTTCCTCGCAGGTCACTTCGGCGAGGGCAGCCTTCAGATTGCCGATGTCGCGCTGCAGCGCATCCCGCCCCCGGTAGGCGATCGGCCCGGTGCAGACCCATTGCGTCGGCGGAGTCCTTCCGGCCGCTCCCGGCATTTGCGAGGCCCATTGGTAATACTCCGGAAATGCCAAATATTCCCGCGACTGGGCCCAGTTGCTGCCGCGGCCGGCGCTCTTGCGCGGCTCGATGCCGGCAAGACGTTCATTGACATAGGGGATGAAGCCGAAACGCCCCATCTCGCCGTCGGCGACGATGTCGATGCCGTTATCGGCCTGCTTGCGAACTGCTTCGGCGACCGCGCTTCCGACGCGGCGGGCGAAGGCCTCAGCGTCGAGCGGCTCGCCTCGCTCCTTGGCCTGGATCATTTGCAACAGGTCGGGCGGCCGCGGCAGGCTGCCGACATGGGTGGTGAGTATTCGCTGCGTGCTCTGTTTCATGGCGCCTCTCCCGTCTGGCTCGACAGCGTAGCGCGAAAGGCTGATCAGGTCAGCACCGTGCGAAGCGCCGAAATCGACGGCATGAAGAAATAACCTGCGGCGGTCAGCGCGACGAACTGTCGCGGCATTTCAAGCGTCGTCCGCCGGTTCCCGGCCGGATAGTTCGGATAGGGCTCGTCCATTTCGCGCGCGCCCTCATCGGCACCCTGGCCGATGATCGGGTCG
>Ga0209648_10003992_pt1 | contig 12490 bp, 14 predicted proteins | sample GraSoi2013_115cm_FD_185830 | JGI IMG/M metagenome (GOLD analysis project Ga0209648, IMG submission 185830) | Grasslands soil microbial communities from the Angelo Coastal Reserve, California, USA - Sample 9_17_2013_115cm (SPAdes) (version 2) | ecosystem: Environmental > Terrestrial > Soil >...
AAGGCGCCTGTTATGGGGCTACTGGCGGTCAGTGTGCCAATGAAATGCTCCTTCTCGATCAATGGCACGCACGCCAGCGAGCCGGCAGGCGTTTCGCCTGGGCGCTTGAGGCGAGGATCACGGCTTACATCGTTGATAACGAGTGCTTCGCGATGTTCAGCAACCCAACCCGTCACGCCTTCATTCTCTTGCAAACGGTCAACAAGAGGGTTACGTGCTTGTCCTTGTGGGACAGCGTACGTTACCAATGTGGTTCCCCGAGCATCTTGCAATGCGATCACGCAATCTTGCATTTCGAGGAGAGCAGCTGTATTGCGTACGATTTTTTGCAGCACTTCAACCAATTCCGGCGATTCGCTTACTAGAGGAGCTGCGTTATTATTCACAGGTTGGCAGTCATATGTACAAGAAGATCTATTGGCAGTCATGAACGTCCTTCCCCCGAAACGACATTATATGATGCGCTTTCGATATTGATTACCGGCATAACATGGATTAAATAGAGTAGCAAGGGAGATATGGTGCAACTAGCGCTCATTTTGCGCGGTAATTTGTCGGGCACCCCTTCTATATTTCCTGTCGATATTGTTCCCAATGTCTAAAGCCAAGTTGCTATAACTAGTATACCATTGTCTTTATAAGGGAGACGGGAAAGTAAGTAAGATGGGCTATCGGACGGGTATCGTCGTATAACTCCAAATAGGGGCCTGCTCGGCTGCCGGCAGTGTGAATATGATGCGTGCTCCACCCTGCGGCACATTTTCTGCCCGGATTCTGCCGCCATGCGCCTCTACAATAGCTTGCACAATTGCTAACCCCAGGCCGCTGCCACCGGTATTAACCTGGCGTGAGGCGTCAGCGCGATAGAAGCGATCAAAGACACGCGACAAAGCCTCGGCCGGGATACCCTTACCAGTATCGGTGATGGCAATTTCGAGCATATTCTCCTGCTGCCTCGCATCGACCATGATGGCGCCGCCTGGTGGAGTGTGACGCAGCGCATTATCGCAGAGATTTGAGAAAACGCGCATGAGCATATCGGGGTCAGCCCACACAGGCGGGAGATCATAAGGCACATTATTACGCGGCTCCACATTGGCGCGCTCAAACTCAGGGGTCAGCACAGCAAGGGCCTCGTCAACCACTGCTGCCAGGCGCAGTACTTTTGGCTGGGGCTGCATTGCGCCCGCTTCAACTTTCGCCATCAGGTGCAGGTCTTTGACAAGCCGGCGCAAACGCAGTGTTTCGCGCACAATGATTCGTCCCGTCGCTTCATAATCTTCACGATTCTGGTTCACGCCGTCCACCAGGGATTCGCCCAAACCGGCAATAGCGGTCAAGGGGGTTGCCAGGTCATGGGTGATATTCATGATGAGTTCGCGGCGCAAGTATTCCTGCTGGCGCAGTTCATCCACGTCTTTCTCGAGCCTCCCCGCCATCTCGTTAAATGTATTGGCCAGCTCACCCAGTTCACTCTGTGCATTCGTTTTGACCCGCGCACTGTAATCGCCAGAGGCAAGGACGTGCGCTGTATTCGTCAATCGAGCTAGAGGACGTGTGATGGTGCGCGAGAAGAGGATGGCTACAATTGCTGCCAGCACTACTACAACGACAGAAGCAAGCAAGATGGCTGCACGTACCGTCTCTAAGAATGGGGGAACAGTATTCTCTGCTGCCGAACGCGGCATCATGATCAACACACCAACTATGGTGCTGCTACTCTGACCGCCCGCGAAAATCGGCTCTGTAACAAAGAGGCGAGGAGGGGTGCCCGGGCCACTGGTACCGATTTGATCAATAGTAGTAGTTCCTTGCCGGGCTTGTATGAGTGCCGTGGTTAATTTGGTATAGTCACCCTTCCGCGCGGTTGGATCGGTGGCTGCTATCAGAAGGTTGGCGAAGGAGGCAGGTCGCTGCCGAAGGCTGCCATAATGTGGGTAAACAACCACTGGGGGGCGGTGAACACTGAGGATGATCAGCAGATTGTCCTGGTTCTGTGCGCTTTGCGCCGGTGTATCAGGCAATACGCTATTTACAGCCTTGATGAGACTACCGCTCTGCGCGTAGCTCACGCCGACTCGCTGCCCGGTGACGTTGGCTATGTCCGTGAGCCGCTGGTGCAGGTCTACGCTATAGTAGTAATTAATCGCTACTATGAGGGTTATGGCCAGGAGTGTCGTCGCCAGCAAGGCCACCAGGATTGAGACGAGGGCAAATCGCCAGCGAATACTGTGCCACCAATGTACGCGCATATCCGAATACCTCTGCGTGAAAACGAGCGACGAAGGACAAGCACAAGGCCCCCACACCTGCTCCACCCCACCCCTTGTCCCTGCGAATTTATGTTCCTACACGGCGCTTGAGCGCGCCCCGATCTCAAATTTGTAGCCTACGCGCCAGACAGTTTTAATGTAGCGATACTCCGAGTTGGCCTCTATTTTCTTGCGCAGCGCACTGATATGGACATCAATGATGTGCCCATCGCCATAGTAATCGTAGCCCCAGATTTTATTCATCAGCATTTCACGCGTGTATACGCGGTCAGGCGACTGCGCCAGCAGCGCCAGTAGATCAAACTCGGTCGGCGTTAATGTTACTTCAGAGTTATTGACTTCAACACGACGCGCCGGCAAATCGACGGTGAGACTCGGAAAGCGCAACACTGACTTGCCTGCTCCGGATAGAGAGCCGGTTGAGGTTTGTCCACTTCCTGCCTCCTGGTTCTCAACGCGTCGTAAAATCGCCCGCACCCTGCTCACCAGCTCGCGCGGGCTGAAAGGTTTCACGAGATAGTCATCGGCACCAAGTTCAAGACCCTGGATGCGGTCCTCCTCGTCACCGCGCGCCGTCAACATCAAGATGGGTGTTTTTGACCAGGCGCGAATACGGCGGCAGACCTCAAAGCCGTCGAGCGCCGGCAGCATGATATCTAAGATGACGAGGTCGGGGCGTGCACGCGCATGCAGCGCCAGCCCATCCGCGCCATCTTTGGCAACAAGAACCTCATAACCGGCATCTTTTAAATACAAATTGAGCAGGTGAACTATACCTTCTTCGTCTTCAATAATAAGAAGTTTCTGGGACATATACTATACTCCTATATCTACCTCTCGTCCGTATAGTACCATACTGTTTCAGCGAATACATACCACTTATGCCGCCTTCAAGACACTTTTCAGAATCTTGACCAAATCTTGAACTTTAGCTCACACATTGTTGATCTTTGAGCAGTATGATATAGGTATCACGCAGGTGGTGTGGCAATTAATGGGCCGGTAAGAAAGTGTCTATGTACCGGCAAACATCAATAGTCCACCGTAGGAGAGAAACACACAGATATATTCCTTCCTTCTCTCCCCCGTCACATAGAGAGGGCTGGACGGCTTAGACCGTACCAGCCCTCTCTATGCATGCAGTTGGCCTTAGCGAACCTGAGATGTTTGGGGCAACTGGCTCTGAATCCAGCGCTGCAAAGCTTCGCCGCTCTCGAAGGAGACGATGAGGGCATAGCGAGGCTCCGGCCCCGGATGCCACGCGGCATGCCAGAGGCGTTGTGAGTCGATGACCACTTGGCGGTTACGCGGCAACGAGATGCGCGATTCTGTCGAGGGGTCGTCCTTGTCCTCGCGCAGGATCATGTATGAGTTGGGATCATCGGTGAGCTGCAGCCAGGTGCGCACAACCCAGCCTTCGCCATCGGGATTGAGACGGTTGTTGTCGTCGAGGTGCAGGTTGTTGATGGCCTCGGCCTCGGTATTGGGATTGAGTTTGATAATACGCACGCGCCCGAAATTGGCTCCTACATTGTTAGACCATTGCACCAGGGTGGGGCATATCTCAGCATTTTTGGTCCAGATGCCGTCCTTGTCGGGCTTACCGTGATCCCAGAAGCCCGCGCACTCCATTTCACCTCGGGCCGAGGCAATGGGCGCGAAGTTGGTGTCGCCACCACTTTTCCAGTCCATATATTCGAGGCTCATCCATTCCTCTTTAGGAACAGGAGGGCCATCGTAATCGCGCAAGACAACAAGACCCTTTTCGGTAAGGGTATCGAGTTTAAGGTGCATTCAGTAACTCCTCACTTGGTTATATCAGTAGCAGATCTGGCAGCCGCTCGTCTCTCCAGAAAGTTTATTGTAAGAGACAAACGATGCTCATTAATAAATAACGTTCCAGTTTATCGGGTAGTATCTTCTTATACGAACATGATCAATTTATCGTAGGGTTGGGTCGCTAAACTTGACACGATAGCAGACAAATAGCGCCTTGCAAATTGTAACACAATGCGTTACAATAGGTACATAATCTCTATTTGTAGGCTTGTTGATGATTTTTCTTCGTAGGCTTGTTTGGGATAGTTGGAATGTGGCGCATATTGCTCGCCACGAGGTTACGCCCGATGAAGTCGAGGAAGTGTGTCACGGCGAATACATCGTTCGCCAAACTTATGATGATCGCCTTCTACTCATTGGGCCAACTCTATCTGGTCGAATACTGGCAGTTATTCTTGATCCTACTAAAAAAGCAGGTGTCTATTATCCTGTCACGGCACGACCAGCTAGCAGAAAAGAGCGTGGCCTCTATAAAAATGAGAGTAGGTGAGAGCACATGACAACACAAAATGAGCACTATGACAAGAATAGGGAAAGTCGCATACCAAAGTTCGCTAATCGTGAGGAAGAAGCGGCGTTTTGGGATAATCACGACATAAGCGACTATTGGGATGAACTAAAACCGGTCAAATTGAAAGTTGCTAAAAATCTCTCGAAGGGCATTACCATACGTTTTGATGAAGAGACGCTAGGGGAGCTTCGCCGACAAGCGCATCGGAGAGGTATTGGGCCAACAACATTAGCACGCATGTGGATTTTAGAGCGTTTACGAGGCACCTCTTCCCCTCACCCTAAGCAAAGTGAATAAAAATGGCGTGACAAGACAGCTGCATTATTCCTGGCAAAAGGTAGTATCAATTAAGCAGGAGAAACTAACATGATCTGGCAAAAGCTACGTAAGCTGTGCAATAGCCACGTTGTCACCATCCCAATAGAGGAAGTGGAACGCCAAAATCTAGAGGAAGATCAATTATTGACTATCGAGGTCCATGCAGCAGAGATACGGCCAGCGATGTCACCTGAGCTACATCAAGCTTTTGAGGAAAGCTGGCGCCGCAACGAGCCAGGCTATCGTTATCTGGCCGAGCATTAGTAGTGTGCCTTCTCGACGCTCCCTTTACCTGTGCGATATACTAAGGTCAGGCTATCGTCTCTCGAATAAAAGGAGCGTTGAGGAATGACCCAGACAAGAACTCCACATATGACCGACTACGAGGCTGAACGCCGCAATTTCCACCTGGAAGTCCCCGAATATTTTAATTTTGCTACCGATGTGATTGGCAAGTGGGCGAGCGACCCAAATAAACTGGCGATGCTCTGGATCGGCCAGAATGGTGAAGAACAACAACTCACCTTCGCCCATTTTGCTGAACGCTCCAGCCGTGCCGCCAATGCTTTTGCCAGGCTGGGTATTCAGAAGGGCGACCGCGTGCTGGTGATGCTGCCGCGTATCCCGGAATGGTGGGAGAGCGTGCTGGGTTTGATGAAGATTGGCGCTATCCCCATTCCCAGCACAACCCTGCTGACACCCAAAGATATCCAGTTCCGCGCCGAGGTCGCGGAAGTCGCGGCATTCATTACCGACAGCGAGGGCGCAGAAAAATTTGACCAGGTGCGCAGCGAGTGTCCCACGGTTAAAGTGGCGATACTGGTCGAGCCTAATGCAGATGTTGGCGGGCGCGAGGGATGGACGAGCTATCAGCAGATCGTCGACGAGGCATCGTCAGAATTCACAGGCCCCAAAACGCGAAGCGATGACGCTTGCCTGGTCTATTTCACATCAGGCACCGTGGGTTACCCCAAAATGGTGCTGCACACACACGCGAGCTACCCCATAGGTCACACCATCACCGGCAGATACTGGCTTGACCTGCACGAGGATGATCTGCTCTGGAACCTCTCGGAAATGGGCTGGGCCAATTGCCAGAATTGATATTCCGTTGCCCCACCTCAGCCGCAAAATCGCTGAGTCCTGCCGAATACAGCCACACGCCATAAGAGCGATTGCCGCGTTTAGCCGCTTCAGCCACCAACTCCATAGCCATCTCCCTGTCAGGTATCACATTCAAGTCTTCTATGGTGACGTTCTGCGATATGGGGTTCAGGGTGTTCACCAAGCGATTGACACCTAACGCGAGCGCACGTTGAAAGATCATATTCCACGTCCGACTCGGCAACGCTTCGAGCATCGTCCACTTATCGCCCTCGGCATAATTAGCTCTTATATACTCATCTTCTTCTGTTGTCCAGTCTTCGCTGCGCTTGCCTCGTTGCCGCCAGATCAAGCATATATCCGGTCTATTGGCCAGCGGCCCCCGCCACAATACCGTGAAGCGGAGCCAGTGAACGCTGACTTCTTCAATAGTGACGCTCTCAGTGATGAGTCTGGCTAATTTTTGTTTGCGTTCCATCGTAGAGCCAGAAAGCCTGCCAGGGATGTCAGCTAGCAGATCCTCTAATTCTTGGAAATCCTTTTTTAGATCAGTCTGCGTCGCCCGTTCTTGTGCTTCTAAGAGTTGTTGTTCCTGATCCCTGAGCCCAGCCAATGACTTGTTATAATCACCCTTCTCTTTTGGAGTTAAGGTCAAAATCTTATCATGGAGAAAGGCCAGTGTCTTCTTTATTTCCAGTCTCACATTGACGAGCTGGTCGTCAATCGAAACGGCCTCTTCGACATGTTCCTCTTCTAATTTCATAATACTGGCTTCAATCGTTTGGGCTATATGCTGATCGGCAATCGCCAGAGCTTTGATGCGTTCCAAGAAAATATCGTCAATCAGGTGAGCGCGGATAGCAAAGGTAACATCGCGGAGAAGCTTACCTTGTGGATCTCGGCCTTTCATAAGCGTCTCGCGCACGTATTCTGGATGATCTGGCACCTTGACATAGAGCGGCCCAGCAGGGTCACGCAAGATGTATTTAAGGACAGCCTGAGCGCTGTCTTCCCGAAGGCTGCGCCGCTCCACACCGTCCAGTAAATTGCCTTCTATATCGCGGCCAGTGATTTTGTGGTAAGCCCAGAGTGCGAGTTCCTTATCGACAATCGCTCTTGTGCTATCCCATGTGATTATCGCTCCCTTATAGATAACCGCTCCCCCGTAGCTGAGGTTCGAGAGCATGTACTTGATTGTCTCGATACAGGAGGGCTTGAAGCCGCCTGGCACTTTGGTCATGTGGATTTTGAAGGTGTAAGTTAAAAAATCATCGGCTGAAGGATCGGGGAATAGATAGGCCATTCCCTCGATTTCGTGGCCCAACTTGTAGACATCGTCAAGCTCTTTGAAGCGGTTGAACATCCACTTGATTCTCTCAGCCCACGGCTCATATATGAGTATAGTCTGCTCTTTCTTTTTGCCTTTGGTGACAAAACCCATTCCAAGGTTGGTGCCGACAAACAGTCCCTGCAGCGCTTTAGCTTCCTGGCTGCCGTTCATCCTGCCTAATACATGGTCGTCAAGGTAATCCCTACTGGCAATCATTTTGTCGAGGAGGTGTTTACGGTCACTCTTCTTGGTGCAGTCATAGCGCCGATTGTCGGTGCGGACAAACACCAGCACGTCATAGTCGGCAAGTAGTTTAAGAAAGGTGGTGTCATTGGTGTGGAACTCATCACGAAACAATCTATCTTCGTGCATGATAACCAGGGAGCCGATTATACCCGCTTTAATGTCGGCATAGAGACGGTTCAACTCTTCTCTCTGGTCGATACGCTTCTGACCCGACACGCCAGCGCCTTCATCATAGATGCGCACCCACTCGGCCGTTTCATCACCTCGCAGTCGCATGGCATATGGCACTAACTTTAACTGACCTTCCCTTGAGAACACATGATCTGCCTCGGCTTTATGGTCGGATTGCCGGATAAGCACAGCTGTGTAGCGCTTCTTATCTATTTGTTTGGGGAGTTCAAAGTCATCTTTGGGGACGTAGGCTTTCAATTTTCGCATTTTTGCCGCCTTTCATTGGAAAAAACCGGTAGGCCAACATTTTTGTGGTTCCATCTTACCTCTGCCAGTCAAGTCGCCTGCCGCCTTTATTTGCCGGGCCACGCTTTTCGAGGAGCTAAGGTCATCATGATCTGTAGGACTACTGCCCTACCGGACAAACGGGCAGATAAAACCTTGGCTCCTGGCGGTGGGATAAAAGTCACAAACTGACAACCCCAGGAAGCCATCACTACCAGAGCTTTTTGTACCGAATGCTCCTGACAGGGATAGGCAAGCATTCCTGGGTAGCGGTTTCTTTGGCTGATAAGTATGGAGCGGGCATTTGTGAGGGCTAGGTGTGTATCCTGGTTGGTGACAACTTTCACGACCTTCGTGTCTCGACCACCCTTAAAGGCCGTCAAATTTTTAATAAAAATGTCGGCACCATATACTGCGTTTACTTCATAGGCGGCGATATTGCCCACTTTGCCGGTCTGAAGGGCATGGGACGGTACCGTGGCTATACCGTAACTTGGCGGGTTGGCCAGGGGAATAGTAACCGGGCTATCGGTTACTATCTCAACGCCACTCGCCGAGGTGACAATAAAGCCCGATGGTAGCCCCTGGGTAAGAATCGAGCCGTTATAAATAGTAAGTTCTCCACGGGCAGGCGACGCAGGAAATTCTTTTACTCCAGTCGGAATGATTTGGACTGACGCGGTAAAGACTCCCAACGGGGGGAAGACAGCCGGAATACGGATGGCAAGTCGTTCTTCCGGCTGCTCGGATGGGGACAAAGTGCAAAGCACAAGGAGGATAGAGAGAGCTAGCAAAGCGAGGAAAACAGGCAGAAGCGAGGGACGAGCTGCCTCTTCCCGGACGGCATATAGATGGATAGTTTCAAGCGGCTCTTCGTCCACGGTTTGCATCGCTTCCTCCTACTGTTGCGGTTTGAACTCTGTCCCGTCATTGATATAGATGAACTGCTGATTGCCGACATGCACTACCATGTCTAGTTTGCCGTCGTTGTTGACATCCTGGAACTCTGTGGTGACTGGAATCATATCGGGATTGTCACCGATAATTGCCGGGCCGTTATAGATACGGGCATGTGATGTATTGCCGCCAGGTATCTCTATAATCACTACCCTGCCGTTAAGGTTAAGGAAAATAAAATGGGTCGGATGGTCGGTTGAATCGTCGTGTCCAACCACCTGATCGACTTGGTATGTCCGGGGGAAGCCGTAGGTTGCATCCAACTGATGCTCGCTCCACCAATTGCCAAACATCTGAAGGCTGATCCAGAGCGCAAGCGTCGCGGCCATGCCAAATCCCACAAAAACCATCCAGTGAACTCTATGCTTTGTAGGCGGCGGTTCCGGGTGAAAAACAATGCGGCGGTTGCCCTGCTGAATGGTATAGGGATGCTCCATAGAGTAACGTACGGCACTCCGGGGGATATTTGTGGTATATTCATCCTCTTCTTCTGCAACCGGGTAATCCCGGGTGGTGGTGCGGCTGGCCCGTTGCGGAATATCGCTTCTCATTAGAATGTCCTTCCCGCAATAAAACTTACTGCCTCTTCTTCGGTCATGAGTCCGTCCGTTACCCAGGCAGCGACTTTCTGGATTTCCTCGTGATCCTCATGGCACGGGCAGAAGGCATCAACAAAACAGAATGGCATCTCGGCAGTATGCACTACATAATCGACAGGAATGACGGGAATAATATTGTCGCCGTAAGGTTGGATGCTCACCTGTCGTACCTCCTTGACAGATAGCGCCCCATGTGGAGTAATGCCACAGGAGCCAAAAACGGTTCCGAGAAATAAGGGATATTATGCGGGCTCAAATCGTCGTAATATCCCCTCTTTATGCCTAAATAGGCAGTGTTAGAGTTATTATAACCTGAATATGGCGAATTATCAAGGGTATAGACCTGAAATCCGAAAAAAGGTATACTAACGGCTAAAAAAGGGGGGTTGTGGTGGAGAACCCGTATTTGACGACTAAACAAGTCGGAGAAATCATGCAAGTAACCGAAGATACGGTTATCGGTTATATAAAACGAAAGCGTGATCCGTTGCCCGCTAGCAGACCTGGAAAAGCCTATCTTGTTTTGCGTAGCGATCTGGATGCATGGCTGAAGCGACAGAAGCCAGAAAGAAGTTAAGCCCCACCGGGGCTTAACTTCTCCGGTGAGGCTTACGGTTGCCAGCTTACAAACCGGGTAAAACCTATCTCGTAAAACGCGAAGACCTTGAACTATTCCTTAGCGATTCATGCACCAAACCAGATGACCTGCCATAGTACTTAAGGATTTACTGAATGATAGATACTACGAAACCCGAAATAGTTGGGCTCCTACGTCGGATCAATGAAGGTGCTACGAGCAGTCAAACACCGTTAGGCGAGGTGCTACGTCTCTGCCTGCGGTTGGGCAGACTACTCAATAACAAGGAACTGAGTGACTGGGCGAAAGCCGAAGCTGGAGGGTACGATTCCATAGGCAGTTTGCCAGACTACCGCATCTTCGAAACTGGGGTACGTGGTACATTTTCTGGCCCTTTTGGAAGTGGCATCGAGAACGCGCCTATACCCAGAGTCCATATCAAGGAAGAGCACCTGGATGCGCTGTGCAAAGTCTATATGACGCAGTCCGTTGGAGCGTTGGAGCGGCTTGTCAGTGGAAGCAAGGACACTAATAGCGTAACTATTCCTTGGTCGGGGGATGCAGTCATGCATTACCAACAGAAGGCGATCTACCACGATTACGTATTACTCACTGCTGAGAAGGTAATGACTACAACGCTTATTGTCGGTGTCCTGGAGATCATAAGAGCCAGGGTGCTGGAGTTTGTGTTAGTGATTGAGAAAGAGCTTGGTATCGATATGATGAACGACGACGCTAATAAAACGCCTTTAGAGACACCTAGCCAAGAGAGGATAAACCAGGTATTCAATACGACTATTCACGGAGGCACTAGTATTGCTCTGGGCAACACCGGCACTACAAACCAGTACGCAACGCATGTCCAACCTGGCGATTTACAGGGATTAAAAAACAAACTGGCACAATTAGGTGTTACGGAGGAGTTAATCACCGATCTTGATACCGCACTTGACAAAGACGCTGATTCTCAAGAGCAGCCAGGGCCGCGTGTCCAAGGCTGGTTCGGGAGAGTGATGATTAAGGCCGGACAAGGAACACTACAACTTGCATCGGCTGCGGCAACTACGGCAGTTATGGCTGAAGTGCGGAGGTTTCTGGGGCTACCGCCTGTCTAGGAGTCGCTGTAGAAAGCGGACTTTAAAGGATGCTGAGGCTTATCACATACGTAGACTCTGTTGCCGAAATGCCGAGGCATATTCAAGCAGGAAGAAAATCTGATAGGATAGGGAAAGACTGTGTTAAATGATGAAAGGAATCCGTCAATGTCATTGCCTGCTCCAGAACCAACTGCCATTCCCGAAGAAACTATTCGTCTCGCTCGGACAATCAGCCCCAAAGGGACGGTGTATATGCAGATCCGAGATCAGCTCGGTGTCATCTACGAGAACCAAGTGTTTGCTGACTTATTTTCCACGCGTGGTCAACCTGCCGAAGCCCCTTGGCGTCTGATGCTGGTGTGTATCTTCCAATTCATCGAAGGCTTGACGGATCGACAAGCCGCCGAGGCGGTGCAACAGCGGATCGACTGGAAATATGCCCTGGCCCTGGAATTGAGCGATCCTGGCTTTGACTTTTCGGTTCTGAGCAAATTTCGAGCGCGCGTGGTGGCTGGTGGTCGCGAGACGGAACTCTTCGAGGTCATGCTCGAGACCCTCAAAGCGCACGGGTTGCTCAAAGCACGAGGTCGTCAACGGACTGACTCCACCCATATCCTGGCAGCCGTGCGCGTGCTCAATCGACTCGAACGGGTAGGAGAGACTTTGCGTCATGCTCTCAATACGGTAGCGGAGGTGGCTCCTGAGTGGCTGCGCATGCACGCGGCTCCAGAATGGTATGACCGGTATGGTCGGCGGATGGAAAACTACCGCTTCCCTAAAGCCCAAACGGCGCGCGACGAATTGGGCGCGACGATTGGACGTGATGGACTTGACCTTTTGGCAGCCGTCGATGCAGCAGCAGAGCTTCCGCAGCTGCGAGCGCTTCCCGCCATTGAGATCTTGCGTCAGGTGTGGGCTGAACAGTACACCGATCCTCCTGGACCGATCACGTTTCGAGAAAAGAAAGACCTGGGGTCGTCCGCCGACTTGATCGTTTCTCCCTATGATACCGAGGCTCGTTTCAGCACGAAGCGAGGCATGGACTGGATTGGCTATAAAGTCCATTTCACCCCAAACCTGTGACGAAGCGCGCGCGCGCCTGATCACCCACGTCGAGACCACCCATGCCGCCGTTCCCGATGAACAGGTCCTGCCACAGGTGCATGAAGCGCTGGCTAAGCAA
>Ga0209648_10003993_pt1 | contig 12489 bp, 9 predicted proteins | sample GraSoi2013_115cm_FD_185830 | JGI IMG/M metagenome (GOLD analysis project Ga0209648, IMG submission 185830) | Grasslands soil microbial communities from the Angelo Coastal Reserve, California, USA - Sample 9_17_2013_115cm (SPAdes) (version 2) | ecosystem: Environmental > Terrestrial > Soil >...
TGAAGCGAAACCGGATGCGCCTCCGCCGGATTGCCGCCCATCAGCAGAATCGTCTTGGCATTGCGAATGTCGTTGTAGCTGTTGGTCATCGCGCCGTAGCCCCAGGTATTGGCGACCCCGGTGACCGTGGTGGAGTGGCAGATACGCGCTTGATGATCGGAATTGTTGGTGCCCCAGAAGGCCGCGAGCTTGCGGTTGAGGTAGGCGGCTTCATTGGTGAACTTGGCTGAACCAAGCCAGTAGACCGAGTCCGGTCCGGACTTCTGGCGAATGTCCAGGAGCTTGTCGCCAATCTCGTCGATCGCCGTTTCCCAGGAGATCCGGACCCATTGGCCGTCCACAAGCTTCACGGGATAGCGCAAGCGGCGCTCGCTCAGCACGTCGTCGCGGACCGCCGCGCCCTTGCAGCAATGCGATCCACGATTGATCGGGCTGTCGTAGTCCGGCTCCTGGCCGATCCATACGTCATTTGCGACTTCGGCGATCACCGAACAGCCGACCGAACAATGGGTGCAGACATTCTTGCGAGTTGTAACCACTGCCCCCGGCGGCGGCGGCGGACCGGCTTCCGCTTTGCGCACTGCGCCGAGCGGTAGATTGCCGAGCGCCGCCAGCGCCCCGACGGCGATGCCGGAGCGCTTCAGGAAGGTACGGCGGTCCGAGCCACTGGATGACCGATCGGCCAGCGCGGCGGCAAATGTGCCGCGGCCGCGACGACGTTCCGACTTCTTGATCAGCACGGACGTCTCCCTTATCGGGCCGGGTAGCTGTTGACGCGGTAGAAGTTTCGAACCTCCGCAGAACTCGCTTGGTAGCGGGCCTTGCGCTTATCTTTGAGGTCTACGGGTTTGGCGGCTGCCGTCTCCGGCACCACGGTGTCCGCGGCCACTGCTCCAGCACCGGCAACCGCGAGGCGAAGCAGGTCGCGCCGATGCACCTTCGTCAGTGGGCGTCCCTTCATCGGAACCCTTTCCCGAAACCATTGAACGAAAAAACTGAAACTGACACCGAATTCAAGCTTCGGATAGCGGTCGGTATCGCAGATAGCGAGCAGGCAGCAGCACTTCAATTAAAAGAACTTTTATGGTCGTTGTTCGCCGCTTACCGGACTGATGCGGACCATCGGCGATTCCGGCGAAAGCCGTTCTGCAAGTGCGACCGAGGCTGCTGTAGAATTGGCCGGCGAAGCAGCCGAGTTGTGCCAATAAACGCGGAGGGTAGATTTTGTTCCCAGCTGTTCGAAGGAAATTTTTTGAGTCGGCCGGCTTGGTCGGCCTGTATCTAAATTGCTAAATACTTGAAAAGATTGGTGAGTTTATCTATGAGAGTAGCTGCGGGGCAACGGAAGCCGCGAGGCAACGCGACAGCGCACCGGCCAATTCCGCAGACGTTAGCGGATGATGGACAACTTCGGAAATTCCCGAAGCCGCCAGCGAGGGAGCGTCCAAATCCCGCGCCGAGGGTGTCGCCAGGATGATCGGCAGATTAGGCGCAAGGTCACGCAACGCCGTCGCGAAATCGAGGGCGAAAGTGACTCCGGGTTGGTGGCAGACGAGCGCCGCGTCGAAGCGCGCTCGCACAGCACAGGCCTGCGCGGCCTCATGCAGCCCGGTGAAGCCGACCGGCTCATAACCGAGAGCTGCGAGAATCTCCTCATACCGCAGCAAGCGTCCGCGGTCGGTTTCAAGCACCAGCACGGTTTCGCCAACACCGCGATCGGCGATGCCGGACGCATGTTGAATGGATATCGACTGATTGCATGGGATGGATGGAAGCCAGATGTCGAACCGCGTTCCAGCTCCAAGGGCGCTTTGAACCTCCACAGCTCCGTCGTGCTCCCTGACGATGTCACGAACTGTTGCGAGCCCGAGACCATTGCCGTCGGGACGCGTGGTAAAGAATGGCTCGAAAATCCGCTCCAGCGTTGCCTTGTCCATACCGCGCCCGGGATCGGAAATCGAAACCACAACGAAGCGACCGGGGCCGATCCCGACTTGGCCAACCCGCAACGCCTGCATTACTTCGCGCAGCCCAATCTCAATCTCAACGACGCCTGGTTTATCCATGGCCTGGACAGCATTGTTGCAGACATTCAGGATGACCTGCTGCAATTGAGCAGGTTCCGCCGATACTGCCGTCGGTTCGGTAGTCTCGCTTACGGTGATCCTGGCATGGGAAGGTAACGAGGCAGCGAGCAGCGACTTCGCTTCCGCGACCAACGCCTTGATGCAGATGTGCTCCCGCCTTCCCTCGCGGCGGCGTCCGAAAGTGAGAATCTGATCCACGAGATCACGCGCCCGCTCCGCCCCTCGGCGGATCGCATCCAGATTGCGGCGCGGTCGGGCATCTGAAGAGAGATGCTCCTCCACCATCTCCGTATGGCCGAGGATGCCACCCAGGATATTGTTGAAGTTATGGGCAATACCACTGCTGAACGTACCCACCGTTTCCATGCGATGAGCCTGCTGCAAGCGCAGCTCAAGACGTGCCCGTTCTTTTTCAATCGAGTGCCGCCCAACGGCGTATACCACGGTATCGAGAGCCATCCGCAACAGGCTGAGCTCGCCGGGTGCCGTGATGGAGCAAGGTCGGCCGATCGCATCAAAACCCAGGGTGACGCCGGTACCGACCTTGTCGGCATGCGTCACGCACGCCCACCCGCCCAAGCCAAGGGCAATGCAAGCATCTTTATTTTCTCCTGTCGGCATGCGATTGACGCGCGGCACGTGAATAATTCCATCGGCGACGGGCCCGAACCGGGCCGCAAGCGCAGGCGCGCGCTCCGGCCAGCCCGGCGAAATACTCATTCCCGCTTTGCACCAGACGTGCGCCCGCGGTGCTGCGCCGCCCATCACGAAATAGGCGCGGTCTGAGCCAATGCACCGCGCCATATCGGCGAGGGCCCGCTCGATCTCGGCATCGATATTCTGCGGCTGCACGTTGATGAAGCGCATTGAGATGCCCGCGATCACGTGCTCGAACGCGGCACGCCGCCGCAAGGCGATCGCCCGTGCCCGCAATTGCAGCCCGAGATACACCAGGGTGCCGAGCAGCATCAGAGACGTGGCGTAGAGCAGAAGACGGTACAGGCGAGCCGAAGCTCGCGCGGCAAGCTGGCGTTTCATGATCAATGAGTGAACGGCATCCTGCTCGCGGGTGCTCGCTGCGGCGTTCAACGCCTTCAGCACGGCGTCGGTGGCCGGCAGCAGGTCACGCAGCACTCCCCCATGCGCGATTGCAGCCTGAATCGATTCGGCGTCGCCGGGTGGGCTTTGCAGACGCGCAAGCTGTTCCAACCGATCCTGGACGTCCCGCGCGGCGACCTGCGAGGTATCGAGCGTGAGGTGCAGCATGGCAGCTGCGAGCGTGCTGGCGACCGCAACCACCGGCCTGTTGTCCGAGGCTGCCAAACGGGCGCTGAAGATTCCAAAATAGGCAAAAGAGTTCTGCAGCAACGCGTTCCTGCTCTTGAACTGTTCGATCAGATCCTGCTGCTGGCGCGCACGTGCGGCCAAAGCCTCGATTGCAGCGCTTTCCTCGGAATCCGAGCCGGCGGCCTCGCGCAATCGATTCAGCGACTCATCATAAGCGTCTGCAATACCCACCACGGCATCGTAGCTTCGTGACAAGCCGACGCGCGCGGCCAAGACCTCACGATTCAATCCGCGCTCGAATCGAGAAAAATCGTCAAGCGCTCGTAGCTCACCATCGAAGCGCGTGGAATTCAGGTTCAACCCGCTCAGCAGCAGCCAGGTAAGTAGCAGCAGAAGGAACGACACCAAAACCACGACCGGAGTCATCCTCATGGCAAAGCTCCGACGGGCCGGCCGCGATAATTTCCGGTCAAAGTCCGGAGATATGCGACAATCGCCTGCACCTGTTGGTCGGTCAGCTTCGTATTCAGCTGAGCAAGGCCCATTTTCCGAACGGCGTCATCAAGCAACTGAGCGCTTCCGTCGTGAAAATAAGGTGCCGTCGTCGCGACGTTCCGCAGGCTGGGCACCCGCAGAATTTCAGGTTTTGGCGACGCCAGCGGATGGAATATTCCATGTCGCTCGAAAAGATTGCCGCCGATATTGACGCCCTGGTGACAGGAGATACATCCCAGCGATTTGAACAACCGATACCCTTCCAGCTCGTTCGCCGATAACGCGGCTGTATCTCCTGCCAGCCAACGATCGAATCTGCTGCCTGGCGTGACGAGAGTTCGCTCAAAGCTTACGATGGCGTCCACGATGTTCCCGGCATCCGGGCCGCCGCCATAGGCGGCGGTGAATTCTCGGCGCAGTTCGGGATCCGCGGCGAGTTTTTCCGCGAGCTCGGAAATTTTGTTGCCCATGATCCGGGGGCTTTGCAGCGCGGCTTTGACATCCGACTCCGGGGTGCGGAGTTTTCCCTCCCAACCGAAGCGGAAGTTGAGCGTGGCGTTGAACAGGGTAAGGGTGTTGAGCGGAAGGATTGAGCCGTCGAGGCCGACGTCCTGGCTTTTCGTGGTTGCGCCATTTGTGCCGAGATCGTGGCACGATAAACAACTGCGTGAATTGTCGTGAGACAGGCGAGGATCGCTGAACAGGCGTTCCCCAAGTCTGATCTTCAGCGGGTCAGTCGTCGGGGGCTCGGGCACGGGAGTGATAGGTTCTTCGGCGGCGGTGCTGTTCGATTCCAGCAGTTGGTCGAGCGATCGCGATGTCGTCAAGGAAAATTGTAAGCTGCCCAGCATCACGAGGCAAATCGCGATTGCGCGACGTCGATTGCGGGCGGTTGGCAGGATTCCGGTTTCACCGCGAGTGGGCAATCCATGTAGAAAGCTTCTAAACGACATATTTGGGAAACTTGGTCAGAGCGGAAATATTCCACTCTCGACATTGACCCCGCCGTCTACTCCAACTTTGCATGGCTGACTATCTCAGCAATCAAAGCAGTACCTCACGAGCCGCTCGATCTGAGACCGGTGAGGGATACCGATATCCCGCAATGTGCGGTCATCGAGCTCTACCAAGGCAGCGACAACTTTTTTGATCTCCCGTTCGCGGCGCCAACGCGCCCATCGGCTTCGAACCGTACTCCAAGGCCTGGTCAGCCAACTACTGTGGTTTGACCGAACGGTAAAGGAAGGCGAACTGTAAGATTCGGCCAGAACGGCATCTTCGAACGGCGCTTTGGATCCAGGCCCGGCTCGATTGGTATCGTTCTCGAGTTCGGCTGCCATCAGCTTTGGACTCGTCGAGGAAGCAACGATAGTGAGAGACCTGCACCGCTCGCGCACGGAAAGCTTTTCCACCTTTGCTTGCCTGGAAGAGGGCTCGGCGAGAGACGTTGCGATCGCGTGCAGCGAAGCGCCATATAGCGCAAAACCTTCGATGAAAAACGCGAACATCGACGACCCCGGTGCGGTATTCTGACGATCCGCTCGCGCCATCGCTGGCGTTGCCGACGGGCGCGAACTCATTTCTGCCAGATCAAGCCGTGGAGTCTGCGCCGGATACTCGTGTGTGGTGCCACCGTCATCGCGCACGTCGGGGTATAAATCGTGGCTCTGAAGGTTGTACCGTCTGTTCACCGAGCGAGGTGAATTCAACATGGGAGGCTCCCACAGGATATTGGTGGAGGAAGGATCTTTGCCACCGCTTTCGCGTCGAGAGCTGCTGCCGAGCTCGTGCAGCTCGCCGCGATCGCCAACCGGGCGAGCACATGAACAAACCACCGCATGTTTAGCTCCAAATCCCGCGTAATGCGGCTGGGCAAGGCGCTCGATGGTGAGCGGCCAATGCTCGATGGTGGGCGGCCAATGATTGCAATGGACAGGATTGGCGTTTCGGCAACATGCGATTCCCCGTAGATTGGTACGGAGACTTTGATGGCTGCGAGTTACGGGACGATCACCGGCGCGGACAATATGGTTACGATCGTAATGTTGTGGCGCCACGTTTCTATCATTTTTAGAACGGTTCCACCTGCGGCGCGAACACATAACCGACGCCGCGCTCAGTCTGGATAACGCGTGGCGCACTGGGATCGATCTCGAGTTTGCGCCGCAGCCGCAAGACCTGGACATCGATGCTCCGATCGAAAATGTCTTCGTGAACTCGGGTGGCTTGCAACAAATGCTCCCGCGACAGAGGCCGCTGAGGTGCTTCGAGGAAGGCCAGCAGCAACGCATACTCGCCTTTGCTCAGCGACACCGGCGTCGCGTTGGGATCGATTAGCCTGCGGCCACGCCGCTCGAGCTGCCAGCCGTCGAACCTGTACCCGCCTCGCTCCGGATCGTGGGTTCGCGCAACGCGTCCCATTTCCTGCCGCCGCAATACGGCGCGGACTCGGGCAAGCAATTCCCTGAGGCTGAATGGCTTTACGATATAGTCGTCCGCCCCGAGTTCGAGACCGACGATGCGATCGATTTCGTCAGGACGATGGCCAGTCGTGATGATGACCGGAACATCCGAATGAGAACGAATTTCTCTTAGGAGGTCCAGCCCGTCATCCTGACCGAGCCGCAGATCCAGAATGATCAGGCTGGGAAGGGTTTCTGCAAAATGCCGACTCAACTCTGTTTTGTTTGACGCAGACTTCGTCGGTACATTGTGATCTTCCAGGTACCTGATCACCATTTGGCGTAGCGAGGGGTCGTCATCAACGACGACGATATGGCCGCAATCCGCAAGCATGAATTGATCTCTCTATTTTTATTTTTCGCTAGGCTCTAATTTTTTGTCGCCAGGTTGGTCGTCTCAATTGTGGCCGAAAGTATTGGGGCCGGGACATTACAGTGAAGCCTTCGGCTGGGTCTTGTCCGAATCGGCCAAGTCTCAGGGACGTGATGAATTGTGATCCAGGATTCTTTGCGCGAAACGTGCGCTGCTTCGGCTGCGGCAGTATGCTTGATGTCTGGCGGCTGTCACAAATGACTCGAGCGCCCCGTCGATAAAGCGCTCGCTTGCCCGCCTTCGATGGTTCGCGGATATTCGGCGGCGACCTCGCACCGGAAGCGCCATCTCGCCAAGGGCCTCATCAGCATGCAGGACGCGGCGTCCTGAAATTCGTGGGTGATGACGAGACCGGCGTTGTCGACGGGGGGGGCTGCCCGCCGTTTCTGTCGCCAACGCGAAAAGGGGTCTATCTATTCCGGGCGATGCGCAGGACCGGCCGCTTTTCGGGCTGCTTTGGCTGCGCGGGCGCAGCTCCGGTTCGATGAGGCTGAGCCTTGCCAGTGCTGGCCGCCATGGCCTGCAACATGTTGCGATCGACCTTGCTCAGCGCATTGCGAGGCAATGCGTCGACTATCTCAAGGCGCTCCGGGACCTTATAGGGCGCAAGCCGCGTCGCGACGTTGCGGAGGATTTCGGAAACCACTGTGTCCGTCGCCCGTTTCGCGAGCTTTACGAAACCGAACACGCGTTGACCGAGCACGGCATCCGGTATGCCCACCACGGCAGCTTCCTCGACCGCGGGATGGGAGGCGACCAGCGCCTGCTCCACTTCAACCGGCGAGATGTTGGTGCCGCCGCGAATGATGATGTCCTTCTTGCGGGCTACGAACCAGAGCTCATCTCCCTCGCCGCGCCGCATCAGATCGCCGGTATGATACCAGCCCGCCCTCAGGCTTTCCTCCGTCGCTTTGGGGTCGTTCCAGTAGCCGTCGAAGACGTTGGCCCCGCGGATCAGGAGTTCGCCGGCCTCGCCCTCGGCGACATCAGCGCCATTTTCGTCGATCAACCTGACCTGCGCGCCCTTTGCAATTCGTACGACCGGCCCGCGTTGCAGGCCGAATGTCATAGACCCAACGACTTCCGTTGCCCCCCAGACGTTGTAGAGAGGTGCGCCAAAGATCGCGGTGACCCGCTCCTGCAGATCGATCGGGCAGACATCCGCGCCGGTCAGACAGATTCGCAAGGAAGCCAGATTGCGCGGCCGGGCTCGCTGGCACTCGACCAGCGCCGCATACTGGGCCGGGAAACCGAGACACCAGGTGCAACGATGGCGTTCAATGCTATCGAGGACCATGTCGGCGTCAAAACTCTCGAGCAAGATAAAAGGGGTGCCGAACTGAATAAAGGACAGAAAGGTGAGGAGCCCGCTTATGTGCGCCATGGGCAAGGGCTCGATCATGACGTCGTCGTCCGAAAATCCCCAATGCTTGACAATCAGGTCTATCGTTTCAGATAGCGTTGCCGGCGTATGGACGACGAATTTGGGCTGGCCGGTCGTCCCGGATGTGTTGATCAGCACGGCGGGCTTGTACAGAGCGGGCGAGCTCGACAATTTCGTATCAGAGTCCCCATCGGATAGCGTTTCCCACGGCTGGACACCGTGGTCTTCGAAGGTTCCGTTGACGACAAAGCGCTTGCCCGGCGGGAGGATCGAGGCGTCGACCGGAGCGACATTCTCGTACAGGCCGATATCGCCGATGTAGAGCGCAGGTTTCAGCCGCTGCAGAAGGGGCGCGAGTTCGGCGAATTTGAACGCGGTTCGCAATGGTGCCGCGATAGCCCCCAATTGAAAGCAGGCATAGTAGGCGACGATCATTTCGGGCCGGTTCATCATGTGAAGAACGACGCGGTCACCGGGTGCGACGCCCCGCACCGCCAGTCCGCGCGCGAGGCTCTCGGCTTCGACTGCAAGCCGTTCGTAAGTCCAGACCTCTTCGCAAAAGACAAATGCCGCACTTTTCGGCCGGGTCTGCACTTGGTGCATCAAGGCAGCTGCTGGTGTCATTTTCATTGGCTGGTCTCCCGTTGCTGATAGGCAGCGCCCAGAATGGATGGGCTGCGCTACCGCGCTATTTCAGTCTCGGGAAAACGGTTGCGATTGTAGGCGAGCGAACAGACACACGGCGAAAACAAGGCGAAGCGCGGCCGCCGTTTCATCGCGAATGAGCCCCACGACGTTTGCTTGGCGGAGAAGATCAGCGTCGTAATGGCACCAGGCCGTCGGCCTATCGCAGGATATAAACATCCGATGGTGTGCTCGACCGATCATGAGCAATTACCGCTGTAACCAAAATATTCTCCGGTGAAATCGCTCTGCAGCAGATCAAATTCATCCTGCAGGAGAACTCTTGCCGACGAGGAGTGGCATGACGCATGGGAGTTATCGTTGCCTCAACTCCGTTGACAAGCTGCATCAATCCGATGGCTTCGATCGGCGGACGGCATGGTCCCCGAAGTCTACCGGGTCACAGGCCGTTGCCCATGATCATGCTCACGCCGGTAAAGACATGTTGCTTCACATTAGCAGTGGTAAAGGCCAGTTATAATGAGCGGTGCCAGATTTGAATCCGATCCCCAGCAGGACACTCACACGGCAGGATTTGCCGAACGGGTACGTTCCAACCAACAGAAGCTCACGGCTGAACTGAAGCCGCATTACGATTTCATCGTCTGCGGATCTGGTTCATCTGGTTCGGTGGTGGCGCGCCGATTAGCCGAGAACGCGCAAGTAAGCGTGCTCCTGCTCGAGGCCGGCGGCAGCGACGATATGCCAAGCATCATGGAAGCAGGCCAATGGCCTCTGAACCTTGGCAGCGAACGTGACTGGGCTTTTACGGGCCAGCCCAATCCACACCTTAACGGACGCTCCATTCCGCTGAATATGGGCAAGGTACTTGGCGGTGGATCGAGCATCAACGTCATGGTGTGGGCGCGCGGGCACAAGAATGATTGGGATTTTTTTGCTGCCGAGGCTAGGGACGCCGCATGGAGCTACCAATCGGTATTGAACATCTATCGCCGCATTGAAGATTGGCATGGCGCGCCGGACCCAAAATATCGCGGGACGGGAGGACCGGTATTCGTTCAGCCCGCGCCAGACCCCAACCCGGTGGCCCCTGCCATGGTCGAAGGTGCGCGCTCCATTGGCATTCCGACCTTCCAATGCCAGAACGGGCTGATGATGGAAGGTGATGGCGGCGCCTCTATCATGGACTTGCGGGTCCGTGACGGAATGCGGCAATCCGTATTCCGTACGTATACTTTCCCCTATATGGACCGGCCGAACCTGACCGTGCTCTGTCACGCACTGGTCACTCGACTTGTCATGAGCGGCAAGCGAGCCAGCGGCGTGGAGATCGTTCATGACGGAAAGCTTCAACGCATCACTGCCGGAGTGGAGGTCGTACTATCGTTGGGCGCGATCCACACCCCAAAGGTGCTGATGCTGTCCGGAATTGGTGACCAAGCCGAGCTGCAACGGCTGGGAGTACCTGTCGTGCAACACCTTCCAGGCGTCGGGGAAAACTTCCAGGACCATGTCGGCTTTGGTTGTATTTGGGAGTATCCGCAAGCCCTCGCTCCACGCAACAACATGGGTGAAGCGACGTACTTCTGGAAGACCGATCCCGATCTAGATACCCCCGATCTGCAGACCTGCCTGGGTGAGGTGCCGATGTGCAGTGCGGAAACAGCAGCCCAATTCAACCCACCGGCAGGTTGCTGGACATTGATGGCGGGCCTCGTGCGGCCGAAGAGCCGAGGCCGCATCCGCCTGACGGGAGCTAATCCTCTGTCCCCGATCGAGATCGAGGCCAACACATTGGCGCACCCGGATGATATGAAGGCCGCGATAGCGTGCGTCGAGCTCTGCCGCGAAATCGGCAACTCAGGTCCCTTAAGCCCCTTTGTCAAGCGGGAGGTGATGCCAGGCAATCTCCAGGGCGCTGCACTTAAGAACTTCATCCGTGATGCAGCAATCAGCTATTGGCATCAGACATGTACTGCCAGGATGGGACACGACGCGATGTCGGTGGTAGACGGCTCTCTCAAGGTCCATGGGATCGATAATCTTCGTGTCGCTGACGGTTCCATTATGCCGCGGGTCACGACCGGCAACACCATGGCGCCATGCGTTGTCATTGGCGAGCGCGCCGCAGAGATGCTGAAAATCGCTCATCGCATTTGAGATACGGCAACTCGCAGTGGTGGCGGACAGAGGTCGGATTTGCGGACCCCACCCCAGCCCACGAGCTTTCCACCTTCGGTGAGCTTGCTCAGTCGCCAATATCGACAATGAGCTTGCCTGCGGCAGTACCGTTCTCGATCGCCTCATAAGCCTCGCCAATGGTCTCAAGCGTATGACGCCCATGCGCCGCCTGCCCCTTGCTTATCTTGAGATCGAGCGGATTGACGGCACTGGCCTTGATCCCGACCAGGACTTGTCCTTGCGCAGGTTCGGGGCGGGGAATCGGGCCGAGGGAAAATGACGAGCCGTGGCTCGCCAGGACAGCTGCATCGAATGTGTTGAAGTCATCTGGCGTTCTTTCTTTGGCGTCTCCCGATCATCATCGGATCGCGGTCTGCGATACAGCATTTTGCCTCGTAAACTTTACATACAGAGAGTATCTCTTGACGCCGACACTTACCGTCCCGGTCGACAATACCTTTGCTCTTGATGGTTTAGTCGCGCTGGATGGCGTAATGTTGCCCCCGCGGGGAACCTGCTGCTCGCCCCGCCTGTTATGAGCCGGTGCGCCGTAGCAGCGATCCCGGGCAGCTTCGGTGAGGGAGGATTCCATGTACGCCGCGATCCGTCAGGCCAAGGCAAAGACCGGCACGGCCGAGGAGCTGGCCCGCAGGATCAAGGAGGGCGCCATTCCGATCATCAGCGATGTTGAAGGCTTCATGGCCTATTATGTGGTTTATGCACCCGACGACACCGTGACAGCGATCAGCCTCTTCAATAATTTCGCAGGCGCGGAGGAGGCAAACAGGCGTGCGCTCGCCTGGATCGAACAAAATCTTGGCCCCCTGCTTGTTGGACCGGCCTCAGCGGTGGCCGGCCCGGTGATCGTGCATACGTTGGCGTAGCCATGAGATAGGCGGATTGTCCGGCGTCTCCGCCGTTTTGCGCATGCAGCGTGCGAGATGCAGCGCAAGATAGTCCAAAAGGCGTCAAGGCAGGCTCAGGGCGTCGCCTGCTCCATCTGAAGTTCGGCCTTGAGGCTTGCGAGATCGCGATAGATCGAAGCTGCGGCAAGAACGCGGCCCTTGCGCTTGTATTGCAGCAGGCAATCTTTCGCGGCGATGTCGCCGTCGATGGCAATCTCGTCCCATGTCTCGGCATGGCCGACATAATTGATCGGCACGTCGTAATGCTGGCTCCAGAAAAACGGCACGGCGTCGAATGTCTCGCGCTGCCCCAGCATATTGCGAGCGGCGGTCTGGCCCTGGCGTTGGGCCACCACCCAATGCTCGACGCGGATGTTCTCCCGGGAATGCGGATCAGGCCAGCGCGCGATATCGCCTGCGGCGTAAATTCCGGCGATGCTGGTTTCGAGATACGCATTCACCGCGATGCCGCGATCGAGCGCAAGACCCGCCTTCTCCGCCAATGCGAGGCGCGGCCTCACGCCCACCCCGACCACCACAAGGTCGGCCTCGAGGACGCCGCCGCTCTTCAAGGTCGCGCGCTTGCCGTCGATCGCGACCACGGTATCGCCGAGATGGAAGATGACGCCGTGCTCCTCGTGCAGGGCGCGAATGAAGTCGCCCATTCCCG
>Ga0209648_10003999_pt1 | contig 12477 bp, 9 predicted proteins | sample GraSoi2013_115cm_FD_185830 | JGI IMG/M metagenome (GOLD analysis project Ga0209648, IMG submission 185830) | Grasslands soil microbial communities from the Angelo Coastal Reserve, California, USA - Sample 9_17_2013_115cm (SPAdes) (version 2) | ecosystem: Environmental > Terrestrial > Soil >...
GCCGCCGGCAGCCGGGTCGAACAGCACCCACTGCTCCATGGTGTATCCCAGCACGTGATTGATCCACGCCACACACCGGGGCGGCGTGCATATGGTGATCACGCGGTCTTGACTAGCTACCACTGGCTTCACGATGTCTATTTGCAAACGGCTGCCGGGGGCCCAAGGCGCGCCTCGCCACTCGATCTTGCGGTAGGCGTCGGAGAAACGGTGCCAACGACTGATGTCCGAAAAAATTCTCCATGCCATGCCGCAGTCGGCTTTGGTGGACCGGGCATACTCCACGCGCACGATGTCGGGCTTCGGACGCGTATCACACACGATTGGCCTGAGGCCTGGGGCGGGCCCTGATGGATGATTCATTCTAAGAAAACACCTTTCAATAAAAATTTCGATGGACGAGCACAGCGGGGAGTCCCAAGACACTGTCCAGCAAGGGGCCGAGGTAAGCGGTCGTTCTAACCGCCTGTGGACCTCCTGAGCATTAGCCCTGGAAATCCACAGGCGGAGGGCTTACAATCATTACGTTAACACTGTTATGTTAACTATGTCAACATAATTATATCGTTTTAGTACGGGATTTTTTGAGGGGGCTAATGTCGCGTCACATCGATCCCGAGGTAGAAGAGCGGATTCTACAGGCGGCCAGGAAGCTTTGGCACAAGGGTGGTGAGAAGGCGCTAAGCATGCGGGCGGTCGCCAAAGCCGCAGGTACGAATACGCCGGCGGTGTACCGCCGTTTTCGTAACCGCGAGGAAATTCTGCGGGCTCTGGTCACCTATTACCAGCAGGAGTTCTTCAAAGTCTTACAGTGCTGCCGCTCGCTTCAGGAAGTGGGCCAAGTGTACCTGGACTTTGTGCTGGGCAGGCCACGGGAGTACCTGCTGATGAACTCCGGGCTGATTGGAAGAGTTTCGAAGACCAGGCCCAATCTGGATTTCATAGTGGCGAGGGCCTCCGAGTGGCTAGGCGGCGCCCCAGGGGAACATACACCGCTGGTGCTTGCGCTATGGGCACTAGCGCACGGAGCGGCAATGCTCAGAGTGTCCGGTAGTGTGCAGGAGGAAACTTTTCCGGCATTGCGCGAAGCCTTTTCCCAAGCCGTCGATATTCTGGTGGCTAACGAGAAAAAGCTGCGCCAGAAAAATTAGCCAACGGACTCGGACGTCACCGCATGGATTCTTCCACTTCGGTGATCCAACTCGGACGCTTCAGCACTTCGCGAGGTTTGGGGCCATCTGCGGCGCCAACGATTCCATCGCGCTCCATTAAATCAATCAGGTGTGCGGCGCGTCCGTAGCCGATGCGCAGGCGGCGTTGCAGAAGGGAAGTGGACGCCTTTCCGAACTCGAGGACAAGGCGCACCGCATCTTCAAAGAGGGGATCGTTGTCGTTGCCTTCTGCTTCGCCTTCGGCCCCATCGGCCACTCCTTCGCGTTCTTCCTTGGGCGGCTCGAGGAATTTCTGCTCGTACTCTGCGGTACCCTGCGCACGCCAGAACTCAACTACTGCCGCGATTTCTTTCTCGGTGACAAACGGAGCGTGCAAGCGATGCACCCGCGCCGATCCGGACGGCAAATAGAGCATGTCGCCGCGTCCGAGTAGTGCTTCGGCGCCGTTGGCGTCGAGAATCGTGCGCGAATCGACTTTTGTGGCTACGCGGAACGAAATGCGAGCCGGGAAATTAGCTTTGATCAATCCCGTGATTACATCCACGGACGGCCGCTGCGTCGCCAGTACCAGGTGAATGCCAACCGCACGTGCCATTTGCGCCAGCCGCGTAATGGATTCTTCCACGTTGCCGGCGTCGAGCATCATCAAGTCAGCTAACTCGTCAATGATGATCACAATGTAGGGGATCGGGCGCTCGTCGCCGGAATCGCCGAACAGGCTTGGGGTTTCGCCGTCGTCAAACAGGCGATTGTACTGCTCGATGTTCCGGACGCCTTTTTCCGCCAGCAGCTTCAGCCGCCGCTCCATCTCCCGGACAGCGTTGCGTAAAGCATTCGCGGCCAGCTTGGGTTCGGTGATAATCGGCGTGTAGAGGTGCGGAACACCTTCGTAGTTGCCGAGTTCGAGCCGCTTTGGATCGACGAGAATCAAGCGCACCTGATCAGGTGTCGCTTTATAAAGAATGGACATGATCATGGCGTTGATGGCCACACTTTTGCCCGCTCCGGTAGAACCAGCAATCAGCAAGTGCGGCATGCCGGAAAGCTCGGCGGTCACGATGCGTCCGTTAATGTCTTTGCCGAGAGCGAGCGTCAGCTTCGACTTGGTGCCGATGAATTCCGACGACTCGATGTTCTCCCGCAGCCAGATAATCTCGCGTTCGCGGTTGGGCACCTGAATTCCGACGGTGCTCTTGCCGGCCATGCGCTCGATCAGGATGCTCTCGGCTTTGAGCGCGAGGCAGAGATCGTCGGTCAGGCCGGTAAGGCGGCTGTACTTGATGCCGGCTTCGGGCTTGAACTCGAAGGTCGTTACGACGGGGCCGGGATTAATTTGCGTCACTTGACCGTGGACTTCGAACTCGGCGTACTTCTCCGTGAGCACCTGCGCCAGTATTTTCAGTTCGTCGGCGTCAACCGCTTGTTGCTCTTCGGTGCGATGCAACAGACTGCTGGGGGGGAGTTTGTATCCGCCGGCGATTCGCGGCATGGTGGTTTTCGGCTTTTCACCGCTGTCGGCGCGTTCGGTGACTTCGACGTGCGGCTCGGAATGCGCGGGTTGTGCGGGAAGCGGACTTGCGTATTCTTCCTCGGCGAACCTCTCAATTCCAGTGCGGCGTGGCTCAGGACGAAGTTGCTCCGCTTGTGGCGAACGCGCTTGCCGGGCGGGTTGCATCTGGGTCTGAATCGTGGGCTTAGCGGCGCGGCGCTTTTCCAATTCCTTGTCGTCGACCTCCTGCCAGTCTCTCCAGCGATCTCGCAGAGCCAGAACGAAAGAGAATCGCGTCGCTGCCCAGACTCTGGCCTGCGAAAACGAGAATGCCGTGCAGAAGTAGAGCGCGACCGCCAACATGCTGGTCGAGACAATGTATGCGCCCGCAAGATTGAAGTAATGGATCAGCCCATCGCCCAAAACACGTCCCATCAGCCCTTCTAGCGGAATTGCTCCGAGCCAGCGTAGATGACCCGGCAGCAGCGCCAGCAGTGCGGGCACAAACATCAGCAGCCAGATTCCGCCCAGAGTCTTCGCGACTGGCGAAACCACTTTGCGCGAGCGGAACCAGCGAATCCCCATTCCCAGAGCAAATACCGGTAGCAGGAATGCGCCGATGCCGAAGAATTGCAGCAGCAGGTCCGCGCCAAACGCGCCCACAATACCAATCCAATTTCGGGCAACCCGCGCGCCCGTCAAAACGGATGCGCTATTGAGTGAGGGATCGAGCGGGGAATAAGAAGCCAACGCAAGGAAAAGAAGGAGCGCGGAGACGCACAGCAGGAACCCCAGCAACTCGTTGAGCCGCCGGTTGTTCGTCGGACTAAAAATGCGCGCGATCCACTTCATAGGCGTATGTTCCAGCGTCTTCAGAGACACTTTACCCCAACGCCAGATCTACGCCAGAGCCAGATAATTATTGCAAGAGGAATGTGGGAAGGCAATGACGAGTTTGGGGCGTGAGTTGAGTACCCCTGCTTTCTTCAGTTTGATTAGGCTTGGGCCTGTTTCCTGCTTGCCAGCCACGGCAACAGCGCGAAGCACAGAATTGAATAGGTCAAGATAGTGATTAAAGCGGAGATCCAATAGCAACTCAGCTTATCCCCGATACTGTCAGCGTTAGGACGGTCGAGGGTCGTAAATATCGAGCGAAGAACCCAGCTTGGCCAAAAGTTCAATATCAAAATCCCGGTGAGTAACCCGGTCCACTTGCTTACCGGGAAGCCAAGAGCGGCTATCAGGATCATCGGCAAGAACGTGATAAAGTCCGACCGCTATTGGTAGCGATGATCGCTTCAGCGCGGCGTAACCTCGAGAGGAAAAACCAGTGCCCTACGGCCTTACCACCACCATCGCCACCCCATGCGAAGCCACCGCCTCCGAGAATTTCGCCGCGAACCTCCCCAAATCTTTGTGCGCCCACAAATCCCGCACCGCCGCGCTTAAATGAGCGGGATACCCAATCTGCTCCCAGTTGACGGTGATCTCGTGCTCAGCACTCCCGCGATTCAGTAGTATCACGGCGCGATCGCCATCCTTTAGCTGCTTTGCCCAGACTTCCAGGTCGCCGTCTTTCCACACGCGGCGGCCTTGGCGGCCGAGCGGGTCCTGGTCAATGGCAATCACTTCTTTGTTGGTCAGGATGTCGCGGATCTCCGGCGTCATACTGCGCAGGTCATTGCCGGCTATTAGAGGCGCAGCCATGATTGCCCACAGGCTGAAGTGCGTGCGATATTCGGTCGTGGTCATGCTGCCGTTGCCGACTTCGAGCATGTCAGGATCGTTCCAGTGGCCCGGTCCGGCAAAGGGGTACAGTCCGGCGTTTTCGTCGACGATGTCGAGCATGCCATTGCTGCAACAGTTGCCCGGACTCCACTCCTTCTTGCCTGCCCAGCGGTCCTGAATGTCGCCAGTGGTGCGCCAGAGATTGCCGCCGGACTGTTGTCCCCAAAGCCAGGGTTGACGGCCTCCCCACTCGCAGATGCTGAGCACGATAGGGCGCCCGCTTGCGTCCAGGGCTTGGCGGATGTTTGCGTAGGATGATTTCGCGTCCTGACCCGGCAGAGTGTTGCACCAGTCGTACTTCAAGTAGTCCACACCCCAGGAGGCGTACATAAGCGCGTCCTGATATTCGTGCCCCAAGCCTGCGGGGCGGCCAGCGCAGGTCTTGGTGCCGGCATCGGAATAGATGCCAAACCTCAACCCGAGCGAGTGAACGTAATCGGCCAGCGCCTTGATGCCGTTGGGAAAACGCTGCGGGTCGGCGACGATGTTGGCGTTGGCGTCACGCGAGACCTGCCAGCAATCATCAATCACAATGTACTGATAGCCAGCATCTTTCATACCCGACTTCACCATGGCGTCGGCCATGCCGCGGACCAGTTCGTCGCTGACGTTGCATCCGAACTTGTTCCAGGTGTTCCATCCCATAGGAGGCGTGAGGGCGAGGGCCTTGGAGACGGGGCTCTCCTGCGCAAGCCCGGCAGCGCTGAGCGATAAGATGAAAAAAATCCGGCGAAACAATTTTCTGGACATGTTGGTTGGCCTCTGGATGACTGCGATGAAGTGCAGTCATTTCTAACAGAACAGCGGGTGGGGCGGAAGCGGTCAGTTTGACAACCACGGGTTGGGCTTCTAAGTTTGTCTGTCTGAACCGGAGGAATGTGATGAGTTTATCGGGCCCGCACATGGAAAATCCCCGCCCTCTCGCAAAGAACGCCAGAAGCACGAGGCACCCTCGAGTTGTACTGTTTACTTTTGCGGTTGTCTTGCTGCTGACAGTGGCATCGCGCGCGCAGGAGCCGGTTGGAATTTTCGAGAACCACGCCGATGTGGGAACGGTGCTTCATCCCGGCTCCGCCGTCTTTGATCAAGCCAAAAATACTTACACTTTGACCGGAAGCGGCGAGAACATGTGGCTCGCTGCTGACGCATTTCAGCTTGCCTGGAAAAAAGTCTCAGGAGATGTTGACCTTACGGCGGATATTTCATTTGCCACTACCACGGGGAATCCGCACAAAAAGGCCGTCCTGATGCTGCGCCAGTCGCTCGATACTGATTCGGTTTATGCCGATGTCGCGCTCCATGCCAGCGGACTCACCGCACTACAATATCGCGATGCAAAAGGCGCCATCACCCAGGAAGTTCAGTCGAATGTCTCGGCGCCGGCGAGGGTGCGAATCACGCGGCGCGGGGAGTATTTGTACATGTCGCTGGCGGGCGCGGGCGAGGATCCGCAGTATTCCGGCGCTTCGATTCGGGTGCCGCTGAGCGGCGAATTCTATGTCGGCATTGGGGTCTGTGCGCATGACAAAGATGTAATCGAGAAAGCCGCGTTTTCGAATGTGAGTCTGCGCCCGCTCGGGCCCGCAGCTGGACAGCCCGTACTCCACAGCACCCTGGAGACGATTGCTGTCTCCTCTACCGATCGCCAGGTTGTGTACCACGACGAAGGCCGCTTCGAAGCTCCCAATTGGTCGCGCGACGGTTCGTATTTTCTGTTCAATCGTAACGGGCATATCGAGAAGCTCCCGGTTGGGGGCGCCAAGCGGGAAATCATCAACACCGGTATTGCCGACCGATTGAATAACGATCACGGTATTTCGCCGGATGCGACGCTGCTCGCGGTCAGCGACAATTCGCAGGAGACGATGTCCCCGACCGGAGGCTCCGCGCACGATTCGCTGGTGTACGTTGTGCCGATTGCCGGCGGTGCAGCGCGTCGCATCACGCAGAATGCTCCTTCGTACTGGCATGGTTGGTCTCCGGATGGAAAGACGCTCGCCTTCGTTGGCCAGCGCAATGGAGACTTCGACATCTACACGATCCCTGTGGCCGGAGGCGACGAGACCCGCCTGACGACAGCCAAAGGTCTTGATGACGGTCCCGAATACTCCCCCGACGGGCAGTACATTTATTTCAACTCCGAACGCACTGGGCATATGCAGATCTGGCGAATGAAGGCCGACGGCAGTGATCAGGAGCAGGTGTTCTCCGACGAATACAACAACTGGTTCCCTCACATTTCGCCGGACGGCCAGTGGATGGTTTTTCTCACTTACGAAAAAGAAGTAACCGGACATCCCGAAAACAAGGACGTGATGCTGCGGTTGATGTCTTTGAGCGACAAGAAAATCACGGTGCTGGCGAAACTATTCGGAGGGCAGGGGACGATCAACGTGCCGTCGTGGTCGCCGGACAGCAAGGCGGTGGCGTTTGTAAGCTATCAGTTCATCGCGCCGTAAATTTAATGATCGTGGAGGCACGGGCGTCCCGCCCGTGCGGCGCTGACGGGCGAGACGCCCTGCTCCACTCTCTATCTTCTGAACTATTTCCCGACCTTCTCGTCGAAAAACTTCGCCATCATATCGAGCGCTTCTCTCGTCTCCGGAAACTGAAAGTGATACCAGAAGGCATGCGGCATCGCCTCAAATACCAAAAGCTGCGCATCCACTCCCGCCTGCAGCAGCGCGCGATGAAAGATTGTCGTGCTACTCAGCAGCGCATCCCGCGTGCCGGTAACAAGCAGGGACGGCGGAAACCCATGCAAGTCTGCGAACAACGGAGAAAGCACGGGGTCCCGCAAGTTTGTCTTGCCGACGTATTCAACGTCATGCCCCCCGTTTGGATCCTGCGGAGCTATGCTTCCGGAGAGTCCATTCAGCGCGAACAGTTGCTGCGAATCAGAGGTGCGGCTGAAGTCTGCAAGCATGGTGAACAGGCCGAGAGCGCCCGGCAAGGGCAGGCCGAGTTGCTTCAGCTTCACGGTGACCTCGGCAGTCAAAATTCCTCCCGCCGAGGTGCCGAAAATCCCGATGCTGTGTGGTTTGTACGTCTTGAGTAGTTCCTTGTAGACGGCAACCACATCATCTACTGCCGCAGGAAATGGATTCTCGGGCGCCAGCCTGTAATAAACCGAGACCACTTTGATCTTCGCCAGATTGCAGATCGGAATCCCTTCGATGAGCGATCCCGAATCCGAATTGAATCCGCCGCCGTGTAAATTGATCAGCACGCGTGTCCTGTTCTCGTCGGGCATGGTGAGCGGCGTGATGATGTCCGTCTGCACGCCTGCGATGTTCATCGGTTCCACCTTAACCGGGAAGATTCGCCTTGCTTCCGCCGACTGAGACTTCTGCCAGCGCTCGGTTTGCGCCCGCCGCTCCGCGAGGTTCGTCGTCTGCGGCGTCTCACGCTCGATATCCTTCAGCCATTGCTGCGCCTCTGGAGAAACCGTCGAGGGCATAGGTACGACACGCGTGATGTGCGCGGTGCCGTCGGGATCGAAGGAGGACGAATCCGGATTGGCGGGCGGAGTGACCTGCGTCATGGCTGGAATGGCGTAGAAAAATAGAACAACGAGATTGAGTCCTACGCGCATGATTGTTTTCTCCTGAGAGCTGAACCTTCAAAACCGGATTCGTTCCAATGTATTCGAGGCCAGGAGATTCGCCTCGGTGCGGCGAGCTTTACGCCAAACCGTACTTGCCCTGCTCAATTACCTTCTGTGCGATTTGTTGACGAAGCTCAATTGTGTTGTAAGGCTCATGTTTCCCCAGTCGGCGCAGAATCGCCAGCTGTGTGCGCAGCATATCGCCGTCGGCCACTGCGGCAATGATTTTGCGCGCGGCTGATTCAGTTTTGTCCATGGCTTGTGCCAGATAAACGCGCGTCATTGCAATTGGAAGCGCCGCCGCGGCCTCGCCATTCTTTGCGGCGATCTTCATGGTCCGCAATACCGCCGACTCCATGGCGTAAATCTCGATTACCATGTCGGCGATTGCGCCCATGACTTCCTGTTGGTCCTGAATGGCCTGCAGGTATTTCTGGGTGGCCGCGCCGGCAGCGAATAAGCCGAGTTTCTTCGCCGAAGAAACCCGTTTCTGTTCCTCTGCCAGTAAGCCCTCGATTTCATCTCCCGCAGCCGGTCCAGACAGAACTTCGTCCGTTAGATGTTTGATGGCGGGCATCAACGGCAGTTGACCGGTCATCGCACGCTTGAGCAAGAACCCGGAGATGATTAGGCGGTTGATTTCATTCGTGCCTTCGAAGATGCGGTTGATGCGCGCATCGCGATAAGCCCGCTCGGCCGGATATTCCTCGACAAACCCGTAGCCGCCATAGATCTGCACCGTCTCGTCCACGACGTAGTCCACCATTTCCGAGGCCCAGACTTTGATGATCGAGCACTCAACTGCATACTCCTCGATGGCTTTCAAAGTCTGCCTCGCTGCATCGGGTGCGGATTTATCCACTGCGTCGAGCGCTCCATCCATCATCGCCACGGTGCGGAACACCATGGCTTCGCCGACATAGACCAGCGCAGCCATGTTGGCAAGTTTCTCGCGCACCAGCCCGAAATCGGAGATGACCTTGCCGAAAGCCTTCCGCTGTTTGGCGTAAGCAATAGCGTTATCCAGAGAGCTGCGCGCTCCGCCTACGCACATCGCGCCCAACTTGAACCTGCCGACGTTCAAAATATTGAACGCAATGACGTGGCCCTTGCCGATTTCCCCAAGTACGTTCTCGATCGGCACCTGGCAGTCGTTCAGGATGACGGGACAAGTCGAAGACCCCCGAATGCCCATCTTGTGTTCTTCCGCACCTATGGAAAATCCCGGAAAGGTCCGCTCGACAAGAAATGCAGTGAATTTCTCGCCGTCCAATTTTGCGAACACAGTGAACAGATCGGCGAACCCAGCGTTAGTGATCCACATCTTTTCGCCGTTCAGGACGTAATGCTTTCCATCCGCCGAAAGCGCTGCTCGGGCCCGGCAGTTCAACGCGTCTGATCCCGAGGAAGCTTCCGACAGGGCATAAGCGCCGACAATCTCGCCGGCCGCCAGTCGGGGCAGATACTTCTGTTTCTGCTCGTCGTTCCCGAAATAAACCAGCGGCAATGTGCCAATGCCGGTGTGTCCGCCCCAGGTAGTGGCAAAGCCCGCGTATTTAGCAATGTGATCGGCGATCACCGCAGCTGTGACTTTATCCATCTCCAAGCCGCCGTAGGCTTCGGGAATCTCCACGCTGCTCAGCCCGAGTTCGCCGGCTTTTTTCAGAAGACCCCGCGAGACCGAAAAATCCTTGTGCTCCATCTTCTCGATGTTCGGGATGATCTCATTTTGCGCGAATTCTTCTGCGGTTTGCGCGATCAGCGCGTGTTGCTCGCTGAAATCTTCAGGTGTGAATACATCGTGGGGGTGGCGGGATTCCAGCAGGAAGCTGCCGCCGGGAGCGGTGAGCTTGGGAGCTGCGGTGGTGGCCATGACTACTCCTTGTTCAACCGGAGAACACGAACTAGTGGAGCGCGACCATTATAGTGGTCTGTGACATCGCTCGACGAAATATCCTTGATGCGCTGCGCCTCCGCTATCATGGTCAACTATGTTTTCCCGTCGCACCGATTGGAAGCTTACTCCCAACCATTTCACCCGAGCGGTAGAGGAGGTGCGACTATCCGGCAGAGAGATTCTTGATCTGACGCTTTCGAATCCGACACGGGCGGGAATTGTGTATGACGGGCCGGCAATTCTGGATTCTCTCAGGAATCTGAAATCTCTGGACTACGATCCTCAAGCGAAAGGGTTGCTCAGCGCGCGTGAGGCGGTGGCTGCATACTACACTGACCGCGGAGAGCACATCGATCCCGAGCATCTGGTGCTGACCACCAGCACCAGCGAAGCATACTCCCACATCTTCCGTTTGCTCGCCAATCCTGGGGACGAAGTTCTAGTTCCGCAGCCGAGCTATCCGCTGTTTGATTTTCTCGCCGAGTTACAGGACGTGAAACTCGTCGGATACCCACTGTGGTATGACCACGGATGGCAAATCGATTGGTCCTCGCTGGAGTTGGCGGTGACCGGGAAGACACGAGCGGTGGTGGTGGTACATCCCAACAATCCGACAGGTTCCTATGTGAGTGCTGGCGAACGGGAGCGGCTCAGCAACTTTTGTCGCGACCGTGGGTTGGCGGTGATCGTGGATGAAGTATTCCTCGACTATGCACATGATGGCTCACGCCGATCTAGCTTTGTGGCGAATGATGGAGCATTGACCTTCACGCTTAGTGGGATATCAAAGATTTCTGCGCTGCCGCAAATGAAGCTGGCATGGATTGCGGGCAGCGGGCCGCGGTCAGACACGGAGTTGGCGGTGCAGAGGCTGGAAGTAGTCGCCGACACTTACCTGTCGCTGAATGCGCCGGTGCAATTGGCAACCGATGTTTTTTTGGAGCAAAGGAAGAAAATCCAGCCGCAATTGATGCAGCGGGTGCGTGGGAATTTGGCGGAGCTGGACCATCAACTGGCAGGGCAGAAATCGAGCGAGCGCCTGGATATCCAAGGCGGATGGTACGCAGTGTTGCGCGTGCCGGTGATGCAGTCCGATGAGGAACTAGCGATTGCGCTTCTGCAGAACACCGGAACGATGGTGCATCCCGGGCATTTCTACGATTTTCCGCGCGATGGATATCTGGTGATTAGTTTAATTACGCCGGAGAAGGACTTTCGCGAAGGAATATCCCGGCTGCTCAATTTCCTGGGGCATTAAAAACCGGGCGTCAGCTCTTTTGCAGAAACGGATTGCTCTCTCGCTCTTCGCCGATACTGGTGAGCGGGCCGTGGCCTGGGACCACGACGGTATCATCCGGCAGGGCGAGGACTTTTTCGCGAAGCGAGCGGATGATTTTATCGAACGAGCCGCCGGGGAGGTCGGTGCGTCCGATGCTGCCGGCGAAAAGCGTGTCTCCAGCAATGAGTTTCTTCTCCGAAGGAAAGTACAGGCAGATGCTGCCCTCGGTGTGCCCGGGCGTGTGCATCACTTGGGCAAGGAACGGTCCGGCTTGCACTTTATCCGCCTCGCTGATGCTGTGATCAATTTCAACTTTTCCCGGCGCAGACATTCCAAGCCATGCCGCCTGAATGTCGAGCATCTTGAGCAGCGCAGAGTCATTCTGGTTCAGCAGAATAGGGGCCCCGGTCGCTGCTCGCAACTTCATGGCTCCGCCTACATGGTCAATGTGAGCGTGGGTGATGACAATCTGCTTCACCTGCAGATTATGTTTGCCGATCAAAGCGAGAATGTCCGTGATATCGTCACCCGGATCAATGACCATGGCTTCGTGCGTGGTTTCATCGCCAATGATCGAGCAATTGCACTGCAGTGGGCCAACGGGGAGGATTTCGTGAATCATCATGATTCTTAAACACGTCGTTGGTCGTTCGTCGTTGCAGATCCACGAGGGGAAAGTTGTTGGATAGAGAATCTCAACCGATACCGCAAAGATCCGACGACCGACGACCGATCCTATTGCTTCGGCGGGGCCGGCTTTGCCGGCTGGCTTTGGGTCGGTGCAGACTTCTCATTTTGCAGCACCGATGCGGGTCCACTCCTGCGTGTACCCATAACTGAAAGCGTGATGGACGTGACCATGAAAATGATGGCGCACCAGGTCGTGGCTTTGGTCAATACAGTGGCTGCGCCGCGCGGACCGAAGGCGGTCTGGCTACCCATACCTCCGAAAGCCGCGGCAATGTCTCCGCTCTTGCCGCTCTGCAGCAGAACTACGGTGATGAGGAACAAACAAACGAAAACGTGAACGACTGTGATCAGTGCAATCATAGAATTAAGACCCTTTAGGGCAAGCGGAATTCATTCGCCAGATTTCCGCTAGCAAGGCTATTGGTGCGGAAGGGGGGATTTGAACCCCCACGCCTTTCGGCGCCACCCCCTCAAGATGGTGTGTCTGCCAATTCCACCACTTCCGCTTTAAAATCAACAACTTAGCTCAATCAAAACATCTGCCAACAGTCAACA
>Ga0209648_10004001_pt1 | contig 12471 bp, 7 predicted proteins | sample GraSoi2013_115cm_FD_185830 | JGI IMG/M metagenome (GOLD analysis project Ga0209648, IMG submission 185830) | Grasslands soil microbial communities from the Angelo Coastal Reserve, California, USA - Sample 9_17_2013_115cm (SPAdes) (version 2) | ecosystem: Environmental > Terrestrial > Soil >...
TTATAATCCCCCAGAGTTTTTCCTACCAGTTGATCTATGGATGCTGTTTGCATTTGACTCTATTCCTCCACATTTTTACGCATTACTCTCAACTCAACATCTTGCTTTCCTATTGAGAGAGACGCGATATTTAACCCCCCTCGCTTGGGAAGTGTACATAGATGTGTCAACTTACGTCAAATCGTTATGCTTACTGTAGGACTTGTGGGGGAACGTTGATGTTAAATCTTAACCATAGAGGCAACTCTGCACGTATTCAGACGCCCCTACGCGATACAGGCTGCTCCCAACGGCATAATACCTACCCTTGCAAGCGGAGGTATCCGAATGCTGTAGTACAACAGTACCATTTAGCACATCGATAGAGCATCATATAGTACGCTACGATGTGTACAAAATCATGTTTTAGGCAGGTAAGGAGTGAAATAGTAGGATCGTAACTCATTGTGCCATCGTCTGGGATCGGCTCCCCAGGCTGATGCAATTTATTGCGCCCCTACAGAAGACGAACAGGAAACGATGGGCAAACAATTATCTTATTTGATTATTGGCAACGGGATTGCAGGGGTAACGGCTGCAGAGATTCTACGCTCCGAGGATACCACGAGTTCTATCACAATCATTGCTGATGATCCGTTTCCAGTTTACTACCGTCCCGCGCTCAAGGACTACCTTGGAGGACGAGTGAACGAAGAGAAGCTCTGGGCGCGTCCGAGCACATTTTACCAGGAGCAGCGTATACGTTTCGTTCCAGGTCGAGTTATGGGCATCAACACAGCTCAGAGCTTTGTCCAGTTGCACAATGGTCAGCAGCTTGGCTATCACAAACTATTACTGGCCAACGGCGCTCGTCCCAGGAGACTCTCGTGCCCCGGACTCGACCTGGTGGGCGTGTCTACGCTGCGTACCGTTGCTGACTACCAGGAAATCATGCGCCGTCTCGATGGAGCGAAACGTATTGTTGTCTGTGGCAGCGGTACCCTGGCTCTGGAGAGCGCCGAGGCACTCAACCACCGTGGCTATAAAGTGGTACACCTCCTTCGACAGCATACACTCTGGTCAGAGGTGCTTGATCCCGTTGCGTCTGATCTTGTGCTGCAGGAAGAACGGCGAGATGGTATCGATGTACGGACAGAGGAAGAGATTGCTGAGATTGTTGGTAGAAAAGGGCAGGTGACCGAAGTAATCACCACCAGTGGAGCACGTATTCCCTGTGACATGGTTTTGATTGCCATCGGTATCGAGCCACACACCGGCTTTATTCAAGCAAGCGGCATTACCTGTGGGCATGGTGTCAAGGTTGATAAGGGCTTTCGCACCAATGTTCCGAACATTTACGCGGCTGGTGATGTGATTGAAACATCCGATGCCACAACGGGGCGAACGCGGGTGATTGGTCAATGGTATCCTGCTATTCAACAGGCGCGAACGGCAGCTTACAGTATGCTTGACCTGCTTGATCCTCGTTCAACAACCTTCCCCGGCAGCAACTACTACAACGCGACTTTTCTGTATGGGCTAGACTTTGTGTCGGTGGGGACGACAGTGAAACTTCCAAACACTCACCATTATCAAGAGATCACGGCAGACCCGCAACCGCGTAACTACCGCAAGGTAATCTTGAACCAGGGCATTCCGCTGGGTGCTCTCTTCCTTGGAGATCGGAAGAACGCGCTGGCCTTTAAACGCGCAATCGATCATCGTGTCAACCTGGCTCCCATTGCCAGCTATTTATTCGTCGATGGTTTCAACCTTGATGAGTGGCTGGAAAGGCAAGGTGTAGCACCTGTTGTGTTCGATTTCGAGCGAATGGGGAGCGATGAGGGCAAGAGTGAGGGTGCAGGACGGACTCCGGCAAGGCGTTCGCAGGAAGGACCATATTACGAAATAGTGTCCCAGTCATCCAAAGTGGAGACGATTAGGGGTGGGCGATTTGGGGATGAAGCGTTAATAGATTCCGCTATCTCCCATATCATTCCAGATGCGATTCTTGCTAAGCTTAATGACGCACCTGCACTTGTACTGGCAAGTCAAGGTGCCGATCCCAGGATAGTTTCCCTGGAATATGAGCGACGTTACATACTCGGACGCGACAGGGAGAACAGCATCATCCTGGATGACATAGCGGCATCGCGCAGACACGCTGAGATATTTAGTGCGCCTGATGGTTTCTACGTGCGTGACCTGGATAGCCGAAATGGTGTGATCGTCAACAAAGTGAAGATCAACAATGCTTATCATCTCTCACACAGGGATCGTGTTGTTATAGGTAACACGCTGGTCTACTTTTCATATCCACAAGCATCGAGTGTGATGGCGCATGTGGGGGCAAGTTCCAGATCGAGGACAGATTTCAGGGCTATGCACGAGAAGGCCATTTTCCCCCAGGTTCTCTCAAAAGAAGCAGTCGTAGAGGGTATGGGACATCGTACTGATGTGAAAAAACTCACAGATGAGCGTATACGTTTTGAGATCGATATGTGTATTGGCTGCGATCGCTGCATGGATGCCTGCCCGGTACCTATGTCGACGTTGGTCAATATCGCAAATCTCAACCATGCCACGATTTCAAAAGATATTACCGCGCACATTGCACATTTTACACACGAATGTATCATGTGTGGCTCCTGCGTTCCAGTCTGCCCTGTCGATAATCACCGGGACCTCCTGATGTTGTCGCTCAAACAGCGTCTTGGCGTCTCCTGGGATGGCAAAGCCGATGTGAAACGCATAGCAGAAAACCTCCCCGGCGGTTGGATAGTGGAGCATCTCATTAGCCGTCTGCGTCAACACCGTATATTGAGCGATGGGCAACTTGTGCCGGAGAACTACCTGCTGCATATGGCCGCGGCTTCCAAGCTGCGAATTCTTGCGCCTGGCGAAACAATGATACGCGAAGGGGACTATGGACGCGACCTGTATCTTATTCTAGAGGGACGCCTGGCCATCTCTACGACCGATATAGGAGACACAGAACTCCCTGTAGCGATCCTCAGCCGTGGCGAGCATGTAGGCGAGGATGGAATGCTCACCGGACATCCATATAAGGTAACAGCCCGGGCACAGGTTCCTACGCTCATAATGCAGGTGCCCGAGCAGGTAATGCAGCGATTAATGGAACTCGTACCCAATGTGCGCTCTTACTTTGACCAGGTGAACAATGCTCGTTCGCTGAAATCCATCTTGAAACGCATGGCGCTCTTCCAGGGAGTCTCTGACGCCGATATACATGCGCTCATTCAGCAGACTCCGTTAAAGCAGTATGAGCGCAACGAGCGCCTTTTCGCAGAAGATGATCCGGAGGGGCGTCCCTCACGAGAGACGCTGCATATCCTGCTAGAGGGTTTTGTGAAGGTCGCACGGCACACAATGGCGGGCACGGGGCATCATAAAAGCGATGAACGCATCATCGCCTATCGACAGGGTGGCGACTACTTCGCGGGTGGACTCGACCTGCTGGGCGATGGCCGGGCTGTGAGTGTTACAGCAATTAACCGCGTGCGCGTCGCAGAAGTGCCGCACCAATTCATGGTCGCACTTTTTCAGAAATATCCCGAAGTTAACCAGCGTTTTGCCTTGCGCCTGCGGGAATACCTGGAATCAAGCGTTTCAACACAAGGGTACGTGTTAACAAGTGGCCCACTCAAATACCTCTCTTCTACGAGTAAGCGACCAGATGCTGCCGCGCAGGCGGGATTACATTCGCTGGTCAGCGATGGCGTGATCGAGGGAACGGAAGTGCTCGTAATTGACCTGGACAAGTGTATTCATTGCAGCGAGTGCGAAGAGGCATGTGCCAGGCGGCATGGACATTCACGTATGAACCGTAAGGGTATGGTAGTTGGCAACATCAGTATTGCTACAGCTTGCCGGCAATGCCAGGACCCTGTCTGTCTGTTGTGTAGCCGGGCAGGAATTGCACGTCATCCCAATGGCGAAGTTTACATCACCGAAAGCTGTATCGGCTGTGGCATCTGCGCTGATCGTTGCCCTTATGGAGCCATTTCGATCATGAACGTCGAGGAAGAGCCGGTTTCGAGTTCTTCGTGGCAGCGTTTTAGCAACTTCTTTAAAGGCACGGGTGCAGCAGGCAGGGGTAACGAACATGCGCGCAAAAATTTAGTTGTACTTGATGGAGTGGCCGCTGCGAGCAGCTATGCAGCACCAGGACCACTCAATACCTTTCAGCCTGGTGACCCGTTAGATGAAATGCGTAAGAAGATAGCTATCAAATGTGACCTGTGCGCAGGATACAAGGACCAGGCATGCGTGGAAGCCTGCCCCACAGGAGCGGCAGTACGCATACAACCAACAAATTTTTTTGGCTCGACTGAAGAGATTTTACGACGACGCGCGATGTAGGGGCCCATTGAGAGAGTTGGGACATAAGAGGATAGAATCATGGCGCAAGCGACCGAACCAACTTCACAAGAGCAGCAACGAGCGAAACGGCGTATCTGGAAAACGCCCGGATCAAAATTCAATTGGATCTGCCTGGCTATCTCGCTGATTATGTATGGTGGCATTTATGCCTGGTATCTCAACGCACTCAAGACTCAACCATATGCAGGTCCATACTCAGACCCACTGCGCTTGTTCGGGATTGTTTCCTTTTGCCTGGTGCTGCTTGTCGCAGTCTATACATTACGTCGTCATTTTTTCAGAAAGCTGCCGGGAAAGGTGCAGAACTGGCTGTGGCTTCATACCTGGTTTGGAGTTATCAGCATTCTGATTGCATTCCTGCATGAAAACTACGCTAATATACTGCATGATTACTCTTTCATCTGGCCGAGATTTACAGAGGCAGCATACGGTATGTCGGCGCTTTATGCATTGATCCTGCTTATTATTAGCGGCATTACAGGGCGTCTACTCGATACGTGGCAGGCCCACACCATAGCAGCAGAAGCTAACAGCAATGGAGTCGGTATTGTTCAGGCCGTGCAGGAGCGGTTGCTCGAATTGGACCTGACGGTTGAGCGTCTCAGCGCGGGGAAGTCTCCTGCTTTCAAAACTTTCTGCTCCGAGGCGCTAAGGAACAAAACTTCGCTACCGAGTATGGTGCCAGCGTTGGCACCAAATGAACTGGAAGATTTTGAGCGTGTTTACGAAGTGCTTACTCAACGGGTTAAACTGGTAGGTTCCCTCAAGCGGCAGATGCGTGCTCGCTTTATTATACGAGTGTGGAGATATGTACATATCCCACTAGCTTGCCTCGCGTTACTGATTATTGGGTATCACGGCATTAGCGAATTATGGATGATGTTGATTCATGGATGATGAGCAGGCGGATTGTTTATAGTAGCGCTTCCACGGATTTCCCCAAAAAGGAAGGCTACATACGTGTTATAGACGCGCGTTGCTTTGTTTCTCCAATGTTTATTAGATGAACGCGTAACTCTTTACGCTGCTTATACGTGTATATATATGTGTCCATGTTATAAACAGTTGAGAGGCATGCGCAGTTATCCTAGCTGCTCCGCTACAGTAAAGGACGAGTATGTCCTTTATTTCTCGTCGTTAGGATGCAGGCGCTGATTGTTGATCAGCCCTAGATACAGAGACATACATGAGAATCGCACAAATAGCTCCTCCGTGGATCCCCATTCCACCAAGGAACTATGGTGGAACAGAGAACGTCATTTATCATCTTGTTGAGGAACAGGTAGCTCAAGGCCATGATGTGACCTTGTTTGCGCCTGGTGATTCAAAGACATCAGCAAAGCTGGTTTCATTTTTTCCGGAGGCATTGATTGAAACGGGTGCGCCCTGGACGATGCATCTCAAAGCCTTTTATCACATGCAGAAAGCAGTGGACTATCTTAAAGAGGAGAGCTTCGACATCGTACACACACACCTGTCCTCGAGTTCGGACATGTATATTTTTCCCCTTGTGGCTGCTCTTGCAACACCTCACGTGACGACCCTGCACAGTACTTTCCCCTTTGATCGTGATGCACGCAATGGTTATATCGGGGATGCCGATCGCTATTACATGGAGTGGGCACCTTCTCTTCCGATGGTGGCCATTAGCGAGAGCGCCCGTGAACATGTACCTTACAAACTTAATTTTGTAGGCGTGGTGAATCATGGCTTATTTCTTAAAGACTTTCAACCCGCAAAGGATAAAATGGGTGATTACTTTGTATGGTTGGGACGGTTCATGCCTGAAAAAGGAGCACACCTGGCAATCGAAGCGGCAAAACGAGCAAAGGTACCGCTTATTCTGGCGGGTATCATCGATCGCCATACGAAGGCGTCAATAGATTACTTCGAAGGGGTGATCAAACCGCAGATCGGAACAGAGCAGATTACCTATATTGGACCTGTGAACGGGAGGCAGAGGAATAAGCTGCTCAGCCGTGCGCGAGGTTTCCTTAACCCCATCAAATGGGAAGAGCCCTTTGGTATGGTGATGATCGAAGCCATGGCGCTAGGTTGTCCTGTCATCTCGTTTGCGCGTGGAGCTGCCCCAGAGATCATTGTAAATGGAGAAACGGGCTTCCTGGTGAATACCGTTAGTGCAATGGTGGCTGCTATTCCACGCATCGACGAGATTGACCGAGCCGTAGTGCGCAAGTATGTCGAGCGCAATTTCTCTGCTGGTGTGATGGCAGAGAAATATGTAGGAATCTACAAGAGGGTCATTGCGATGCAGAAGCGAAAAGTCAGCGCATTGAGCAACCGGGCTGGATTAGCAACACTCAATCCCGTATAAAACCCGAAGGAGCGGGAACCCGCGTGGTTCCTGCTTCTCATCGTCTCTCTGCTCTTCCCCTAAATTATCACGACACAAGTCCCAAGTACTTGCTAGCGCTTCAAAAAGATGGCATACTATGCAAAGTAGAACAGTAGAGAGCAAGCATAGAAACTTCAGCGTACTCCTTCGTGCCGCATAATAGGAGTGTGCGTCATTTTTTGCAGATCAAGGGCATCGCGTGAAGGGGCGTAGGGACCCGATTTATCGCGTCCCACGGGGCGGGGATGCAACCTCGGATGCGAGAGATGGCCCCGCCACCCCACCCCGTGGGACGCGATAAATCGGGTCCCTACGCCCTTTCACGCGCACCCGCATAATAGTATGTGCTTGATTGCAACATTATGATGCTAGCACAATGATTCAGTGTATGTAGCAAAAAAGTAGACCGGAGATATAAGTATCCGGTGACAAAGTAAAGCAGAGCATTTCCACAGGCGTACCATATAAGGAGAAACGCGGGGTGAGTACAAATACAACCCACGGGACCCGGGCGCGACCTTTCTGGTATAGTGTAGGGCTTGTCGTTGCGTTCAACAGCTTGTTTCTTGCCCTCGTGCTCCTCAAACCTGGAACCTCCAAGCAGTTTATGATTGCTGACGACGTGGGACAAGCGCTCGGTTGGCTCCTGGCAACGCTCCTTTGCTTCGTTGGTCTCGAGAGGCCCTGGCAACGCACCCCATCTCGTTCAGACAGCGTTCTCACCACCAGAGCACAGCGCTGGATACCCGTCTTGCTCGCCCTGGGTATCTTTTGCCAGTTCATAGGACAGGTGCTCTACACCTACTGCGATTTTAATCGCATGATAGATTTTCCATCCCTGGCAGATGCAGGCTATTTGAGTACATTTCCCTTTCTGCTGGTGGGTATTCTGCTCTTACCCACACGCCCGATTTCAGGCATTACTCGTACACGAGTGATGCTGGATAGCTTCATGACGATGATCGCGGTAGTTACATTTAGCTGGTATTTCGTCTTAGGTCCAACTATGCACCAGGGGAACGAGACAGTCTTCGCAAAGATCGTGGGCAGCGCATACCCTTTTTTTGACCTGGTACTGATCTTCTGCGTGCTACGACTTTCATTCTCATTGAGTGATCCTGCTCTACGACCAGTAATACGCCTTCTCTCGCTTGGCCTGGTCATTATTGTCATCACCGATATGATCTACGACTACCAGACATTACAGAACATTTACGCGAATGGGTTGCAAGACATAGGACGGCCGATAGGCTATGTGCTCTTAGGACTGGCAGTCCAGGCTTTGAATCTGGCACACGTCCGGCAGAATATTCCTACGAGAGCAGCAACAGATCAAGAAGTCTCTCATGACACAAACATTGTTGTATCATCAGGCTGGCTTTTTCTCCTGCCCTATGCGCTCATCCCTGCGGTCTTTCTGCTTGCAATCTATACATGGCATACAAACTGGCGCGCAGATGGGATTGAGCCCCTACTAGAACGAGGTGTCTACCTGGGAGGCATAGTCCTCATTGGAATGGTTTCGCTAAGGCAGTTCTTCGTTATTCGCGAAACGATCTTCTATAATAGAGAGTTACAACGCATGCAGCAGGAATTACGTGTGAAAAACCAGGCACTTAGCGAAGCGAACATCCAATTAGAGACACAGGCGGCACAAATAGAGGGGGCTTATAAACAGCAGCTTCACTTGAATGAACTTAAAGACCAATTTCTTCTGAATGTGAACCACGAATTGCGCACACCACTGACAGCAATCCATGGTTATCTGGAGTTGCTGCAAGAATATCATGGGCAGCTCGATGCCATCAGAGAAACTACTTTCATCAACCTCGCGGTTCAGGGATGCGAGGAACTACAGCAACTGGTCAATAATGTTCTTGATACCCTTCGAGGGGATTTTCAAGGAAAAGAGCCTCAATTTGAAGTCTTCTCGGTAGTTACAGTTGTACGTGAATCGATTGACCTTTTCGAACCACAGAAGCGGCAAGATTATAAGATTGCTGTGGAGATTCCAGAAGATCTTACCGTCAGGGCTGACCGGCAATTCGTGCAACAGATTCTCCTGAATCTACTTTCTAATGCATTCAAATACTCGCCAAAGCATACTTCTATAGTGATAAGTGCACAGCCTGGCGATTTCTGCACGCTAGACGGCCATGTTCATCCGCAAGTGTGTATCTGTGTAGAGGATGCTGGACCTGGTATCCCCTCCTCAGAAATTCCGCTCCTTTTCGGAAAATTTGTGCGTCTCAAACGCGATGTAGTTGGACCTGTACCGGGGACGGGCCTGGGGTTGTACATTTGTAAACAACTTGTGGAAGCCATGAATGGGCACATCTGGGTAGAAAGTCAGGGTTTAGCGGGTCAGGGAAGCCGTTTCTACTTTACACTTCCCTCTGTTCCTCAAACCTTAATCGAGGAACAACCGCAGGATCGGATGCTTCTGACGAAGATGGTCTCGCCGGCAACCACGAGTATGACTCAAGATGAAATGTTTTTCCCGCTTGTCGTCAACGATCAACCAGCCCAGAATTGATAGTTGTAGGCAAGCGGGCCCCATGCCCATTCACCTGTCAATAAGCAAGCTGTATTTGGGGTGTATGAATTGTTTGTAGGCAATCAACCAAGCGTAGGGGCCGATTTATCGGCCAGTAGCGCCTTGGTCATCGAGGCCGATAAATCGGCGGTGGGCGCGATAAATCGGCCCCTACGGTTTCCTGACGCCTTTTTACCAACAACTATTTCATACACCCGCTGTATTTATTACCAGGCGGACGACCCGCACGCAGAATGTGTTAATTGTAATCATACCATGTAAAGAGAACGGTTGCGCAAGGCAACCTGCTGGTGGTCAGGCCAAAGGCTCTTCCTCTCAACGAGAGTTACGCTTGTTAGGATATAATAAACTGTACCTTCGGCAATGTGCAGGGGTACGGACTCCATGCAGAAAGGATGAGCTGTGTTATGAGTAAAGTGCTAGCTGTCATTATGGCTGGGGGTCAGGGTGAGCGGTTGAGCCTCCTCTCACAAAAGCGTGCCAAGCCAGCCGTTCCGTTTGCCGGTAAGTACCGCATCATTGATTTTGCCTTGAGCAACTGCGTCAACTCCGGCATCGCTGATATCGCCGTGCTGACCCAGTATCGCCCCCACTCGTTGCACGATCATATCGGCATCGGCAAGCCCTGGGACCTGGACCGGCAGCAGGGCGGCATTCGCCTGCTCCAGCCCTATATCGGGCGAAAGGAGTCGGATTGGTACCAGGGCACCGCCGACGCAGTCTACCAGAATCTGGACTTCATTATGGAAACGCGCTGTGACTATGTGCTCGTTCTGGCCGGTGACCACATCTATCGCATGGACTATGGGCCGATGATCGCCTTCCACCAGCAGCGCAGGGCCGATGTCACGCTGGGCGCGGTGGTTGTGCCAATCGAGGAAGGGCATCGCTTCGGCATTCTAGAAACCGATGCAGAGGGGCGGGTCCTCTCGTTTGAAGAGAAGCCCAAAGAGCCGCGCGGCACACTGGGCTCGATGGGCATATACGTGTTTGATCGCGACACGCTGGCCCGCGTCCTCATCGAGGACGCACATCCCGTGGAGACCGGCGGTTCGCCCAGCCAGCATGACTTCGGCCGCAACATTGTACCCACGATGGTGGCGCAGGGCGAGCGTGTCTATGCCTATCCCTTTGCAGGGTACTGGCAGGATGTGGGTACCGTGCACTCCTACTGGGAGACACATATGGAACTACTTGGTGACCGCCCTGCCTTCGACCTCTATGATCCATCGTGGGTGATTCACACCCGTAGCGAGGAGCGGCCACCAGCTCACATTGGCAGCGGGGCGCAGATCGTCAAGAGTCTGATCTCACATGGCTGTATCATCAAGGGACAGGTCGAGCGCAGCGTGCTCTCGCCTGGCGTCGTCGTCGAGGAGGGGGCGGTTGTCCGAGACTCCATCGTGCTCTTTGACTCGGTCATTGGTGCCAACAGCGTAATCGACCAGGCGATCCTGGATAAAGAGGTCGTCGTCGGCAAGCACTGCCAGATTGGCTATGGCGATGATCTGACGCCGAATAAGCTGGAACCGACACGGCTAAACAGCGGCATTACGCTCATCGGCAAACGCGCGCACCTGCCGGATAACCTGAAGGTGGGCCACAACTGCAAGATTGGCACCGACCTGCGCCCGGAGGACTTTCTGACCGACACGCTGGCCAGCGGTGAGACGATTGAGGACCGCACCTTCGCGCATGGCTGGGAGCGCGAGCTGACCCGGCGAAAATCCGTCGCGCCGTAAAACAGCATTCTCTGCGGACACAGTAATCTGGCAGAGATGCCATGATTATTGTTATCGATTTCTATTTTCGGGGGCTATATACCTGAACGCCCCCGAGGGCCGATGTAATGAGCTTCCCAAGAAAGCCCTCTCACTTTACAGGAACTTGACAATTTTATTGTAAACGATTACAATATATATAAAGACGATGGCGAGATGATATTGTAAAGTGACAGCAAATAGCGGTGGGAAGATAGACTCATGAATATGCAGGCTTTAGAACCAGGAACCGCTCCTTATTATGCCAACGCGGAAACGGAGGCATTGGCTAAGGGCGGATTCACTCAGGATGAGATTTCCTCCCTCTTGAGACTCAGACAGTGGTATCAGAACGGGGGAAGTGATCGAGTGAACGTCGTGCGCCATTGGGAGTTTCTCAAGTTTCTCATCATGCATGGAAAACTCAAGGCATAACAGATGTACGTGGACGAGACTCTGTGAGGTGATTTGTGTTCAGGAAAGGCCCGACCTTGCTCAAGGTGTATATCATACCAGTGCTCCTGCTCAACATCGCATTGGGAGGTTGGAGTGTCGTGGCTGCGCATGCAGCACAGGGGGTGTTGATCTATCTCGGATATGCGGTGATAGTTACGGTGGGCCTATACCTGTACCTGGTATACCTGGGTCGCTACCTCTCCTAGTCCTCTGGAAATCGAGGCAGAGGGGAAAAACAATCGCCAGGTCTGTTAAGAAGAGATCATTATACTAATGCCCAAGCCTATCCAGAATGTAATCAACAAATCCGCGAATATGGTGTTCATCGGGGGCGTAGTTCCCACCGTGCGTATAGGCGCGAGATGATACACCTTGCTGGGCCAGCTCGCACACTTCCCAGTCCTGCCGATTGACGAGGTCGAGGATGGCAACCGTATCCGATGGGTCAAAGTCGGGCCTCGCTATCACATCAGGCTCAAAGAGCCAATCAGTCGTGACGCGGGTCAAGTCCGGTAAGAGCGGCTGGAAGGTATCTATCGCTACATGGTCGCTCAGGAGATTCATGAAGACATTGGGCAAGAGCAAAAGCCCATAGTAACGGTGTGTATCTTCAGGGAGCAGACCGGGCAATGGCGGGCGACTGGCTTTGCCCGTGATGGAAAAAGCCTCGACATGCTCGCCAAGCTCTACCCCTGCAGTCAGGTCATCATTCGTGAAGAGTTTGCCTGTGCGGTATAGGGGAATAAGCGCGCAGAGTTCGGGATGCATCGGACCACAATGGTAGCATTCCAGGGTATTCTCGATGATTACTTTCCAGTTGGCATGGACATCATAGCTGATGGACTTCCCAACTTTGAGATCGCCGATATGAAAGCGCTGATACGGAGCGACATCACCGAAGCTCTGGACCCTGGGATCATTCAATTGGTCTTCAAAGGGCTGAGGATCATCAGCCAGAT
>Ga0209648_10004002_pt1 | contig 12469 bp, 14 predicted proteins | sample GraSoi2013_115cm_FD_185830 | JGI IMG/M metagenome (GOLD analysis project Ga0209648, IMG submission 185830) | Grasslands soil microbial communities from the Angelo Coastal Reserve, California, USA - Sample 9_17_2013_115cm (SPAdes) (version 2) | ecosystem: Environmental > Terrestrial > Soil >...
GTCTCGCGGTAGGGTGATGCCACTGAACCGCTATCCAGGTGGTCGCGCCCGATAACGATGGGAGCTTTGACGATACCCCTGGCCACCAGGTCGTTGAAAGCAAGCCCGGCCCTGTCGCGTTCTCCATAGCCCAACCAGCAGATGCGGGCCGGAAGTCCCTGAAAGTGTATTTTCTGCCTCGCCAGGGTGATCCAGCGCTTGAGCGCGGCATTTTCGGGGAAGAGTTCAAGCATGGCCTCATCGGTACGGTAAATGTCCTGCGGGTCGCCTGACAGCGCTACCCAGCGAAATGGCCCCTTGCCCCGGCAGAAGAGCGGGCGAATGTAGGCCGGGACGAAGCCGGGAAATTCCAGGGCGTGCGTCTCGCCAGCCGCCAGGGCCTGCCCGCGCAGGTTGTTGCCATAGTCGAAAACGATCGCTCCCATCTTCTGCATATCCAGCATTGCCCGGACATGTGTCACCATCGACTCCATTGATCGTTTGATGTAGGCCTGTGCGTCGCGCCTGCGCAGCTCACCGGCCTCTTCCAGCGAGAGGCCAGCCGGGATATAGCCGTTGAGCGCGTCATGGGCCGAGGTCTGATCTGTCACCACGTCAGGTCTGATGCCACGCCGCACCAGCTCAGGGTAGACCTCGGCGGCATTGCCGATCAGCCCGATGGAGAGCGGCTGACCTTGATTGACGGCCTCTCGCACCTGGTGTAGCGCTTCATCCAGCGTGCTTGCCATCTCGTCGCAGTAGCCCGTCTCCAGGCGGCGTTGTATGTGGTGCGCGTCAACCTCGACGGCCAGGCAGACCCCGTCATTCATAGTAATCGCCAACGGTTGCGCTACCCCCACCAAATGTCACTCAACGAGACTTGCCACTATCCTTCCTGAATTGATGGCTTTGTTCGGCCTGGCTGCATAACACGAACACGTAGCACTCTTTGGCAGTGCTGCGTGCTCTTTCTCATATAGACGCGGCAGATACGGTTAGAAAATCATCGGCAGCTTGAGGCCGTTTTCCTTCGCGCACTCTATGGCTTCTTCGTAGCCTGCGTCGGCATGGCGCATGACGCCGGAGGCGGGGTCGTTGGTGAGCACGCGCTCCAGGCGTTTTGCAGCCTCCGGTGTGCCGTCCGCCACGATCACCTGCCCGGCATGCTGTGAGAAGCCCATGCCGACCCCGCCGCCGTGATGGAAACTTACCCAGGTCGCACCACTCGCGCAGTTGAGCAGCGCATTGAGTACCGGCCAATCCGAAACCGCGTCGGAGCCGTCTTTCATCCCTTCGGTTTCGCGATTGGGACTGGCCACAGAGCCGGAATCGAGGTGGTCGCGGCCTATGACTATCGGCGCGCCTAATTCGCCTTTGGCGACCATTTCGTTAAATGCCAGCCCCAATCTGGCGCGCTCGCCTAACCCCACCCAGCAGATGCGCGCAGGCAGCCCCTGGAAATGGATTTTCTGGCGCGCCATATCCAGCCAACGGTGCAGATGCGGGTTATCCGGGATCAGTTCCTTTACTTTGGCATCGGTTTTATAAATGTCTTCCGGGTCGCCGGAGAGCGCCACCCAGCGGAACGGGCCGATGCCACGGCAGAATAACGGGCGGATATAAGCGGGTACAAAGCCGGGATAATCAAACGCATTTGTCACACCCGCCTCATACGCCACCTGCCGGAGGTTGTTGCCGTAATCGACGACCGGAATACCCTGATGGTAGAACTCCAGCATGGCGCGCACCTGCTTCGCAATCGATTCCTTCGCTCGCTCTACATAGCCTTCAGGGTCACGCTGGCGCAGTTCCGCCGCTTCCGCAAGGCTCAAACCGGCAGGGATATATCCGTTAAGGACATCATGCGCAGATGTTTGATCGGTGACCATATCCGGCTTAATCCCCCGGCGTACCAGTTCGGGATAGATGTCAGCCGCATTGCCCAGCAGTCCGATAGAGAGCGGTTGTCTGAGATTACAAGCTTCGCGGATCTGATCAAGCGCCTCGTCCAGCGTACTGGCGATTGTATCGCAGTAGCCGGTATCCAGACGGCGCTGGATGTGTTGTTGGTCTACCTCAACGGCAAGCATGGAGGCGCCTGCCATTGTCGAAGCGAGTGGTTGCGCACCGCCCATCCCTCCCAAACCCGCAGTCAGTATCCATTTACCGGATAAGTCACCGCCGAAATGCTGGCGGCCCATTTCCACGAAGGTTTCATACGTCCCCTGCACGATGCCCTGGCTGCCGATGTAAATCCATGATCCGGCAGTCATCTGGCCGTACATCATCAGCCCCTTGCGGTCGAGTTCGCGGAAATACTCCCAGGTCGCCCAATGCGGCACCAGGTTGGAGTTGGCGATGAGCACTCGCGGAGCGTCAGGGTGGGTTTTGAACACGCCGACCGGCTTACCCGATTGCACGAGCAGGGTTTCATCTTCGTTTAAGTTTTTCAGCGTCTCGACGATGCGGTCGAAACATCCCCAGTTGCGCGCCGCCTTGCCGATGCCGCCGTAAACAATAAGCTCGTCCGGCTTCTCGGCCACGTCCGGGTCGAGGTTGTTCATGATCATGCGCATGGGCGCTTCCGTGAGCCAGCTTTTGGCGGTGAGCGTCGTGCCATGTGGCGCTTTGATGATGCGTGCGTTCGCCGGTGAACGTTCAGAAGTATCCATGTGCGGTTCTTCCTTGCTTTGGTCATGCCAATGAATGGTTCCGATGGTTTACTTAAGATGGTATCAAATGGGCAGAGTGTTCGTCAAACGGCCCTCCATCATTAGAGAGTAGGCAAGGTGCCAAGAAGCGTCTGACTCAGGCAGTGCCAGGTGCGGGGTTACTCCCCTTCACTACTATCACTTTTCATAAGGTATGATGTAATATAGTTTTTTAGCTTTTCTAACTCATCGGGTCTTAACAAAGATATAACAATATCTAAAGGCACCTCTATTTTTGTTCCTTCTGGCGAACGTTCCACCTTATCAAAGCCAATTTTTTCTAAGAAATCAAAGAATGCCTCTGCTTGAATAACGAAACGAGTATCATCTTCGCTCAGCTCGACTATTGGGTCAATGAAGGAAAACATATCGTCAAGCATGTTGTCTTCCTGCTTTATGAGTTGATAGAATATCGTCGAGCTTCTCACCCATAATAAATCGTATTGATTCAATCACTGGCGCGTCTTTGCCTGGCTTCAGAAACTCATTTTCATTGTACTCCTGGATGAATTCGCAGCGGCCAATTTGTATGGCTCGCCGTACTTCTTTCAGGTTGCTCCCCTTTACCTCCACGGCCATGAAGCTATAGAGCAGCGTGAAAGCGTCATCGTAATCGACGCTGAACACCGCAGCCATAAAGAACCGCGATTGCGGCGATTGCGACGGCTGTAGCACACAACGGATTTCGGTATAGGGGGATGGCTTGCCTGTGCTATCAAATGCTTCGTAAGGTTTCTTTCCCATGCCGGTTTTGCTGGCCTTGTTGTCTTTTGCCGTTGTCCAAGTTGCCTGTTCCTTGCGGAACTGCGATAACGAGTCGTTCATGCTTACAATGTTTACCTTTCCGGCTCCATGCCTTTTCTACAGAGGTCGTTAGCAATACATTTCCATTGCCGAATATCAATATAGCAGCGAGAGAATGCACTAATGTTGCCTTCGATCCGCTCCGGATTTATCGAATGACTGCAGAAAACCTACCTTCGATCTACTTATATCATGCCGATTTCCTGCTTTCGGCCTGCCGATTGAATGCCATTGCTTCTTATTGCATGCATTGGGCAATCGGGTGACTAAGGGAAGGAGCGAAACGATGTGGAGAAAGAAGTGGCCTGTGGAAGGCAATTTAGGCTATTGAGGGAAGGCGAAAATATGACCAAAAGCAATTCGTATAGGAAGAATAACCATGAAGCAGGCTATTGGGATGACCGAGCCCACGAATCGGGTTCTGTCAGAATTCAGACACCATTTTCAGGGGTTCCATTTCTGATATGCTGATCTGAGTAGTCTGACAGAAAAAGGAACATTGACCAATGAACTGCCTACATAGCGTGGCCACCCAGGAAGCCATCGAAAAAGACCAAACTCGGTTACGCAACATTCTTCTGCTCTCACTGTCGCTGTACCTTTAATTAACGGACTGGCACCCCATTCAACTACCTTGAATTTCTTACCGACATTGTCCTGCTCGCTGTCTTATGGCGGCCCAGAATCTCTGTCCCTGTGGCCACTTTGGCGACCCTGTCAAAGAATGCACCCGTTCGGCGACTGCCATCATGCGCTATCAAAAACGCATCAGCGGGCCACTGCTCGACCGCATTGATATCCATGTCGAGGTACCTCGCGTCGATTATGAGAAACTGGCGGACCGGCGCAGTGTAGAAAGCTCGACCATCGTTCGCGCTCGCGTCCAGGATGCGCGGGAACGGCAGCTACAGCGGTTCGCCGGAACGAGGTTGACGTGCAATGCCGAGATGGGGCCATCAGAGGTAAGAGACTTCTGTGCTGTAGAACCCGCGGCGGAAAAGCTGCTGAAAGCGGCCATGCAGCAGCTGCATCTATCGGCCCGTGCCTATCACCGCGTCTTGAGGCTGGCGCGCACCATTGCCGACCTGGCGGGAAGCGCGGGTATCGCAGCCAATCACGTGGCGGAAACCATCCAGTACAGACCGAGGGTAGGGATGGTGTGACATTTCGCCGGGCGCACGTGGAGCGAGTGGGCGTGTTCCACTACCCCAGTGGTAGAATCTCATCCCATCGCAGCAGTTCTGCAGGATCCTTTGGAGAACCCCTTGAAGTGGCCCTGGTTGGCCTGCAAGCGTAACGGTTTTACGCTTTCTCAGCACAGATGCGCCTGTTGCTGTCCGCACACGCGGACAGCAACACGGTTTGCAGGCAATCCGCCCGTACAAGCACTTTCAGGTACGGACCCGAACGAACCGCTTCCACTGGTATCAGGCGCAAAAGGCGTGTGAAAAGCGGAAGAAGCGTTAAAACCATGCACCTCCCGTACCGGTACGTTCCAGTACGGTGCAGGCACGTTCTATGGCAGGTCGAAAGGATGCGAAAGATGTATGAAACGTAGAAGAGGTGTTGAGGAGGATTGAACGGTCCGAACCTGTCCGTTCCGGTCGCGTACCATTGGGTTTGAATCCTGGCGTGTCATCGAGAGGGCATTCTGAAGTCACGATGGACAACCGCCGGATCATTGGCGAGGCATCGAATGCCTCTATTCTGGGAAGAGGCATTCGATGCCTCATCCAGGTACATGAAGATGGCATGCGAAAGAAGCAGCGAGAGAGGGTGACAGAGGGAAGTCGAATGTCCATGCTTGATCCCGCCAGATGCGCGATAGAACAAAATTTTGCCCGTGCTATGTTGGCAGTTGCGGGTGAAGGTGGCGAGATGCTCCCGCGCCACGGTGTGTTCGTCCAGGCCATTGGAACTGATCACGTTCGGCGAGCGCATCACGTAGGAGAGCCACCAGACGGGGGTTCCTGGTGCTGACAGCCCGGGGGAGATCACCGCCGCTCATCTTGCACTTTGCCTGCCCTCCAGCCCCTGTCCTCACTGCCAAAGAACGGCAGTCCTATCCCCCATTTTCCCCGGACTGTCCGCACATGCGGACAGTAAAAGCTGCATAAGCGAATACTAAGCGTAATAGCGGTAGCGCTCCACCCGGGATGCCGGATGCACAGGGCCACTACTACTCTGCCTGGCGGGCTTTCATTCTTCGCTGATGGCCTCGTCCTGGAGCGTGAGAAGAGTATGTACAAAGAAGTTTTGAGATGGAGAGATTGAGGGAAGACAGGAATCGAGCCAGGGAAAAGTGGAGCTTAGGGATCGCTTAGGGCAGTCTGTGGAGCGGGAGGAGCAATGGTCACAAAATCGGCTATCATGATTTTTCTTGAAGTTTTTTGGAAACAGTTTCTGCAAAATGAAGAAGAGATTGGTGGCATTCGGATGCCGTTAGATGGGTCCTCTGCATGCCGTTCCTGACTGGTATTTGTCGCAAGCCATGGGAGAGCAAGTAGGACGGCTGCGCACTATGATTGGTCAAGGAGGATTCAGGCATCTGCCAGCAGCACCCGGTACTCTTTCCTGCTTGCCCTCCTGCCATTGAGGGAAAGTAGGAAATAAATGATCGAAGGAAAACAGGAATGGATTTAGGGAAAAATGGAACACAGGAATCGGCTAGGAAAGCCTGTAGAGCGGCGTGAGTACATAACCAAAAATCGGCTCTCATGACTTTTGCTCCATATTTTCCGTAAAAAAATGCGCGGATTTCAGGTTGAAGAAAAGGCACGCGGTTGATAACATGATAGCGGCGGGTAGCTTTTTGCGCGTGCCAATCGCTTCCCGGGGGATACTCGTGCATTCATCAGTGATAGAAATGCTCAGATTGTGAGAGTCGATAGAAAGGTCAATACATGTGGCTTTGCCTTGTTGCGAGACGTACCGGCAAGCATGACTTGCAAAGTACGCGAGAAACCGCTACAATGCTATTGAAACGCCTGTTCTTCTTCGCGCAGCAGGCGTGGATGCTCAGCGGAAGTTCCCTTTCCAGGGAGGGAAAGGAAGACCCGCCAGTGCTAGTAGAACCGGGAGGAGAAGCATGGAGACATTCTCACCGACGCAGATTATCGTCTTTTTGAACCCTGAGCATGAAGAACACGCCCGGTATCTGCTCAGTGAGTCATTCCCGTCGACTGCACTCACCCTCGTTGACACCCGGGAGGAGCAGGTCACCTGGGGAACCGTCTTCACTCTCACCCACAAAGAAAAACGCCTCACCCTGGCGCTCGCTGCGCCAGTGACACCTGGACAGATTGAAGAGATCGCCTATCTGGTCAAGATCAGGCTGGTCCTGGGCTTTGTGGTACGAGGAGAAATTGATTTGGGCGAGCGCATGATCAATAATTTAGCGTGAATGGCAGAGGGAATCGGATTGTGTTCTTCATGGCCACAGGGAAGGCATGACGACCTGCCTTGCCCGCTGCATCTCTTCAAAGGAGATGAGACCGGATACGATAACTCCGAGCAGCCGCACAGCTCTTTTCTCGTCGACCAGCCCGGCAAGCAGCACATGGAGAACGGGCAGCATCTCCTGCGCCAGTTGAAAGCCCTGGTCGCGGCTCGTTGCCCGGGTTACCAGCTCGAAGGTGCTCCAGCGCACCTTGAGCGTCAGCGTCTTCCCGGCGATGCCCAGTTCGGCCAGGCGACGCTCGACCTGGTGTGCAAGCATCTCCAGGATGCGTTCCATCTCATTCCGGTCGCGGATGTCTCGCTCCAGCGTCACCTCTTTGCCGACCGATTTGCGCTCGCGCACCGGCTCTACCGGCCGGTCATCCTCGCCACAGGCATAGCGGTAGAGCTGCCCTCCATTCTTGCCAAGCAGGTCGCGCAAGCGTTCCTCTCCCATGAGCTTCAGGTCGGCTCCGGTCTGGATGCCCAGTCCTCTGAGCCTGGCCGCCGTCACCTTGCCCACCCCGAAGAACTTTTCGATGGGCAACGCCTCAAGGAAGGCCGCTGCCTCTTCCTGGGGAATGACGGTCAGCCCATCGGGCTTGTGCGCATCGGAGGCGATCTTGGCCAGGAATTTGCAGTAGGAGACGCCCGCCGAGGCCGTGAGGTTCGTCTGGTCCCAGATCTGTCGCTTGATTTCTCTCGCGAGCAGGGCAGCCTCATCCAGATTATGAGCCGTGTCAGTCACGTCAAGATACGCTTCGTCCAGGCTGAGCGGTTCAACGAGGGCAGTCTGTTGGCGGAAGATGGTCATGATTTGATGCGACACAGCCCGGTACACCTCGAAGCGCGCGGGCAGGAAGATTCCCTCCGGGCAGAGGCGCTGCGCCGTGCGGCTGGGCATGGCCGAATGCACACCATATCTGCGAGCCTCGTAGGAGGCAGTGGCTACCACGCCGCGCCGGTCAGGGGAGCCACCCACAATGACAGGCTTGCCCCGATATTCAGGGTGATCCCGCTGCTCGATGCTGGCATAGAAGGCGTCCAGGTCGAGATGCAGAATCGCTCGTGTTCTTTCGTGCATATTCCTGATGGCCTCTCGGCTATTTCCATTATGTTTCTCTTCCATTGTAGCAGCATCGAGGAGAGCTTTTCACTGTAGCGCCTCAAGAACATATCTTGGGAGGGAGAAAAATTCGAGAGCATGACCGGTTCATCGTATTGTGCCTCCTCCCTCCTTTTTATAGACGAAGACTTCAAACACATGCTTCCATGAGCTCGTGTTTTGAGAGGGAACGTTTCCCCTTTTCAGATCTCTCACATCTCGGCTCTCTTGGCTTATAATAGGGCTAAACTTTGGATCGAAAGATCGAGGGATTTGTGCTGTTATGAAAGTCGCCACCTGGAACGTCAATAATCGGGTTGGCACGGTTTCGCAACAGGTCCAGGAGCTTGGGCAGAGTGAGTCGGATGTGGTAGCGCTGCAAGATGTCAATTACAACGTCGTGGCATGTTATATCGAGGCGTTCCGCTGTATTGGTCTTCCACACGTTCTGCATACACTTGAACGACAACCCCAGGCTGTTCCGACCGGGGCGCTGCTAACCAGCCGCTTTCCCCTCTGGCTCCTACCGAATCTGCCAGAGGGTACCCTCTGGAGTCAGGGGTGCAACACACCCGACCGCGAGAAACTTCGACAACATTGGGCCAGGCGCACGCTCTTCGCGTTGCTGCACTGTCCCTGGGGAGAAATCGAACTGGCCAACGTCTATATTACCTCTGCCAATCATTATGAGAAGGATGGTATGGCGTGCGTCAACTGTATCCGGTACTCCCTCTCATGATGGTGGATAATTCAGTCTTCGCTCCTAAAACGCTTGACTCTCCTCATCGGCCCGGCTTCTTCTTCCTTTATATATAATTGTCCAACCCGCAACATTCAAGCAGCGAGGATCTGTATGGCCCTTCAAGTGTTCTTGTTCCTCCTTCCCTGGACTGTCCGCACATGCGGACAGTAAAAGCTGTATGGGCGAATACTACGTGTAATAGCGGCGTTCCGCCGCCGGGTTGCCGGAAGAATAGGGCCACTCCTCCTCTGACCGACGGGCTTTCATCTGCTCGAAAGGGTCGGTCTTGAAGAGCTTATGCTCCTCGAGACTGGCCAGTACCCTGAAATGCGCGTACTCGATGCCGATACAGCACATCAGTCCCCCTGGCCGGGCTGCCGCGAGCACCCGCTCGAGCTGCGGTGTGAGCTTCAACTTTTCGATAGCCGACATCTCCATCCCCAGGAAAAAGCAGGTGCCAGCATTGGCCACGATGATCTTCCCGTCCTCGAGGAAATCGCTCGGGTGCTGACTGATCGTGACCTGCGCGATTCCCTGCTCGCGCACGCCCCGCGATGTCTGTTCCAGGTACTTCCTCCCCAGCGGGCGGAACCTCGATATGGGAATTCGAGATTAAGACGAAGAATAGCCGGTTTACCGTCTTGGGAATGAATATCCGTAACTGGCTAGGAGTCCTAGTATTACAACGAGACTTTTTGGGGTATACTGAAGGGAAGTTTCTTCCTGGAGGTGAAACGTTATGTCTACATTGTGTGATATCACTGCAGATCTGCCGCCTGCTGCGAACCTGCGGGCTGTCCAAGGACTGAAGGCGGAAGAAGCAGTCGCTTTGGCCGAGGAACTGGCGGCCTACCACCAGCACTTTGCCCCTTTCTTCTACCGACGCGAACAGCGGGAGTGGGCAGCGGTCTATCTGCGCGGACTGCTCACGGCTGATGTCGCCCGCAAGAACGTCGAAGCCATGGCCTTGCGCCTACTCGGGGTGGGGCCGCATGCGGAGCGGCAGGTGCGGGCGAGGCCCCAGTTCGTCGGGGAGGGCAGTTGGGACGACGAGGCGCTCTTAGCCGAGCATCAGCGTCTGGTGAACGAGACACTGGGTGAGCAGGATGGAGTGCTCATCATCGATGGGTCGGACTTTCCCAAACACGGCTCTCATTCGGTAGGAGTCGCTGCCCAGTGGTGCGGGAACACCGGATAGATCGGATAACTGCCAGGCTGGCGTCTTCTTGGGCTATGCGAGCCGCAAGGGAGCCACATTACTTGACCGGCGTCTTTATCTGCCTGAGTCCTGGTTTGGTGAGGATCACCGAACCCTGTGGCAGGACTGTCGGATTCCCGAAGACCTCTCTTTTCAGACCAAGCATGAACTGGCAGCCCAGTTGGTCGAGAAGCTCATGGCCGCTGGGCGGCTAAGAGCCCAATGGGTGGCCTGCGATGAGGGATATGGTGACTCGCCCGCCTTCCTGCAACGCTTGGCCGAGGCAGGATTGTGGTATTTCGCTGAGGTGCCGCGGGATACCAAGGTCTGGCCACTGCTGGAACCCGATGGGCAGACGCAACGTCGGCGTCCGAGCAGTTGGGTTCCTCCGCAAACGCCTTCACGCAAAGGACCTGCTCCCCACCGTGAGCGGTTGCATCCCGCCAGTCCGGCCAAAGTGACGATGGAGGAACTGGCCCAGCAGTGGCCCTCTTCTGCCTGGCAGCGCTTTCGACTGCTCGAAGGACACAAAGGTCCGCTGGTCGCCGATTTTCTCGCGCTACGCGCTGTGCTGCCTGTGGATCGCTTACCGGGTCCAGAAGTGTGGGTGGTCATCCGGCGCAAAGTCAGCGGCGAGGCCGAGGAGCCAGAATGGAAGTTTTAGTCTCCGCAACGCTCCCATCCAGACGCCGCTTGCCACGTTTGTGCGTGTGAGTGGAATGCGCTGGCCGATCGAGACCTGTTTTGCCGAGTGTAAGGGAGAGTTGGGCATGGACCACTATGAGTTGCGTTTCTGGCGCGGTTGGCACCATCACATGACGCTGGTCATCCTGGCGCATCATTTCCTGGTTCGATGGCAACAACGCCTGAACCAGAGAGAGGGGGGTCCTGCGACCCACAACGACCTGTCCCTTGCCCACGCCCGATGAGGTGCCTGGTCTGGACTCACACCCCTGCCTGCCGCTCAGCATCGCTCAGGTGCGCTTGCTCTTGCGGGTCGCCTTGCCTCAACCCGTGCTGGATCTGCCTGCGGCGTTGGCTTTGATCGCCTATCAGCAACGCCGCAACTACGCCGCCTATTGCTCCCATCGCAAGCGACTTCTTGCCCAATTGCAGGGACTGCGCTGGTAAAACTCAGACCGGCTCAAGGGATCGATGCGGTGCAGGCGGCAGTTCGACGATGATCGGGTCGCCGGGCCGAACCTCGCCGTCTGTCAGGACGATGGCCATGACGCCGGCCTTGCGGATGAGAGCACCGCGTTCATCTCGCCCCAGCACTGCGGCCATCAGCCCTGACTGGAAGCGGTCCAACTGGATGCAGGGGTTACGCAGACCAGTCACTTCGATGACTGCCGTCTTGCCCAGGCGCAAGCGCGTACCAGTTGGGAGTCCGAGCAGATCAATGCCGCACGTTGTGACGTTCTCGCCCATTTGCCCGGCTGACACGGCGAACCCGGTGACCCGGAGTTCGTCATGGAGTTCAGCGTGGATCAGGTGGACCTGACGGAGGTTGGGCTGACTCGGGTCACGCGCGACTCGCGAACGATGCTTGACCGTCTCGCCCAGATGCGCATCACCCTCCACTCCTAGCCCGGTGAGGAGCCGGATGCTCCCCTGATTCGGCTTGGCAAAGGTGTGCGTTGGGCTGCAGCTCACGGCCTGAACAGTTCCACTCATCGGCTTGTGTCTCCTTCTCAACGTGGCCTGGCGAACTTTGTTCTCTCTCTGAGAAAAAACGAGGCTGCCAGAGCCTGTTTCTTCCTCAGCTTATCACAAAGTCTCGTTGTAATACTAGTGCCCAGTAGAAGCTCAGCGCGGCAAACAAGAATGCCCAGCCACACGCTCCATAGGCTACCCATACCGCCCAGTGCGATAGTTTGCTCGGGGTGGCTGTTGTCATTTCGTCATGTGCTTTTGTCATATCGGACCACACTCCTTGCAATCATGGGGACGACTCCCCATGTGTAGAGCTGTTCGGAATTCGACAGTGTGTGAAGACTGCATGCTACCACGCACAAGATGTATGTGGAATTGACTACTCAATGCAAATTTAGACTCCCCTGAGTATGCAACGTTCTGTCATCTCCTCACCACCTTCGATGAGTACTCCCGTAAGCCTGGAAGGTGTCCCTTTGTAATAGGCATGTGCATGATTCTTTTGGCCGCGCGGGCCTCTAGTTCGTGGACCCTCTGTCTGGGGGTCCCATCGCTTGTCCAAGACGGCCCAATACATACATCGACGTCATCAAGGGCAGAAGCATTCCACAGGAGTTCATTGCATGCCATGTTGTGCTAGTGGTAAAGAAAGAAAAGCCATTTCAGGACACTTTCGCTGAAACACTCTGCTACCATATGATGCTCGGTGAAGTGGTTCTACCTCAGATGGCGTCGATGTATGTATTAGGCCAAGTCAGCTAGTCCACGATTTCGCCGCAGGTCACGTTGGCCACCGCGCCGGTTACCGCGCTGGCGTAATCCGACGCCATCAGGAC
>Ga0209648_10004003_pt1 | contig 12468 bp, 16 predicted proteins | sample GraSoi2013_115cm_FD_185830 | JGI IMG/M metagenome (GOLD analysis project Ga0209648, IMG submission 185830) | Grasslands soil microbial communities from the Angelo Coastal Reserve, California, USA - Sample 9_17_2013_115cm (SPAdes) (version 2) | ecosystem: Environmental > Terrestrial > Soil >...
CAAGCATCGTTGGGGCAGCAGGTGAATGTGTGGAGTGTGCAGAACGAGCCATCGAACAGCACGAGCTACGACAGCGCGAACTATACCCCGGCTCAGTTCATCAGTTTCGTCACCGGCTATCTCAAGCCAGCGATGACGAGCGCGGGGCTCATCACAAAAATCGCCGTACCTGAACCGTCTGTGTGGGGAGGCCCATCCTACTTTGACCCCAACTGGGGATTTCCTATTCTGCAGAATCAGCCACAAATGGATGCCGATGTGGACATCATGACAACCCACGACTATGGCGCGAACGCCAGTCTGGCGTCGCCCTCGCAGGCGGCTCTCCAGTACAACAAGCCTATGTGGGAAACGGAGGTTTACAAGGGCAAAACTTACAACGGAAGCATCACCGATGCACTGAGTTGGGCCGACTCCATCCACGGCGCGCTAGCCACGGGTAATTTTAGTGCTTGGTTCTACTGGTGGAGCATGGATCCTTATAACGACAATCAAGCTTTGATTGCCTACAACAATTCCACGTGGACCTTCCAGATTCCGAAGCGGGTTTACGCGATCGGAAACTTTAGCCGATTCATGCGGCCCGGCTCCATCGTCCTCACAACGACCTCGACCAATTCAAACATCGAGGCGACCGCGGTTAGTCCCACCAGCGGAAAAGTGGCGCTGGTGCTGACCAACACTTCGACGAGGTCTATCACGGTGACGGTGAGCCTCGCGAATTTAGCGAGCCCTCCGGCAACCGTGACTCCTTATCGCACGTCTTCGACCGAGAACCAAGCCCAGCTTGGTTCAATTTCGGTTGTCGGTGGCTCCTTTACTATCACGGTTCCGGGGAGTTCGATTGTGACCGTGGTTGGTTGATCAAGGTGTGGAGAGTTGCCTTCACCGGGCATCTCTCCAACTCTGTCATCTTGAGCATTTGACCCGCTTTGGGCGGGTTAAAAGGAAATGAACATGCGGCCTATAGGGGCTGTACAGGCGAGGTGCGGCAACGATTATCCTGAATGGCGATCGTGGTACGGGAAGTAAACCGAAGCCGCAATGGTGCGCAAGAGCCCGCGGCGAACTGTATCGGATTTACGGCACGGATCTGACCGCCATCCCCTCCATCAACGCCCTTACCGGTTACACCGTCCTGGCCGAAGTTGGGACGGATTGGTCCAAGTTTCGAAACGGTGATGCTTTTGCTTCCTGGACGTGCCTCTGTCCCCAAAACAAAAAGAGCGGAGGTAAGATTCTCTCTGCCCACACCCGCAGGAGCGCGAATCGGGTCAATCGCGCCCTGCACTTGGCCGCCCCGACCTTGGAAAGGAGCACCTCTTACCTAGGCGCTTACGATCGAAAAATGCGTGCCCGCCACGGAGCCCCCGCGGCCATCACGGCTGCAGCCCACAAACTCGCGCGCATCATTTTCCATCTGCTCACCACAGGAGAAGCTTATGACGAAACGAATCCAGCGTTCGCGGTCTAATTTCTTGATCCCGGAATGGCATTCGCTCCTAATGAGTCTTTTCGCCGCAGAAGAGCAACGTCAGCGCAAACGAATGGAAAACAAAGTCAAACGTACCGCCAAGCAGCTAGGTTACCAACTAATTCCGTTGGAGCAAACTGCATAGCGTACTGCAAGCGGCATCGTTCCTGTTCATTAGGCCAACATTGACCTCAAAGCTGACTTGAAGTTGGGCAGTGCGGTTGAATCGTCGTTGGAACGAGGCACTGGCACGTGAACAACGCGGCGAACCTCAACCAACCTCCCTACAAACTACCCTTTCATCATGGTGAAGTTGCCGGAGCCAGTGCAGCCCGTTCCTCCTGTCAAGGACCACGTGCCGGAGATAGTATTCCCGTTTGCGGTTCCCGACAGAGTGAGCGTGTTGCCGCTGGGAGATCCCGACATCACGTCGAACTGAAACTTGCCCGTAACATTGCCATTGAAGTTCCCGCTCAGTACAAACGATCCGCTCTCCGTTTCGCCTGAAACGAAGCACGACGAATTCGTCGAGAAACTGAAGTTGGTAACGCTCAGCGTCCCGCCGCTGTTCACGAAGAGCGACGTGCCAAAGCTAAATACAGTCGCGTTACTCGTATCCGTAAGTGTCGCGTTCCAGTTACCGTTAATATTGGCGGGATTATTCGAGTTGTTCGAACCGCACCCGATCAGCGTCAAGCTCAACGCCAGTAATAATGCTATGCCATATTTATTCATGGGGGCTTCCTCCTGGAAGATTCTTGGGATTCTTGAAGCGGTGTTGTTGAGCAATAACCCCACACTGCCGCGATAGTTGCTGAGCCGGCGGGCGATTGAATTCGCTAGCTACCCGCTTGCTGTCAAGGAACGAAGCGTTCTCTCTTCGTGGCGGCGCACTGGTTGATTCGCAGCAGAAAGCGGTCACCCAGTCCGGGCGTGGCGGAAGATGAGTAAGAGGATGGGTGTAGTTTACGTACCTCAATTTGGCTGGTCTGTCGAGTGTCCTACATACATCGAGGATTGCTGTTCGTACGCACGAACATCGCGGGCGAAATGTCCAACCTTACTGAAACCATGGTGAACGCGACTGAAACCATGGTGAGCGCGGCAGGACTCGAACCTGCGACCCATGCCCTAAAAGGGCGCTCAGGATCTACACTCTCTATAACACGTCCTTTGGGCGATAGTTGGACGCAACTTGGACGCGACTTTCGTGGTTTCCTTCTCCGCGCAAGAACCTGCTCTTTTCCCTTCGTGCATACGACCAAGCAACATCGGCACGTTTCCGCCCGCGTGACTAAAGATGAAACGAATGTCCTTGAATTTCGCAAAGGTACCTGTAAAAAGCAGGTTCGTGACAGCGCGGGCGGTCTCCTGTGGAATCTCAATGAGTATGGCGGAGACATCGGGCAGCAATGTTCGGCAACACAATGCTGTCGCCGGGCGTACGAACACGACGGACTTGCGCCGGTTGAGTTCCTCAAAGATCGGCTGATAATCAAGATGTCCCAACCACTTCTCGTCGTAATTGGTCGCCAATCCGATGCCGTCCGCTTTGAGTACGCTATAGGCGTACTCGATTTCGCGCAGGCTGGCCTCGGTATCTGGACATTATGGCAAACAGACCGAAGCGACCTGCGTGAGTTCGCACCAGATCGGCGGCATATTCATTCACTCGGCGGGCCGTGCGTGTGTCTGCCTCTCCGTCGCCGAACGAAGCAGCTGCCGAGAGCGATAGAACGGCGGTTGCTACTCCTTGCTTGTCCATCGCTGCGAGCGATTGTTCCGGAGTCCAGCTCAAGTAAGCAGGATTAATCCGACCGCCGCCCGCAGCGAAGATTCGATCGCGATTCTCTGCCAAATAGAAGGGCGGAGCGATGTGATGATGCACGTCGATCAGACCCCGCTTCGTAACGGAAGCCGTTGTCTGCGCGATCAATTCCTTCACCGGGGTGACTGCAGTCAGACCGAGCGCCGCAACCCCTGCAAGAAACTCTCGCCTGGAACGACCGCATGCGTTGGATTGAGAGTCATTTCCCCGATCACCGCCAGCAGCTGGCGATACCAGAGTTGACAGTTTTCTCACTCAGCGGATTTCCTCCAGCAGAATTCCAAGGGCCAAGTGTAGCAGCTAAACGCTCAACCAGTTGTTTTCTACTGGTCGGTCGGAGTCTCTGGACCTATCACTGGCAACTCCGTCCCTAATCCGGCAAGGTAAGGGTTGCCGACGATACACCCGAAATCTTCCCGGGGTGCGACATTTAGTAGTTGTAATTGGCATTGTTCCAGGGTTTCCGAGCACAACCTGGCTGGCGGTGATGAGCGAGATGCAATGGCGGCCGTATTGCGGCATGCTGCTCCACACCGCCGCCCTGCCGGAAGCGATGAACGGCGTTATGCGCAGCGCCTACGCCAGGAGTTTCTCGATCGGCTCCCAATAGTGTGCTTTCCATCCCGAAGCCAGGACTTCCGCCTCGCCTTTAGGAAACCCCGTATGGTCAAATACGATCTTGGTCCCGGAGCCTTGCTCCACGAGCTCGAACTTCGCAATCGAATAGACGCCTGCAGCCCAGCCGCCCGTTCGCCAGGCCTGCACGATTCGCTCGTTCGGCACAAGTTCGACTTGTCGTCCCGTTATGTACCCGCCGAAGAGCGTGAACGCGCCTCCCACTTCACGACTGATCTCCGCGGGCTTGTCTCCGAGGTGCATGGCTTGCATGGCTCCACTGAGCTCTATGACTTTGTCGAACTGTTTGGAGTCAGTGAGCGCTTCGTAGACGCGTTTCCGGGTCGCTTTGAAAGCAGTCTCTTGGTGAATGGATTCCGCCGTATGAGAAATCTCATCGTCGGCTCCCGCCCAAGCATTAGTTGAGCCTAGGGTTAAACCACCGAATGCCATCGCAACCCCGACGATTGCTTGTCGCCGCGTGGGCCCATTGGCCAGCGCCGCCAGATTTGTTCCATCGCTCATCATTGTCATTGTCTTAGTCCTCCCGAATTTTGCGTTCAACCGCCCCTCGCATAACAGCACTGTGCGAAAATATGTTCAAGATAATATTTCTTTAGACAGGTAAACCTCTTTCGAGGCATACTTCCGCGCCTAGAGAACAAGGAGGCGTCATGCCTTATCCCACTGGTCATCGCGCGACGGTAAAGAAAGACATCATCGACAGCGCCCGCAAACTATTTAACCGCCATGGCTTTGAGAGTGTCTCTCTCAACCAGATTATGGCCGGTGTCGGTCTGACGCACGGTGGATTTTATAGCTATTTCAAAAGCAAGAGCGATCTGTATGCCGAGGTATTAGGGTGCTTCTTCACCGACCCGCATTGGAAAAGTTGCTGGGAAGGTGTGCATGTGGATCTGTCATCGACCGACGTAGGGCCACAAGTCGTCCGCGCCTATCTATCCCGCCAGCATTTCGAGGACGTCGAGAACTCCTGCCCCATGGTCGCATTGCCGACCGACGTCGCGCGTAGCGGCGTAAGCGCAAAGCGCGCTTTCGAGACCGTCTTCAAAGCAATGGTGAGCGTCTTGGAGCGGAGTTTGATCGAGAAAGGCCACCTTCGCCGCACCACCGCACAGAGCATAGCTGCCTTGTCCATAGGAGGCATGGTCGTGGCGCGGACAATGGTCGACCGCGCTCTTGCTGATGAATTGCGCGCCGCCTGCATGGCTGTCGCTCTCAATCTTGGCGGCTGGAACAAGAACAAGAAGTGGAAATCGAAGAACGGCAAATTCAAGCGATCCCGACCGCTCCACGTGGCCTAGCGATAGCTCCAGCAGAGGTGATGCAAATCACGCAGATGCGGCGGCTTACCTTGTCGCCTTGGTGATTCTGTCCGGATTACGCGCGAGCGGGAAGCAATCCCCAAGGTAAGGGTTGCCGACTACACATCCAAAACCTCGTCTTTTACTGGACACGTGACTGTGGTCTTCCGTGTGCGGAACCGGAACGCGTAGGGTTTCAAGACGTCGACCTGCACATCACCAAAACCTGCTGCCTTGAGGCGCTCCGGAAATGTGTAAGGATCGACCAGCACCATTGTGTCGAGGAAGTGAAGCAGTCGAAACGAACGGCTGTAGAGGCTGTCCGTGCCAGCAAAAACGCCGTCTGGGCGAAGCACCCGAGCGACTTCGGCCAGCAGTCGATTCTGCAGTGCTTCGGAAGGGACATGATGAAGCATAGTAAAACTCACCGCCCCATCGAATGTCGCATCAGGGAAGGTCATTGCCGTTGCATCTTGGTGGACCACGGTGACATTGTGGCCGTTCATACGGCGCGCAAGAGAATCGGCGAATGCGCGATCGATTTCAACGCAAGTCAAATGCTCCACGCGACGGCGAAGTAGATCCGTAGTTACTCCAGGGCCAGGGCCAACTTCGAGGATATTCGTGCCTAGGTCGAGGCCGTCAAGCACCCAGGGAATGTAGGTCTCTACGGTGTTTCTCCAATAAGAAGAACGGCAGAGCCAGCGGTGAGCGAGGTTCATGGGGCGAATCCTGTCTTCTTAAAACTGCGTGATGCTCAACGTGTTTCCATCTGGGTCTTTGAACCACGCCACCTTCGCGCCGCTGGGCGAGTTCCAAATACCGAGCTCATCTTGCTTCATTCCTGGATAGTGTTCCAGGGCAACGTGCGCCTTCTGGAGGTGCGTCGCCGTCCAAATGATGTCGCGAACCTGCCAACCTAATACGGTGTATTTCGCCGCTGCCAGCTCTTGAACTGGCGTAACCCGCAGCATCGTACCAGCGGCATCGAATACGAGCGCAAATTCGTCCTCGCTAACCAGCGGCAGACCAAGCGTGTCACGATAGAACTCTTTGGCGCGACGTGGGTCTCGTGTGGCCACAAAAGCCACGAGCTCTTGAGATCCCAAGATAGATTCTCTCTGTCCTGCGGGACTCATTTTCTGCGGGGTATCACCGGATATTCTGTTTGCCATGCCAGTAGTATCTACCGAATTAGCCGCTGTCGCTACACCGCTGGTACGCCGTACTATATCTCTCATGCGACACGGTGATCTGCGGCAATACGATCCCAAGCCGGGCATTTCGATTTCTACGCTCGCTTATGAATATCCTGCCGGATACAACCTTCCTGAACACGCTCATGGTTCTGACCAACTGATCCACGCAACGCGAGGGGTCATGGAGATCTCGGTGGATCAAAGTCTCTGGCTGACTCCTCCTCATCTCGCTGTTTGGATTCCGGCGGGAACACGACACCGAATTCGGATGCCAAGCGCTGTTTCGATGCGGACACTCTATCTCAGACGAGGCCTTCTACCACGCGCCCCGGAGAGCTGCACTGTGCTATACATCTCTCCGCTTTTCCGCGAACTTGTGGTAGAGGCGGAACGAATCGGGCGGTTGCGGACCAGGAATCGTCTTCATTGCGCCCTGCGGGATCTTATCCTCTCCCAATTACGGATCGCCTCGCCAGTTCCTACGTTCGTGAGGCTCCCCGAGGATTCGAGAGCGCTTGGTGTCGCTGAGGCCTTCATTGCTAATCAGGCAGATGCTCCACCGCTGGACGCTCTGTGTAGAAAAGTCGGTGTAAGCGTCCGGACAATCCAAAGAACTTTTCGCAGAGAAGTTGGGATGAGCTTCGAGTTTTGGCGAAGGCAGCTACGTCTGATGAAAGGGATAGAGCTGCTGGTCGCAGGGCGCTCCGTAAAAACGGTTGCGGCTGAGGTCGGTTATCGGCAGCCGAGCGCGTTCGTCGAACTTTTCCGACAGACTCTTGGGATGACACCGAGAAAATGGATCGCAGCGCTGGAAAACCCGACAAGCGAATCAGGCCGAAACAGGCGATGATGTTGACTCCGCAGTATTCCAATGCGTGCTTGCGAATGCCATGGCGGCGTCAGCAATATCGCAAAGAATCCCGCCGTGCAGCGTGCCCATGGGGTTTGCATGCTGGGGTCCGGTTGCCAAGACGACCGGCGCCCGTCCGTCAGCAATATCTTTTGCCTGAAATCCAATCAGACGCGCAATTGGAACCTCGTTCGTCTTTGCTCGTTCCCTGAAGTCCGCTTGCGAGGGAATTTCTTGAGTACTCATGACTTGGCGGCTCCGGCTTTCGATTTCCGCGCACGAACTTTGGTTTCGAGATATTCCTCCAGATGACGGACGGCAAGGTCACGAGGCTCTTCCTTCTTCTCTTCTTCTGCAGACGGCTCACCATTATGCTGCCTTCAAGCGTACTTGCAATCAAGGTGGCCAATTTCACCGAATCGACATCGGCACGCACCTCGCCTCGTCGTTGCCCCTCCTCGGCAATTGATTGCAGACCATCAAGCAGGGAACTGAGAGCCTGGCGGGCTTTGGCTCGCAACTTGGGATTGCCATCGTCGGAATCGATGGCCGTGTTCAGCAGCGGGCAGCCTCCCGGCACCAGTCCGGTGCGCCGGTCGCGAAAGTTCCGCACGATTTGTTTGAGACGATCAACGGTATTCGGGATCTCCTCTGTTCCCTCGAAGCGTGCATCCATTGCAATTTTCCAAGCGTGGTCGAAGGCATCTCCCGCAAGCTCTTCTTTGCTCTCAAAGTGCCTGTAAATCCCGCCTTTTTCCAGACCAGTGGCTTGCATGAGATCGGAAAGTGCAGCGCCGTCGTATCCTTTCTGATTGAAGATTGGCGCTGCCTTACGAATGATCTCTTGCCGAGTCTGCTCGCCTTTGCGCACGTTCTCCTCTTAGCAATGTCAAATCCGCGATAATACGGTCGCTGACCGCACGATACAAGTAGTTGGATGAGACCGACGGGTCCCAGGTCGCATTTGATATGCGGCCGGCCGTTAGAACGAAGCAGCTCGCGCGCCGGACGCTGCGGGTGAGCTCAACAGAGCGCGGGCGCTTGCGAACGAGGCTTGAATTCGTTGGGTGGAGATTACTAAGCTTCCCCAGTCGAACTCGGCTGAGCCCTAGCCCGAAAACCGAGACTTCTCGCGTACCGGCACGATCTCCTCGGGTGAACCATAACCGCGATCGTGAGCTTGATTCGAGAGCGCATATAGATTCAACTCGTTCCAGCTCCATCGACTGGAAATGGGTGGCCTGCAGCAGGAACAGTAGAGAGTCCACTCTCCCGAGAGGCCCGCACTAAGGGGCATCAAGTACGACCCGTTACGGTATGGACTGAAACCAAGCAGATATCGAGTATGGCACTTCGGGCACTCGACGCAGTGGCGAATACGAGGTGTCATGAAAATCCGTCAAGATGAATTCGTTGGCCAACCCGGGCCGTCCCGTGCGAGGTACCGGCTATCAAGCGAAACGTCGTTGACGGTTGGCAGGAACCTGCCGGGAGTTGCGGAAGAGCTGCGGGGCGCGTAGCGTCCTCCTCCGTTTCCTCGCCGGGTTCAGTGGCGCTCTAGCATCCTGTGCTTGCACTTGCGCTTGCCACTTCGTGCTTAGCACGACAACCGGCACCAAGCTTCCTAAGTGTGATCGTCCTGACTATCCGGCGGAGAAGACGCCTTTCTCGGCATTTTGAGCGGCATTGGTTACGGCTTCGACAGCTTGGGTGACCGCATCCACTCGCTCTTCCCACCAGCTCTTGCCGCAAACATTCTGGGTCATGTCGATATTCGCGTGACCCATGTTGTCCCGCACAATCTCCGGCCTCGCGCCTTCGCGCGGCATAGGGCTGGAATGCAGGGTGCGGAAGCTCCGAAAGTACCCTTTATTGCTCGAATCGGCCGAGTCCGAATCTCTGCAAAACCTGTTTGCCAACATTCGCGGGCAAATTGATTTTCGGCTGTGTACGTGCGACATCTGCAACCGACGTGCCTATGCTTGCGTTTACCGGGGTTGCCAGAAAGGCGTGGATCTCCTTGCCCGCATGCGGCCCGGTGAGTACCGTTGCCATGCCCGAGATTTGCCCGCGCTCGTTGATCTTGTTAGCCATGGTTGCGTAGAGGTTGGAACTTGCAGGAAACAGCGTGTTAAGGTCGGTCAATACGCCGTTCTGCCAGATGAAGCCATGGGACCAGTTGAAGTTGGAGTCGAAGGCGCTTCCCACCACTTGGCCCTGGTTGTTGATGCCGCTGGCAAATGCGCCAAAATCTCCCGGCAGAAGGCCGAGGTTTGTGATTGCGCCGTTCTGCCAAAGAGTGGCATATCTGGTTGTGCCGTCAGGGCTGCGACTTTGCCCAACAATTTTGCCCTGGTCGTTAATGCCGTTGGCGATATTGGAACGAGCAATTCCGAAGTCAGGAAGCGGGAAGGCAGTGCCATTTTCCCACAATACGGCGTGACTCGCTGCGGTGCAGGTTCCCGAGTAGCCTACGGCCTGGCCTTGATCGTTGATCCCGACTGCGACCCCGTCTGGATCGCTACCCACCGTAGGAAGAGGCTGGGCTTTGCCTTTTTCCCACAACACCGCCAATGTAGTCTTAAAAGGGGGGCATCCAGAGTCAATGACAGTCGTTTCCGCAAATCCGGCGATTTGTCCGCTGTTATTGATGGCGCTGGCCTGCCCGTTATTTCCGCCCACCGTCGGGAGAGCGCTCATGTGGCCGTTTCGCCAAACAAACGGACGACACGTAAGCCCTGTGCCGAAGCCGCAAACGTCTTCGCCGTCGGGATCGGGGACGGATGTTTCGGCCATACCGACCGTTGCGCCGCGCTCGTTGATCTGACCCCAGTTCATCCAACTGTTCGGTCCTCCAAGCGTACCGAGATCGATCTTGAGCCCGTCGATGTTGATCGCCGCACGGCCTTGTACAAGTGTCCCAAAAACCGAATCGCTGAAGGGGGCCAAGGTCCCATACATGACCTCCGTCCAACCTTGATTATTGACGTTCATGGCACAACCCAGATTCCCATTGTTCATAGTGCCCAAATCGGTAACTTTGTAGCTCACTTGAGCGACCGCATCGCTGAAGCAAGCCAGAACAATCGTCGTAACCCACGGTATCCAGAAATTCCGCAACCGTCTAAGCGTGCTCATATATCCTCCGTTTCGTCCGAGCAAAGTCTCCGTGCCGAGATGCATTTTTCGGCAGAATGCTCCCTCTGTTCCTGCGACCCGCCTGTCGTTGGCTGACGAAAGTCGCGGGTGCACTCGCGTAGGGTGCTGCTGTGCTATGAGGCAAGCCGGGGGCCGTCTTTGGAGGGAAATACGCGAGGTCCCACTGCTTGGGTATGTGTTTGCGGTATCAGAGAGTGACGAATTGACCAATTACAGCAACCAAGTAACCCAAGCTCAGCGACCAATTCATACGGATATCAGTAGAAATCGCTGCCAATGCTCCGAGATTCGGGATTCGGAAAGCCGGAAGAACATTGGCCGTCGAAAATTGCAGTCTTAACATGCATATTGGTACTTATGTTAGCAGCCAGAAACAGCCCGAGATGCAGCGGCGCTGCACCGCGCGATCCGGAGCGCACGCGAGGGCGCTTGTTGCGGGAGGCCTTCCAGGAGATGCACGCTCAGGATTTAGAAGCTCTGGCCTGGACGTCATTTTGGCCACAGCAGGAGTGACGAAGGGCGCGTTGTACTACCAGTTCGATAACAAAGAAGCCCTCGGGTATGCGGTAGTGGACGAGATCGTCGCGAGTGTTACGCGCGAAAAGTGGGTGCGGCCGTTGCAGAACGCGAAGAATCCCATCGACACCTTGATCCGCATTGTTCAGTCCACATCTCTGAAGCCCGAAGATCTCCAACGCGGCTGTCCGCCGAATAACCTGTCCCAAGAGATGTCGCCCCTCGATGCGGTATTCCGCGAGCGGACGGCGTTTGAGTTTCCTTGCCTCAGTCCCGACCGGTGGAGATCATGTTGATGAAGATTCACAAAACACAGAAGGAATGGAACGGAGCGGGAACTTTTGGCTCTCTTGTGACATTAAAGAAGCATGAACGATGTGAAAAACGTCGCAGAAGGATTGCGCGGATTGAGCGGGCGCACCGACTATGACTAGCGACGAAGCCTTGATGCTGGAATTCCAGGGCGGATCACGCGCAGCCTTCGAGGAGCTGTTTGCCCGCTATCGCAAGCCACTGTACGGCTTCTTCGGGCGCCGGCTGAACAACCCCGAGCGGGCGGAGGATCTCGCACAGGAAACTTTCCTCGCGGTGATCCGCGCAGCCTCCCGTTATGAGCCGCGAGCTTTGGTTCGAACGTATCTGTATGGCATTGCGTTGAAGCTGCTGGCTGCGGAACGGCGCAAGGTCTTGACGAGTAGCACATCAGGACAGTCCGCTCCGGAGCCTAAGACTGACGGAACTCCCGAGTGCGTGCTCTGGGTCCGGCAAGCCATTGAAAAGCTGGATGCGCCGGAGCGCGAAATCTTGATGCTGCGCGAATACGAACAGCTGAGTTACTCCGACATCGCGGAGCTGTTGCGAATTCCCGTAAATACCGTCCGTTCCAGGCTTTTTCGATCGCGTCTTGCATTGAAGAGTTACCTAGAGTCGCAGGCAAAAAGTAATCCTGCTCCAAGCGCGAGCGCCGGGCAGCCGCACCCGGGAAGACGAGGCATGCAATGAGCACGAACAGACATCCCATCGAACAGGAAGAACTCATGGCTTATCTCGACGGGGAACTGCCACCGGACCAAGCTACCGAGGCCTTGTCGCACCTGGAACTATGTTCGGAGTGCCAGATCCTTGCTGCCGATTTCCGGGGTGTTTCCGGAGAACTAATGGCCTGGGAAGTCGAGTCACCAGAGGTAGGCATCCCCTCGGAGATCGACGCGGCGCTTGGGGAGCGCCTCCGGAAGCGAAAACCAGCAAAGGTCAGCTCGCCGAGATTGGAAAAAAGAGTGATGACGAACCGCTGGATCTGGGCGGGAGCCTTGGCCATCGTCTGCGTGGCGGTAGGACTGAAGTTAACCCTTACTGGCCGCAATCGGAACGAGGATCGCTCGACGGCGTATCCGAGCATGGCTTCGATCGAGCAATACCTGATGTCGGATCGCAATGCCGAAATCGCCTTGGCGCGAAGCGCTGCTCCGCAATCTATATCCAGCGACGCAAAGATCCTGGTC
>Ga0209648_10004004_pt1 | contig 12465 bp, 12 predicted proteins | sample GraSoi2013_115cm_FD_185830 | JGI IMG/M metagenome (GOLD analysis project Ga0209648, IMG submission 185830) | Grasslands soil microbial communities from the Angelo Coastal Reserve, California, USA - Sample 9_17_2013_115cm (SPAdes) (version 2) | ecosystem: Environmental > Terrestrial > Soil >...
CTTGGACTTCCTCACGCTCCAGAACCAGGCGCGGGTGAGTTCGCGGATCGAATGGCAGAGCCTAAGCGTGGCCTCCCGGCGCAGGCGCTGCGCACGTTCCTTGTAGAAAGCGATGTCGATCGATCCGCCGGCGCGGAGACGAACATCATCCGTATCTGCCGCAGTCGGGAGGACCCGGCGCGGTTCGGGGTCGCTTGGCGCGGTCGCGTGCCGCCCACGGGTTGCCGCCAATGCGCGAGTTCTGCCGGGTGTCCAAAAAATTGACATTGCGGCCGCGAGGTTAGCCTGGCGCGCCTCATTCTGATGGTTGCGACCGATTTGGATCGGGCAGGTTCGATTTATCTCGCTCCGGTCACGATGGTCGCGTTGGAGCAATTCGTCTTGACGGCCCTGCTGACATCGCATCCGCACAATTACAACACAGCATTGCGGCGTCGTGACAAGCCGATCGCTCCCCGCGACATCAAGCGCGCGATCGACTATATGCAGGCTCATCTCGACGCGCCCATCAGGCTTGCCGATATCGTGCAGGCATCCGGCGTTCCGGGACGGACCCTTTTTAAGCATTTCAGCGATTGCCGCGGGCTCTCGCCGATGCGGTACCTGCGCAATGCTCGCCTCGACAAGGTCAGCGAAACGCTTCGCCGTGTTGCACCGGAGGCGCGCATCACCGAGATTGCGATGCAATGGGGTTTCACCCACATGGGACGTTTTTCTGGCGAGTACCGTCGGCGTTTCGGCGAAAGTCCCTCTCAAACGCTGTCCCGCGGTGCCCGTACGCCAATGTATTCGCCGGACCGTCCGTCGCCGTCATTTTCTGATTTCCGGGCGGCATGGTGGAAGTCACGGTGCTCTGAATGAATCTATTGCCAGCCGTTCCACCATAGTTCGCGGATCCCGTTATTCGCCGACAGACCAGTTGGGACCTGGTCGACAAGCGGGAAAGTCTGGCCGCAGAAGTTCAGGCGCCCGGTCGGGCCATCGTTCCATCCAAAGCCGCTCTCGACGATGAAACACCCAGTGTGCACCGCATGAGTCCGTTGTTGGCCCGACTCGGAAGCGCCCATCGCCGGCCCGGCGGGACCGCTTACTAAGGTAGATCTGCCGTGCCGACGAAGTGAGTGGCGCGGCTCATTTTGACCCGAATCGGACACCCAACCGGAGGCAGGCGACCCCCGGCCGGCCCAGAATGCCGGGTCGCTTGCCACTGCGGAGGTGACTGCATTAAGGTGCAGCCGTAGCTGTCACTCTGCTCGACGCCGCCGGTCGACTCGATTCCGCTAGACAGGCGGTCTAAATCCAGTGACCCTCAATGCTTATGCTTCGGGGGATCGCTGACAATTTCGAGACGCTGTCACAGCGGCCTGGGAAAACAAATGCAGTCGTCCGTGGACAAGAATCCGCGACGGGATGATCGCTCCGGAGCTGCAGATGAAGTAAGATTCGGCGCCTTCCGATATCTTCCCGATCAATCGATTCTATTGAAGGAAGGCAAGCGCGTCCGTATCGGCAGTCGCGCCCTTTCCTTGCTGAAGGTTCTCGCCGCTCACGCCGGGCACTTCGTCCCCAACGACATACTCATCGCAGCTGCGTGGCCGAACACCCGCGTCGAGGATACCAACCTCAGAGTGCAGATGACGGCGTTGCGGCGATTGCTGAGCGACGACGGCGATCTTTTGAGAATCACGAACGCGCCGGGTCGCGGCTATGCCTTGACCGTCGCACCGGGCGGATTGGAAGGTAGCGACCGGCCGGCGAAGCCTCTCGAAGGGCAACCGCCGGCGCATACTTTGCCCACGCAGCTTGCTTCGCTGGTCGGCCGGGGAGACTCTGTCGCCATCGTTGTGAAGCGCTTGTCGGCGCGGCGGTTTGTCTCCGTCGTGGGCCCGGGCGGCATCGGCAAGACAAGGGTGGCGATCGAGGCCTGCGTCCGGTTGATCGAGGAGGGTTACCCGCGAATCTGTTTCGTGGATCTTGCCCCTTTGTCGTCGGGCGAGTTCGTCGCCAGCGCGGTTGCCACAGCGCTGCTGGTTGACGATGTGGCCAAGACCGTTCCGATCGAGAAGATCGTCCGGGCGCTGCGGCGAAACCGTACCTTGCTGGTGCTCGACAATTGCGAGCACGTTCTGGACGCCGCTGCCGAGCTTTCCGAGGGATTGCTTCGCGCAGTTCCGGACCTCCGCATATTGGCCACGAGTCGCGAGCCTCTGCTTGTCGATGGCGAAGTGACGGTTCGTCTGGCCGGTCTTGGCGGCCCGGAAGACCACGCCGGTCCGATCACGCTCCAGGAGGCGCTAGTCTTTCCCGCCATCCAGCTCTTCGCGGAGCGTGCCGCGGCCGGTGCCGACAAATTGTCGTTCGACGATTCGGATGCGCCGCTGCTGGCCGAGATATGTCGGCGTCTCGACGGCATTCCGCTGGCGATCGAATTGGCGGCGGCGAGCGTCGCCTCGCTGGGGGTTCAGGGGGTTGCGGCGCTGGTTCGCGACCAGTTCGCCACGCTTTCGGCGGGACGCCGAACTGCGCCGCCGCGACAGCGCACGATGAGGGCCACGCTGGGGTGGAGTTACGACAAGCTCTCGAACGAAGAGCAAATGCTGCTCGTTCGCCTTTCGATATTCCGCTCCGCGTTCTCGCTGGCCGGTGCCCAGGCGGTGAACCCGCTGTCGCCCGAGCTGACGATCCAACTTCTCTCCAACCTGGTCGCAAAATCACTGGTCGTCGTTGATCACCAGCGCACGGTCACACGCTTCAGGCTGCTCGAGACAACTCGCGGGTTCGCTGAGGAGAAACTTCACGAATGGAAAGACAGCGCCGACGTTCGCCGGCGACACGCGGCGCACCTTGTCGCGCTGTTTGCAGCCGAGCGGACCGGCGTCCAAACTGACCCGTCGATGGACCGCCGCCAGGAATTCCGCTCGAGGGTTGATGACGTGCGCTCGGCGATCAGCTGGAGCCTGTCGCCGGTGGGCGACTCGCGACTGGGCATCCGCCTCATCATCGATTCCGCGCCCATGTGGCTCAGCCTCTCCATTCTCAACGAATACGTCGCCATCGTCGACGGCGCGGCTGATCGGCTCTGGCAGGATCCCAGCATCGACGCGAAGGACGCGATTTGGCTTGCCCCCAGCCTTCATCTTGCCCAGTTCAATGTCGCGGGGATTTCGGCCTCGATGGCCCCTATGTTGTCAAAGGCGCTGCAACTCGCCGAACAACAAGGCGACTACCCCTGTCAGCTCACGTGCCTGTGGGGGCTGCTGGGCGCGCGCCTGACCGAGGCGCGCTACAGAGAGAGCCTCGACTTCGCGCTTCGGTTCGCTGAGCTGGCGCCGCGCTTGGCCGACCCGATGCAACGCGCGATGGGCCACAGGGTGGTGGGTCTCTGCACCTGGCGGAACGGCGATCTGGCCGGGGCCCGGCCGCATGCTGACATCGCCCTCGCTCCAGTCGACCCAAACCCGGAATCACCCGTCAACCAGTCGCTGATCTACAAGCAAGGAGTCGCGGCCCGCGCAAGTGCATCAAACCTGCTTTGGCTTACCGGTTTTGCCGATCAAGCCGTCGTGCAGGCGGCGGATGCGGTGGCGATTGGGCTAGAGCATGACGTCCTCGGCCTGTGCTATAGCTTGGCGCAAGCGATCGTGCCGCTCGCGTTCTGGATAGGGGAACTCGACCAGGCGCGCGATCACACCATGCTGCTGATCGACCTCGCCAGCGAGAATGGCCTTGGTTTCTGGCTGGACTGGGGACGCTCTTACCAATGCGCGCTGCAACGGCTCGCTTCGAAGCCCCAGCGCGGCGCGGACTTTATCGACAGTAACGCAGCGTCCCTCGGCGGATTGCTCAGGCACATACTCGCGACCATCCTGGGCGACGCGCGTGGGCTCGTGAAGGGCGCGGAATTGCCGCAAACGCATTGGTGCGCAGCCGAGCTACTGCGGGCCGCTGCCCTTGGTTTGCTAAAGGACGGAGAAACGTCTGCTGCCGAGCACCTGCTCAAAGTTGCCCTGGATGTTTCCAAACGCCAAGGCGCATTCGCGTGGGAACTTAGGGCGGCAACCACGCTGGCGGAATTGTACCTTGCTGAAGGGCAATCACCGGCGGCTCGGGATTGGCTCGCGCCAGTGGTAAAGCGAGCGACGGAAGGTTTTGAAACCAGCGATTTCCGCCGGGCCGCCGATCTCATGGCAAGAATAGACGCGGCGTGAGCGGCGTCCGGATTTGCTTCCGTCTCGGGTGCTTGCCTTTCACCCGCGAGCGGATGAGGTGGCGGGAAGCTGTACCAGGTTGAGCATCGCCAACGCGCCGCCGGGCGATTGCAGCAGGCGTGCACCGACCGTGAGAGACCCGAGATCAACCGCAGCAAACCCCAGGCCGGAGATAAGCGCGGCGACTTTTCGTTTCGCCCGTCCATGGTCGCCTGAATAGAAGATCACTCTTCTGCCGCCGGCTTCTGCCGGGGGCCGGGCGAGCACGGTCGCAGGCAAGGTGTTGAACGCCATCACGATGTGAGCCCCCGGCGCAAGTTTGACAATCCGCTCACTCGACGAGCGGTCGTCCCGCTCAAGTGGACTCGCATCTCGCGTGCACGGCGGGTGAGTGGCGTCGATGATGATGCGGCCTTCCCAGTCGGGCACACGCTCCAACATCTCTGGAACACGCGCCCACGGTATGGCTATGACGACTATCTCTGGAGCGACGGCCTCCTCCAGGGTCGCCGCTCGGATGGTGGGTCCCAGCGTTTGAACAACCTTATCGAGGGTTGCCGGCGCGCGGCTGTTGCAGATCACGCCGCGGATGCCGCAGCGAACAAAGTGACCGGCAATCGCTTTCCCGAGCGCTCCTGCACCAACGATCCCGACTTTCTCTTCCCGCAAGCTTGCCATGCCATACGCGCCCTTGGCCCGCATTGCGAAGCCAGCGCCGCTGTTATTAATAAAAAGCCTCCATGGGTAGCATGCGTGACCTGATCAAACGAGTAAAACAAAGTAAAATGGTGTTAAAACAACAGCATTGCGAAGTTTCATACTGTTTAACTGGTAGTACTTCTGACCAAGGAGCATCTTCCCTGTGCAATCCGAGATTGGCTCGGCGAACGACGAGACCAAAGCGGGGGCAAAGAGAGGAACAGGAGACCAACATGAGCACATTACACAAGACCGTTACGACGATGGCCGCCGGAGCGGCAATGCTTGGAGTCGTTTCCACCGCGCACGCCGCCGGGCCGGGCGGCGTCAAAAACATTGTCCTTGTCCACGGTGGTTTCGTGGACGGGTCCGGATGGGAAGGGGTGTTTCAAATCCTCAAGAAGGACGGCTATAACGTGACCATCGTCCAGAATCCGACAACGTCGCTGGCCGACGATGTCGCGGTCACGAAGCGCGCCATCGCGGCGGCCCCCGGACCAGTCATCCTGGTCGGCCACTCTTATGGCGGCGTAGTGGTGTCCGAAGCTGGCACCGATCCCAAGGTCGCAGCAGTCGTCTATATCGCGGCCTTTGCGCCCGATGCAGGCGAGTCTGTTTCGAGCTTGATCGCCAACCCGCCCCCGGGAGCTCCGGTGCCGCCGATCCTGCCTCCGGTGGACGGGTTCCTGTTCCTGGACAAGGCGAAGTTCGCTGAGTCGTTCGCTGCCGACGTTCGCCCTGACTTGGCGTCCTTCATGGCAGACTCGCAGGTCCCGTGGGGCGTCGCGGCCCTGGATGGCAAGGTCACCGCCGCGGCCTGGAAGGTCAGGCCGACTTGGTACCTTGTCACAACCGACGACAAGATGATCCCGCCCGAGGCGCAGCGAGCCATGTCCAAACGTGCTGGCGCAACGGTGACCGAGGTCAGGGGCAGCCACGCGGTTTACGTCTCGAAACCGGAAGCGGTGGTTGCGCTCATCAAGAAAGCCGCTAAGGGCTTAAACGCGGCAGCACAGTAAATACGTATTACTCAACGGGAAGCGGGTAGGACTTCGGTATCCTCGCTTCCGCATGGGCGTCGCTTCCTACTTTGGCAAGCCTCAGGCCGACGCGGACCTCTCGCACACCTCTAACGCAATGACATCGAACAGCACTCTTGGACAGGGAGAATAGTATGAAGCCAAAGGACGAAAATGACAGCGGAAGTTGGATCTCCCGACGGACTGCGCTTGCCGCGGGGGCTGCGGCAGCCGCGGTGCCGATGCTCTCCCCAATCGGGGCTGCCGCTCAATCCACCTCCAAACCTTTAGCTCAAACACAAGGAGCCAAAAGCATGACCTCCATCACGACCAAAGACGGAACCAAGATTGCCTACAAGGACTGGGGAAAGGGACAGCCGATCCTCTTTTCCCATGGATGGCCGCTCGCCAGCGACGCCTGGGACGCGCAGATGCTGTTCTTCGGCCAGAATGGATATCGCGTGATTGCCCACGACCGTCGTGGCCACGGCCAGTCGGATCAGCCGTGGAACGGCAACACCATGGACCAGTATGCCGATGATCTCGCTGAGCTGATCGAAAAGCTCGACTTGAACAATCTGGTCATGATCGGTCATTCGACCGGTGGCGGCGAAGTGGCGCACTATATCGGCCGTCACGGCTCGAAGCGCGTTGCCAAGGTTGTCCTTGTCGGCGCCGTTCCGCCGCTGATGCTAAAGACCGCTGCCAACCCGGAAGGCACGCCGCTTGAGGTGTTCGATGGTATCCGCAAGGGCACCGCGACCAACCGGTCGCAGTTCTTCAAGGACCTCACGATGCCGTTCTATGGGTTCAATCGGCCGGGGGCGAAGGTCGACGATGGCCTGCGCGAGTCGTTCTGGCTGATGGGCATGCAGGGCGGCATCAAGGGCGAATACGACTGCATCCACGAGTTCTCGGAAGTCGACTACACTGCCGACCTCAAGAAGATCGACAAGCCGACGCTCGTCATCCATGGCGACGACGACCAGATCGTGCCGATCGCGGCTTCGGGCGAAAAGACGGCGAAGATCGTCAAGGGCGCGCAGCTGAAGGTTTATAAGGGCGGCAGCCATGGCCTCGCCCAGGTCGATCCCGACACCTTCAACGCCGACGTCCTCGCCTTGGTGCGCTCGTAAGAGTGCTGGGGCCGGACCGGCAGCGCCGCCGCGACAATGCTTGGCGTCGCACCGCCAGCCGCAGCTGCAACTCAGCTTTCCTTTCTACAGGAGAATGTCATGTCCAATGAAGCCCGCCCCTATGAACCGCTTACATCGGAAAATGCCGCCCTCGTTCTCATCGATCATCAAGTCGGTCTGATGACCGGGGTCCGCGATTATTCGACGGGAGAGCTGAAGCACAACGTAGTGGCCCTGGCCAAAGCCGCCAAGGCCCTGAACTTGCCGATCATCGTCACCACCACCGCGCGCGACAGCATGTGGGGTCCGACCTTTCCGGAGCTCGTCGAGGCATTGCCTGGCGTTCCGATCATCGACCGCTCGTCGGTCAATGCATTCGACGATCCTGCGGTCGCGAAGGCCATCACCGCGACCGGCCGCAAGAAGCTGATCTTCGGCGGCATATCCCTCGAAGTCTGCGCCGCGTTCCCCGCCATCACCGCCGTTGGCAAGGGCCTGGACGCCTACGTGGCGGTCGATGCCTCGGGAACATTTAGCGAGACAAAGCGCCAGGTCGGCCTTCTGCGCATGCTGCAGGCCGGCGTGATCATCTCCGACTACGCCACCTTGATGGTGGAAATCCTCAAGGACAACGCGCGGCCTGAAGCGGGTGCCGTCTACGCCGCCATGGACATGCCCTGGGCCAAGCTCGTCGGACAGATCGTGCAGGCTTACGGCAAGTAAAGCGGTACGCGGGTGGAAGTCCGGAATTGGCCCGACTCGGAAGTGCCAACCGGCGGCCCGGCGGGTCCGCTTATTGAGGTAGATCTGCCGTGCCGACGAAGTCAGTGTCACGGCTCATTTTGACCCACCTCGGAAGTGCACGCTCACTTTTCAAACAGGTCGCTGATTTCGTCTAGCGCCGATGCTGGGATCGACGCATGGCGGGGATCCATGACGATGGGCTGGCCTAGATATGCCCAATACATGAAGGCAGCCCGAGGCAACGCCCGTCGGCTCTCCACGCCTGCCGCGACCAGCATTTTTGCGATGTAAGAGACCCTGCGGGTATCGACGGCGGCAACGGTCGCGGCAACATCCTTATCTTCTGCAGCCCAGGACCTGATGGCTCGTTCCAAGCTGCGCTTCGTGACAAAGGCTCGCCGCATGAGATGTTTGAGACGGTCTGGTTCAGCTTTCGCGGCCTCGAGGTCGCGAATAACTTGATCTGTGGTGCGCTCCTGCCAGCACTGCAAGACCTGCGATCGGAAATCGGCGATGTCGCGGAAATGCCAGTAAAAACTGCCACGCGACACCTTTAACTGCGTCGCCATCGGGCCAACCTTCAGAGCGTTGGCGCCGTCGCTCGCGAGCGTGCGCAGTCCATGCTCGATCCAGTCCGATTTTGTCAGGCGATCATCCATGGTGCCACCATACACAAGTGTATTGACTCGCACCAATGTATTCACTATGCCCCATACAGAGGTGTATGGTCATGAATTGGCAGAACGCTGCGTTGGCAATGGCTGGAGTCATTGGAAGCGGTGTGGCCGTGGTCCACGGCGTCCTCGTTCAGCGACTGATGGTCAAGCCGTTTGAGGAGTTCGCGCTCGCCGACGGACGAATAGGCCCATCGATCAGAAGGCTGGTGCCGCTGCTCTTGCATTTCAGCACCATCAGCTGGTTCCTCGGCGGTTTGGCCTTGATCGCTGCCGCAAGGTGGTTAGAGGGGGACGCGAGGCTCGCGACCGGCGTATTCGTCGGCGGCCTCTACTTGTTTGGCGCTATCGGTAACCTTTGGGGGACGCGCGGCCTCCATCCCGGTTGGATGCTGATGGCAGTTGCACTGGTTCTGATAGCCTTCGGTATCAGCAAGTCCCTTTACTGAGAGACCAAGTCTGAAATTGGCCCGACCCGGACGCGCCGACAGCTCGGCCGGCGGGTCCGCTTACAGAGGTGGATCTGCCGTGCCGACGAAGTGAGTAGTACGGCTCTTTTTGACCGATGCTGTCGAAAAAGTCCGCGGCATCCTGCTGACACGCGACAATCGAATCAGGGAGTCGACTTTTTGAATCGAACTTGCGCGTTCGACGCTCACTTTGAATCAATATTGCTCAGAGATCCCCCCAAAATCTTTTTTCGACAGCATCGACCCGAAGCCGACCTTCGCGTCTTTTCGTCTTCGGTCAGTTTATTCGGTGACCCGCGATCTGCCAGGGACCCGGATTGAGTACCAGTCGCGTCGCCTTGCCGGCCGCGTCGCGTTCGAAGGCCAAGCGTGTATGGTCGCCGCCATCCACGAAGAACTCGTTGCTTGACATGGGGACGACCGTGATCGGTGCACCCTTCTCAAAGTCGAGGACAGGCGCTCCACTGGCCTCGATCTGCAGCTTGCCGTCATTGACAGCGACTTGAAGATTGGCCCCTGCCAGTCGGATCCCGGCACGGACAATCATCAGCTCAATAGGAACGTCCTGCCCCTTGCGAGCGATCCTCAAGCGGATCGCAGTGTTGACGGGTCCGCGCATCTTCTCAAGTGCTTGATTGAGGGTCATGCCTTGCGTCGCCACGTCGTCGACATGCGTGATGATGTCATTGGCACGGCAGCCCGTGACCCGAAGTTGACTATCGACCGATTGCTCAGGCCGTGCTTATGAGGTTTCCTAGCGCAGGTAGTCGGAGGGGCCGCGATGGCCAAGCAGACGTCCATCAAGTCAAAGAAGGTTGCAAAGAAGGCTGCCGTCAAGCCGGGCGCTGCAAAGCCTACCCTCCTCGCAGGCGGCAACCCGCGGATTGCGAAGGCCGACGGCGACGCCGCCGTGCAGGCCTACATCGCAGCCATGCCAGGCTGGAAAAGTGACGTCGGGCGGCGCATCGACGCGCTTGTCGTACGCACCATCCCCGGCGTACACAAGGCAGTAAAATGGAACTCGCCGCTGTACGGGGTTGAAGGATACGGCTGGTTCCTCGGCATCCATTGCTTTACCAGGTACGTCAAGGTGGCTTTCTTCCGCGGCGCGTCGCTGCGTCCTATTCCGCTCGGCGACTCCAAGAGCAGTGATACGCGCTATATAGACATCCGCGAGGGCGACGAACTCGACGAGGCTCAGATGGCCGACTGGGTGAAGCAGGCGGCCGAGTTGCCCGGTTTCCTCGGGCCTCGATCCTAACCAAGCCACATGTCCGGGTGTGGCCCGAGGCTGCCGACTTGGGCGTTGCAGCAAGTCGTCAGCTATCTGGGGCATACCGGCCATCAAATCAGTGCAGTCGCCATGGCCGCCGATGACCCACTGCGGACCTTATGCAGAGAGACGAGTGGCAATTGTAAAAGCTACAACTTTTTGCGATAGCGGCCTATTCGATCACCTCGCCAGCTCGGCCGAGCGAAGGGTGCGCCTGCGCGGACCGAGGCCTAGAAATATCGCGCCGACGTGCGGCTGAGAAGGAAGCCGCGGCCTTTGCTGTTCACACAAACAAGGCCGGATTTGAACGCGACGCAGGCGATCTCACCCTTTACCAACGTGGAACCTTCAGCGAGCACTTTCGCGTCCGTCTCGTTCGTCAGCGGCCCAGGATCGCCGGCACAGAGCAACGGCGCGGCAATGCCGGTGGCAAACAGTTGGACCCGATTGGAGGTGGGGTTCCCCGATATGGCAGAGGTCGTTCCTCCCAGGCGCCGGCTTCAGCCCGCTCTTGATAAAGCAGTCTACGTCCCCGTTATCCAATTCGCAGACGATGTTTCCCGACGAGGTTTTAAAGACTTCGAGGTCTGCCGCTTGCGCAGATCGCCCCAGTACGAGGCCGCACAACATCTCGGCCCCTCCGTTTCCTCCTGTGGCAGAAGTCGCCACATTTCCGCGGGTTATCTGTCACGACCAAGTCTCCGCCGCGCCAAGCCTCTCAAGCAGGTTCTTGCCATCATGCTTGTCTTCACCGTTGCCATCGTGCTCACACTCGGACGTGGCATGGCACCGCGTCGTGCAGTAACATAATTGGCACATTGCCGAGGGAGCCAATGGCTGCTTCGGGTCAGGTCTACCCCAAGCTCCAGCGAAACTTGCTCGATGAAAGGTACATCCATGAGGTCACAGCTAGCGGCGATGTTTCTGGTTTTTTCGCTGTCAGCGAACGCGCAAACCCTGAGCGGCGCGATCGATATGCACGCGCACTCCGATCCTGATGGCGTTCCGAGGAAGATCGACGCCGTCGATCTAGCGCGTCTGGCGAAAGAGCGCGGAATGCGCGCCATCGTGCTCAAAAATCACTACGAGCCCACGGCGTCGCTTGCTTATATCGTTCGCAAAGATGTGCCGGGAATCGAGGTCTTCGGCGGAATCTCGCTGGATCTTACCGTCGGCGGCGTCAATCCGGCGGCGGTCGAATGGATGACCAAGGTCAGGGGCGGCTACGGCCGGGTGGTCTGGCTGCCGACCTTCGACTCCGAGGCCCAGGTGAAACTCACGAGGCAGCAGCGCCCGTTTGCCCCCGTGGTTAGAGATGGCAAAGTCGTGCCGGAGGTGGCACAGGTGATCGCAATCGCCGCCAGAAACAACCTGGTGCTCGAAACCGGACACTCGTCGGGAAGCGAAGACCTGGTGATCATACAGGAGGCTAGGCGGCAGGGCGTGCAGAACGTGATGGTCACTCATGCGCTAACCAACCCCGGCGGCCCCCTCACGCTATCCGAGATTCAACAAGCCGCGAGGCTGGGCGCGTATATCGAACTGATCTATGGCGGACTTTCTGAAGACCTGCTGCGTAGGGACGCGGAAGTGATCCGCGCTGTCGGAGCGTCCTCCGTGGTCCTGTCAACCGACCTGGGTCAACCCAACAATCCTCTCCATCCTGACGGACTGCTGGCGTTCTACAAAGGACTGATCGCGCAGGGCATCTCCGAGGCGGACATTGTGCAGATGTCCCAGACCAATCCGGCGAAGCTGTTGGGGCTGAAACCTTAATCGCTCGACCGGGCGATTTCAGCCATTAATCCCTGGGACTCGACGAGGCCACAGCACGATATCGGGGATTGCGCTGCGGGAAGGTCGATCCAACCTTCCGAACATTCACCGCGAGATGTTTAACCCAGTTCTTCTGGAACGCGTTTTCGATCTTCGTCGGGACGGCATCGTCATTTTGAAGGTGCTTCGAGAGGGGCCGGCGCAGTGCGCACATGCCTTACTGCTCCTTTTGTATGGCTATCACCAAGTCAAAACGGAATATGTTTTGGCGACCGAACTCTATCGGTCCGCCGAACAATCCGGAATCTCCATCCGTGGCCTTGCAAAAGAATACGCAAGAAACCACCGCTACGTGGTTCAAGGTGGCCGGGGGAAGGGAAGCAATTATTCGCTGAACAGCGAAGGGCTGGCCACCGCACAGGAGATCATGGCGACCGTATTCGAACGTACCGAAAGTGCCGCCGCT
>Ga0209648_10004005_pt1 | contig 12463 bp, 13 predicted proteins | sample GraSoi2013_115cm_FD_185830 | JGI IMG/M metagenome (GOLD analysis project Ga0209648, IMG submission 185830) | Grasslands soil microbial communities from the Angelo Coastal Reserve, California, USA - Sample 9_17_2013_115cm (SPAdes) (version 2) | ecosystem: Environmental > Terrestrial > Soil >...
ATGAGGTAAAGAGGTAAGGAAGTAAGGACGTAAGGAAGAACCGAAGGGCGGGATGTCATCCCGCCCAATTTTTTGTTACCGACCAAATTTAGTATGACAGGACGAGGTGGACGAGGGTGCGGAGGGCCACGCCGGTGGGGCCTTTGGCGAGCCAGGGCTTAGCGTCGTCGTTCCAGGCGGTGCCGGCGATGTCCAGGTGAATCCAGGGTGTGTCGCTGGTGAATTCCTTGATGAACATGGCGCCGGTGATGGCGCCGCCGCCTTTGCCGCTGCTGATATTTTGGATGTCCGCGAAGCTGCCCTTGATGAAATCGCGGTATTCGTCGTCGATGGGCATCTGCCACATTTTTTCGCCGGCGGCTTTCGCGCTGGCGAGGAGCTTGTCGGTGAAAGCCTGGTCGGAGCCAAAGACGCCGACATTGACGTTGGCTAGGGCGACGACGATGGCGCCGGTCAGCGTGGCAGCGTCGATCAGGTGCGTGGCCCCGAGCTGCTTGGCGTAGTGAACGCCATCGGCGAGAATGAGACGGCCTTCTGCATCGGTGTTGAGGACTTCGATGGTCTTGCCCGACATGGCGGTCTGGATGTCGCCGGGCTTCTGGGCGGTGCCTCCGGGCATGTTTTCCGTGGAAGGAACGACGCAGATCACTTTGACGCGGGGCTTGAGAGCGGCGAGAGCGCGCATGACTCCAAGCATCGTGGCGCCGCCAGCCATGTCGTACTTCATTTTTTCCATGCCGTCGGAAGGCTTGATGGAGATGCCGCCAGTGTCAAAGGTGACGGCTTTGCCGACGAGGCCGATCACGGGAGCGCCGGGCTTCCAATTCGCGGGCGTATAGGTGACGACCATGACGCGAGGAGGTTCCGGACCTCCCTGAGCGACGCTGAGCAGCGCGCCCATCTTGAGGTCGGCGATTTTCTTTTCGTCGAGGATTTCCACGGCGAGGCCGGCTTCCTTGGCCATGGCTTCGGCTTTCTCAGCCAGGATGCGCGGGGTAAGCTTGTTGGAAGGCTCGTTGACGAGGTCGCGCGCGAAGTTTTGCGCCTCAGCGATGATGCGGCCCTTCGAAAGACCTTTGTCTCCGGCGGCGCGCTCCGCTTCAGAGAAGCCGGCGATCATGACAGCTTCGATGATCTTTTCGTTTTTCTTGTCGGTTTTGTATTTGTCGGTTTCGAAATCAGCGGTTAGCGCCCCTTCGGCGATGGATTGGGCGATTTCTTCGGTGGCGTGGCCCTCTCGAACAAGGAGAGCGAAATTTTTGACGGAGCGAGACTTCAGATAGCGCAGGGCGGCGCCGGTGACCTTGCGAAGCGCCGCGCTATTCCATTGCTCGCGCTTCCCTGCTCCAACGAGGAGCAGGCGCGCGGCCTGGAGTCCAACGGGCGCGTGGATCAAAGTGAACTCCAGCATCTTGCCGGTCAACTCGCCACTCTTGGTGAGCTTGCGCAGCAAACCTGCGGCGGACTTGTCGATCTCCGCAACGCGGCCCTGAACGGGGTCGGTTTCTTCGAATACATACGAAACCAGGGCATCGGTTTCGAGTGCTGCGAACGGCTGGGTTACGAGCGTGATCTGCATGGTGCGTTATCGCCTCCGATTGCGATACATGGATTGTTCCACTTCCCGGCGAGCTTCCTTGGTGCGTTCGTCCTGACGGCGGTCCCATGACTTCTTCCCCTGCGCCAGAGCGATTTCGACCTTGGCTATGCCGTTGCGAAAGTAGATCTTTAAGGGGATGACGGTCAAACCTTTGGACTCGGTGCGGCCGGAGAGCTTGTCGATTTCCCGCTTGTGAAGCAGGAGTTTTCGTGAGCCCAAAGGCTCATGGTTCCACGGACCGCCCGGTAAATACTGTGCAATGTGTGCGTTAACCAGCCACGCGCTGGTGGGCTTGAAATCGACATAGGCATCGCGGATATTGGCTTTGCCTTCGCGGAGGGCTTTGACCTCCGTGCCATGAAGGACCAAGCCGGCCTCATGTTTCTCAAGAATATGGTAGTTATAAGAGGCCGCGCGATTCTGGGCGACGATGTGTTCGCCAGTCTTCGCAGACTTCTCGGTCTTCTTGGCAGGCTTGGCCACAACTTTCCATCATAACTGCAGCAATAAATCTTGTCACTCTCGGCACATGGGTGGGCTATTTGATAGGAGACGGCCAACCTAAGCATCCTTGCCGGACCTCTAAATCCAGTGTTAGACTGCTCGGGCTTGGTGTCGAGGCCTCGGAGAGTGCATGCGCCGCTGGGGAAGTGTGTTTCTATTTGTTACTTTCGGACTGCTCGCTGCGGGCTGCCCGAAAGGACAGCCCGATTTCAATCAAGGCAAGAAAGCGGAGACGATTCAGGACTACGACGCTGCGTTCGTCTTCTACCAAAAAGCCGTCAAGGCGAACCCTTACAACGCCGCTTACAAGATCAAGCTGAACCGGGTCCGCTTCGAAGCAAGTGAGCTGCACGTAAAACGCGGCGTTGAGCTGCGGAAGCAAGGGGACCTCCAAGGAGCAGCCGCCGAATTCCAGCGGGCGCAGGCGATCGATCCCGCAAGCCCGGTGGCGGACCAGGAACTTCGCGCCACGGTCGAAATGATCGCGGAGAAAAACCGCGCCGCCGATGAGGCGGCCCAGCCGCCTACTGATCCGAACAAGATCCCCCTGGCGTCGACGCCGCCAGAAATCAAGCCTCTCTCGCGCGCCCCTATCAACCTGACGATGTCCAATGATGCGAAGATCGTGTTCGACACCATCGGGAAACTCGCGGGGCTGACGGTGATTTATGACCCGGACTTCCCGGCGCGGCGGATCAAAGTGGAATTGAGCAACGTGACGCTGGAGCAGGCGCTGGAGATCGTGTCGCTGGAGAGCAAGGCTTTTGTGAAGCCCGTGACGGAAAATATTATTTTCGTGATTCCGGATCAGCCGCAAAAGCGCCGGGACTATGAAGAGCAGGTGGTCAAGACATTTTACGTTTCGAACACGGTTCAGCCACAGGATTTGACCGAGATTGTGACCGGGCTGCGGCAATTGCTGGATCTGAAGCGAATTCAGCCGCTCAACTCGCAGAACGCCATTATTGTCCGCGACACTCCGGACAAGCTGTTGCTGGCGGAGAAGATAATTCAGGACATCGACAAGGCCAAGCCGGAAGTAGTGGTACAAGTTGAGGTGCTTGAAGCGCGCACCGATCGACTGCGGGACCTGGGTATCCTCCCCGGGCAAAGGGCCACCATTGAGATCAACCCCAACGTCTCGACGAGCAGCAGCACTTCCACGACGACCACCAACACGATCACCCTAAACCAACTGCGCCACCTGAATGGAGGCTCTTACGCGGTTACCTTGCCGAGCCTAACGGCAAACGCCATCCTGACTGATACTGATACCAAGATTATCCAGAACCCGGAAGTTCGCTCGGTGGACGGCCAAACCGCCAAGTTGCGCATCGGCGATCGCATACCAATTGCCACCGGAAGCTTTTCGTCCGGCATTGGAATCGCTGGAGGGACCGCGGGTGGCATCAATCCGCTGGTGAATACGCAGTTCACCTACCTGGATGTTGGCGTGAACATTGATCTGACGCCTCGAGTGCATCCGAACCGCGACGTCAGCTTGAAGCTGAAAGTGGAAGTTTCCGCCCATACTAGCGACGTGTCCATTGGCGGCATCACCCAGCCCGTCATCAGCCAGCGAGTTATCGATGATGACATTCGCTTGAAGGAAGGCGAAGTCAACATTGTAGGCGGCTTGGTCCAGCGGACCGAGAGCAAAACCCTGGAAGGCTGGCCGGGCCTCGCGAAACTCCCGTTGCTGAGATATCTCTTCTCGCATGACAGAAAGGAGTACCAAGAGGATGAAGTACTGATCGTGCTGACGCCACGGATCGTGCGGATTCCCGAATGGACAAAGGCAAATCTGCGACCACTTTATTCGGGCTCCGAGACCAACGTACAAGTGAAGCGGCAGAGCGAGATCCGTGCCCCTGCGCCGCAACCGGCGCCACCACCGCAGCAACCGCAGACGAATCAAAACAAGGGAGCGGGAGCGACGGCCCCTAGCGCCGGTGTGCCAGCGGCTGCGGCAGTTCAGGAAGCTCCCACGGCCAAGATTCGGTTTGAACCGCAGAGCTTGACGTTGAAGGCAGGGCAGACGGCCACGATCGGCATTGTGGTTGACAACGTGACTGACCTATTCTCCATTCCACTTTTGTTACAGTACAATACTGCGGTCATCAGCGTGGAAGAGGTGCAGCACGCCGGATTCCTCTCCGGTGGAACGCAGGAAATCGCCATCGTGCAACAGGTCTTCAAGGATAAAGGGCAGGCGATTATTTCCGCGACGCGCCGGCCGAACACGCCCGGAGTGAGCGGGAGCGGAACGCTGATCGGAATCGTGATCAAGGGGCTGGCGCCGGGCTCATCCAACCTGTCGATCGTACAGGTGAACGCCAAAGATTCGCAGCAGAAGCTGATACCGCTGATCACCAGCGAGGCAACGGTGCAAGTCCAGCCGTAATCGAATTGTGTGAGCGATGTTGAGAGATATTTCATACCACGGGCGAATTGGTGGTCGAATCCGGCGGAAGCGGCGCTCATCCGAAGCAGGGATGACGCTCCTGGAATTGATTATTGCCTGCGCCATCCTTCTGATTCTGTCTTCCGCCGCACTGCCCATCGCGAAGTACAGCATCATTCGTCAGAAAGAAGCGGAGCTTCGCCGCGATCTCCGGGAGATGAAGGATGCAATTGACCGCTACAAAGACGCGGCCGACCGGAACCAGATCCGCGTGGAGATCGGTAGCGAAGGCTATCCGCCGGACCTGGAAACGCTGGTGAAGGGCGTGCAGCTCGGCGCCAGCAGCGACCGGAAGATTCGTTTTCTGCGGAAGATTCCGGTGGACCCCATAACGGGGCGCGCCGAATGGGGACTGCGCGCCGTCCAAGACGATCCGGATTCGACGAGCTGGGGCGGCAAGAACGTGTTCGATGTATACTCAAAGTCTACGGCCACGGCTCTCGACGGGACCAAGTATTCGGACTGGTAGTTCGCGCGAGGAATCGAATTGAGAAGGGTGCCGCAAATTCGGACGGGCAGGTCATCACAGCGGGAGCGCCACGTCAGGCTGCTGGGAGCGGGGTTTACGCTCATCGAGTTGATGATCGTCATCACAATCATCCTTATCCTGATTGGGATGGCGGCGCAGCGGTATGACACCACGGTGCAGCACGCCCGCGAAGCAACAATGAAGCAGGATCTCTGGGTCATGCGGCAGGCGATCGACAATTACACATTGGATAAGCAAGCTGCTCCGCAATCCCTGGAGGATTTAGTGCAGGCGGGCTACTTGCGCAGAGTTCCCAAGGACCCCATGACTCGGGCAGCGGACTGGGTGCCGCAATTCGATACGGTGGTGCTGAGCCCGGATCAATCGAGTACCGGCATGGTTGACGTCCATTCGAGTTCTTCCCGGGTTTCACCTATCGAGAACACGCCTTACAACGAGTGGTAGCTGTTCCCTGCCTGGCTTGCAAAAATAAGGCGCCATCATACGCGGAGTTTGCCTTGATTTGACGGAAGCGCCCTCCTCCGATATAGTGGCTGTGCGGGGTGGAGCAGCCTGGTAGCTCGTCGGGCTCATAACCCGAAGGTCGTCAGTTCAAATCTGACCCCCGCAACCATCCGAATGCGCCAGTCCTAAAACTGGCGCGTTCGGGCCAGTTCCGAGTAAGTTCCAAGTTCCCTCCGCTACGGAGTGCCACTCTTCGCGTTTCTCGTCCGGCGTCATCCGGATCTCACTCAAGTGATTGTGAAGCTCGATCTTCGCGAGAGCAGGGTCCCGATTCAGCAAACCGTGCAAGTCAGAAATCCCCTTCCCGACAAACTGGCGAATCTCGCGCAGCCGACCATCGATCGACGTTGCGCTCGCCGAAAGCAGTCGGGTAGTGATTGCTTTGAGCTCCACCTCGCGAGTCGCGATCTCCTGTACGAGAGAATCAAGCGGACCGCCATGCGCGGCCGCGAAACGTTGTATTTCTTTTTCGAGCAGCTCCTTGCGCCGGCACATCGCCGCGAGATCGTCGGACAGGGTCGCAAGTGCGGTCCGGAGCTGGCAACCGAATGCAGTCACGGCGTAGTCGATCACTTCCGGCTGCAGAAGTTCGGATTGCAAACGGCCGAGCAGGCGCTCTTCGAGGACATCGCGACGGATGTAGAGATCATTCTCACAGGTGCCGCGGTTGAAGTAGTTCGCGCAGACGTACTTTTTGTGAACGTGGGTCCCGCCGCCCGTGCCGATGATGAGATTCGCACCACATTCGCCACACTTCAGCAACCCGCTGAAGAGATAGGGGCTCGTCAACGCACGAGAGAAGAGACCGCGGCGTCGGCCTTCTGACGGTTTGCGGCCGAAATAATCCAGGCGAGCTTGCACGCGATTCCACAACGCAGCCGGCACGATGGCTAGCTCGGGATGCTCGACTCGGATCCACTCGCTCTCGTCGCGCATCTTGCGGCGTCGCGTGTTGGTCTTCGGAACCTTCTCGAATTTCGATCGATTCCACACAACCTCGCCCTTATAGAGTTCGCGTTTGAGCATAGAGCGGATCCCGGTGGGACACCAATTCCCGCCGCCGCCGGCGTGCTCCGCGTTGAGCTTCTTCGTGATGCGCTTCAGCGAGTGGCCGGCTGCGGACATCTCGAAAATCCGCTGCACAACCGTCGCCTCTGACTCCTTGATCGCCAGCCGCTTCGATCCCGCGTTGCCTTCCGCAACGAGTGCGTAGCCGTAGCAAGTGCCGCCGACATGCAGTCCGCGCAGCACCGCCGATTCGGATCCGCGGTGAGTTTTCTTCGCCAGTTCAATCACGTAGCTGTGATCGATCAAACCGTGAATCGTGATAAGTGTCTCGGCCTGCTCATGATGGCTATCGATGTTTTGGCTGACGGCGATGAGCTGCAGTCCTGCAAAATTCAGATCCCGGTAAATCGAAAGTACATCCTCGGTGCTGCGCGATAGGCGCGATGTGTCGTCCACCAGAATCACGTCGAAGTCGCGAGTTCGCTTGAGCGCTGCGCGCAGAAGCCTCTGAAGTGCTGGCCGATCCAGGCCTACACCACTCAAACCTTCGTCGCAATACACGTGTCCGCCGACGACGGTGATGCCGTTGCGGTCCGCGTATTCTCTACACTTCCTCTCTTGGTCGGAAGGCGAAAGGGGATTCTGCTTGTCTGTGGAGATTCGAGCGTATATTGCAGCGCGACGGGAAGTCCGATTCATTGGGCGACCTCGGCTGCCGGAGAGTTGGTCATTACTCGCACGATGCCATGCCTTTGGCGTTCTCCGCAATCTGTTTTTGCTTTTGCAGGTCAGCCAGATACCACTCTACGAGGATTGGCACGGCGACCCGATCGATGAAGCCCTTCATCTCCGGAGTCAAAGGCGATTCTTTTTTCGCCGACTTTTTCTTCTGCTCGAATCGAATAACGTGCGCCGGCAGCGACGCCGTAGTAAGACACTTAGTCGTAGAAGGGTCGCTCAAAACGCCCAGAGATGATAGCGTTCGCGCACTTTCAGAGTAGGACAGATCGCTGCGGGAATATCCCTCATGCTCGTCAGGCCCGGCAGCGGTCCTTGACCCTTTATTGGCCCGTACTGCGCACGCACCGACTCTCAACAACCGGTGAGCCGCTGGCAAATCTCGGTTGCGCAGACGTGCCTTCACAAAGGACTCGCCCTGCCGAAAGCGCGTTGGCGGTTAACTTCGCGGCGCACAGCCTCGATGTCAACTAATCCGTAAGACTCCAACTCAGAGACAGGGCAATATCCTCCGACCACAAAAAGACGCGCTCCGCAATGTGGACAGTCCACGTTTCCTTTGTGTAATGAGTCGTTCCCTTCCGGAAGATCTGGGTTGTAAAACAACCCGAGCGTATGGACGCGGCGAACACCAGAGAAGGCGGCTTCGAGGCGAGCCAAGTGCTTGGGGTCATTCCCTGCGGGTTTCGCTACATACTTCAATAGGTGTTGCAACGCGCGGCGGAAATTCCAGCGAGCGCACTTAATCGAGACAATTAGACTATCTTGAGTTTCCTGCAGCCAAGCCTCGACGAGTTGTTCTTGAGGTAGCCACGGGCCGTAATACAACCCGTGGCAATGCAGATTCGTGTTTTGCCAGCCAAACTCGTCACACCATAGGAACCCCCAAGCTTCCTTCCTGCGCAACAAAGACCGTAAGACTTTCCGCACCGCGAGATTCATTGCGCGGATCGCTTCAGTGTTTGGCATTTCGCCCGTGTTTCGCATTGTGAAGTCAAGCCGAGCTAGAACCCATCCGCGACGCCGCGCGACTAGCTTCTCCAACCTAACGTGCTTTTCATAAAGCTCGCGAAAAACGCGAGGCGCGCAAGCCCGGCAGAAACGTAAGCCGCAAGAAAATGTTTGTCGAAACGCGTGCCCGCCCGCACACTCGATTCGGCGACCAAAGCGTCGGCAGCAGCTCAGCCGCTGGGCCTTCGATTCGAAGCCTAGGACGTACAGCTCGCACGCCTGGTCTTGGTTTTCACCTTGGCCGTCACCGAGTCGTTCCAGTTCGCCTTCCGCATTGAGCACAATCTTAGGCAACGCGTGAAGCGCCCGCGGCCGCAATACCAGTCCGTCCGCTCCTGTGTCGAATGATTTACGACGCTCTGACTCGTCGAGCCAATTCGGAATAACAGCGCGTGGTACACCCGAACTCCGGGCGGGCAGTTTGTCCGTCCAGTTATCCGCTGTTTGACAAGTAAAGTGAGGGGCTTCGCCCCTCACACTCCCCTCACTGCAGATCGCCTCGCGCTCGGCGCGAATGTCATCTTTTTCTGCGAATGCGGCTTCGACCTCGGCAAGAAAAGAGGGATCTTCACGGAGAGCCTCAACAGTACGCCAGGTGGAACTCATAGGACGAGCTCCACCCAACGGCTACCATCTGCTCGCAGGCCGCCGTTTTCGAGAACTCGCTCCACCAGCGCCGCGCGCTGCTCAGGGTGCAACGAAAAAACAGCGCGATCCCGTTCGCTAGCGAACGCGGCCACAAGATACGAGGCGGAAGCGCGCGCTTCGTGGTCCGCGACAAAACGAAGGGCGTCCCAAGCAAACTCAGACTCCCCTGGAAATCGCTCGCAGGCGCCGGCACGGGGGCCACTAGGCGAGCCCCAGAGTTTCGTCGTAGAGCGACGAGACTCAACAGATTAGCTCTAGCACGGCCCTGGACTCGTCGCTCAGCCTCCCTAAGTCTGTCCGCCACGGATCGCAGCCGGGCGCGCTCACGGGCCTCTATGCGTCGGCGAATGACGCTTTCTTGATCGGTGGCTAATAACCCCAACTCGCGAGCGAGCGATTCGCGGCTGCCCGTTCGCTTGCACCGGTGGCAGAAATACACCTCACCAATAAAGGCCACTGTCATTCGGCTGCGGCCAGTGCATGAGGGGCAATCCGCACGCCTGGCGGTGCGCACACGAAAGCCGGCTTGAGCCAGGAGCTCGGCCAGCGGCGGGAGCGCGAGCGGAGCTTTAGCGACTTCCGAAGTCCCGAGGTCGAATGTGATTTCCATATTAAACCCCGTCATTCTTTGCGCCGATGATGCGTCCTAGCTTGTTGGAAAAGACGCGCCACCGAATAACCCAAAAGTTGCTTAATTTTTTCGCATTCAGTGACCTTCGCGCGCCGCACCCCTCTTACAATGCGGCTCAGCGTGGCCCCACTTATTCTGAGCTGGGCAGTAAGGTCGCGCTGAGTCAGGCCTCGCAGTGCCAGCGAAGACCGCACTTTCCTGCGCAGCAGTTCTTTGGGAAACTCTTTTGCAGCACGCATGAAACGATATTCCACGATCTCGTGTGGCCATTGCAGTAAGACTTGGGTGAAAAATGAAATACGCAAACCTTACGACTGCAGAGACACGCCTCTGCAAGGGGTTCTTTGACTGGCGGATCGATTCGATCACACAGTTCACTGAGGCGCAGATCAAGGGAACGGGACACCATCGACAGGTCACCTCTGAACAATTTGAGAAAGAGCTTCGCCGAATATGGGAGTATTACCGAGAAACTGGCATAACTGAATTTGCGGACGCAGCGCAAAAGTTTCAGGTAGGTTGGCAGTTCTATAGGCGTTTGACTCATAAGCCCAAACCAGCCAAACAAGTCCGGTCAGAATGGATGGGATTTAGGCTGTGGCTGTCCTACCGCCTAACATCACTGATCCACAAGGGAAGCGGATACGCCTTCATTTCAGAACAACTGGAGAGCCGCGATGTTTACCTGGATACAGATGCGATCAAAATGCGCGTCAACGCGTTTGAGAAAAGACAGAGGAGCAGAAAAGGGGGCGACGCCATAAGAGAACTTTTCGAAGGGTTTAAGTCAGCGCGAGACCACAGTCGGCATCCGAGAAAGATGAGATCGGTGCGCTGGGTGAATCATTTTTTCACATCTCTGACAGATCGTGACCTTAAGTTCCTGAGCAAGATGAGCCGCGAACTTCAAGTGTAGGCCGAAACCTACCGAGCATGCGGCTGTCAAGGACGCTACAGGTTTTTCGGCGGGAGCCCGGCGGTATGTCGAAGGAGACGTTCACTTTTCGCGGGGCTGCCGTCGCAGCGGCTATTTTCGATGGCAATCCTTTCCTCCGGTTCGACCATCAGCCCTGACGCAGGTGCACTGAATAACACATCCGCCAGCGTGACGACCACTTTGGGCACTTTAGGGGTACTAGAAGTCCACTTAGAGTCTCACTTTAGCAGTACGCGGAGTCAGAAGGTTTGACATTCAGCCGGACACTCTCCCATTGTGTCTTCGGCGGCGCTGATCTTCTCATTAGACTCGAAAGGCGGGCAGGGCCTGAAGTTGCTTGATAAAGAATCCGCGCTGGCCGTCGGCCGGCCAGAGCGACCGACACACACTTCCTGCGTCGCCCAAAAACATATGAATTACGCTTGCCGACGTTTCTAGTCAGAACCGCCTCATTTCAGGAAGGTTACTAGACAAGTGGCGGGTTTGTGGGCAGCCGTTCCCAGCCCGGTTGAATCCGTTCGCGCGCAAGAGTTTGACGAATAGGCGCAGGTCTTCGAATGCTTCAATTCCTTCTGGAGTTCGTCGAGACTGACGACGACTAAGCGCACCTGGTCGGCCCACATGGAAACGCGAATGGACCATACGCGTCATACTCACCTGTTGTACAGTAAGAAGGTTGATATATAGTCTTCGCCTATTTCATGCTCCCGATAAGTCTACTAGAGGCCATTTCGGCACGGCCGCGAGGCCGAGTCGCGATTATCACTGGCGCTGGATGTTCCGTAGAGAAACCTACCGAACTCCCCACGGCCAAGGCGATTGCTTTGGAAGCGCATGAAAGACTCTTGGTGGATGGAGTGCTCAATCCCGGAGAGTGTGCAAATCCAGCGGACCTCTCTTGCGTTGCCGATGCGGTCTTCGCAAAAACTGGCGAACAAACTCCCCTTGTTCAGAGGATGCATCCACAAGCGTTTCGTAGCCCCGAACCGAACGAGGGGTACCTTCTGGCTGCCGCATTGCTTCGGGAGCAGGCGGTCGTTTGCCTGATGACATTGAATTTCGACTACGCGATAGCAGTCGCGCTAAGCCAACTGGGAGCGAAAGATAGCGTCGCCGTCATCCATGGGCCTGAGGGATCATGGCCAAGTCAGTGTAATAAACGTCATCTTCCTCCATCGAAGCGCACTCTCCCCTTTGGAAACCTGGATACTACGAACCGCAGCACTGGATGCATGGCACGGACGCTGGGAAGAAGTGGTTGCGGCCCGGGTACTGAGTTCCCCGGTCACAGTCTTCGCTGGGTTAGGCACTCCATCCGGAGTGCTACTAGAAACTACTCACAAAATTAGAGTCGCTATTCCTGGAGGAACCGCTGTCTACCAAGTTGATCCTACGGACCGGGAGCACTCAGCATTTTTTCAACAATTGAATATACCTGCCCAGTCATACATCCAACTTCCTTGGGGGACAGTTCATGAGGGAGCTGAGCGAGCGCCTCCTCCTCGAACATAAGATGGAGTTGCAGCACAGCTGCGAGACAATGGTCGCCACTGAGGGTTTCGAGCAAGAAAACACCGAAGCACTGTGCGCCAGCCTCGTCAATCTTGGCCTTCTGAACTCAGGGAAGCTGCGCGCACGTTGGCTCCTTGAGGCAACGGCTTACGTTCCACACCTTGGCCTAGAACTTTCGTGGATTGCAAACTTGATTTTGGCGATCGCGCTAATTCAAAGAAAGACTGGCAACCGTCGCATTGCTGACTCAATTAACGGAAAGATTGCAGGGAGCGCGCGCATTTTTGAAGAGGGTAGATTGCCTGGCCGGTAAGCGCCGCGCGGTGTTTTCCGGACCAGTGCACTTTGGTGCTCTCCCGGATTTTCAGGAGTAGATCGAGTTTTTCCGCAAAGAGCGAATCGTAATCTTCAAGACG
>Ga0209648_10004009_pt1 | contig 12458 bp, 11 predicted proteins | sample GraSoi2013_115cm_FD_185830 | JGI IMG/M metagenome (GOLD analysis project Ga0209648, IMG submission 185830) | Grasslands soil microbial communities from the Angelo Coastal Reserve, California, USA - Sample 9_17_2013_115cm (SPAdes) (version 2) | ecosystem: Environmental > Terrestrial > Soil >...
AGCCTTCCCCGCCGTGCCGGCGTGGCGCGACATCGTGTGGTGGCTGGCGGCGGCGACGATGGTGGGCGGCAACCTGATCGCGTTGGCGCAGCGCACGGTGAAGCGCATGCTGGCGTATTCGTCTATCGCCCATGCCGGCTATGTGCTCGTGGCCGTGGCGACCGGGACGAGCCAGGGGGCGGCGGCGTTCCTGTTCTATTTGGTCGCCTACACGCTGACGACCCTCGCCGCGTTCGCGCTGCTGGCGGCCAAGGGGCGCGACGGCGAGCGGGACGTGCGGATCGACGATCTCGCCGGGCTCAGCCAGCGGCGACCCTGGCTCGCCTTGGCGCTCGCCATCAGCATGCTGTCCCTGCTCGGGTTTCCCGGTACCGCGGGCTTCATCGGCAAGTGGTACATCCTGGTGGCGGCGACAGGCGCGGGACAGACGGTGCTCGCGGCGCTGCTCGTGCTTACGACCGTGATCTCGGCGGGCTACTATCTGCCCGTGATCATGGCGATGTACATGCAGCCCGAACCCGCCGCCGAGGCGCACGCCGGCGTCACGCTGGGCCGCCTCGGGGCGCTCGCCGTCGCGGGGTGCGTGGCAGGGCAGGTGGTGCTCGGCATCCGGCCGAACCGCCTGCTCGACCTCGCGACGGCGGCGGCGCTCCCGGTGTCCGGCGCCGCCGCAGCCGCCCCCGCCGCCCCCGCCGCTCGCGCCGCCCCCGCCGCTCGCGCCGCGCCGTCACCGCCGGATCGTTGAGGCGAGGCAGGTCCGTGCAGCTTCCCGCCACGATCTTTCGCGAGTACGACATCCGCGGCACGGTGGGTGACGAGCTCACGCCCGAGGCGGCGCAGGCGATCGGGCGCGCCGTGGCGACATTGGGGTGGGAGCGGCTGGGGCGGGCGCCGCGGCTCGCCGTCGGGCGCGACAACCGACCGTCCGGCCCCGCGCTCGCCGAAGGCCTGGTGGCGGGGATGACGGCGGTCGGCGGGCACGCCGCGGACGTGGGAGAGGTGCCGACGCCGGCGCTCTATTTCGCGACCCACGTGCTCCCCGTGGACGGCGGCGTGCAGGTGACGGGCTCGCACAACCCACCCGAGTTCAACGGCTTCAAGCTCGTGTTGGGCGGCGAGCCGATCTACGGCACGGCGATTCAGGAGCTGCGCCGACTGATCGCGGAGGGCCGCACGCCCGAGCGGCCGGGCGGGAGGCGCAGCCGGGAGGCGGGTGTGCTGGCGCGCTACCGCGAGGCCATCGTGCAGCGCACCGGCCCGCTCCCGCGGCGGGTTCGTGTCGTCGTCGACTGTGGCAACGGTGTCGCCAGCCTCGTGGCGGTCGAGACCCTGCGCCAGCTCGGCGCCGACGTGGTGGGGCTGTTCTGCGAGTCTGACGGCACTTTCCCCCATCACCATCCCGACCCCACCGTGCTCGAGAATCTGGCCGACCTCGCGGCCGCCGTGCAGCAGGACCGGGCGCGGGGCGGCGGGGGCGGGGCCGAGCTTGGCATTGCCTTCGACGGCGACGGTGATCGGATCGGCGCGGTGGACGAGCAGGGCCACCCCGTACTCGGCGATCAGCTACTCGTGCTCCTCGGTCGCGACCTCGCGCGTCGCCGCGGGCCCGGCCATGCGGTGATCTTCGACGTAAAGTGCTCCGCGGTGCTGCCGCGCGAGCTCACCCGCGTGGGCCTCAAGCCCACGATGTGGAAGACGGGTCACTCCCTCATCAAGCAGAAGATGAAGGAGCTCGGCGCGCCGCTCGCGGGTGAGATGAGCGGGCACATGTTTTTCGGCGACGATTGGTACGGCTTCGACGACGCGTTGTTCGCCGCGGCCCGCCTGCTCGGCTACGTCGCCGCGCTGGGCGGGCCCTTGTCCCGGCTGCTGGCCGACCTGCCGCGGACCGTCGCCACGCCCGAGTTGCGCGTCGCCTGCTCCGACGAGCGGAAGTTCGAGGTTGTGGCGCGCGCCGCCGCGCATTTCGCGGCCCGCTATCCCGTCTCCACGCTGGACGGCGTCCGCATCAGCTTCGCCGACGGTTGGGGCCTGTTGCGGGCGTCTAACACCCAGCCCGTGTTGGTGCTGCGCTTCGAGGCAGGCTCCGCGGCAGAGCTCGCGGCGTACCGGGCAGAGGTCGAGGGCTGGCTGGCCGCGCAGGCCGGCGGGCCGTGACGCCTGGGCGCCGCTGGGCGTTCCTGCTCGGCGCGGGCCTACTCGTGGTGCTCCTGGTGGGGGGGCATTGGGGTGCCGTCGAGGCCGCGGAGCGCGCCTGGGCCGCGACGGTGCCGGGTGGCGGCAGTTATCTGGTGGAGCGCGATCTCGCGCGCCTCGTCGCCGGCTTCTTCCTGCTGCTCGGGATCACCTGGGGCACCAGCAATCTCCTGTTCGTCTACCGAGCGATCGGGTCGGTACAGCTGCCGCGCCGACTCGGCAACCTGGAGATCGTGGAGGCGGTGCCCCAGCGCGTGCTGTTGGCCGGCACGATCGCGAGCGGCCTCGTGTACGGCTTCCTGCTCTCGCTGGGCACCGGCGACTGGTGGATGCCGGCGGCGCTCGCCGCGCGCGCGCCGCGCTTCGGCATCGCCGACCCCCTCTTGCACCGCGACGTGGCGTTCTATGTGGCGCGGCTGCCGTGGGCCGAGCGCCTGCACGGCTTCGCGCTCGTGGCGACGGTGTCGGCCGCGCTCCTCGTGGCGCTGTTGTACCTCGGCATGGAGTCGCTCCGTTTCCGCGGCTGGCTGCCGTATGCCAGCGCCCACGCGCGGGGCCACCTCGGGTTGCTGCTGGCCGCGGTGGGGCTGACGGTCACGTGGGGCACGCTGCTCGATCCGGCGGAGACGGTGGCGGGGTGGCACGGCGCGCTCACGCGGGGTGTGCTCGCCGTGCGCCTTCCGGCCGCGCCCATCGTCACGGCGTTGGCGGTGACGGCGACGCTCGTGAGTCTGGTGTGGGCGGCGCGCGAGCGGCCGCGGCTCCTCGTCGCGAGCTGGGGTGCACTCGCCGGCGTGGCGGTCCTCGTGTACGGCCTGCTCCCTGGGGCGCTGGGCGGCGCCGCGCCGCGGGGGGCCGCTCGGACGGCGGCCGACACGGCTCTGGCCGCCGACGAGCAGCGCTTCGAGCGGCTCGCGTTCGGTGTCGACTCGCTCGCCGAGCGCTCGCCCCCCCCGTTTCCGGGCGCCGCCGCCGCGCTGGCGGCGCTGCCCGAGTGGGACGCCGGCCGCATCACCGCCATGGCCGCGCGGCGCCGCGAGTTGTGGGGACCCCGGGCGGGCCCCACCGCCGCAGCGCTCACGCTCCCCAGCCTCGACGGGGGCCGGGCGGGGTGGCTGATCGCACCACGGCCCGACCTCGACAGCCTGGCTCGTGTGCAGCCGCTACCCGACTGGCGGGAAATCCATCGCGGCCCCTGGGCCCGCTCGGGGCCGCCCGTCGTGGCGTGGGAGCGCGACTCGGGCCTCGTCTTCGCCCGGCTCGGGACGCGCGATTCAGCAAGCTGGTTCGGCCCGGGGTTTCACGAGTTCGCTGTGGCGGCGCCGGACAGCTGGCCCCGGCTGCGCCGCTCCGGGTTGCCGCTGGTCGGCGTGTGGCGCCGCCTGGCGTTGGCGTGGGCCCTGCAGAGCCCGGAGCTCGCCCGGACGGAGACCGACGGGCTGCTACTCTTGTGGCACCGCGATGTGCGCGAGCGGCTCGAGCGGCTCGCGCCATTCGCGCGCTTCGAGGAGCCGACGCCGGTGATCGCGGACGATCAACTCTGGTGGCTCGCGTACGGCTACCTGGAATCCCCGGGGTTCGCGCTGGGGCGCCCGTTGGTCGAGGACGGCCGTGCCGTGGGCTACGTGCGAGCCAGCTTCGTCGGCGTCGTCGGGGCGGCGACGGGCGATACTCGCCTATTTCTCGCCCCCGGCGCGGACCCGTTGGGCGAGGCATGGGCGCGCCTCCTCGCACCGCTCATTCGCCCGGCCGACAGCCTCCCGGGCGCGCTGCGGGCCACGCTGCCGTATCCGCGCCGCGCGTTCCGGGTCGCGGCCGCGCTCGTGGCGCGGTGGCGCGCGGACTCGGCGGAGTGGGTCGCCCTGGAGCGCCAGCCGTTCGAGCTCGCGGCTCCCGCACGCGACGCGGAGCCCGGCGCGGCCGCGGCCCCGGCCCCGCCGGCCTCGCTGCGGCGCTGGACGGCGCAAGGCTTTGCGACCGGGGATGGCCGCGAGCTGGCGGCGCTCCTCGCGGGTGCGATGACGGCGGGGGGGGCCCGACTGTTCCTGTGGCGGCCGCGACCGCGGGTGCGCCTTCCCGCGGTGCTCGTCGGATCCCCGAACGAGACCGCGCCGGGCGTGCTGCGGCTGTGGAGCGCGGCCGAGTCGCTGTTCTCGGCGCAGCCGCTATTTGCGGAGTCGGCGAGCGGGACGGCGCCGTCGCGAATCGACACGCTTTTCGTCACCTGGGGTGCGCGCCAAGGCCAGGGCGCCACCCCTCCGGCAGCACTGCGCGACCTGCTCGCGTCGGCGGGCGCGGCACGCGTCCTCACCGACACATCGCTCGCCGGCCGCTGGCAGGCGGCGCGCCAGCTCGCCGCCCAGGCCGACGCCGCCCTCGCCGCTGGCGACGTCGAGGCGTTCGGCCGCTACTACGCGCAATTGAAGGAGCTGCTCGGCGTCGGGCGCCGCAAGCTTGCTCCCGCTCACGAGCGCCGCTAGGTTGCGCCGCCGTGACCCCCGGGACCATCGTCGTCGCGCTGGGCGGAAACGCCGTGGCCCCACCGGATGAGCGGCCGACGATCGCGAACCAATTCCGCCACACCCGCGCGAGCCTGGCGCCGATCGTCGACCTGGCCCGCGCCGGGTGGGGCATCGCCCTGGTGCACGGCAACGGTCCGCAGGTGGGCGACGAGCTGGCCCGCACCGAACTCGCCGCCGACCGGGTGGAGCCCCTGCCGCTCGGCGTCCTCGTGGCCGCCACCGCCGGCTGGATGGGCTACATGATCCAGCAGTCGCTCCAGAACGCCCTGGCGCGCGCCGGCATCGCGCGCCAAGTGGTCACCCTCATCACGCAGACGCTGTGCGACGCCGGGGACCCGCAACTCCACATCCCGACGAAGCCGATCGGGCACCCGCTCGATGCCGCCCGCGTGGCCCGGCTTCGAGCCCTCGGGGTGGCGGTGCGCGAGGAGCAGCCGGGCCGCTGGCGCCGGCTCACGCCGAGCCCGCGGCCGGTCGCCGTCGTGGAGCGTGCCATGATCGGTCACCTGGTGGCGGCGGGGCACCTGGTGGTGGCGTGCGGTGGCGGCGGCCCGCCCGTCTATCGCGACGCCACACTCGGCCTCGAAGGCATCGACGCGGTCGTGGACAAGGACCGGGTCGCCGCCGTGCTGGCTCGGGAGATCGGCGCCAGCGTGCTCCTGATCCTCACGAATGTGGACGCCGTCTACCGCGGCTTCGGCACGCCCAAACCCCAGCCGCTGCGGCACCTCAGCCTCGCCCAGGCCGATGCGCTGTTGGCGGGCGAGGAGCTCGGCACCGGGAGCATGCGACCCAAGGTGGAAGCGGCGGCGGACTTCGTGCGCTCGGGGGGCGAGCGCGCCGTCATCGCCGCGTTGGCCGACGGGCTCCCGGCGCTCGCGGGCGACGCGGGGACGACGATCACCCAGGACGGCGCGTGAATCTCCACGAGTATCAAGCCCGCGACATCTTGCGCCAGCACGGCATTCCGGTGCCCCCCGGCGACGTGGCGAGCACACCCGAGGAGGCGCGCGCCATTGCTGCGCGGCTCGGGGGCCGCGTGGTCGTGAAGGCGCAGGTGCACGCCGGGGGACGCGGCAAGGCGGGCGGGGTGAAGCTGGCGCGAGACGCCGCCGAGGCCGCGGCGCACGCGACGACGATCCTCGGGCTGACCATCAAGGGGCTCCCCGTGCGGCGGGTGCTCGTCGCCCCCGCCGCCGACATCACGACCGAGAGCTACGTCGGGATCGTCATCGATCGCGCGGCGCAGCGCCCCGTGGTGATGGTGAGCGCCGCCGGGGGGATCGACATTGAAACGGTCGCCGCGGAGTCGCCAGGCCAAATTCACCGGCTCGCGGTCGACCCGCGCTACGGTCTGCTCCCGCACCAGGCCTTCGGGCTGGGGTTGCGGCTGTATCGCGAGGCCGCGCCGGCCCGCGCGGCGGCGCACATCATGGACGCGTTATACGAGACGTTTTACGACGTCGGCGCGTCGCTCGTCGAGATCAATCCGCTGGCCACCACGGCGGGCGGCGCACTGGTCGCGCTCGACGCGAAGATCGTGATCGACGATAACGAGCTGGAGCGGCACCCCGAGATCGCGGCGCTGCGCGACAGCTCGGCCGAGGATCCCGCCGAGGTCGCGGCTCGCACGGCGGGCCTCAGCTTCATCAAGCTCGACGGGTCCGTGGGCTGCTGTGTCAACGGCGCCGGGCTCGCGATGGCGACGATGGACCTCGTGAAGTATTACGGCGGTGCCCCCGCGAATTTCTTGGACATCGGCGGCAGCTCGAATCCCCAGAAGGTCGTCGCCGCCCTCCGCATCATCACCGGCGACCCGAACGTGCGCGCCATCTTGTTCAACATTTTCGGCGGCATCACCCGCTGCGACGATGTGGCCAACGGCATCGTGCAGGCGAGTGGGGAGGTGGCCCTCACCGTGCCGCTCGTGATCCGCCTCACCGGCACGAACGAGGCGCTGGCCGTCGAGATTCTCAAGCGCGCCGGGTTCTCCGCCCTCACCGACATGGACGACGCGGTGCGGCAGGCGGTCGCCTTGGCGGCAGGTCGCGCGGTGGGAGCCAGATGAGCATCTTCATCGACGCGGGCACGCGGCTCCTGGTGCAGGGGATTACCGGTCGCGACGGCTCGTTCCACACGCGTCAGATGATGCGCTACGGCGCGCAGGTGGTGGCGGGTGTGACGCCAGGCAAGGGGGGCCAGGCGTTCGACGGCGTGGTCCCCGTGTTCGACACGGTGGCGGAGGCGGTGGGCGCGACGCGGCCGAACACCGCCGTGAGCTACGTGCCCGCGGCGCTCGCCGCGTCGGCGATCTTCGAGGCGGCGGACGCCGGGATCACGCTCATCGTCTGCATTACCGAGGGGATTCCGGTGCTGGACATGACGCGGGTGCTGCCGTTTGTGCACGAGCGCGGCGTGCGGCTGCTCGGGCCGAACTGCCCCGGGCTCATCTCGCCGGGCAAGAGCAAGGTCGGGATCATCCCCGACGCGATCTGCCGCCCCGGCCGGATCGGCGTCGTGTCGCGCAGCGGCACACTCACCTACGAGATTGTGCACCAGCTCTCAACCCAGGGGTACGGCCAGTCGACCTGCCTCGGGATCGGGGGCGATCCCCTGATCGGCACCAACTTCATCCCCTGTCTCGAAGCATTCCAGGCGGATCCCGAGACCGAGGCCGTCGTGTTGATCGGCGAGATCGGCGGCACGGACGAGCAGCAGGCGGCGGAGTTCGTGACCCGGGCGATGACGAAGCCGGTCGTGGGGTTCATCGCCGGCCAGACTGCGCCTCCCGGGCGCCGCATGGGCCACGCCGGCGCCATCATCTCGGGCTCGAGCGGGACCGCGGCCGAGAAGATGGCGGCCTTCGCCCGGGCGGGGATCGCGGTGATGCAGCGGCCGGCGGACGTCGTGCCCCTACTGCGGGAGCGGCTGTGAAACTGCGCGATGTCTTGCGCCCCGAGCACGTCCTCGTGCCCCTGCAAGCGACGACGGTCAAGGAGGCGACCGAACGGCTGGCCGACCAGCTCATCGCGACCGGCGCCGTGGCCGATCCGCAGCGCCTGAACGCCGTGATCCGGCACACCTGGCCCGAAGACATGGTGAGCGTCGGCGAGCACGCCTTCCTGCCGCACTTCCGTACGGAGGCGGTGCGCGGCCTCGTCACCGCGGTGGGGATCTCCCCGACGCCGATCCGCTGGGAGAAGGACCCGCAGCGTACGGCGCGCATCGTGATCTTCGTGGTCGCCCCGCTGCGGGACGCCGCCCTCTACCTGCAGGTCGTCGGTGCGTTCGCCCGCAGCCTGTCCGACCCCGACACGGCGCTGGCCTTGCTCGCCGCGAAGCAGGCGGACGACGTGATGGCGGTGGCCACCCTCGACGCGGTGGAGTTGCCGAGCCAGCTCATGGTGCGCGACGTCATGACGCCGCAGGCGTTCACGGTGACGCCGGAGCAAACGCTCGGCGACGTGGCGCGTTTCATGGTCGAGAAGGATATCCGCGCCGTGCCGGTGGTCGACCCCTCGGGCGCGCTGCTTGGGATGATCAGTCACCGCGAGCTGCTGCGGCACCTGATCCCCGACTTCCTGCACCGTACGAAGAGCGGCGAAGTGCGCGCGGTGACGCGGACGCAGCTGCAGCGCGGATCGGCCGACCCGCGGCTCATCCCGGTGAAGGAGGCGATGGCCCGCTCGGTGTTGTGCCTGGCGGAGGATCAGACCCTTGCCGACGTGGCCAACCTCATCAACTCGAAGGACGTCGACCGCTTCCCGGTGGTCCGGGAGGGGCTCGTCGTCGGCTTTCTCACGCGCGCCGACTTGGTGCGCCGCCTCATCGCCACATGAGCGCCGCCGGGCGGCGCCCCCCGGGCCCGCCACCCCCGCCACGCCCCAACCGGGACCCCATGCTCACGCTCGCCGTCATCAAGCCCGACGCGGTCCAGGCGCGCCGCGCCGGCAAGATCCTCGCCCACCTCGAAGCGGCCGGCTTCGTGGTACGCGCGGCGCGCCTCGTGCACCTCAGCCGCGGGCAGGCGGAGGCGTTTTACGAGGTGCACCGCGAGCGCCCGTTCTTTGGGCCGCTCGTCAGCTTCATGACGTCGGGGCCGGCCTGGGTGCTCGTGTTGGAGCGCGACGACGCCGTGGCCGCGCTGCGCGAGGTGATTGGGGCGACCGACCCGGCCGAGGCCGCGCCGGGAACGATCCGCCGCGTGTACGGCGAGTCCAAAGAGCGCAATGCGATTCACGCCTCGGACTCGCCCGCGACGGCGGCGCGCGAGGTGGCATTTTTCTTCACCCCGGCGGAGCTCGAGCAGCTGGGCGCGGCCCGCTAACAGTTCGCTTGACGCAAGTGCCACAACGGTTTAGCTTCGGTTGCCCATGTTACAAGTCGACCTGCGGGAGCTGGCTCGGGGCCCGGTAGAGACGCGCGGCCAACTCGCCGGGGACGACCCCCTGTTCGACGGCCTCGCGGTCGCCCTCGCCGAGCCGGTGCGGGTGGTGGGGCGGCTGCAGGCAGCCGGGCCAGGGCGCTACTACTGGCGCGGCTCGCTCGCGACGCGGGTGAGCAGTCAGTGCCGGCGCTGTCTCCAGGCTGTCGCGCTGCCGCTCGCGACCGAGATCGACGCGCTGTTCTCGCGCGATCCCGACGTGCTCGAGGATCCCAATTCCTATCCCCTCGCCGCCGCCGCGACCGAGATCGACCTCCGCCCCGCGGTGCGGGAAGAGTTGCTGCTTGCGGTGCCGCAGTGGGTGGTGTGCCGCGACGACTGCCGCGGGCTGTGCCCGCGCTGTGGCCAGGACCTGAACGCGGGCCCGTGCGGCTGCCCGCCGGTGCCCGAGGACGGGCGCTGGCCGGCGCTCGCCGCTCTCAAGGGCAAGCTCCGCAACTAAAAAAGGACGAGCCGATGGCGGTACCGAAGCGGAGAACCTCCAAGCGGAAGAAGCGCGCCCGCCGCACGCACTACAAGGCGGCGGCGATCCCGCTGCAGCCCTGCCCCCGCTGCGGCGACTTGAAGCAGCCCCACCGGGTGTGTCCCACCTGCGGCTACTATAAGGACGAGCAGCGGGTAGCGGTCGAGGACGCCTGACGGTGATCCGAATCGCCCTGGATGCCATGGGCGGTGACAACGCGCCGCGCGTCGAGGCCGAGGGCGTGGTGCAGGCGTTGCGGGAGTTGCCGCCGCGTTTCACGGTTCAGCTCGTGGGGCGGACGGCGGAGATCGAAGCCGCGCTCGCCCCGCACGGCGATGTCGACCGCCGGCGGCTGGAGATCGTCGAGGCGCCGGAAGTCGTGGGGATGGGAGAGAAGCCGCTCGCCGCGGTGAAGGGTAAGCCCCGCTCCTCGATCGCCGTGGGGCTCGGGCTCCAAAAGAGGGGGGCGTCGGACGCCTTCATTTCGGCCGGCAACACCGGCGCCGTGCTGGCCGCGGCGACGCTGCTGTTGCGCGTCCACGAGGGCGTGCAGCGCGCCGCCATCGGCACCCTGTTCCCGACGGCGGTGCACCCGGTCCTGGTGATCGATGGCGGCGCCAACGTCGACTGCGATGCCCGGGAGCTGGTCGGATTCGCCCACCTAGGCTCCGTGTACATGTGCGACGTGCTGGGGCGGTCGGAGCCCGGGATCGGGCTGCTGAACGTCGGCGAGGAGGACGAAAAGGGGAACGCCGTCGTCAAAGAGGCGCACCAGCTGCTGAAGCAGGTCGCCGGGCTCCGCTACGTCGGCAACGTCGAAGGCCGCGACATCCTGGCCGGGGAGTGCAAGAAGGGGCGGATCGACGTGGTCGTGTGCGACGGCTTCGTCGGCAACGCCATTCTCAAGTTCTATGAGTCCGCGGGCCGCATGTTCGCGGGGATGATTCAGCGCGCCTTCCCCGACGCGCTCGACCGGCCCGAGGCGAAGCACCTCCTCAAGTTTCTGGACTACTCCGAGTACGGTGGGGCACCGCTGCTGGGCGTGCGGGGGGTGGCGATCATCTGCCACGGCGCCTCGCCGGCGCGCGCCATCAAGAACGCGGTGCGGGTCGCGGTGCAGATGGTGGAGAGCCATTTGGACCAGGACATCGACGCCGAGTTCGCGACGGGAGCCGCCCGGTGAAGCGGCCCGTCGCCGAGCTGTGCGGGACCGGTCGCTACACGCCCAAGCGGGTACTCACCAACGACGAGTTCTCCCGCCTCCTCGACACCTCGGATCAGTGGATTCAGGAGCGCACCGGGATCCGGGAGCGCCGGGTGGCGGGGCCCGACGAGTCGAACGCGTGTATGGCGAAGGCGGCCGCCGACCAAGTGCTGGCCGACGCGGGCCTCACGCCGCTCGATCTCGACGCGCTCATCGTGGCCACCTGCTCACCCGACCGGCTGCTCCCGTCCCAGGCGTGGGTGAGCAAGGCGTTGTTGGGGGCGAAGCACGCCGCGGCCTTCGACGTCCAGGCGGCCTGCGCGGGGTTTCTCTACGCCCTGAGCGTCGCGGAAGGGATGATCGCCGCGGAGCAGGCCGAGCGGGTGCTCGTGGTCGCCACCGAGAAGCTGACGACCATCATGGACTGGAGCGACCGCGCCACCGCCGTGCTGTTCGGGGACGGCGCCGGCGCGACGCTGGTGCGCCGCAGCGTCGGGGGGCGGGGCATCCTGGCCCGCTATCTCAAGTCCGACGGCACGTTGGCCGAGCTGCTGTACCGTCCGGGGGGCGGGGCCGATCATCCGCCCGATGCGGCGCTCCTCGAAGACCACTCGTATTTCATCAAGATGGCGGGCCGCGAGGTGTTCAAGGCCGCGGTCCTCTCGATGGCCGACGCCTGCGACCAGGCGTTGCGGGGCGCCGGGCTGAGCGCGGCCGACATCGATCTCCTGATCCCGCACCAGGCGAACATCCGCATCATCGAGGCGACGGCGAAGCACGCCGGCCTGCCGATGGACAAGGTCTACGTGAACGTGGACCGGTTTGGGAACACCTCGGCGGCGTCCGTGGCGATCGCCCTCGATGAGGCGGTGCGGGGCGGGCGCCTCCAGCCGGGCATGAAAGTGATGCTGTGCGCGTTCGGCGCCGGCTTCACGTGGGCGAGCCTGGTGGTGCAGTGGTAGCGACGGTGTGGCTCTGCCCCGGGCAGGGCGCGCAACAGGTGGGGATGGGGCAGGACCTGGCGGAGCGGTTCCCGGAAGCGCGCGCGACCTTCGCGGCGATCGACGGCGCGCTCGGCTTTCCCCTCAGCCGCGTGATGTTCGAGGGACCGGCCGAAGAGCTGACCGCCACGCACAACGCCCAGCCGGCGATTCTCGCCCACAGCGCGGCGGTGTTCGCCGTGGTGGGGGCCCGCGTGAACGCCGCGGCCGTGGCCGCCGTCGGCCACTCACTCGGGGAGTACTCGGCCTACGTCGTGGCCGGCGCGCTCGGCGCGCCCGCTGCCGCCGCCCTGGTGCGTCGCCGCGGCGAGCTCATGCACCAGGCCGGGCTGGAGCGTCCGGGCACGATGGCCGCGGTGCTCGGTCTCCCCACCGCGGACGTCGAGGCAGCCTGCCGCGCGGTGTCGCGGAACGGTGCGGTCGCGGTCACCGCGAACCTAAACGCTCCCGATCAGACGGTGATCTCAGGCGATCCCGCGGCGGTGTCCGCAGCGGGTGAGGCGTGCCGCGCGCGCGGCGCCAAGCGGGTGATCCCCCTCAAGGTGAGCGGTGCCTTTCACTCCCCCCTCATGGCCCCCGCGGCGGAGGCGCTGCGCGCCGCGCTGGAGCGGGCGCCGTTCCGGGACCC
>Ga0209648_10004010_pt1 | contig 12458 bp, 8 predicted proteins | sample GraSoi2013_115cm_FD_185830 | JGI IMG/M metagenome (GOLD analysis project Ga0209648, IMG submission 185830) | Grasslands soil microbial communities from the Angelo Coastal Reserve, California, USA - Sample 9_17_2013_115cm (SPAdes) (version 2) | ecosystem: Environmental > Terrestrial > Soil >...
CCGCAGAGCAGAGCTGTGTATAACCACCCACGCCGGGTCCATAAGCATAATTGAAAGTGCTCCCGTCGCTATTTTGTACTGTCTTCAATTGGCCTAGGGCATCGTATGTCGGCGAGACCACTCCATAGGTGGGCTCATTTTTAGAGCGGTAGGGGCTGCTTGCGTTGCTCACCTGCCCTAGATTGTTGTAAGAAATGTCCGAATAGACTGCCCCATCTGGATCATTTAACAGAGCGGCTTGGGTCGTGCGGCCCAGATCGTCAAGCGAACTGTGCTGGTGCACGCAGCCTGCACAAGCAGTGGATGGCTGGGTATCCGACGTTCCTATATATGCATCCGTTCCAAAGGTGGAGTAGGCGAGCAGCTTCCATCCCCCAGCGGCATCATTCGCTTGGGTGAGCCGGTCAAAAACATCGGAATTGTAATGAAAGTAGGATGATTTGTTATTCAGGTCAGTATTAACTGCCAGCGCTCCAGTCCCGTAGAAGTAGCCCACTTTCCCGGTCCCGATGATTGGCAAAGTAATGGAGGTTGGATAAGCATTGGTTAGGCCTGCGGGAACAGAGTACGAGGCCGGCGGGTTCGATCCAGTATCGTTAAAGAAATTGTCAGAGTAACTGAATGTTGCTCCATTCTTTGGTGGGTCATTGTTCAACACCGGGTTAAACGACTGCAATACCTGGCCAGTTGTATCGTAGGTTTGACTGCCAGTTAGGTAATTAGAACCTCCAAGCCACTGCTGACTGGATGTAAGGTTCCCTCGGATAGTGTTGCTCGAATCGAACGTCGGATCGTGATTGATAACGCCTGTTACATCTGTGAGTGGTGCACCGTCATAGTTAAAAAGAGTCTGGGCCAACTGATTGCCAACTCCGTCTTTAACTACGATGCTGGAGACCTTATTGACAATATGCTTGGCCAGATAGGGCGAGTTCGGATAGTTCGGATTAAACGGATCAAGCAGGTAGCCAATATCAATCTCTCGATCAGGAGTAGTGCTGGGTGTCCCCGAATAAAATAGCCACTGCTTAATGGTCTGCGGAAAAGTGGTCGAACTATTATTCAGATATCGGTACTGCGTTCGACTATTTATGTTCGTACCGCCCGACGTAGGATAGGTTTCAGTGATCTGGTAAGGTTGGTTAAGCTGACGACCAACGTAATTATCGATTTGCCAGTCGGTTTTGCGGGTCAGCAAGAGATTGCCTTGGGCATCGTAAATGTATGTACCTGTTTCTTTCGGCGATGACCCCGAAGCGAAAAAGCCTTCATCGGCACCGTTAAAGCTGTGCAGAATTGAGCTGCCATCAGGCAGAACTTCGTTCACTTGATGATATGGTTGTCTAGGTTGGCATGCAGGGGTGCAGGGCTGGGGTATATAGCTCCACTGCACGCCACCCGATGTTCGTCCTGTCAGCCACCGAGCAACGGAATTAAATATCGAGACGAAATTGGCGTAGCTGTACGCCACAGTCCTTCCCGTTGGAAGCCTCATGCTTGTTACTTCCGCGTACGGGCCGTAAGTGAACGAGTAGTAGGTGCCGTCGGGTAGATCAATTCTCGTAACCGTTGAGATGGTGCCGCTATATTCAGTAGCTTGATAATCGGAGAAAGCGGTTGCGACATTGACGGGGGACCAAGTCACCTTGAAAGTTTTTGTGCCCCCTTGTGCGTTGGGGAAGCTGTACGAGGTTACAGAAGAATCCAGTGGCGTAACCTGGGTCACTCTTCCCAATGTGTCTTGATAGGTTCCGTTGCTTGGTAGCGGCACCGTGTTGCCGTTTGCATCTTTAAGGCTTGGATAAACCTGGGTGCCATCGGGAGCATAGACGACTGCTTGCGTGTAGTTTGTCAACGACATCCAATAACCCGATCCATCCAAAGCAAACGACGTCGACGAGGACACTGGGGTGAATTCCCCGTTGCAGTCGCTACTTAGCTGCGTCGTCCCGCCGCCGAAACTCCTTCTTGTGCCATCGGCCGCCGTCCAGGCCCAGTTTAAGTACAACGTACGGGTACCAACGTAACTGGCACACGGAGAAAGTGTTACGGTCTGATAAGACACAGCTCCAGGATCGTCGCCAACTACAACCCGCCATCCGCTTGTGGTGTTGGGCAAATTGATGGGTCTCCAGGCGCCGTGTACTCCTACCGTTGGATCCATGGCCCAGATGTGACTGTCGTACACAACTGCCGACCCTCCAGAAAAATGTCCTCGTTGCGGCGCCGAGTCTAACGGGATTTCCAAATGCAGGTTACCGTTCTCAAAATTGACAAAACCCATTTCAATCGGACTGATTGAGGTGTTGGGAGGAAGCCCCGTCTGATCAACAAAAGTTGTGGACTGAGCTTTTGCAATTTCTTGGCTGATGAGCACAAGTACGCAAATTAAAGCAAGTACGAGGGGACGAAGTCTGAATGTTTTCATAATCACCTTGCAGATCGAACTTTTTAAATTGTGCCAGAAAAAGTCAAAAAAGGTTCCATATGATATCAACACGGTATCAAAATTGTCTTTAACTTCTTTTAGATAAATTAGACACCGAACGCTATCAGCAAGAATGCGCGGGAAGCACAAACTTGCGCTTAAATTTTAAATTAATGTAAATTTTCGATTAAAAACAGTGCCGATTCGGTACAATTCCTATTTTTAAAAATTACCGGGTGCTAGGTCTAGCTTGCTAGGGGTGGAGCTGTTCCCTGATTCTGCGAACCGAAAACTGATATCAAAGTGGCCCCATACCGTTAATTTCCACAGATTGTGCGTCATCATTGTCCTCAGGTGTCCCTAAAAAGGGATACAGAGAGGATATCTATGAAAATCGCACAGCTCTTTGCAAGAAAACCCAACCCCAGCCAGCAACCCCGTTGCTGCCACAAACGAGACGACGGAACCGGGTGCAAAGCCCATCCCCGCACCGGCAAACAATATTGTTTCTTCCACGATCCTGCCTCCCAAAAGAAAAGTGCCGCGGCACGCCGCGCCGGCGGAGTCATCCGCGGCTACAAGGCCCAGAACGAAGCCGTTCTCAAGCTGCCGCCCAACCTTCCCGCCCTGCCGCTTCGCGATACCTCCGAGGTGGTCGAGATGTTCAGGGAGACCGTCAACCACTTCCGCCAGGGCGAGATGGATCTCCGCTCCGCCAACTGCATCCGAAATTTCGGCCTCGCCATGCTCCGCGGCTTTGAACTCGACGAGCGCAAAGCCGCCCGCGAGGCCGCCCGGTCTGCTGCCCCGCGCACCTCCTCGGGCAAAAAACTGCCTCTTCCTGTCCAAGTTACTATCAGGGACATCGTAACCGGGGAACTCTACCAGGTCCCAAATCAGAAAGGTCACTCTGCAGCCAAGCCTCCCTCACCAGGCCAGCCAGACACAAAACAAGACCCAAAAGAAAACAAACCAGATCAAGGCCGGCAGCAGAGCCTCAGTTCCGCGTCCGCTGCCAGCCCCCAAGATCTAACAAAAAATCAGACAAAAGCCCAGCAACAAAATGAACAAAATAAACCCCAACCGAACAGCCACGTTGCCTTGAGCCCGGCCCCGCCTTCGTCGCAGCCCGTTTCCCCTCCGCCGAAAGAAAATCAACCCGTGCAGTACCCTCCCGGCCTTGGGCCTCGTTACATGACCGTGGCCACACCCGGAATGCCGTGGTGGAGAAGACAGCAATTCAACAGCCCCGGCTTCGTGACCGGCACGGTTCCCCAGACAGCAGCCATGCCGGCCCCGCGCTTTCGGGGCACGAGGCCGTAGCAGGGCTCTAAGAGTTTGAAAAGCATCCCAGGATGCAGGGCTTACTTGGAGTAACGTCCTTGAGGTCTTTGAAAATTCGAGCGCTGTAAGCGCGAACAGAGATTAGCCCAGCGCGGGTGAGCGGATGGCGAGCGCTGTCACGCACGAGCCACACGCGAGGGCGGAGCGGCTTTACCGCGGAGCCCTCAGAACGAAGCCGTGGGTGAGATGGACAATGTGTCCCTTCCGCTCTGCCGAAGGCAGGGGCGCAGCGCAGCGGAGCCCTTAGAACAAAAGCCTCTTGAAGGTCTTTGAAAATTCGATTGCCTGAGAACCGAGAACTGCCTCAGCAAGTCTCCACCCCGACCTCAATTCTCCCCAGCAAATATGCGGCGATCAGCGCTGTTTTTAGTGCTCCAGGCACCAGCAGCAAGTACCCCACTACCCGCCAAAAATCGGAATCCGGGTGTTCGCAGAAGTGCGATAGGTCACGGTTGCGGCAAGTTGCCTGGGATCAACACCTGATTCGAGCAACTGTGCGACGCCGGCTTTGGCAATTGTTTTAGCGAAGGCTTCGCCCGGACAGGCATGCACGCCTGCTCCAAACGTGAATACGCGCCGGTTCTTTCTGTGGATGTCGAATTTTTCCGGATTTGGATTTGCCGCCGGGTCCCGGTTCGCGGCTGCCAGAAGTACGAGAACTGTGTCACCCGCGCTCATGGGCTGGCTGACGACGATTCCGCTGTGCGCCGCAAAGCGGCGCGTGTTCTGCACCGGCGCGTCGTAACGAAGTGTCTCTGCGACGGCGTTCTCCAGCAGACTGCGGTCTGCTTTAATCTGCTCAAGCGCGTCTGCGTGCGCGCCCAGCGCCAGCAACGTATTGCCAATCAATCCTGCCGTAGCTTCATATGCCTGGGTGAGGAAGCCAATGCCGTTGGCCAGAATTACGTCGAGGTTTTCCTCGCCAACGCGTTTGGCTTCCAAGGCCAGCGTGGCCAGCAAGCCTGCCGACATGGCTGGTTGTGATGCGAACCCGCAATGCGACGCCAACCCAAGACGCGATGCGAACAAAGACCTAAAGAGATCGAGCAGGCGGCCAGCGGCAATTTTGCCGCGCTCGATTTCTTCAGGGCTGCCGGCAGGCGCGAGACAGCGTACAAATTCCCCGGTCCATTGAGCGGTCTGGGGCAGCCTGTCTTCAGGAATGCCAAGCAAACTCGCCATGACATATGCAGGCAAAGGCAAAGCGAAGTCCGCAATGCGCTGCAGATCACGTTGCGGCCTGATCTCTTCCCCTTGCAGTTCTCTCCAAAGCCGCTGCGCACATTTGCGGCTCACTGCTTCCACGTGAACTGAGGCGGCCGCATGCAAAGTCGCCGCGACTGCTTGCTTGAAAGGACAGTGCGCCGCGCCGTCGTTCATCCGCACCAGGTGTCGGAAGATATTCTCTGCCGGCGTTCCCAGCAGCACTTTGGGAACCGGCTCCGCCGCTGGACGAACCCGTAAAAGATGACTGGTCAAGACTGCCGTCACGGCTTCGGCACTGGCAGCGACCCAGGTTTGAGTGGATTCCTCCCAGTAGATCGGCCTCGAGGCAACCAACTCGGCATAGTAAGGATACGGATCTGGATCGGTTGCGGCAGCGACCGGGTCTTGCAGCTTCGCGGGGCTTTGGATCGGAATCGGGATCGGCGGGACCGGCATGTCGTGAAATTATTTTCCATGCGCAGGCTTCCACAATAGTTCATGTATGATCGAAGTATGGATGCAGGCAACTATTTATCCCGGGCTGGGGCCCTGATTGGCGAGCCATCCCGTGCCGCCATGTTATGGAGCCTGCTGGGAGGCGAGTCGCGGCCGGCCAGCGAGCTGGCCATGCTGGCCAACGTCTCTCCGCAAACCGCCAGCAATCACTTAAAGCTCCTTCTCGATGCTGGTTTCCTGAAGATGAAGGCAATGGGTCGGAACAAGTTCTACAGTCTGGGCGGCCCTCCTGTAGCTGCAGCCCTGGAATCTTTAGCCGTTGCAGTTCATGGCAAGAGAGCTCCCGATGGCGCCGCGCACCACACCGCTCCCGAACTTGTGTTTGCGCGCACCTGCTACGACCACCTGGCGGGTGAACTGGGCGTAGCCATATTGGGCCGCCTCCAAGACAAGGATTACCTGCGAGAGCGTGCCGGCGACTTCCACCTGACCACAGCCGGAGAGAATTTTTTGCGCGGCTTGGGAATTGATACGAGCGGTGTGCAGGCGCAACGTCGGCGCTTCGCTTATGCCTGCCTGGATTGGAGCCACCGCGTGCCCCATCTTGGCGGAGCTCTGGGATCAGCCCTTCTCGAGTGGCTGCTGCGCTCGCGTGCCATTGTGAGGCGAAAGGCAAGCCGGGCTGTACGGTTGACGGACGTTGGGCAAAAACAAATGGACCGGATCTTTGCGATCAGAGTGACCCGCAGCGGCACCGCGATCGCACGATAACGGGGCTCGTGGCATGTGACACAGCGAGGGTGAATCCTCTAGACTAGTGAGTTTGTCTGGAGTTGCCATGAGACTTCGCTTTGCAATTATTTTCTTCCTGCTTCTCAGCTCTGCCGGTTTTGCTCAATCCAAGCGCCCATTCACCTTTGAGGACATGATGGCGCTCAAGCGCGTGGCCGAGCCTGTGCCATCCCCTGATGGCAAATGGGTGGTCTTTGCCGCACAGGATGTTGACCTGGAGGCGAACAAGAAGACCCCGCATATCTGGATTGTTCCTCTCGCCGGCGGCGACGCGAAAAAAATCAGCAACGATCCCGCCGGGGAAGACCGTCCGCGCTTCTCTCCCGATGGCAAGCGGTTGATTTATATCTCGGCCAAAGATGGCAACTCACAAATCTGGATCGCCGATTTTGATGCTGAGAATGGCACGCTGAGCGGCGCCCACAGATTAACTGCAATCTCCACCGAAGCCGATGGCGCCGTCTGGTCGCCCGATGGCAAAAATATTCTGTTCGTCTCCAGTGTGTATCCAGATTGTCCGGACGACGCCTGCAACAAGCAGCGCGATGATGAACGCGCCAAATCCAAAGTGCAGGCCAAAATCTTCACCCGGCTCTTCTACCGCCATTGGAACAGCTACACGCAATTCAAGCGCAGCCATCTTTTTATAATTGCTGCCGAAGGCGGAACGCCGCACGATATTACCCCCGGCGATCATGAGGTGCCACCGTTTAACTTAGGCGGGCAGGATATGTACGCCATCTCTCCTGACGGGCAGGAGGTTGCCTACACCAGCAACCATGACGAAGTCGAGGTCGAGGCCGCCAGCACGAATAACGATATCTTCATTGTTCCCATTACGGGCGGAGAGGCGAAGAAGATTTCCACCAGCCCGGGCAGCGACGACACGCCGCTCTATTCACCGGACGGAAAGTATATCGCCTGGCGCATGCAGAAGCGCGCCGGATTCGAGAGCGACAAGTTCAACCTGGTGATCTATGACCGCAAGAGCGGAGAGATCAAGAACTTGACAGAAAACTTTGACCTTTGGGTGGGTTCGTATGTCTGGACAAAAGATTCAAAGACGATCTACTTTACGGCGGAAGAACTGGGTCAGTCACCTATCTTCGGTGTCTATGTGGAAAAACCTGGTTATCCCTTCGAACTCGTTGCTGGTCACAATGACGACTTGGCCCTCACCTCGGACGGCAAGACATTGCTGTTTACCCGCATGTCGGTTCGAGCGCCAAACGAAATTTACAACGTTCAGATTGCAGACATGCGTCCTCAGATGGTTCCAACCGGAAGTGGAACCGAAATTGAAGGAATACTGCTCAAGCCTGGAATGGGAAAGCAGCTTAGCCATCTCAACGACGCAGTTCTAAGCCAGGTCGCCATGCAACCTGTTGAGCCCTTCTGGTTCACTGGTGCGGAGAAAACCAAGGTCGAGGGATTCATTCTCAAGCCGCCGGACTTTGATCCCAGCAAGAAGTATCCCGTCAAGTTCATCATTCACGGCGGGCCGCAGACCATGTGGGGCAATTGGTGGTCCTATCGCTGGAACATGGAACTATTTGCCGCCAACGGCTATGTAGTGGTCCTGATCAACCCGCGCGGCTCCACCGGCTACGGCCAGAAGTTTACTGACGAAATCAGCGGCGACTGGGGCGGCAAGCCGTATCGGGACCTGATGCTGGGACTCGATTATGCCAAGCGCACCTATCCGTTCATTGACAAGAACCGCGAGTGCGCCATGGGCGCCTCCTATGGCGGATACATGGTGAACTGGATCATGGGCCACACCAACCGCTTCAAGTGTATCGTCTCACATGATGGTATGTTCAATACCGAGTCCGCCTACGGGAGCACGGAAGAGCTTTGGTTCAACGAGTGGGAATTTAAAGGCATGCCCTGGACGAATCGCGAACTCTACCGCAAGTGGTCTCCGCATCTGTTTGCGGCAAATTTCAAGACGCCCACGCTCGTCATTCACAGCCAGAAGGATTACCGGCTGGATGTCTCCGAGGGCTTCCAGCTCTTCACCACGCTGCAACGCCTGAAGGTCCCCTCCAAAATGCTCTACTTCCCGGACGAGGGCCACTGGGTGCTCAAACCCCAGAACAGCCGGCTGTGGTATCAGACGGTGAATGGTTGGGTGGACCAATATTTGAAGTGATTGTGTAATTGAAAATTGGGTAATCGGCTAATTGAGAAATCGGGTAATTGACATGGCCTTGATTAAATTGGAGGCGGTCCTGCGGAAATAATGTCCCGCTCACAAAAAGACCGGGGCTAAAGCCCAACAATTGTTATGAGGGCACTTAACGCACGGCTGAAAGCCGTGCTCTTCCACGGTGGTTCCCAACGTCTCGTAAAGCCCAAAGAGCTAAGAGCTAAGAGCTAAGAGCTAAGAGCTAAGAGCTAATCCGGCATATAGGCGGCGCTGTAGGCCCCCGAGAGCAGCAGCAATCCCGATAAATACGCCCAAAAGATCAGCGCCACCGAGACTGAAAAAGGTCCGTAGACCTCCTGAAAATTCATGTGAGGCAGGGCGGCTATGTAGGCGTATTTCATCAGCTCCCAGAGAATGCCGAAGATGATTGCCGCCGGCAGAACGCGGCGAATCTTGACTTTGCCGCTGGGCACAAGCCAGTAGATTAAAAAGAACATGCCAATGCTGGCGGTGGTGGTCACCAGCTTCATGACCACGAATGCGCCCAGGTGGAATGTGGGATTATGTCGGGGAGCCCCAACGAACTCGGCCAGCAGGAAGTGGTTTCCGAAAGCGGTCACGCCAATGGAAAGCAGCGCCAATGCCCCACATGCCAGGGCCAGCATGGCCCCTACGAGCTGGTTGCGCCACCACGACCGGCTCTCCTCAAATCCCCAAATGTGGTTGAGCGCCACTTCCAGCGGCATAAAGACCCCGCGTGTCGCCAGAAATAGAAGGATGGTCGAGCCCACCTGCACCTGTTTACGGGCATTCACCAGGTCATCCAGGGCCTTGACGACGAGGTCCTGGCCGATGGGAAGGTGGTCCCGCAGGATCTGCAGCAACACATAGTTCATGGCCTTGGACTCGAATACCCTGCGGACCAGCGTGATGATGACAATCATGAACGGGAAAAACGCCAGCACGGCATAGGTGGCCACCGCCAAAGAGAAGGTTTGCGCCTCCGGGGTTATGAGATACCGGCCGAGGGAGAGCCAGGGGCCTCCTAAGGGCTTCTTGGGTGGGGTTGGGCGCGAGTCAGCCTGGGGCACGAAGCGATGTTACCAGACTATGAACCGAAAATGGCCCGACCGGTCGCTGCGAAAAACACTTCTTCTGAGCGCTCCGCTTCGCTGCGCGCTTGCCCTTCGACAAGCTCAGGGCAGCGCGGAATGTTCATTTTTCAGCAGCTTAGCGGCACCCTTCGGCTTCGCTCAGGGCAGGCTCATAAATCCGTGCCCTGACACGTGTCTTGTCCCTAAGAAATCTATAACAACTCCGAAAATACTCTAATTGCTGATTACTGAAATGTTACAGTGAATCTCCGCTCAGGTTTGCTCAAAAGCTATTGCCAAAACTCAGGGTTCTTGTATCATCGCTTTTCGTTTTTGCGTCGTCGAAAGCGCAAAACCTGGCCACAGGCCAGACGGTTGTGATTGATGTTTCGGCTTTTCCTCTCCAGTTTTCATCGCAAGAACTGGCCAAGCTGCTCCGCACAGCGAGCAGTCTTTTCCTGGGATGATTACGAGGCGAGGCCGGTTCATCTATCACTAGCTCTTCGTCTCCGTAGGAGCGGCGGAACCGACCACGGTAGAAGAAGAATTTCATTTGAGAGAGGCGAAAGGAGTTGTCTGTGAAAGAGAAGGGTACAGTGAAGTGGTTTAACGGAGCCAAGGGATATGGCTTCATTCAAAGGTCAACCGGCGAGGATGTGTTTGTGCACTTCTCCGCCATCCAGGGGAACGGCTACCGCACACTCAACGAAGGCGAAACGGTAGAGTTCGAATGCATCAAGGGGCCAAAGGGCTTCCAGGCGGCCAACGTCGGCCGCGGCGCATAGAACCTCGCAAAAACTCAAACCACTCAATTGCTCACCCTCTCCGGCGGAGAGGGTTTTTTGTTTCCAGTCTGCAAACTATGCGTCAGCTTTCTTTCATGTGCTCGAACAAGCTTTGAAAGACGCTGGGCAGCCACTCGTCCCACTGGTTCCAGTTATGCTCGCCGGGAGTAGTGTGGAACTCATATTGAAATTTGCGCTTGGCCAGCAGCACTGCGAAGGCACGGTTTGAGGGCAGCAGGCCTTCCTGTTCGCCGCAGGTGAGAAATAGGTACGGCGTTTTTGCAGGATCGGCGAAGCGGGCGAGCACAAAGGGATCGTTGTCGTGGCGAGTTTGGCTTCCCCACGGTCCAAAAATCGAGCTGTGGAAGCGCCACTGCTGGATTCGTTTGATGGAGAATGGGCGGCTGGGAACATCGACCGCAGGACTGATGCCGGCAGCGAAGACAAACAGTTCAGGATGGCGCAGGGCCAGCTTGACTGCTCCGAATCCGCCCATGGAAACGCCAACGATAGCCCGGTTGCTGCGGCCTGAAGCCACGGGAAACTTGCTTTCAACGTCGGCGATGAGATCGGTCACGATGTAGTCCTCGTAGCGGTCTTGCGGCCGCTCGGCCGAGTTTGTGTAGTACGAGGAGTTGCCCTCCGGCATGACCAGAATCACGTTGTGCTCGGCGTAGCGCGCAACATCGGAGTAGTTCGACCAGTCGTGAAAACCGCCTCCACCGCCATGGAGCAGATAGATCACCGGCAGCTTTTCTCCGCGAGCGGTGCTTGCCGGGAGGATAACGCGATACTGCATGTCGAGGCTGAGCGCGGCGCTATGAAAGGTGACGTCGCGCATAACCACTTTGGGAGTAAGCCGGGGATGATCGGGCTGAGACTCCTCTTTTTTCTTGTTGCAGGCGGCGAGCAACAGCAGAACAACAAAGCAGAGCACTACAGCCGAGCGTGCAGGTTTATTTGCTTTCATGAATGCTTAAGCGTCTGAGTTTTTAACCGAGCGCGGTCTCACTCATCTTTTCCAGCACATCAATCGGCGCCACTTCGGGCGCGACCAGCGCCTCTCGGGGAACGATGTAGGTATGCTCCAGAGCGTACTGTCCGCTGAGAGCGGCATGTGGGACTCCATCGGTGTAAACCATCCAGGTGCAATTAGGAGGGAACTCCGAGCGTGTATGCTCTTCCTTCTGATACGGCTCATTTTCCTTCAGCCAATCGTGGAAGTGCAGCATGAAGAGGTCATAAGCGGAGCGGTCGGCGAGCGGCAGGCCCAGGCCGCGAAAAGCTCGGGTTGCGCTTCGGCGCAGGCGAAACAATGCCGAGCGTGACTGCATGGCGTAGTAACTTAATCCGGCATCTTTCGCAAAGCGGGGAGCCAGTTCGTGAAAGGGCTCGCCTGTCCGCCAGATGCGCGGCACGGTGGGATTCAGGTTGTTAAAAACCCGCAGGATGCGCGCCCCGTGTGTGGGGCGCGTGGGGAATGCATCCACGTGCAACAGGTCATTGCGCTTGTGCAGGGGCAGATCGCGTCCCTGTTCTTCCAGAGGGCGGAAGCTGGCGAAATCGAGGACCAACTTCCCGGCGTAGGGCGCGAGAAACGAGCCCACGAACTGCGTAACCTTCTGGGAATATTCCCGCATGATGCTGTGCAGGCGCTGCTGGTCGCCGGAGTTTTCCGCTGAAGCGCCGCGCAGAATGTCCTGCTTGGGACGATAAGAAATATTTTTATGGAAGCGCGAACCGGTTTGCTTTTGCGAGATGAGAAAAGCGCAATCCGCGGCCGGCAAATCAAAAGGCACGCCGGGGAAGAACAAGATGCGTCCGGCTTCGAGCTCGCGGCAATATTCCAGCGAGCGTTGCTCATGTTGAGAGGCGCGCCAACCACCGGGATAACGGTAATCCTCAATCTGCAGCCAGGAGCGGGCGCTTGAAGTTTGTAAGGGAGAAGTCATAGCGCAATACTGCAAGTTTACTGTATTTTCGGTTATTGAATTTCTGCTATTGAATTTCTCGCTATTGAATCTCTAAAGACACCAGATCGCCCTTATCGCTCGAGGCCTCGCGATAATTCACCGCAACCTTCTGGCCGTTCCATTCGCAGGAGAAAGAATCGGTGCCCACCAGCACCAGCTTGTCGCGGTCTGCAATCGACATACTCCAGACTTTTTGACCGGTGCTGGTGTGAACCGCCACATGCAGCA
>Ga0209648_10004013_pt1 | contig 12454 bp, 6 predicted proteins | sample GraSoi2013_115cm_FD_185830 | JGI IMG/M metagenome (GOLD analysis project Ga0209648, IMG submission 185830) | Grasslands soil microbial communities from the Angelo Coastal Reserve, California, USA - Sample 9_17_2013_115cm (SPAdes) (version 2) | ecosystem: Environmental > Terrestrial > Soil >...
GCAATGGACGAGCGTCGATCAGGATCGGGGGATACAACCTGGTTGCCTACCTGGTGAATTCGAATCAGATTTTCCTCTTCGTCTCGGATGCCAATGTTTTGTTCGGATTTGGCGAGCCCCAGGCCCCCCTTACATTCAGTAATAGTGCGCTGAAGGGTACGTATGCCGGCTTTGCGACCAACCCAGTGGATTTCGGAGTGGTTGTTTTCTCGGGCGAGTTCTCGTCGGACGGCGTCACTTCCACCGGCAATATCAGCGGCACCCAAGACGTCGGCGTGCCCAGCGGAGCGGTTTCGGGCGCAGCGTTCAAAGCTACCTACTCTTTAGGTTCATCGCCAACAAATGGCAGGGGAACCATGAAGGTTACTTCCGGTACCGGGGGCAACGCTATCATCTATATGGTCTCCGGCTCTAAGTTTGTGGCGCTTCCACTAAACGATCCCAATCCCGCAATCTGGGACTTCGAGTTGTCTTCCACGCCTGCGTCACCGTCCCTTTCCTCGCTTTCACTCAATCCCGCCAGTGTAACGGGCGGGAATTCCTCTACGGGCACGGTGACATTCAGCGGAGTGGCTCCCGCTGGTTCGCAAGTTAGCCTTTCCAGCAGTGACATGTCGGTGGCGAGGGTTCCGACCAGTGTGACGGTTGCCGCGGGCGCTACAGGCGCAACATTCGCGATCAGCACGAGCGTCGTCACTACGTCAACCACTGTGACGATCTCGGCGACTTACGCTGGCGTGACCAAGACCGCCGCGCTCACTGTGACGCCCGCGCCTCCGCCCGCACCGACTATCTCCTCGTTGACACTGAACCCTTCGAGCGTTATTGGCGGTTTGCAATTTTCCACGGGCACTGTAACGTTGAGCGGACCAGCCCCTGCAGGGGGCGCGCAGGTCGTGCTCTCCAGCAGCAACGGCGCGGCTAGCGTACCTTCCAGCGTGATCGTTCCTGCTGGAGCCAGCAACGCAACGTTTAGGGTCAATACATCCGTAGTTCTTATCTCAACTTCCGCCACGATCTCAGCTTCATACAACGGTGCGACTCGGACGGCAGATCTCTATATGTACTAGCAGAGCGGATGCGCCTTGATAGGCGATTTCCACCAATCCACGTAGAACAAGCCATGTCGTATCAGAAACAGTCTGGCGTACGCCGGGCAACTTACAGGTTTGCTTGATAAATTCCAGATGATTAGAAAGATGAATGGGAGTGTGGGGTGCCCCCGCTTGGTGGTTGCCGTGAATTCGGCAATTGCAGTTGGTTTCTTTCAAGGTCAATTACAGTTTTTTCAGGACAAAGGCTTTGATGTAAGGGTTCTCTGCCCGGAACGACGCAAGGATGAGTGGGAAGTAGACCGGCCCGAGGGCGTTCCAATCATCCAGGTGCCTATGGCCCGAGTGATCGCTCCGGTACAAGATCTCGTTTCACTTTGGCGCTTGTGGCGCATCATGCGCACGCTGAGCCCCGCAGTTACTAATGTGGGAACTCCCAAGGCAGGGTTGCTTGGCGGCTTTGCAGCTTGGCTCAACCGTGTGCCTTGCCGATTCTATACGCTGCACGGTTTGCGGTTCGAGACTACTAAAGGATTGAGACGGAGGCTCCTCATTTATGCCGAGCGTCTAGCTTGTCGCTTTGCCCATCGCGTTATATGCGTCAGCCAAAGCGTCCGTGAGCGAGCGATTGCCTTCGGCCTCACAGATCGGGATCGAACCTTTATCTTGGGATATGGCAGCTGCAATGGTGTGAATGCCTCCCATTTTGCGGCAACACCAGAAACAATGGCGCGAGCGGCCGAGTTGCGCCAGCAGTTAGGAATCCCTACGCAAGCGCCTGTCGTGCTGTTTGTTGGGCGTCTTACCCGTGACAAAGGCGTGCCGGAGCTGATGGAAGCGTTTTCACAACTCATTCAAAGATTCCCGGAGCTCCGGCTACTTCTAGTAGGTTGCTTCGAGGACGGAGATCCACTTCCTGCTACTACTCGCAAGGCCATGGAGTCACATCCACAAGTGATTTTCGCAGGGGCTGTCCAGAACACGGCTCCTTACTACTCGATTGCCGATTTCTTAGTCCTGCCCAGTCACCGCGAAGGGCTGCCAACCGTAGTCCTAGAGGCACAGGCCGCAGGCAAACCTGTGGTCGGTGCGGCGGCGACCGGGATCGTAGACGTCATCTCGGATGGCGAGACCGGCCTTCTTTTTCCTGTGGGTGATGTACCCGCGCTGGCGGAGGTGATGGCAAAGCTCATCACCGACAAGCCCTTGGCCAATAAACTGGGGCTCGCCGGTCAAGAGCAAGTCAAACGCAAATTTAGACAGGAGCGAGTATGGGAAGAGTTATACCGGGCGTATTTCGAAGTTTTGCAAACGAAGGAACCGGTGCCGTCATTGGTACCTTACACCGGGAAGAGCAGCAGTCTCGTGGCTGGATCCAGCGAATAGCCGCGCTCTAGAAATATCACAGCAATAAATCGAATCCCTTTCTGTAGTCCTCCCCAGCCCTAAAAATTAACTGCTGAGGGAGCTACAACGCTCATGAACGTCGACAACAAATCAGTCAGCCGAAGCGGGGAACAGACGCGCGGAACCTTTCCGCGCGCGAAGAGCCTGCTGTTAGCGGCGGCCGTGCCCGTGGTTCTCACAACCTTCATAGCATTCGACACAACATCAGGCTCAGCGTTTCCGGTGTGGGCGACGTCCGGTCTGGTTAGAGTGGGAAAGACGGATACGGCCGGGACGGCGTCATCCATCAGTCTGTCCAGCGCGCGGGGCGAGACGGTGGACACGCAGGTCGTCGTGCAAGGCCCCTCTAGCGGTCTGACGAACGTGAACGTGAGTGCCTCGGCGCTGACCGGGCCGGGCGGCGCAACGATCCCGGCATCGAGTGTGACGCTGTACCGCGAGTACTACATCACCGTCACCGGCACCGCGAATTACGGCGGCGGTAGCAATCCGCCACTGGGTTCGGGCACCTACCCGGAACCGCTCATCCCCTTCAACGATCCGGAAACCGGTTCGCCCCTGTGCGGAACAACGGCCACTCTCAAGGCCTGCAATGCGACCGTCAGTGCGGGGCAGAATCAACCGTACTGGATCGACATCTCCGTGGCCCGCGGAGCCACGAACAGCCCGGCGGGAACTTATACGGGCACCATTTCTATTACCGCCGATCAGGGCAATGTGACCATCGCCGTGACACTAACGGTTTGGAACTTCGAGCTTCCCGCGCAATCCTCGGAACTTTCCCTCTGGTCGCTCTGGCCTCCGGCCGCAGGCAATACCATCACCACGTTAGCGCGAGCCCTGATGCGCAACAAAGTAATGAGTTGCTGCGATTTAGCCGCTAACGCAGCCTCCGATGTCACCAATTTCGCCATGAACCGCTTTGGCCTTAACTTGTTTTATTCCGTCGGGATTAAGTGTGATGGTTCCTATAACGTCCTTCCTTCGACCGGCCAAATCAACACCGCAGTGGCCAATCTTCCGTTAGGCCTGGCACTGGATCTCTACGTCGCTGATGAATTGAACGGCTGCACCAATGCCTACTCGGCCCTTAAGACGATAGGCAGCAACGCCCACTCGGCGAATCGCAGCGTCGAGACCATCATGACCATCAACACCCCCGACCCGAATCTTTACAATGAAGGTGATGGACGCAGCGCCATTGACCACTGGGTGCTGCTCGATTCCGTCCAGCAGTGGCCGTCTCTGCCGTTTACCGCCGGCGGCGACCTTTGGAGCTATACGAGTTGCAACACCGGTTTGGGCAATACTCCCGGATGGCTGGTGGACTATCCGCCGATTAACGAGCGCATCCAGGCGGGCTTCTTGAATTGGACGCAAGGAGCGACGGGAATCCTTTACTACCGCTCCGACGGATGGACTGCGGGCAATGCCATCGGCAGTTGGAACAATGTGGATACCACCGCTTGCGGCGGCGGTCTCGGCAGACCAGGAGATGGCATCTTCCTCTATCCGCCGGCTCCCATCGCTTCCACCGAGTCTGCTCCGGGCATACGACTGAAGGCCATCCGTGATGGCATTCAAGACTACGAATACGCGCAGATTCTCAAGAACTTAGGGCAAGTCTCTTTCGTGAACTCCATCATCCAGCCGATTGCCACAAGCTGGAGCAATTGGAATCACGATCCCAATGCGCTGGCAGGCGCACGCCTGAAATTGGGGCAACAGCTGCATCAGCTTTCCACTCCATAGAGCAAACGGAGACTTTGCGGATTCCGTTCTTATCCACATCGAGATCTTCCCCGCGCGGAACTTCATATCGCGGCTGAGATGACCAAATACCAATTTCGAGCGACAGGAGCTAAAAATGACGAGGTGTGACGTAGCAATCATTGGCGCAGGCCCTTATGGATTATCCGCGGCGGCTCACTTGCGCACGATCAAAGGCCTGGACGTGCAAACGTTTGGCGAGCCCATGTCATTTTGGGAGCGCCACATGCCCGTCGGCATGTTGCTTCGCTCCGGTTGGGCCGCGACACATATTGCCGACCCGGACCAGTCCTTGACCCTGGAGGCATTTCGAGCAGCAAGCCGAAAGCACTTCTCTAGCCCTGTACCACTCGACCGCTTTGTCGACTATGGTCTCTGGTATCAACGTCAAGCCGCACCCGAACTTGATCAACGAAAGATTATGCGCGTCGAGCTGGATGAAAAGGGCTTCCGACTTATCCCCGAAAAAGGTTCCACAGTCTTTGCACGCCGAGTGGTTGTTGCCGCGGGCATCGGCTCATTCGCTTGGCGCCCACCACAATTTGCAAATCTCCCGAGCTCTTTAGCGTCGCACACGTCCGAACATCGCGAATTCCAGAGATTTGCGGGAAAGAGAGTGCTCGTGGTGGGAAGCGGTCAGAGCGCACTGGAATCGGCCGCGCTTTTGCACGAGAGCGGTGCCGAAGTAGAAATCGTAGCGCGGGCCCGTCAGATTCGCTGGCTTGGCGGATTGGTCTCCAGGACGATTCACCGCGGTTTGGGCTCCGAGATCTCAAAGCTCCTCTACGCACCCACCGACGTTGGCCCCGCTGGCATCAGCCAGATTGTGGCCCGGCCTGACTTAGTGAGGCAGTTCCCGCGTCCGATTCAGGATTGGCTCCGGAAACGGTCGATCCGGCCGGCCGGAGCGCGATGGCTGGTAAGTCGGCTTCAGAACGTGCCCATGAAACTCGGCCGTTCGATTGTCTCCGCTTCATCTCTTGGCGAGCGCGTAAGAGTCCGGCTGGTTGACGGAGGCGAGAGAACCGTCGATCATGTTTTTCTGGGAACCGGGTATCGAGTGGACGTTTCCAAATATAACTTCTTTGCTCCGGAGTTGGCACAGTCCATAAGTCGTTTCCAAGGGTACCCTCGACTCCGCGAGGGCTTCGAAACATCCGTACCGAACTTGCACATTCTCGGAGCCCCTGCCGTTTGGAGTTTCGGTCCGTTGATGCAATTTGTCGTCGGCACGCACTACGCGTCACGCTCACTCCTTCGCTGCGTTGCCGGAAAAGCTGCGGGGGAGCGGGTTTTCGTCTCCGAGCCAATGGTCGCTGAGGTCGGATAGTCCACTTTTGTGGGGCCAACAACTAAGAACCGTCCGGCGTTGTCACGCGCCGGCTTCCTTTTCTATGACTGAAACGACAGGAGCATTAGTAATTGGGGGAAACCTCAATGGTCTTTCGATCGCCAGGAGTCTGGGCCGTCGCGGTGTGCCCGTTTGGGTCACAAGCCCGCCAAGCATAAAGCTGGCCAGCTATTCTCGCTACACGCAACGGACTCTGCCCTGGCTGAACGGAGACAGCGAAGCACAAGCGGCGTATCTACTCGAACTCGCAGAACGGTATCACCTTAATCAGTGGGTGCTGTTTCCAACCAGCGACGAATCGGCCGCTTTGCTTTCGAAATTCCACTCAGCGCTTTCACGCCACTTCCGCGTCTCGACTCCTACATGGGACGCCCTACGCTGGGCTTACGATAAGCGTCTTACGTATCGATTAGCCGCGGAGCAACAAGTTGCGTACCCTTCGACGGTCTATCCCGCCACCGAAGCGGATCTTCGGAGCGTCAACTTTCCTGCCATTCTAAAGCCTGCTACGCATGCAACGATCAACCGGTTCACGGCGGACAAGGCTTGGCCAGTGACCAATCGCGAAGAGCTCCTTGCGCGGTTCCGAGAAGCTCGAGAGTTGATCCCCTCGGATTTGATTCTCGTTCAAGAGCGCATTCCCGGCGGAGGCGAGTCCCAGTTCTCGTACGCGGCACTATGCTGCGATGGACAACCGATTGCCTCTCTTACCGCGCGCCGGACACGCCAATACCCGGTCGACTTCGGTTATTCAAGCTCATTTGTCGAAACGCTCGACGTCCCTGAGATCGTGGGCCCGTCACAGCGCCTGCTGGCTGCCATTCGGTATACCGGAATTGTTGAAGTTGAGTACAAGCTTGATGCTCGAGATGGACGCTACAAGCTTTTGGACATTAATCCGAGGCTGTGGACATGGTCGCCGCTAGGCGGCCGCGCGGGCGTGGATTTTCCCTACCTTCTTTGGCAAATGATGGTAGGTCGGGCCGTGCCGAAACAAACCGGGCGCACGGACGTTCGCTGGGTCCGCATGAGTACGGATGTTCCAGCCGCGATTCACGAAATCCTTCGCGGTCGCCTAAGTGTTCGGGCGTACTTCCGGTCCTTGGGCAGGCCGATCGAGTTCGCACTGATGGCTGGAGACGATCCTTTGCCTGGACTGCTCGATCTGCCCTTATTCGCCTACAAGCACTTTCATAACGCGTGCGAGACTGTGCGAAAGGGTGTGCCGTCCGCGAAAGGATGCGCCATTAAGAGCTGAAGCGTTGAGTGGCGTTGCGTTCCTATTCGATGAACAAAGCTTGTCACGAGGAACAGTTGGCCCGGCGTAATAGCGGTTCCCGCCATGCCCAACACGCCTGAGGAAATGCAATTCACGCTCGCCTGTCCGGCTCGACCAAGATTGGAACGTAAATGACCCAACCAACAGTTGTAATTAGCTTGGATCTTGAACTAAGTTGGGGCATTTTCGATCTCTCGTTTGACGACGATGTGCGCAAGATGGCCCGATGGACCCATGACATCGGCGCACCTAATTTGCTGAATCACCTTACGGGCAACGGCCTATCGGCAACGTGGGCCGTGGTCGGTGCAATGATGCACCCGTCCTTGCCTGACGTCTCCGGTCTGCCAGCAGTCAATTATCCGCAGTTCTCGAAGCCTTGGTTCAGTTACGTCCCCAAAGAAGGCGACGAATCGACTCACCCGGAATGGTTCGGCGCGCGTCTGGTGGAAATGATCAGGAGCGCAAAGCCGGAGCAGGAAATCGGATTTCATTCGTTTTCACACGTCCCTTTTGGATCGCCGGGCATGACACGGGAACGAGCGGTTGCTGAGTATCGTCTTTGTGCCCAGACCGCGCGAGAGCGCGGAATCCCGACAACAAGTTTCGTTTTTCCGCGGAACTTAGTTGCCTACCTCGGTGAGCTTCGAGATTCAGGATTCACATGTTTTCGCGATGTTGATGAGCTACCAGTTCGCTTTGCCAGTGACAGGCTAACCTCTCTCTGCATGATATGGGCCGACTTCGTTGGACTATCGCCGCGCATGATCGAACCCTCGATTAAAGAAGGGATCGTGTCAATTCCAGGATCGCTATTGATCCGATATGCGGCCGGGTGGCGCAAGTACATACCTGACTCGAGTCGCTTGCGGCGGCTGAGAAAGGGATTAGAACGCGTACGTCGAAGCGGCGGGGTTTTCCACGTCTGGTTCCACCCGGAGAATCTCTACGCAGAGTGGCCGCGGCTTGAAAATGTTGTCGCGCGTTTTCTCGAGGAACTTGGCACGCTCGTGCGCAACGGAGATTTGAGATGCTTGACCATGGGGCAGCTTGCCAGCGAATTCCTAACAAAAATGAATGCTGAACAAGGTCGTAATCTGAGGCCGGCGTACACGGAGCCCGGCTACGTAGATTGTGTGCCGGCACCGTGCGAGGTTAGCGCAGAGTCTGCCGGCCAGTATAAAGAAGTTGAGTGGACGTGAGACCCTCACAAAGGCACCGCGTTACGCCGTGGAGGAATGCTTGCTCCACAAGAGCTAGCGATAGGCCTGCGGAAAAAAAAGTCGTCTATGGAGCCAGCAGATGAAGCTGTTGGCCCAGTTGCAGCCGCGCATTTTCCAAAGCGGTCGGGTCATGACTCCAGTTGGTCCAGCTCGTGGCAATGGGCACGACGATAGAGTTCAAGAAGGGAACTTGCCCCAGGTTCTTGAGAATCTGCGCGTATTCGTAGTCTTGAATGCCATCACGGATGGCCTTCAGACGTATCCCCGGAGCGGACTCGGTGGAAGCGATTGGAGCCTGCGGATAGAGGAAGATTCCGTCACCTGGTCTGCCCAGGCCGCCGCCGCAAGCGGTGGTATCCACATTGTTCCAACTGCCGATGGCGTTCCCAGAAGTCCATCCGTCGGAGCGATAGTAAAGAATTCCGGTCGCTCCTTGCGTCCAATTCAAGAACCCGGCTTGGATGCGCTCGTTAATCGGCGGATAGTCCACCATCCATTCTGGCGTGTTGCCGAATCCGGCGTTGCAACTTGTATAGCTCCACAGGTCGCCGCCACCCGTAAACGGAAGAAGGGGCCACTGTTGCACGGAATCGAGCAGCACCCAATGATCGATAGCGCCGTATAGATTAGAGTCCGTCGTGTTGATGGTCATCATGGTCTTGACGCTGCGATTGGCCGCATGAGCATTTGCGGCCATGGTCTTGATGGGCGTGTAATCGCTGGTGCAGCCATTCAATTCGTCCGCGAGGTAGAAGTCCAGCCCGAGGCCCGCGGGGAAATTGGCAGCCGCAGCGTTGATTTGGCTGGTCGAAGGAATACTGCTATAGGAACCGTTGCACTGAATGCCGATGTAGTAGTAGCCGTCCAACCCAGAACGATTGAGGCCGAAATTGGTGACGTCGGAGGCTGCGTTGGCGGCCACATCGTACCAGCCCATGACTTTGTTGCGCATGAGGGCTCGCGCTAACGTGGTGATGGTATTGCCTGCGGCAGGAGGCCACAGCGTCCACAGGGAAAGTTCCGAGGGCTGCGTGGGAAGCTCAAAGTTCCACACCGTCAACGAGACTGGAATGGTCGCGGTGCCCTGATCGGCGGCGATGGAAATGGTCCCCGTATAAGTTCCCGCCGGGCTGTTCGTCGCTCCGCGGGGCACGGAAATGTCGATCCAGTATGGTTGATTCTGCCCCGCGCTGATGCTGGCATTGCAGGCCTTGATTACGGCCGTCGTGCCGCACAGGGGCGAACCGGTTTCCGGATCATTGAAGGGGATGAGCGGTTCCGGGTAGGTGCCCGAACCCAGCGGTGGATTGTTGCCGCCGCCGTAATTCGCGGTGCCGGTTACGGCGATGTAGTACTCGCGGTACAGCGTCACACTCGATGCCGGGATCGTTGCGCCCCCTGGGCCGGTCAGCGCCGAGGTGCTCACGTTCACGTTGGTCAGACCCCCAGAGGGACCTTGCACGACGACCTGCGTGTCCACGGTCTCGCCCCGTGCGCTGGACAGACTGATGGATGACGCCGTGCCGGCTGTGTCGGCCTTCCCCACTCGGACCAGACTTGGCGCCACCCAAACTGGAAAAGCTGCTGAGGTCTGTTGTATCCCCACCCCGCCAAGGGTGACTTTAGCCGGCGAGTTGGTCGCATTGCTGGCAACAGTTACGCTGCCGGTTACGCTCTGAGCGGCTGTCGGAGCGAATGCAACAGTCAGCGTAGCCGATTGATTGGGTGCCAAAATGGTGCCGGACGTGACGCCGCTTGTGCTGAATCCTGTGCCCGTAACCGTCACACCAGAAATCGTGACATTTGAGTTTCCATTGTTCGTCACTGTCGTGTTTAGCGAGCTGCTGCTGCCGATGTCTACATTTCCAAAGCTCAAGCTCGTCGGACTGGCGCTGAGCAGGTAGGTGGCGGCATTCACCGTGAGGGTGGCGGCGCTGCTGGTGACACTGCCCGCCGAGTTGCTGACTACGGCGCTGAACTGGGCGCCGTTGTCCGCCGTCGTCGTGGCTGGGGTCGTGTAGCTCGCCGAATTTGCTCCACTGATTGCGGCCCCGTTCCTTTGCCACTGATAGCTGAGCGGAGCTGTACCGGAGGCAGTTACCGAGAAGGTGGCGGTTTGCCCGGCGATGGTGGTCTGGCTCTTTGGCTGTGTGGTGATCGAAGGCGCCACCACCGTAATACCGTTGACGGTAAGCGTCGCAGCGTTACTGGTCACACTGCCCGCTGAATTGGTGACCACGACGGTGTACTGTGTGCCGTTATCTGATGTGCTCGTAACCGGTGTCGTGTAGGAGGCTGAGGACGCTCCGCTGATGGCAGTTCCGTTCTTGCGCCACTGATAGCTGAATGGAGCGGTGCCCGCTGCGGTAACCGAGAACGTTGCCGTCTGCCCGGCTGTGACGGTTTGGCTGACCGGCTGAGTGGTGATCGATGGGGGAACTACGGGGGTGCGGATCGGCGCGTTCATATCGGCTTGTATCTGAGTCTGGGTCAGCGCTTGGTTGTAAATTCGCACCTCATCGATCGTGCCATTGAAGACCCTTGACACCGAGCCGCGGTTCTGCCCGCCGATCCGAACCGTGTCAATCCCGCTTCGAAAGGGATTGGCATCCGCCGCGGCGCCGAACGTCGCATCCAGATTCCCGTTGACGTAGAAGCTGATCGTCGGCCCGTTTCTAACGACCGTGATGTAGGTCCATGTGCTTAACGGAACCTGGGTATTTCCCGAAACCATATTGTAGGACGGCTGGCCCCATATATTTCCGCCCGTCGTTTGCCAAGCGAAGGTCAGGTGATTGCTGGAATTCAGCCCGAACAAATATTCATCATCAGTGGTCTGACTCCATTTGTTGATGACCGAGGAAATGTCGGCATTGGCCGCAAGCACATACACCCAGGCCGAGAAGGTCGCCGCCGTTCCAGGATTGAAGGAATTGGAATTGGCCGCCTCCACGTATCCGTTGGCTCCATTAAAGGAAAGAGCGTTTCCGTAGTGTCCCGCTGTCGTCCAGGAAGGACCGGACAAGTTTCCCGTGTTTCCATTTCCAGAGGCATCGGTTGTGGTGTTTCCGCTTCCCTCATTGAAGGCATAAGCCGCGGTCGGCAACAAAGCGTTGACGCTCAATGATGCGGCGGAACTCGTCACGCTACCGGCACCATTTTTGATGGTGACGGTAAACTTTGCGCCGTTATCCGCGGTCGTCGTGGCTGGGGTCGTGTAGCTCGCTGAGTTCGCGCCGCTGATGGCCGCCCCGTTCTTCTGCCATTGGTACGTTAGAGGGGCGCTGCCCGTGGCGGCCACGGAGAATGTTGCCGTCTGGCCAGCTGTCACCGTTTGGCTTACAGGTTGTGTCGTGATCGAAGGGGGGACACCAGCTGCACTGAAAACTACGTCCACCCAATAGTTCGAGGCGTTCGTATTCGTGGGGAAGGTGCCAGCACTTCCCCACACCCCATCTGGCGTGCCACTCCCATTTTGCAGGGCATGCAAAGGAGGATTATTCACTCCGGAGGTCGCAAAATAGTTCCAGTTGACACTCCAATGCCCAATCGAGGTCTGATAGGAGACTACGTACTCAGTGTTCGCAGAGATGGCCACACTAGTCGAAAAGTTAGCCTGCTGCCACCCTGAAGCGGTCTCCCCGGTAAAGGTTACTGTGGCCAGGAGAGCACCTGCGTGGCTCCACAGATGGCCTACGTGGACGCCGGTGTTGGCCGCGCTCTTGTAAAAGCGAATCGCGCTAATGATGCCGTTCGTGTCTGCCTTAAACAAGACCCCCAACTCGACCGGCCCAGAGGATCCGCTATCAACCGTCGCCGGCACAATCGTGCTCGGCCAGATGGTCTGCTGGGCTTTTGCGCTAGCGGAGCAGGCCAATACGATAGCAAGTCCCAAGAGCACTGCCGGAAGGTGCCTAAAGAATTTTGCCCTGGACGTTCTTGTCGTGGCATCTCCGCTGGCCCACTGGAAATGACGTTCCGTTATCTTCATACCTACCCTCTTAATTCAATTGGCTATTCGGCAGCGCCGATCGCTTAGCCTGGATTTTTGTAGTGACAAGTGTGCTGGGGTTGCTGCTGTGTCTTGCCCAAACCTCTGGCTCACACCGTTACGGGTAGATTAGTCACGAAACGTGCCTGCAACTACTGGTAAGAGGTGCAGTTTTGGGTCAGCGTAGTAAACCTGCGTTTAGAGCAGTCACGGCCAGTCTGGTACCAGTACCTAGTACCGAGTCGCTTCAGTGCTGCTGCGAGGCCGAAGCAAGGCGCCCCAAAAAAGGGCTATTAGTCCTGGCGGCTAGTCTGAAACCCAAATCGTTCACGACGCACCCGACTGTTCTTCCAGAGCAGCAGCCGCGATCGCTGGTTCAGA
>Ga0209648_10004019_pt1 | contig 12449 bp, 9 predicted proteins | sample GraSoi2013_115cm_FD_185830 | JGI IMG/M metagenome (GOLD analysis project Ga0209648, IMG submission 185830) | Grasslands soil microbial communities from the Angelo Coastal Reserve, California, USA - Sample 9_17_2013_115cm (SPAdes) (version 2) | ecosystem: Environmental > Terrestrial > Soil >...
GCCAGAATGGATGATTCTGACGGTGTTGCCAGTGTTGCCACCCGACCTGCGCCCGCTGGTACAGCTGGATGGCGGTCGTTTTGCCAGCTCTGACTTGAATGACCTCTACCGGCGTGTGATTAACCGTAATAACCGGCTCAAGCGCCTGTTGGAGCTAGGCGCGCCGGAGATCATTATTCGGAATGAGAAGCGCATGTTGCAGGAAGCATGCGATGCGCTGATCGACAACGGACGTCGTGGCCAGGCCGTCGCCGGTACAGGCAACCACAAACTCAAGAGCCTGTCGGATATGCTCAAGGGCAAGCAGGGTCGCTTCCGCCAGAACCTGCTCGGTAAGCGTGTGGATTACTCTGGTCGCTCCGTAATTGTAGTGGGGCCAGACCTGAAGCTGCACCAGTGTGGCTTGCCCAAGCGTATGGCTTTGGAACTGTTCAAGCCGTTCGTGATGCGCAGGCTGGTAGAGCAGAACATCGCGCACAATATCAAGAGCGCGAAACGCTTTGTAGAGCGGGTAAAGCCAGAGGTGTGGGATGTGCTCGAAGAGGTCATCAAGGATCACCCGGTTCTGTTGAACCGTGCTCCGACGCTGCATCGCCTGGGTATTCAAGCTTTTGAAGCGGTGCTGGTTGAAGGAAGCGCCATTCAACTCCATCCCCTGGTCTGCTCGGCCTTCAATGCCGACTTCGACGGTGACCAGATGGCGGTGCATGTGCCGCTCTCTGAGCAAGCCCAGGAGGAGGCGCGCCAGCTCATGATGTCGACTCGCAACCTGCTCGATCCGGCCAGGGGTGAGCCATCCATCGGTGCAAGCGGTGAGATGGTGCTCGGCTGCTTCTACCTGACGCAGGAACGGCCGGCGATGAAGGGACAGGGACGGGTCTTTACTGATACCACTGAGGCGTTATTGGCTTATGAGCATGGCGTGGTTGATCTGCAGGCGCTTATCAAGGTTCGCCTTGCCGAGGGCTCGCTGGTCGAGACAACTGTCGGGCGCATCATCTTCAACAAGGCCCTGCCAGAGCAGTTGCGCTTCAAGAACTATCCAATGAAAAAGGAGGACCTCGGACAGGTTATCGCGGATTGCTTCAAGGAGTATGGCCGCGCCAGGACGGTTGAATTGGCCGATGAGATCAAGCGGCTTGGTTTTGCCTATGCTACCAAAGCCGGTGTCACCATCGCCATGGGCGATGCAATGGTGCCATCTGGCAAGCAGGAAGAACTGGCAAAAGCAGATGCCAGGATCACCGAACTGGAAGAGCACTACCGCGAAGGGTTGATCACGGAAGACGAGAAGTATCAGCAGACCGTTGCTGCCTGGAACGAAGCGACCGAGAATGTGACCAGGATGGTTGAGGCATCGCTCGATCCGTATGGATCGATCTACACTATCGCAAAATCGGGCGCGACGAAAGCGAAGTTCCAGCAGATTCGCCAATTGTCGGGTATGCGTGGTTTGATGGCAAGTCCGTCAGGAAAGATCATCGACGTCCCGATTCGCGGCAACTTCCGCGAAGGTCTCTCGGTGCTGGAGTACTTCATCAGCAGCCACGGCGCTCGTAAGGGATTGGCTGATACGGCTCTGCGTACGGCCGAATCTGGCTACCTGACGCGCCGACTGATCGACGTTTCCCAGGATGTGATTGTGACGGAGGAGGATTGCGGTACCACGGAGGGTATCCTGATTACCGAAGAAGATAGCAAAGAGATGCTGCTGCCGGATATGCGCCCTCGTTTGATTGGCCGCGTACTGCTGGAGACGATCCCCGGTTTCGAGCATATCGAGGTCGGCGACGAACTGACCGACGATCTGGTCGACCAGATCGCGAGTGCGGGGGTCAGGGTGGTGCGCGTGCGCTCTGTGCTTGGCTGCCAGGCTCACCGTGGTGTCTGCCGCAAGTGCTACGGGCGCGATCTGGCCGCCAATGCGATGGTGCGACCGGGCACAGCCGTGGGTATCATCGCAGCGCAGTCAATCGGTGAGCCCGGCACGCAGTTGACGATGCGTACCTTCCATACGGGCGGTATTGCAGGAGCGCAAGGAGACATCACTCAAGGCTTGCCGCGTGTAGAGGAACTCTTCGAGGCGCGTGTGCCGAAAGACAAGGCCGAGATGAGTGAGATCGATGGTGTGGTAGAGATCACGAAGGACGAGAACTTAGGCACCCGCACAGTGCGCGTTGTCTCCACCAATGTCTTCTTTGACGAGTATCCACTGCCAGAAGGCAGTCAGGTACTGGCCGAAAATCAGGAACGGGTAAGCAAAGATCAGGTTATCGCGCTCATGCCTGCCGAAGATGGCGGAGACCCTATACCTGTACGGGCGCGAACCGAAGGTGAGGTGCTCATCAACGCCGATGGACGGCTCGGCATTCGCTTCGAGGAGCATGAGGAGCGTTCATACTCTATCCCCGCCGCACGGAACATCGCGGTGAGCAATGGCCAGAAGATCCGGGCAGGGACACCGATCACGTCGGGCCAGCGCGATCCACAGGATGTCCTACGCATCCAGGGGCGCGATGCCGTGCAGATGTACCTGGTCAAAGAGGTGCAACGCGTCTACCGTAACACAGGTGTGTACCTGAATGATAAGCACATCGAAGTTATTATCCGGCAGATGCTCCGCCGCGTGAAGGTGGACGAACCCGGGGATACCGAGATGTTGCCCGATGATCTGGTTGATCGTTTTGTCTATGCAGATGCCAATGCGCGAGTCCTGGCAGAAGGTGGTGAGCCTGCGACCGCACAAACGGTGCTACTAGGTGTCACCAAGGCGTCGCTCAATACGGATAGCTTCCTGGCGGCAGCCTCCTTCCAGGAGACCACACGTGTCCTGACAGGAGCAGCAGTAGAGGCTCAGACGGATCACCTGGTAGGCCTCAAGGAGAATGTCATCATTGGCAAGCCGATTCCGGCAGGGTCGGGCTTTGTTCAACGGAGGCGAGAACTGCAAGCTCGTCAACGGCGAGCGACTGCCCGACTTGCGGCGGCACCCGCCGTTGCCAGTAGAGGGGTTGGTGCCACTGCGGCAGGCAGTACTGTCGATAGTTTGACTGACATCCGGTCATAGATCCGGTTGAGGAGGTTTCCAGCCTTGCAGAAAGGCGAGGATATTGGGTGGCAGACCTCCCTGTTGAGCAACGGCGGAGCTTCGGATGGCTTGCGTCGCGAGCATGGCGAGCAGACGACGCAAGCCACGCATGAGCGTGATCTTGCCTGGGCGACGATGCTTGTGCGGCAGCCAGCCGCCTAACTTGGCGAGCAGTTGCACCCCGCGCTGCTCAGGGCTGAGGCGTGCCAGAGCTTTGAGCAGGTCGGCCTGGCATTCATGTCGCTGTACCCAGGCCAGCGGGTCGGCCTCGTCAATGAGCGTCTCCGGCAAATCGGCCTCTCGATCAACATACTGATGGTACCACGAGTATTCTTGCCCGTCCTCAGAATCGATCTGAGGACGGGCTTTTTGTTTGGATTACGAATCTCTTAAGACAAGAGAGGAACGAATTATGACCGGAGACGAATTGCGGCAATCATTCTTGAGCTTCTTTGCGGAACGCGAGCACGCGACTATTCCTTCAGCTCCACTCGTACCGGAAAACGATCCAACCGCCCTGTTTATCAGTGCAGGAATGCACCCGCTTGTGCCCTATCTGTTGGGCGAGAGTCATCCCCAGGGTCGACGCCTGGCGAATGTACAAAAGTGTCTGCGTACCGATGACATCGAAGAAGTCGGTGATAGCAGCCATAACACTTTCTTTGAGATGCTGGGCTTCTGGTCGCTTGGTGACTATTGGAAGCAGGATTCGTTGCGCTGGACGCTGGAATGGTTTGCACGAGTGTTAGGGCTGGAGCAGGAGAGCATCTCCGTCGCCGTCTTCGCGGGCGATAGTGATGCTCCCCGTGACAACGAGGCGGTAGAGATCTGGCTGAGCCTGGGAATTCCCCAGGAGCACATCTACTACCTACCCAAAAAGGATAACTGGTGGGGTACTGCTGGCAAGATAGGTCCCTGCGGCCCCGATTCCGAACTCTTCTATGATACTGGCCGCCCAAAGCATGGTCCCAATTGCCAGCCGGGCTGTAACTGCGGCAAATACATTGAGATCGGCAACAACGTTTTCATGCAGTACAACAAAACGGCGGAGGGCATATTCGAGCCGCTCAAGCAGCGCAATATTGATGTAGGTCTGGGTCTGGAACGCATCCTCTCTGTAGTGCTGGGAACGGAAGATGTCTATACGACCGATCTCTTCATGCCCATCGTGCAACGCATCCAGGAGCTGTGTGAGCGCCAGGGAAACAAGCCAGCCCTCGCGCCCGAACAGGAGCAACGGCTAATACGCATTATCGCCGACCACTTGCGTGCAGCGACGTTCATCATTGCCCATGGCGTGACGCCCAGCAACGTGGAGCAGGGCTACATTTGTCGTCGATTGATTCACCGGGCTGTGCGCTGTGGACATGAACTCGGTATCCCAGGTCCCTTCACGGCTGAAGTGGCGCAGGCGGTCATCACTCGCTACGGGCCAATCTATCCAGAGCTAGAACAGCGACGGGAAACCATTCTGGCCGAGCTGACGCGCGAGGAGGAACGCTTTGGACGGACGCTGGCACGTGGACTCAAAGAATTCCAGAAGCTGGAGGAAAGGTTAGGCCAGCGAGCAGAAACGATGGTGCCGGGCGAAGCGGTTTTCCATCTCTTCGATACCTTTGGCTTCCCACCAACTCTGACGGCGGAACTGGCGCAGGAGCCATGGGTTGAGTGCGGATCTGGATGGCTTCAACGTGCTCTTCAAGCAACACCAGGAGCGCTCTCGTCAGGCCAATCAGGGAAGGTTTGCGGGCGGGCCGGCCGACCATAGCGAACGCACGACGCAACTGCACACCGCGACGCACCTGCTCCACCAGGCGCTGCGTGAGGTGCTGGGGACGCATGTGCGCCAGATGGGCAGCAACAACACACCGGAACGGCTGCGCTTTGACTTCTCGCATCCTAAGAAACTGACCCCGGAAGAGATCCGACGCGTCGAGGAGATCGTGAACTGGCAGCTTCAACATGATCTTCGAGTCACCATGGAGGTGATGCCCTTGCAGCAGGCACTCGATCAGGGAGCGCTGGCCTTCTTTGGCGATCGCTATAGTGACCTGGTCAAAGTTTACAAGATCGGGGATTACTCGATGGAGATCTGCGGCGGCCCGCATGTGCAGCATACTGGTGGCATGGGACGCTTCCGCATCACCAAAGCGGAATCCATTGGACAGGGTGTGCAGCGTGTTCGCGCTGACCTTGTCGAAGCAACAGAGCAGAGTTAATCCAACATGAGTCACCCCGCATTTGTGAAATGGACGTTTCACTGCTCTCGTCCTGCTTGCGCGCGTGCGATGGCCAAGAACAGCACAAAAGAAAACGAGTTGTTTGGGGACACACCGAACTGCGGAATGTGAAGGTGAGAGGAATGCCGCATTCGAGGATTCCGTCGATGTTCGATCATACAGTCCTCGACTCTTCAACCATAGAGTCATATTACCACTACTCAGTGAGAAGAAATGTGGGTAGTGGTTTATATGAGTTCTTACACGCTCGACAGAGCTATTTCTGCTTCCCATTGGGAGCATGACCATTATGCACCAGCGCATCGCTCCCGCGGTGGAGACAATGAACCGTGATCGTTCTCATGTGACCTTCCACCTCTCACTTGTTTCCTGCTCTTATTCTCACACATCATTCCCTTTTTGGCCACTACCTTGGTCACGTTCCTGATTGACCCACTGCACGTCATTCTTTATACTGAGGCCAGATGGTGTTTTGGTGCGCTCCGGCGCACATTGCTCCGGCTTCACCAAGCTCTGAGGAGGGGAGGTTGGGTTCCCGGGCACGTTTCAACGGACTTGGCCCTGGGCAGTACTCCATGTGACATGGAGACCTGGCTAGAGCATTGGCCCGCTTGGGCCAAAGAACAAGAGCAAACCGATGAACGAAACCCAGACGAGTGTCCGCCATCGCAGGCCACCCCGTCCTGTCCGAATCCTGGCTAATGCAATAGCGACGACCATCTTGCGTTCCCCGTGGCATGGGATGAGGAGTGATCGGCTCCTGCTTCTCACGTTTACCGGGCGCAAGAGCGGGAAGGAGTTTACGACGCCGATGCGCTATGTGCAGGAGGGCGAAACCTTACGGATGACGGTGGTGTATCCCTGGTGGAAGAATCTGGTTGAGCAAGCCACGGTGCGCGTCCTGCTGCGTGGGCAATTGCGCACCGCTACGGCAGAGGTGCTCCCTGAAGAAGATGGAGAGGTCGTGGTCAAGGTCCATCTGAAAGAGTAAAACAGCCGATCTCCATACAAATGGACTGGAAGACCGCGCGAAGCGCTTCGCGCGGTCTTCCAGTCCATTATTTCTCTCGAAAACAGGAACTCAAACCAGACGCTCGCCTTTCGTTCAATTACCTCGCCCGGTTGCTTAAACTTCCTTGCAAGGGTTCGCCAGCAGTATCGAGGTTGCGTAAGAACCAGGTTATGAGAGAAAGGCAATCCGCTGAAAGCGCCTGCAGCATGGCAGGTTATATGAGAAACCCACGCAAGATAGATGATAAATGATAATGAAAATTGACTATGCTAACCTGCTTGGTTACTTCGCAAGCTATTTTCGAAGGACAGGCCGATTTTAACCCCGCTCGGCCTCTTGCATCTTAGCCCCGTCTCGGCTACACTAACGCTAGTACAAACAAATAGATATCCTCCAGCGATGATGGAGAGGAGTAGCCTGCCAGGGATTGCAGAGAGCCGGCGGTTGGTGCGAAGCCGGTAATTCGCAGCAGGTGAAGGCGCTCCGGACGTCCCTGGGTGTTGTTGGTGAAACGCCTGAGGAATTTTTTTGAGGAGGCCACTCGTGATAAAGAAGTTGCGTGAGTGGTCCAGACTCAGATTCGCTAAATTTTTTGGAGGAGGAATCCACTCATGACACAGACAGAGGACAAAACGACATCATCTACAGGAGACACTCCGCTTGTCCTTATGGAGAAGATCGTCTCTTTATGTAAGAGGCGTGGCTTCGTCTACCCCAACTCCGAGATCTACGGTGGGGTCTCCGGCATCTATGACTTTGGGCCGCTGGGCGTTGAGCTGCGCAACAATATCCGCCGCTACTGGTGGTGGTCGATGGTGCAGACCAATGATAACGTGGTCGGGATCGAAGGCAATATCATTACTCACCCGCGTGTGTGGGAGGCCAGCGGCCACGTGGAAAACTTCGTAGACCGGCTGGTAGAGTGCAAGAACTGCAAGCGGCGTTTCCGTATCGATCAACTGCCGAAAGAGAACCTCGAGCAGAATAGGTGCCCGGTCTGCGGCGGGGAACTCGGCGAGCCGCGCCTCTTCAACCTGATGATGGAAACATACATCGGCGTGGTCGAGGGCGAGCGCATGAAGACCTACCTGCGCGGTGAGGCCAGCCAGAACATCTACCTGGACTACGAAAACGTGCTGAACAGGCTTATCCCTTGAACAGGCCCACCGTCTTGAACAGACTCATCAATCTGGGAATAGGTCAATTCCGTCAAACGCATGGCGGAAGGAGACAGGTGCTGCCCGAACTCCAATCGAAGATTCCAGATCCATTGCGAGAGGATTTGCCAGAACTCTTGCCCGCAGGGCGTATGAGAAACCCAGCGGTCCGGGTCTTGTTCCTGATCTTCATCGGCGAGCACGGCTTCAAAGGACCCACGATGCAAGTAGAGATCAAGCACATCAGCGGGTGTGAAGGCGTTTGGCGGGATGGTGGAGAAGAACTGCTCATAGACCATCCCGTTGCGCAGCGTGCCGATGGAAGATGGAGAGTTCGAAGCTTTATGCGCAGCTAGAATCATGCGTACCAGGGGTCCCGTGGGTGTGAGTGCACTATCCAGGCAATCGTAAAGCGCCCGACTGGTTCCTGACTCAGGATGCTTCGTCTGTTGATCCGGGGAGTGCTGCAACCGCTGCTGGACGGCAGGCAGGTCCAACAGGTGATAGTCCTTCCCACGCACCACGACAGAAGGCCCACCAGAAGCGAGCAGATCGGCAAGCGGAGCCGCATTGCCGTACAATCCGTCTAAGCGGACCACGACTTGGGAGAGAGGTAGAGACAGTTTGCTGGCATAGCTGGCTATCACTTCTCGGGCACGCAGCAATTCCCCCCGGTAATCGCCGTTCCCTGCATTTCCGAACGCGGCCAGCCACTGATGCGTATGGGCTTGGAGCACGGTGGTTCTCGTTCGGACGACTTCTCCCCGTTTGCGCCCCAGATATCCAGGAGCACAGACCTCATCAAAACGGCGATGAGGGGCAGGCAAATCTGGTGTGTGTGGGAGTGCCCGTTGTCTGGCTGCTTGCCTGGTTCCATCCACATCCATGACCAGCCATTGCTTGCCCTGGCGATCGAAGACGCCGCCACCAGGTCCTCCTGAAACAGGGTTCGTAGCGCTTCTACCGTAGGTGGATCAAGGGCGTCGAGAAAACGGCTGAGGGTGCAACGATGGGGCAGAGCGGATCTGCTGAACAGGGCCATAAAGGGGATGGCAAAGGGCAAGAGACGTTCATAAAAGGCTTTTCATGTGGGCTCTCCACTCACCGCGTATCCGATGAGCACGACCACAAAATCAATCGTATCGTACTGCCCAAAGCGTGCGCGGGCAAAGCGCACCCGTTCCTGAAACGCTTTGAGCAGACCGAACTGGGTGAGGACCTGGGCAAAGATGGCACCTCACCCAACCATGAGAGGAGGGAAGGAACGGATTCTGGAGCAATTTGGACGTGTACGGAAGAATGCGTCATACTTCTTGCGTGTCCTCCGATCTGTGGCAAACACATCACGTCCATTTTCCTGAGAAGAGCCGCATTTCTTGTCTCATTGTGGGGAAACGACGTGTTTCCTTCGACACTCGGCCTCGACGCGGCCTCTACTCAGGAAGCTTGGCCGCGAGTATGTCAACCTTCTCCATGACCAGTGATCCTTCGACAAACTGTTCGGAAGCTCTTGCCTGCAACTGCGCCGCACGGGCATTGAAGTGTGCGAGCCTCCCTTCTTCGTTTGGGAAGGCATCGAAGACGCCGAACGTCGAGGGTCCCAGGCGGATCGCGAACCAAGCGGTCGTTGCCGGCTCCTCCTGGACATCTGCCAACGCTTCTTTGAGGGCGCGCTCGACATCCGCCTCTTTTCCGGGCTTTGCCTCGTATCGAATGAGAAACCCTACAGTCACCATGTTGTATCTCCTTTTCCTCTTGCATTTGCACTAGGTGCCTGAAACCAAATGAACGTGAGCGTGTTTTTCTCGCAAGAGCAGTTCTCGCTCATTGGTGGATGAAGCTTCTGCTGGTCCTCTTCGAGAGAGCCTCTTCCAGGCAGTCACTTCAACCGGCCATTTTTCTGCTCACAGGGAAGAGTATACTAGGGGAAATGTGTTGTACCAAGTGTAAAACTACACCTGGATTGGCAAGAGATCGTCCCGCCTGTTCGCGGATCGGGTCTCTCCCAGTTCCAACAGCAGGAGAGAGGTATGATGAACATCGAACCTGACGCTTCTCACACGCCAGATGTGCTGCGTGATGTCCTTGGCGAGATTGAAACACTACGTCTCAGACGCCAGGAGCAGGTGAGGGATCGTCCCCATCCATGCTTCAAACGCTTTACCCAGCAAGAGTTAACCGATGAAGCGTGCCCAACCTATAAAAATTTGCTGGTCGGACGTTCGCGCCGGGTTCCGAGCCGCCAGACCATCATGCACATTGCACAGTATCTCGAATGTACCACTGCCCAGCGCAACGACTTGCTCTTAGCCGCCCGCTATCTTCCCGAAAGTCTCGAATTGGAAGGTTCTCGACTGAAACAGGCGTTAGAGCAAGCCCAACACCTCATGGGGACGTTACCCTACCCCGCGATGATGGTCACACATACCTTGGAGGTACACGCGGTCAATGAAGCATTCCAGCGTGTCTTTGAGTTACCACCGCTCACCGCGATCCCACAACCACAACGACATCTCTTCCATTTCCTTTTTCATCCCGACTTCCCGATGCGAGTGCGTTCTACCTTCAATGACCAGGCCATCAAAATCTGGCAAGCCCAGGCGTCTCGTGGCATTCAACTCTTTAAGCAAAGTAACGTCTTGTACCAATTTGAGCCGTGGTATCAAGAACTGATTGAACGCTTCTGTGCTGTCGCCGACTTTCGTGCCTACTGGGAACAAGATACTGAGACGCTGGACCAGCAAGATGCCCTGTCAAAAATGCTTCTCAGCAGACATACCACAACTGGCGAACTGCTTCCGATTCAGCTCCGGCACATGCACATCTCGGTCTGTAGCCACAGGTATCCCTGCATTGAGGCGTTTCTCCCTCTGAATGAGGCAGCGCGTGCGGTCTTTGCGTCCCTTGGCAGTGCTTAGGCTCATGAGAGATCTCTTTTCCCTCTTCTGCCAATGATTTCCTCAATCTCGTTGCGCATCCCGTGGGAAAGGGATCGTTGCCTAAGACCAGGTAGCGGATGGCAAAGGAATGGCGGAAGATGTGCGGACTGTATAGAAGCCAATGTATAATTGACCCATGAACGCCAAGAAAGAGTTGACCCACCCCTTAACAAGAGCTACTCTTGTGTTTATCTTAGACACAAGGGAGGTAGCCATGATAAGGAGTGGCACCATGAATACCATACATGAATTGTCGGCTCAAGGGAAATCCATTCGAGAAATTGCTCGCATCGTTGGCATCGCACGCAATACGGTTCGCCGCTATCTGCGAGGCAAACCCATTGCAGCTCCTCGCCCCAAGCGAGGCTCAATCCTTGATCCCTACAAAGGGCAGATTCGCCATTGGATCACAGAAGATCACTTGTACAATTGTGAGGTGATGTTTCCCCGGTTACAAGCACAAGGATATACCGGTGGTCTTTCGACGATCAAAGCCTATGTGCAGACGTTACGTCCCGCAAAAGTGGGACAGTATCCAATCCAACGCTATGAAACGAAACCAGGTGAGCAAATGCAATACGATTGGGGAGAATTCCATTACGAGAAGGAAGGCAAAGACCACAAACTCTATGGCTTTGTCGCCATCCTTGGATATTCTCGCATGCGCTTTATCACGTTTGTGAAGCGCTGTGATACCCCAACCATGATTCGATGTATGATGGCCGCCTTTGAATATTTTGATGGCCTGCCTCAAGCCGCGCTCACCGATCGGATGAAAAGCGTGTTTCTGGACATGGATGGCAATACGCCGATCTGGAATCCCATCTTTGCGGACTTTGCGGCCTGTTTAGGGATTGCGCCGCGTGTCTGCAAGCCGCGAAAACCACAAACGAAAGGCAAAGTGGAGCGGAGTGTGGGGGTGATCAAAGATGGCTTCTGGCCTGGCGTTCGCTTTACCGATAGTGACGATCTCAACCAACAAGCACGAGCCTGGTGCGATCGGCTCAATCAAAAAGTCCATCGGACGACCCAGCGCGTCCCGATGAATATGTGGGTGGAGGAACAGTTGAGTCCTTTGCCAACCGACTATGCCTGGGAACGCTTCGGTGCCGAGGAGCGCCGCGTGAGCTGGGACGGGTTCCTCTCCTACGATGGTGTGCTCTATGGTTTACCTGCAGAACCTCCCGTGGCTGGCTCCGTGGTGCAGGTGCGTGAGCGCCAGATGCAATTGCGTGTGTTTTCGAAGGGGAGTCTGATTGCACAGCTTCACAAACGTCCTCGTTCCCAGGAAATTGTGCAGCACCCCACCCAATTTAGCAAGGTCTCGCCGACGGGTTCCCTGCGCAAGACAGAGCAACCGCTTGGGCACCAGGTCACGCCTCCCACCGTGGAAATCCGGAATCTTGCCGAATATGATCAACTCTTCAGAAAGGCGGGCACCACGATGAATGAGCTCTCGGAACTCTTGAAAACGCTCCACCTCAAATACGTGGAACCGCAGCTGGCGAATCTGATGGAAGAGGCGCGTATTCACAGCTTAACCTATGATGCCTTTTTGAGGCGCGTGCTTTCTCTGGAAGTGGAAGCCCGCAAACACACGGCCCATCAGAACCGACGAAAAGCGGCGCGTCTTCCTGTGAGCAAAACGCTCGATGCCTTTGATTTCTCGTTCCAGCCGTCTATCAATGAACGACAGGTGCGTGAATTGGCGGATTTGTCGTTTGTGCGTACCCACTCCAATGTGATCTTTTTGGGACCGCCCGGAGTTGGGAAAACCCATTTAGCGCTCAGTTTGGCGGAGTCTGCGCTGGGTGCAGGCTATTCTGTCTTTTTCAGCACCCTGACGGAACTGGTGGAAGATCTGGAGCTGGCTAGCCAACAACACACGCTCAAATCGCGGCTTCGGCGCTACATTGCGCCACAAGTGTTGGTCATTGACGAGATTGGCTATACCAGCCTCTCTTCACCACAAGCCAATCAACTCTTTGAGCTGGTTCGTGAACGCTATGAACG
>Ga0209648_10004020_pt1 | contig 12447 bp, 12 predicted proteins | sample GraSoi2013_115cm_FD_185830 | JGI IMG/M metagenome (GOLD analysis project Ga0209648, IMG submission 185830) | Grasslands soil microbial communities from the Angelo Coastal Reserve, California, USA - Sample 9_17_2013_115cm (SPAdes) (version 2) | ecosystem: Environmental > Terrestrial > Soil >...
GTTCTCGCTGCCGAACATCCTGTTTTTCTGGTGGGTGCCGGCCGCGACCGCGCTCTTCTCATTCGCGCTTTGGCGGTGGCTCGAGACCGGACGCGAGGTGCTCCCGTTCCTCGCGACCATCGCGCTTTTCCTGTTGGGCTATCTCGGGCTCCTGATCTCGAATTTTCCCTATCTCGTACCACCCTCCTTGACGATATGGCAGGCCGCGGCCGCGCCCGCGACGCAGGTCTTCATGCTGATGGGCACGCTGGTGTTACTGCCGATCATTATCGGTTACATGATCTTCGTCTATTGGATCTTCGGCGCAAAGGTGCGCGAGGGCGAAGGCTATCATTGAGGCGCGGGACCATGCCGCGATGACTTGCCCACGATCATGATAATTCCCATCAAGCTACGGCAAGCTTACGCCTAGTCGGGTCGCTCCCGGCCGACTTCGTTCCTCAGAGGCCCTGCTGGCGGCGCGCATCGATCGCTTGCGAGCCGGGCAGCGGTTATCCGTAAACGACGGCTCCCGCGATGACGGCAGCGTCGAGCGCGATCCAGCCCACGCACGGCAAGTAGATATTCCTGTCGCGTTGTTGCATTCCGAACCAGAACCACAGAACGGCAGAGGCGAGATACGCACTCCACGACAGCATGGAAACCCCCGCTGCTTGGTGGCCGACCCAGATGGCCAGGACCTGCGGAATGGTCATGACCATGGTGAAGATGGACATGCCGCCCAACAGGCGACGCAGCCTCGTATCCGAGCGCGAGGCATGGGCCGCTGCGCTGGCCGGATCCGGATCGGGAGCCATTCGTCACCTCCGTGCGCAAATCATCTGGGCGCGGACGCCCAAGGTTGAGATCCTCATCCCAGCTTGCCGATTCCCGGCACGAAGCGGCCCACCTGCCGCGCGTACGCGCAGTACGCGTCGCCGTAGGTCCGCATCAGGTATGTCCTCTTCCAGCGATACCTGCTGGCGCACCCCGATCAAGCCGCCGATCAGCAGGCAGAGCGAGAGCGTGGTCGGGAGCAGCAGCGTGTAGCCGGTCCAGGCGAGCAGCAGCGCAAGGAAGATCGGGTTGCGGCAGAAGCGATAGAGGCCGGTGGTGACCAGTCCGGGGCGCGCGCTTTCATCCACGCCGATCCGCCAGGAGGCTCCGAGCTGGAGCTGGGCCGTCACCAGCAGGGCGAGGCCGACAAGCAACAGCGCGGCCCCGCTTGTTTCCCAGATGACGCGCGCGGAATGGTCCGCGCCCCAAGGCCTGAGGGTTTCCGGCGAGCGGGCCCACACGATGGCCTGGCCTACGAGCAGCGCGAAGAGGGCCAGGGCCAGGCCGTCTCGCAGATTTTCCCCGAGCTTCTTGGATCGGAACAGCACGAACCCCCAGGTGCCGTGCCGACGGGATTGCATCCAGGCACGCCAGCAGATGATCCCGATCAGGACCGATGTGCCGAACAGAGGTAGCAAGCGCTCGATCATCGCACAGCAGCGTCCACATCCCGACCGATGCGGCGGAGAAACGCCGTTGCGGACAGGCCCGACATCGAGCCGCCGATGCCGCGCGGCGACGGCGCGGCATCGATCCGGCGCGAGGCCTCATTGGGCGGCGACGACGGCGATCTCGACCAGAAGGCGTGGGTCGGCGAGCTTGGCCTCGATGCAGGCGCGGCCGGGCAGATTCCGCCCGCCCGTCCAGGCGTTCCAGGCTTCGTTCATGGCGTCGCGGTGGCGGATGTCGGCGACCCAGATGGTGGCGCTCACGACCTTGCTCTTGTCGGCGCCGCACAGTCCCAGCAGCCGATCGATCTCTTTCAGGATTTGCTGCGCCTGGCCCTTGGCGTCCTGCTTCGGATCGTCGGCGACGACCCCGGCGGTGAACACGAAGCCGTTGGCCTCGACCACCTTCGAGAGGATTTTCGATGGCTCGTGGCGTTGGATCGTCATTGCATCCCTCCCGCATTCCGCGCCGGTGCGCGCGCGCCGGTGATACCATGGTCGGAAACGAGGCGCTATTTCGCAACGCTGCAAGGGGAGGAGCCCATGAAGATCGACGCCGTCGAGCTGACCCTGTTCGCGTGGGACGACATACCGCCGACCCGGTATACGCAGGGCACGCACAACACCTCGGGCCGCAGCAATCTCGGGCTGCTGCGCATCAAGACCGATGACGGCATCGAGGGTCATGCCTTCCTCGGCTCCGCCGTCAACCCGGCGGAGACCGATGCCGGCGCGCTGATCCGATTCTTGAAGCCCGTGCTGATGGGCAAGGACCCGCTCGCGCGCGAGGATCTGCACACGGCGATGCGCGCGCGCCAGCGCCACCTCGGCCTGCGCGCGGTCGGCGCGTGCGATGCGGCGCTGTGGGACATCGCCGGAAAAGCCGCCGGCCTGCCGCTCTACCGACTGCTCGGCGGCGGGCGCGCGGCGATCGGCGCCTATGCGTCGAGCCAGATGCTCGACAGCCGCGAGGCCTACGCCGCGGAGGCCGCCCGCTTCAAGGCCGAGGGATGGAAGGCCTACAAGATTCACCCGCCGCATGGTCCGGACGAAGACATCAAGGTGTGCGAGGCCGTGCGCGCGGCGGTGGGCGAGGATTTCACGCTGATGCTGGATTCCACCTGGAGCTATTGCTATCCCGACGCGCTGCGCGTCGGCCGCGCCATCGAGCGCCTCGGTTTTCTCTGGTACGAGGACCCGCTCAACGAGGAGGACATCTATTCCTACGTACAGCTGCGGCAAAAACTCGATATCCCGATCATCGCCACCGAATATCCCTTGGGCGACATTGGCACCTACGCGGTCTGGCTCACCGAGCGCGCGACCGATGCGCTGCGCGGCGACATCGCGGTCAAGGGTGGGCTGACCACCATGCTCAAAACCGCGCACCTCGCCGAAGCGTTCCACATGAATTATGAGGTCCACCACGGCGGCAACTCGCTCAACAATCTGGCGCAGCTGCACTTCGCCTGCGCGATCCGCAACACCACCTATTTCGAGGTGCTGCTGCCGCACGGCGCGCACAAGTACGGGCTTCTCGAGGACATCGACATCGGCAAGGACGGGCTGGCCCGCTGCCCGCAGCTGCCTGGCATCGGCGCAAAAATCGATTTCGATCGCATCGAGCGCAAGCGGCTGGCGCACCTGAGCTGACGTCAGGGCCGGCGAAATATCGACCGCACTCGAACAGGCCAGCAGCTCATTCCATTGTCGGAGCCCTCACTCCGAACCTCCACTTCCATGGCGAGAGATCATGGAAGGAGAAACTCGCCACAATCACAGAGGCGTGTATTCGACCCAGCTGTCGGTCACGATGACGTCTGCGGCGAGATACCAATAGCAGTACTCGTCCGTGCCGGTGTCGAAGCAGTAGCCGTAGTAATAGACCTCGACCGCCTGCGCGAGTTGAATTTCCCCGTTGGCGGCAACCTCGATATTTCTACTTCCGGGCTCGAGGCCGGCCATCTTTTTCTTGGATTTCACTTTCCGCGTGGGCAAGCTGCCGGCACTCATGTTTACAACTTTCTTGTTGTTGACTTCGGCCGTCACGGTGGCGTTCCCGGCCTTGCCTATCTCGTGCTTGCCGTTTTGATTGAGTTTCGCCCCGAGCAGATTATGGCCGTTGTTGTGATGCTGATTCTTGGCGACGGCGATCCCCCCGCCGATCAGAATGCCAATGGACGCGAGAAGGCTCAGTAGAGCGCGACGATTGAACATGGAATGCTCCCTCGGATTTTCCAGTGATGCTCCAGCCCCAGAGCGCAACGCATGAAGAAAAACATCGTTCCCCAAGCCCCGCGCGGGGTCCCCGTCGCGCAGGCGCGACGGGGTGTCCCATCGCGAGGACCCATGGCCACGGATCGTGCCGAATTGCGAGATACGTGGTCGGGGGTCCCGGATACCCGCTTCGCGGGTTGCGGGATGACCACCTTGTTATGTCATCGCGAGGGTCAAAACTTACGGGCATCGGCATAATTTCCGGTCCGGGAATCAGGTTGTAGGCGACTTTCAACACACGTGCTCTGTCATCATTGGGTGTTTGGTTCGCGCAAAGATGTCCGTTCATCCGCCGCACTCCCCAGCGCCCAAGCAGAACGTGACGCCGACGAATTTCCGTTGGAAACACCCAGGCGAGAAGCGAGCGGGATATTGCGGAAACGGCCGAGAGGATCAGCCCAAATCATTGTTCCGATGGACGGATTCCGGCTCTTCGTTGGGGGTGAAGCCGGCCGCGCCGGTTCCGCGCCACGCTTCTTGCGTATTGACCCCGGCCGCATTTGGCCGTTAGGACGGCAATGCCCATGGATCACATTGGCATGGCGGGCCCGAATCTCGTATGGATTTAGGCCGCGATCTGCGGCGTCGGACGCCAGTCTCTCAAGCCTCTTTGCAAGTCTCTCGAACAGGAGTCGATCGACAATGGCAGCCAAGAAATCGGGGAAGCCCCAACCGACCGTCACCCTCAAGCATCTCGCGGCGGAGCTTGCCGAGAGCCATGAGATCGCGAAAAAGCAGGCCGAGACGATACTCAACGACCTGGTGGGAAGCATCGTCAAGCACCTGAAGAAGGGCAACCGCCTGCGCCTGGTCGGGCTCGGCATCCTGCAGGTGCGCCACCGCGCCGCCCGGATGGGACGCAATCCGGCGACCGGCGAGCCGATCAAGATCAAGGCCAGCAAGAAAGTCGCGTTCCGCGCGTCCAAGGAGCTCAAGGAAGCAGTCTGAGCGCTCGCGCGCCCGACCAGCTTCCAGCCTGGCAGCATGGCCGTGCCGAGCACGGCCATGCGCGGCTATTTGGTCCCAGCGAACAATGTGGATGCGCGGCAGGTCCGCGCAACCAAGGGCTCGGGCGCCCGCGCGCCGGTGGTCAACCGCCGCCCAGCTCGGCAACGATCACAGGGCCGAACATCTGCCAATGCTCGCCGGTGAAGCGGCGCATCTGCATCTGCTTGAGCGGGGCGTAATCATCGGGGCCGGTGTTGGCGGTGATGCCCGGTAGCAGCATGCCGAACTCCACGTCTTTCAGGTTCGCCGCCTGCTTCATCACGTTCTCGCGCGTGAGATCGTCGCCGCATTGTTTGAGCACATGCACCAGCGCCTGGCCGAACACGAATCCGGTCACGACCAGGGCGTTGGTGCGATCGGCGTCCGGGTAGTAGCGATCGAGGAAGGCAGCCCATTCCTTGTAGCCGGAATCGTCCTTCCAGACCGGGTCGGTCTGATCCTTGAAGTAAGCGGCGGACAAGATGCCCGTGGAATTCTCGAAGCCCGCGGGTCTGAGCACGGCACCGATGCTGGACGACACACTGTTGAGCAGGTGAACGGGTTTCCAGCCGACCTCGGCAGTCTTGCGGATCGCCTGGGCGGCGAATTTCGGGGTCGCTACGTCGTAGAAGATATCGGCGCCGGAAGCCTTCAGACTGACGATTTGGGAATCCACGGTGGTGTCGGAGACCTCGTAGGGCAACTCCGCGACGATCTGCATCTTTCCGGCGAGACCGTCCCTCAGACCCTTGACGTAGTCCTTTCCGTAGTCGTCGTTCTGATAGAGGATGCCGATCTTTCCGTCGGGGTGATTCTGCAGCAGATATTTCGCGTAGATGTGCCCCTCATGCTGATAGCTGGGCTGAAAGCCCATGGTCCAGGGAAAGTGCTTCGGGTCGTTCCACTTGGCGGCACCCGTTGCGACGAACAGCTGCGGAACCTTCTTCGAATTCATATACTTTTGGATCGCAGTATTCGGCGCCGTCCCCAGGCTGTGGAAAATCAGCAGGACCTCGTCGCTCTCGACGAGCCTGCGGGCCTGCTCGACGGTTTTGGGCGGGCTGTAAGCGTCGTCGTAGGAAATGAACGCGATCCTGCGGCCGTTGATGCCGCCCTCGGCGTTGATCTTGGTGAAATAGGCCGTTTCCGTCCTGCCGATCACGCCGTAGGCCGAAGCCGGCCCGCTGTACGGCATGATGTTGCCGATCTTGATCTCGGTGTCGCTGGCGCCCGGGCCATAGCGTTTTTGCGCATCGGCGGGATTCGTTGCGGCGGCGAGTGCGATCGCGAGAACGCCGATGATCCTTGCGAATCCCATTGCTTCCTCCCTCGGCTCGGCGATCTCGTTATCCACGGCCGCCGTGTTCGGCGCATGATACTACTTTCCGGCTGACAGAGCCACGGCGTGCGCGATCTCCGCGCTGGCTGGCCTGGGCGCGCGCCACGGCGGTTGCGCCGCTAGCGCCGCAGCCGCTTGGCGACCTCCTCGAGCATGACCTCGGTGGCGCCGCCGCCGATCGAGTGCACGCGCGCGTCGCGCGCCATGCGCTCGATCGTGCTTTCGCGCATGTAGCCCATGCCGCCGTGAAACTGCACGCAGGCGTACATCACTTCGTTGACGAGCTCGCAGCAATAGGCCTTGACCATGGACACTTCCCGCGTGCAGTCGACGCCCTGCGCGTCGAGCCACGCGGCGTGATAGACGAGCTGGCGGCCGGCTTCGACCTGGGCGGCCAGCATCGCCAGACGCTGGCGGACCACCTGCTTCTCGTAGAGCGTGCCGCCGAACGCCTTGCGCGTCGTGACATAGTCGAGGGTCAGCTCGAGCGCCTCCTGCGCCTCTCCCATCGCCATGGCGCCGAGCACGAGCCGCTCGTTCTGAAAATTGCGCATGATGGCGTAAAACCCGCCGCCTTCCCGGCCGAGCAGATGATCGGCCGGGATCCGGCAATCCTCGAACGCAAGCTCGGCGGTGTCGGACGAGCGCCAGCCGTGCTTGTCGAGCGCGCGGGATACTTTCAGCCCCGGCGTGCCCTTTTCGACGAGCAGCATGGAGATCGACTGGGAAGCGCGGGATTCCGGCGCGGTCTTGGCCGCGACGCAATAGAGATCCGCATAGACGCCGTTGGTGATGAACATTTTTGCGCCGTTCACCACGAAACTGTCGCCCTCGCGCCGTGCATTGGTGCGGATGCTCTTCACGTCGGAACCGGCGTCGGGCTCGGTCACCGCGAGCGCCGTGATCGTGCGGCCGGCGATGATGTCCGGCATGTAGCGCGCCTTCTGCGCGGCCGACCCGAAGTTCGCGATGTGAACCGATGCCATCTCGGCGTGGACCAGCGCGGTGACCGCGACCCCGCCGAAGGTGGAACGGCCGAGCTCTTCCGCGAGCACGACCGAGCCCATGGCGTCGAGCTCGCTGCCGCCGTATTGCGCCGGATAGCGAATGCCGAAAAATCCCAGCTCGCCCATCCGGCGCAGTACCTCGCGCGGAACGCAGCCCTGCTCCTCCCAGGCGTTCGCGAACGGCTTGACCTCGGTCTCGACGAAACGCCGGACCTGACGGCGCAACAGCGCGTGCTCCTCGCGGAAATAGGGGGAGGGAAGGGCCTCGGTCTCGGGCGCGGACGTGACGCTGCGGTTCATGGGCTCAGCCGAATTTAACCCGGGCGAGGGCGGTGCCGCGGCCGAGCGCCGCCAGTTTGGCGAGCGCGACCTCGCGATGCATGGGCGCCATCCCGCAGTTGGTGCAGGGAAGAATCCGCTCGGCGGGCACGTAGCGCAGCGCCTGCTCGATGGTCGCGACGACGTCCTCGGGCGTCTCGATCCGGTCGGTGGCGACGTCGATCACGCCGAGCAGCACGTCCTTGCCGTCGAGCAGGCCCAGCAGGCTGACCGGCACCTTGGAATTCCTGCATTCGATCGAGACCTGCTGGATGCGGCTTGCGGCGAGTGCCGGGAAGATCGCCTCGTACTGGCGCCATTCGCCGCCGAGCGATGCCTTCCATTCGAGGTTCGCCGCAATACCGTAGCCGTAGCAGATGTGCACCGCCGTGACGCAGGGGAGCCCTTCGATGGCGCGGTGCAACGCCGGAATGCCCCAATCCGTCACTTCGTCCATGAAGACATTGAACGCGGGCTCGTCGAACTGGATCACGTCGATGCCGTCGGCCGCGAGCGCGCGCGCCTCCTGGTTCAGCAAGCCGGCGAACGCCATCGCGAGCTCGACCTTATCGCGGTAATAGCCGTTGGCAATCGTGTCGACGATGGTCATCGGCCCCGGAAGCGTGAATTTCAGCCGGCGTTCGGTGTGGGCGCGGGCGAGCCGGGCTTCGGTCGCGTGCACCCGACCTTTGAGCTCCAGCGGGCCGACCACGGTCGGCACCATGGCCTTGTAGCGGTCCTTGCGGATGCCCATCTCGACCCGCCGCGCAAAATCGATGCCTTCGACATGTTCGAGAAAGCCGTGGACGAAATGCTGACGCGACTGCTCGCCGTCGGTCACGATGTCGATTCCGGCATCCTCCTGCTCCTTGATGGCGAGCAAGGTGGCATCGCGCTTGGCCGCCGCGAGCTCGGGACCCGCAAGCCGCCACGCCGGCCAGAGCTTGTCGGGCTCGGCGAGCCAGGACGGCTTGGGCAGGCTGCCGGCGATCGTGGCGGCGAACATCGCAATCCTCGCGCTCAATCCGGACGCCAATCATAGAGCCAGTCGTAACGCCTGAGCAGCTTTTCGTCGCTCAATCGTCCGAGCACGAAGTTGCGCACCACGGCGGCCGGGCCGCGCAGATGATAAATGACGCCGTTGAAGTGGGATTCCTGCGCCACGCGCTGGGTGCGCGACCGGCGCAGCCCTTGATATCTGTCAAACGCCAGCGCCGGCCGGTCGGGCCAATGGGCCAGGCAATCGGCCAGCACCGCGGCGTCCTCGATCGCCATGGCGCCGCCCTGCGCCAGGAACGGCAGAATCGGGTGCGCGGCATCGCCGAGGAGTGTCACCGGGCCCGCGGTCCAGGCGCGCAGCGCGGGCCGCTCGAACAAGGCCCATTTCGCCCAGGAATCCGGGATCGCCATCAGCGCGCGCGGCTCGGCCGCCCAGCCGGAAAATCGTGCCAAGAGGTCGGCGCTCCCTCCCGGCTCGCTCCATCCGGGGCTCTGCCAATCGTCCCTGACGATGGCGACGATATTGACCGCGGCTCCCGCCCGGACCGGATAGTGCACGAGATGGGCCTCGGAGCCGAGCCAAAGCCAAGTGATAGGCTCGCGGAACTCGAGGGGAACCAGATCCGCGGAGACGGCGGCGCGCCAAGCCGTCCGGCCGCAAAATTGCGGCGGCGCATCGTTTTCGATCCGGCCACGGATCCTCGACCACAGGCCGTCGGCGCCGATCAGGGCCATGCCGTGCTCGTCGCGAGTTCCCGCCGGCGTCCGCGTCTCGACCGTCACGCCGTGGGCATGGACGGCAAAATCCTCGACCCGGCGGCCGAGATGAAGCGCGCCATCGGCGCTCGCCCGCAGCCGCTCGATGAGGGCGGCCTGTAGATCGCCGCGGTGCACGACCCAGTAGGGGGCGCCGTAGCGGAAGGCGGCGCCGGCACCAATGGTCGCGCGGACGATCTCGCGCGCATTATGGCCGCGCATCACGCGAATTTGCTGCGGCGCCACCACGGCGGGGGCCAGGCGTTCGGCCAGTCCGAGATCGATCAGGATGCGGGTCGCGTTGGGGGAGAGCTGGATGCCGGCTCCGACCGGCTCGAGCACGTCCGCCTGCTCGAGTACCGCGGCCCGGAAGCCGCGGCGGATCAGCGCGAGCGCGCAACCGCCGATTCCGCCTCGCGTGTGGGAGCACCAAGTACTGGAGTCGCGGGCTCGGCATCATTCTGCCGAACCCGAGCCGGGAATGCAGAGTACCGCGAACGAGTGGCGGCGGGTCAGAGCTCGGCAGGCTCGCGCCAGGCGCATTCCGGCGGACGCGATTGATAGCCGTGCAGCGAAGCATCGTAACGATACAGCGTCGAGCAATACGGGCAGATCGCCTCACTGTCGTCGCCCATATCGATGAAAACATGCGGGTGATCGAACGGCGGCGTCGCCCCGATGCACATGAATTCCTTGGCGCCGATCTCGATCGCCGCCACCCCGGGATCGTTGTGGAAATGCGGGACAATCTTTTCCGCCATGGGTTGCCTGCGTCCTCGTGCAGCACCGGTGCTGTGCGCCGCACCATAGCGTCGGCCGACGGCAAAGCCTAGATTGGCCGCGCATTTTGTCGATCGCTTCCAACGCCTGGCGCAAGTTTTTGCCCTGGCGGACGGATGTTTTTGCCAGCTCCTGGAATTGGACGAGCTGCGGGACTGGAATATCAGGGAGCCAAATGAGCAGATTCGCCCTGGCATGCTCCGCTCTCGTCATGGTCGCCCTGGCGTCGGCAGCCTATCCGGTGCTCTCGCGGGGGGTGAATGCCGGCCGCATGCTTGCGGCGCAGGACGATCCGGCGCAGCTGACCGAGCTCGGGCTCGACGATCATTTCGATGCGGCGCGCGCCGCGCGGGAGATCGATGCGGCGCTTGCGGTGAACGACCCCGAGCTCGCCGACAGCTTCGTCGAGCTGGCGCGCGAACGCGCAATCGCGGTCGATCCGGACCGCGTCGCCAAGGTGGAATCCGCCAAGCGGGCCGCGGCGTCCGCTGCGAGCACCGCAAGCAGCTTTGCTCGGGGCCTGGTCTTGGGCGAGACCGACAGCATCGCGGCGTTCGGCGGCACCGCGCTGGGCGATCTGTTCGTGTTCGGCGACCTGCGCGACGCGGCGCGACAAGGCATTCAGTTTGCTCGCGGCGAACCCGTGGACAAGGCCGTTTTGGGCTTGTCGCTTGCGGGGATTGCGCTCACGGCCGGCACCTATGCGAGCCTGGGCGCCCTGGCGCCGGAGCGTCTCGGCCTCTCCGTGATCAAGGCGGGGGCAAAGACCGGCCGGATCGGCGCGCGCTTCCTGCGCGCCGCGCGGCTCGAACGCGTGGAGAATCTGGTCCGCGCAGCCGGCGATGTCGGCCGGGTGCAGAGAAAGGCCGGCAGCCGCGCCGCCATCGAGGGAATAAAGCTCGCGGAGCAGCCGAAGGATTTGAGTCGGCTGGCGCAGCTGGCCGCCGCCAAGGGCGGCAAGACGCGCGCCGTGCTGAAATTGCTGGGCCGGGGCGCCATTGCGCTGACCACCGGCTTGTTCGATCTCGCGCTGTGGGTGTTCTGGGCGATCGCGCATGCTCTCGGGTTTTGCGTCACGCTCAAGCGCGCCGCCGAGCGGATCACGCTGTGGGCGATCCGGCGGCGCAAGCGAAAGCGCGAGCGCCTCTTGGCGCGGGCGCGGAGGGGCAGCTATGGTCGGCAGCAACCCCGGCTGATGGCAACGAATGGGCTTTGGGGCCGCAGGATCACGACGGCTCGACGTGGCGGGGCGACAACTTAGAAAAAGCTGCGGGCGCAGCACCGCCGGCAGGGAGGAATGGCCATGCCAAGAGGCCCCGCAGGGTCGCGCCGCGATATTCTGAAGGGCGGATCGGCGGCTTTGGCGCTTGCGACAATCGGCGCCGAGCTCTCGCCGCGCTACGCGGGCGCGGCCGCCGAGATGACGCCGCGCGAAAAGCAGCTCTACGAGGTGGCGAAGCAGGAAGGCGAGCTCACCTGGTACTCGGCGCATTCCGACGACGTGACCGCCCAAGCGCTGGGCCGCGGCTTCGAGGCCAATTATCCCGGCATCAGGGTCAGCGTGGTGCGCACCACCGCGCAAGTGGCATTCCAGCGCGTCTCGCAGGAGATCAAGGCCGGCGCCATGCAGGTCGACGTGCTCAGCTCGACCGACATCGGGCATTACGTCTATCTGAAGGAGAAGAAACTGCTCGAGCAGTTCGTGCCGGAGAACGCCGGCAAAGTGCTCGAGGTCTATCAGCACTACGATCCGGACGGATATTATTTCGTCACCTCGGCCGGCCTGATCGGAATGGTCTACAACACCGCCAAGCTCAAGGAGGCCGACGCGCCGAAGAACTGGACCGATCTCACCGAGCCGAAATGGAAGGACAAGATCGCGCTCGGCCATCCGGGATTCAGCGGCTACGTCGGCACCTGGACCGTGATGATGCGCAAGCTCTACGGCTGGAAATTCTTCGAGGAGCTGGTCAAGAACAATCCGCAGGTCGGCCGCTCGATCAACGATGCCGTCACCATGCTCAATGCGGGCGAACGCGTGGTCGCCGGCACCGGCCCGTTCGGAACCGCCAGCGAGAGCGCGCAGAAGGGCAATCCCCTGGCGCTGATCTATCCGACCGACGGCTGCGTGCTGATCCTGGCGCCCTCCGGCATCATGAAGGGGGTGAAGCATCCCAACGCGGCGCGGCTGTTCATGGAATATCTGATGAGCGTCGACGCTTCGAAGATCTGGGTCGACCATTTCGGCGAGCCGATGCGGCCTGAGGTCTCCCCCTCGACCGGCGTGAAATCCGCCAAGGACCTGAAGACGATCCGGCCGAGCGTCGAGGAAATCTTCAAAGGTATCCCCGAGGTGATCAAGCAATGGCGCGAGACCTTCGGGGTATGATCCGCGCGCTCTTCCATTTGCGGGCCAGTCGCATTTGGCTGCGAGCGGGCCGCAATCTCCTCCCTCCCCTTGAAAAGGGGAGGGGCGGGGGGGGGATCGCGACCCCCTCCC
>Ga0209648_10004021_pt1 | contig 12446 bp, 9 predicted proteins | sample GraSoi2013_115cm_FD_185830 | JGI IMG/M metagenome (GOLD analysis project Ga0209648, IMG submission 185830) | Grasslands soil microbial communities from the Angelo Coastal Reserve, California, USA - Sample 9_17_2013_115cm (SPAdes) (version 2) | ecosystem: Environmental > Terrestrial > Soil >...
CGTCTACTCCAATGAATCCCTGCCTCTGCAAATGGAAAAAGATCTCCTGGGCCGCCTCCTCTGGGGTTAGGTCCGTAGTGTCAATCACAACCTCCGGGTCGTCCGGTGTCTCATACGGGTCGTTGACGCCGGTAAACTGCTGAATCAGGCCAGCGCGTGCCTTCGCGTAAAGACCTTTGCGATCCCTGCCCTCGCAAATCGCCAGTGGCGTGGAAATGTGGACAAGCACAAATCCACCGAATGGTTGAATCATGGCTCTCACTTCTTTGCGCACCACGTCATAAGGTGCGATGGGGGCACAGATAGCAACGCCGCCGTTCTTCGTGATCTCTGACGCCACAAACCCGATCCGCCGGATATTGATATCGCGGTGTTCTTTGGAAAATCCGAGTTCGGATGACAGATGTTTGCGTACGATGTCACCATCCAGCAAGGTCACCGGCCGCCCTCCCATCTCCAGCAACTTGACTCGCAGCACATTGGCAATGGTGGACTTCCCTGAACCAGAAAGGCCGGTGAAAAAAACCGTGAACCCTTGGCGATGCCGCGGTGGATAGCTAAGCTGCAGTTCGCGCGCTACCTCGGGAAACGTGAACCATGCAGGGATGTCGCGTCCTTCAGCGAGGCGGTGGCGCAACTCGGTCCCTGAGATGTTAAGAGGGCGCGCCCCCTCCGGTACTTCATCCTCAGGAACATAAGCGTCGCGTTCCTCTAGGTAAACCATCATGTGAAAGGGGACCACAGTGACGCCGAGCTCCTGCCCATATGTCCGCAGTAACTCCTGTGCAGCATAAGGGCCGTAAAAGGCCTTACCGGCTCCGTCGGGACCCGGGCCAGCATGGTCGCGCCCCACAATGAGGTGGCTACATCCGTAGTTTCTTCGAATGATCGCGTGCCAAAGAGCTTCCCTTGGCCCCGCCATCCGCATGGCTAGAGGTAACAACGCGAGCATGACCGTATCTTTCGGATACTTGTGAAGGAGTGCCTGATAACACCTCACCCTCACGTAGTACTCCACGTCCCCGGGTTTCGTCATGCCCACAGAGGGATGAATCAGGAAATTTGCTTGAACTTTCTTAGAGGCCCGCAAAGTCAGTTCTTGGTGAGCGCGATGCATCGGGTTTCGGGTCTGGAATGCAACCACCCTGCGCCAACCACGCCGAATAAATTCCTCCCTTAGCTGGGACGGAGTCGGCCGCAAAGCGCGAAAATCGTAATGCGGAGGCAGATGAACGCCCTCCAAGCGACCGCCCACACACCAAGGATGCGTGCGCCGCAACAGGTACTCGACACCTGCATGTTCGCAGTTCGTCGTACCGTATACCTGTTGCGCCTCCTCCAGCCGGTCCGGCTCCCAGACCTCTTCAACCTGCAGAGCAGCTAACATCGCTCCTTCCGGGTCACGGAGAGCCAGCATGCTGCCAGGACTGATGGACCGAGCAACCTCTTCAGACACGTCGAGCGTAATCGGGATGGGCCACAATGTGCCGTCTCTTAGACGCATCTGACAACAAGTCCTTTCATAGTCCGAGCGTGACATGAACCCGCGCAGTGGAGAAAAGCCGGCATTCAAGAGCAGCTCCAGATCGCAAAGCTGTCGAGGAGTTAGATCCCACGATGGCCATTCACGCGATGCGGTCCGGAGATCGCGAACGCGCTCAGGCTTCGCCAAAAGGTCAACTAGTTCTCCACCGTGAGGCGAAATAAGGTGTTGCATCAAGGTTCAAAACCTCCCTGCACCGTGGCGCGACGGCACTCCCCTGGTGGCCGGATTCATTACCAAATATCTTTCTCGCAGCCCTTCCTTGCCAACCGTTTAGGAAAGGCTGCTTGAAACGCACAAGGATCAGAAATCGAATCTCAAGGATTCCTGGAGTTGGCGCGCTGACTGGGCGGCGTTCGCGGCACCGAAAAATCTTGACGTTTCCTTCGTTCCACCAGGCACACTGCGCGGACGTCTATGTAGAGCGTCCACGCTACCGCGGACAGTGCGTTTGTGTTTGAACCCGATGGAGAATACTTGGCGCATTGGAGATCCTACAACGAGACGGTTGTCGCGGCCTTGCTAGAAATATAGTTGCAAGGATAACTGCACTTCTCGGGGCGGATTAGCGGCGTTCGCGCGACCGAAAAATGGCGACGTCAGCGTCCCTATATAATCTTTGTAATTCACGCTATTGAAAACGTTAAAGGCATCGATACCGAGTTCGACTCTCGGCCTGTGTTTGTTCTTTTCAAAGTGAAAGGGTCTCGACAAGTGCACATCGACTTGGGCGAAGCCTGGCCCACGCCCGGTGTTTCGATCGACTCCAGGAGGGCGGTCATTCGCAACCGTATCGTGGTTGTTGTCGACGCCCGTGGTGATGTTATAAGGTATTCCGGAGTTCAAAGCCAAAACCGTCCCAAACCTAAACGCAAACGGCAGCTCATAGCTGGCTATTAAATTCAGCCGATGGCGCCGATCGAGGTCCGAGCGGCCGCGTTCACCGCGTAAGTCATAGTTATTCGCTGGCAGTGAAAACATTCCTGAGGTGTCGTCGATGGTGTGTGAATACGTATATTGCACCATCAAGTAGAGCCGCGGATCTGGCGAGGTCTTTAGAGTGGTAGTCAATATGTTACTCTTTGAGCTGCCCGAGGATTCGAATTGATCGATGTTGATGAAGTTTGGATTTGGGCGCTGGCCTGTCGCGGGGAGCGGCGCATTGATGTTTCGCGTACGATAGAGCCTGAAACCTTTTACGGTAGTGTAATCCAAAGTCAAATAGTTCCTGCCCTTGCCGAGCTTCCTGTCGATGCTGAGGTTCGCCTGGAATAGACACGGCGTACGGATAGCCGGAGCGATGTGGATGACGCTGGGAGTGGCGAACTGAATCTGACCGGGAAGGAAAGGTACGGGGTAAGCAGGATTTGGAACCACAACGTGCAAGATGTGAACACCATCGTAGAGGAGTGCTTGCTGCTGCATGACATCAGGCAGGCGATCGTAGAACAAGCCGGCGCCGGCTCGAATAACCGTTTCCCCTTTCCCGGGCGCAAAGGACAGAGCTGCTCGCGGGGCCACATTCTTGTGGTAGCCAAGGTTTGATTGAAATTCATGCCGCGCGCCAAACAATAGCGACAGAGGCGACCCCAAGCGCACCTCGTCCTGGATGAAGGAAGAATACTCAATTTGGTGATACGAGACGCTGGGATTCCCCTGATTCTGCGTAAACAGATAGGGTTGTGAAGCGGCAAAAGTGGATAAACTCGAAAACATAAAAGTCCCACCGAAATTCGCCGCATTGAGAGCATCAAAGAATCTCGGCCGGGCTGCGAATCCAAAGCGTAATGTATGGCTGCCTTTCGCTGCCGTCGCGACGTCCTGAGCAACTCCGACCTGCTCCGTTTGCGCTTGCGATTGCTGTGCGCCGCCGGTATTAAATGAATCTAGAACGATTATAGCGGGATCACTGGACAGGCTCGCCATGCTAATCGACTGCTTCTTGTACGTGAACCGCACTTCGTTCAGGAGAGCCTCCGAGACTGTTGCCGTTTCAAATACTCGGACCTCGTTTTCGCGATCAAGAGTATCCGTGGCGCGAGAAGGCAAGTCGAAGCCACCGACGGTTTGATTTCGCCGCGACTTGTCCTTGTACTTGTAAGAAAGTGTGAGCTGGTTGCGGTTACTCAGTTTGAAGTCAAGTCGGCCGAATCCGTGAGCGTCCACGCCGTGTACGGGAAAGTTCTCGAACAGATTTCCGCCGGGAGTAACGGCATCGATTATCGCCGCCTGATTCCTATGGACATACCTTCCGGCTACGAAAAACGAGACTTTATTACTCAGCGGCCCACTGAGTTGCGCCTCGCCGATTGGACGCTGCATGAGCGGGCGGGTCAAGGCAAAAGCGTTACGTGCGTCGAAGGCGGAATTACGGAGGATGAACGAGACACTGCCTCGATAGTGATGCCGGGATCCTTGGCGGGTAATCACCTCAATGCGAGCTTTTCCGGGTCTTCCGAATTCCGCCTTCGACGCACGTAACGCTTTTGCCTTTTCCTTGATGGCCGAGGTAGGAAGTTCCAGCGTGCTCTCTTCAACTCCGTCCACAATGAGTTGTGGACCTTGCGAGCCCATTACCGCAGGCTCCAGAAACAGTGAAGGAATCGCCAGCGGATCCCCTTCCTTAATAGGCATGTGCTGGAGCGAGGTCTGGTCGAGTTCAAGGTAATCACGGTTGTCGAGCGCGGAGGGCGCGGATTCCGCTTCTGCTTTGACGATGACCTGTTGTTTGACCTGCTGCAGCTTCATGCGAATGAGAATCGCGCCAGCCGGCTTGGAGCCCACCTCAATGGTCTTCTCCCAAGTTTCAAAGCCCGGGGCTTCCACGGTGAGGACATACTGGCCTACGGGTAGTTGGCCCACCTCGAAGTAACCGTCCTCATCGGTCACCTCGGAGAACTGTTTTCCGGTTGCGTTGTGCTTCAAGGCAACGTGGGCCCCGATGACCGCCGCGCGCGTTGAATCTTCGACCGTTCCTTTCAATGCTCCGGTTTCCTGGCCGTATGCAGTCGTCAGGAAGCCGATGCCCAGAAGAACCGCGGCCACCGAAAGCTTGGCCCGGCACTGCACCGCGAGCATCCTCATCCGACCGCACCTGGCAATCATCTCGTGGCTCCCTCTTGAAATTCAGTCACTCGGTGTAGCTTCATGGCCCCGAACAGAGGGCACTTCCAATTCCGCGGACATTTGGAGATTGTAAAGACGCGCGTATCGTCCGTCCCGCGCCAAAAGATCTTCGTGAATACCTTCCTCAACGATCATCCCTCTTTCGAGGACCATGATGCGGTCGGCAAGTCGCGCGGTGGAAAGACGATGCGCAATAATGATAGTGGTCCGCGCGGCGGCGGCGTGGCCGAGCGCTTCCATCACCGCATGTTCTGCCGCGGCGTCCAGGCTGCTGGTGGGCTCGTCAAGTATGAGAATAGGCGCATCACGCAAGATCGCCCGGGCGATTGCAATTCGTTGCTTTTGTCCGCCGGACAGCGTTGTGGCCCGCTCGGAAACAATACTGTCGTATCCGTTAGGCAGGTCTTGAATGAATTCGTCGGCGTTGGCCAGCCGTGCAGCGGTGAATATTTCTTCATCGGTTGCATCGGGGCGACCAAAAGCAATGTTCTCGCGTACGGTGCCACTGAACAGCAGGGAATCCTGCAAAACCAAGCTGATTTGTTCGCGGACCGAGTTGACCGTGAAATCCCGAATGTCTTCGCCGTCGATGCACACGGTTCCCTGCGTAGGGTCGTAAAAGCGCGGAATCAGGCTTACCAAGGTGCTCTTGCCCGCTCCTGTGGCCCCTACGATAGCAATCTTCTCGCCCGCAACAATCGAAAGGTTAAGGTCGCAGAGCACAGGTCGCCCCGGCTCGTACTCAAACGAAACACGTCGGAGGTCTATGGCGCCCTGAAGCCTGGGAGCTGGACGAGCCCCTTTGCGGTCAGCAAGCTCACTGCGAATGCTCATAACTTCGGCAACGCCCTCCGCGCCGATACTGGCCCGATTGAACAAATAGGAAAACCGTGCCAGCGCCTTCATCGGCGAATAGAATCCTGTAACATAGGCGAAAAAGATGACAACGTCTCCCGTCGTCATGACTCCATCCAACACCTGCGTTGCACCGTACCACATCACGATCATCAGTCCCACGGCGGCCAGGGCATCCACCAGCGGTGTGACTTGCGCTTGATACCGAACTGTCTCCAGGTACGCTTGCAAATTGCCTTCACTTCGCTCCTGAAAGCGTTCATCTTGTTGTTCTTCCTGCGCGAGACCCTGCACGATCCGAATGGAAGCCAACGTCTCGTGGGCTAAGGCAGCCATCCGCCGGGTGCTGAGGCGAGCTTCGCGGGCCGCCACCTTAAGCCGACGCGTATATCGAAAAACCACCCAGAGCAACAGTGGGGCGACGGAGAGCGTCGCCAGCGCCATTCGCCAGCTAAGCCAGAACATCAGCGCGAGCATACCGGTGAGCAGGAAGAAATTACTCCCCAGCATGATCAGGCCGTTGGCAATCATGTCTTGAATGGCTTGCACTTCAGAGGTCAAGCGTGCAGTTAAATCACCGGTCCGTTGGCGGTCGTGAAAGCGGAGTGAAAGGCGCTGCATATGCGCGAAGAGATTACGCCGCAAATCAAACACGAAACGCTGCCCGACTTGGCCCATGACGTGTGTGAAGCAATACGTAAGAAGACCCGTGACTACCGCTATCACTAAGGTCGCGAGACACGCCCCGTAGAGAATCTCCAAACGGGTAAACGAAGCGCTGTCCAGCCAGGCGCGGATGAATGGCACGCGAGTCGGCTTGTTCGAAAGCACACGGTCAATCACAACCTTAAGCGGCCATGGCCGGAAGACCGTGAACATGGCGTCCAACAACATCGCGATCAAGGCCAGGCATAGGTGCTTCCAATGGGGACGGAGAAGCGGGAGGAAATGCTCAATCCAATCCTTCATCGGTCTTGGGATTTTGGAAGACCGAGCGCTCATGGTTCTAGAGTCCTCCGTCCGCAAGCCCGGTGTCGCGAAGCGACCGCGTAGGCGAATGCTGCAGCAACGGCCCAACCCAACCGACCACTCGCTCTGCGTTCCGCCTCCAGGTATTCTTCGAGCACGCCATTCGAGCGTTCTGCCCAAGTTCTCTTCTGAGACCCTCGTCGGCTCGCAATCGCCGAATGCAACCTAGTAACGCTTCTTCGTTGCCGGGTTCGTACAGCAATCCTGTGAAACCGTCGGTAATGACTTCTGCCACTTGGCCGATCCTGCTGGCAACGACAGCCCGACTGCCGGCCATGTACTCATAAAGCTTCAAGGGCGAGAAGTAGAAGTCGTCAAGGGCCGGATACGGAGCAACAGCAACATCCATCAGCGCCAAATACCGGGGGACTTCCTCGTGAGGGACGCTACCAACAAGTGTCACCGCCTCCTGAAGTCCCAGCCGCCGAGTTTCTTCCTCCAATTTCGCTCGCATCGGTCCGTCACCGACAAGAAGCAGGTGATAGGAGGCGTCCTCGCCGCGCAGCCGCTTGAAAGCCTCCAGGAGGAAATCCACTCCGTGCCAAGCCTTGAAGCTGCCCACGAAACCGACCACAAACCGGCCGTCAGGCTTCAATCGGCTTCGAAGTGGAGAGTCGTCCACTTCTGGGCGAAAGAGCTTGGTATCGACCGCGTTCGGCAGAATTTCGACTCTCCGAGCCTTTACTCCGGCCTTCTCGAAGTGATTACACAAGGCCTGGGAAACCGCGACCAACAAGTCCGCTCTACGCCAGGTGCGGCGCTCAGCCCATCGAGCGAGTGAAGGAAAGACCGACCCTCCGCGATATTTCTCTTCCTCGTAAGTAAGCGGGGAATTAACTTCTAACACCAGAGGGATCGAGTGCTTCCGCGCGAGGCGCTGCCCCGCAGTTCCCGAGAGGCTGTAGCGCTCATAAATGAAACTCGGCAATAACCGGCCAGCGCACTCATCCGCAACTCTGAAGAACTCACTATTGTGAAAAGCTCGAACCAGATCGCGACCACGACTGAGGCTTGGGCCCAAAAACCGATTTCCAGCTTTTAGTGTCCGAAGCAATGTCCGGTTCCGCGGCGTCAAAGGAGCTCGAAGGACGGTCGCGCCGGTCGAGGTTTCGAAAGACTCAGGCGAGCTCACCTTGGTGCCCACAACAGCAACCTCGTGTCCCAGTTCGGTCAGCGCCCGAACGAAAGACTGGACGTGAATGGACGCGCCCTTCACACCGGAAAGGTCGATGCCAGGGTCGAAGCAGAGGTAGAGAATCTTCATTTGCCCTCAGCAAACGGCACAGAACGTCCCGCTGCGACTGCGGCATCGAGGTCTAGAGAGGAAGGATGCTCCGGTTTGCTGAAGAGGGCGAGGAGGCGTTCCGCGCTGGCGTCCAGCGAAAACGATGATTCAATCTTGGCCCTTGCAGCACGGGCGAGGCTTTCACGCATTTCTTGTGAAGCTAAAAGCTTGTCGATCGCGTCAGCCAGAGCCGCCGGATCGTTTGGCGGAACGAGCAGGCCATCAAGTCCTGACTCTATCAGTTCTGGAATTCCTGAGACCGGGGTTGAAACGACTGGCACACCGCTCGCCATCGCTTCGAGCAAAACATTGGGTATTCCATCTCGATCTCCATTTGAAGCGATCACAGACGGAAGAACGAAGACAGAAGCCCGTTGGTAGGCGAGGCAAACGACGTCATGGGCTTGGGCGCCGGGCAGCCTGACCCGATCCGCCAGTCCCAGTCGTTTCGCTTGAGCTTGAAGAACTTCACGCTGAGGGCCGCTCCCAATAATCTCCACATGGAAGACGCGGCCACGGCGACGAAGAATATCAGCCGCCGCAATCAAATCGCCCAGTCCCTTCTTTTCAACCAGCCTCGCGACCGAAAGGATCGTTGGCTCGCTGGAGTCAACTTTCGTTGACAACTGGAAGTTAAATTGCGAAACGTCAAGCCCATGATAAATGCAGTGCACCTTTTGATCGCACAGCGGGCCGTATTGAGCTAACAGGTAGTTGAGGTTGTATGCGGTACATGTAACCAATGCCCGGGCCTCCTCAAGCTTGGCGCGAAATACCTCCGGGTCGCTGACGTAGATGTCTTTGGCGTGCGCCGTAAAGGTATAGGGAATGCCGGAGAGTCGATGGGTATACATTGCAACCAGCGCCGGAGTCGAGGCAAAGTGCGCGTGAAGGTGGTCCACCGGCTCACGAAATAATATGTCCGTCAGGTAAGCCGCCTCAAAGAAGTGCCAGGGTGGAGCGAAGCGGTGATGCCGGATCACGTTGACTTTGATTGCCTCGAGCAAAACCCTTAGGTATCGCCCGGGCTGTCGGCAAAGCGTACGCAGATTGGCGGGGATCGTCCGCTTCCAGTTTGGCCAGAAGGCCAGATAGGTAACCTCAGCACGGACCTGCGCGATTTTGGAGTGGGCAGGGCCGGGGTCGCGCTCCTTAACCGAAAAGATGCGGATTGGCACACCGCGCTGTTCGAGTGAGATGATCTCGTTCAGAACGAAGGTCTCCGAGAGTCGCGGCCAAGCCTTGACAATGTAGGCGATCGTACGCTGATGGTCGGGTTCAGACATAATCTTGGGAACGCCAGGACACATTGGCCAAGCCCTTTCGGCCATTAGCAAAAGACTTAGGCCATTCCATAGGGACGAACACCTCGCGGCACATTAGCGAGCAGGTTTCGCACCTGGGTCGAATGCTCCACGGCAACGGGTCGAGGGCGGGTGAATGCCCGCGGGTAACCCAGTTCATCGAGAAGAATGCCGACCGCCGCTTCAAAGCGTTCGACATCATTAGGGGGCATCTGTGCTCTCCAGTTTCTTAGACCCGAAGTAATGGGCTGCCGGTCATGCACAACCTCCTGGCCCCCAGCAGCCCTGAAAGCTTCATAATAGTTGAGCATAGCCTCGTCATACGCCAAGCCTAGAAATTCGCACAGCGTCGCACATTCCTGAGCCGGATGGGCCACCAGAGATTCATAACGCAGCTCGCAGTACAGCTCGAGGCCGAGCGCTTCTCCGGCCTCTCGGCCTCGCCGCACGTTCAACTCCCACCAAAGTGCAGCGGTTGACACAGGGTCATCCTTCCACGTGGGGAATGTCCCTGGCTTCTTGGTGCGCACACTCGGCCAGTTCATCAGTGACAAGGCAACATCTCGACCATCACGAATCAGATGAACGAAACGGGCCTCGGGCCAGAGGGTGTGCAGTGTGCCTATTCGTCGCACCGAATCAGGAGTCTTGTTTCCAACGGCCTTTTTGCCTCGAGCCTCCCCATACAAGTCGAAGATACCGGTAACGAACGAGGCGTAAGAAATCGGCTGGCCGCTGCCGGCCAGGGACATCAGAGTTTCGCGTCCAAGCCCAAACAAAGCGAACTTATTGTGTGCCAGCAATTCCGAAACCAGCTCGGCAGTAACGAGACCATCCGACATGAGCCCTCTTCGCTGCTCGAACCACAGAGGTATCCAATGCGCCTCAGGTGTGATCACGATCTGCGGATGTGCGCTCACAATACGACGCAGCAAGGTCGTTCCAGACCTCGGGCATCCTACGATGAATACGCAGGGGTTACTCATCGGCTGAACTCCGGTTCTACCTTTTCCACCACACGCGCGCGCGGGTCCAGAGCAAATAACTCGCGAATTCTCGATGCGTCTTCCAGTCTTTCGGACCGTAACTGCGGAAAGGCACGGGCGTAGCCTAGTTCGTCCAGCAGCCCACCGGCCGCCGCCTCAAACCTCTCGACGTCCTCGTAGGACATCTGCGATTTCCAATCTCGCAAGCCCGCAGTAATGGGCCGTAGCCGGAATTCGGAGTCATCTCCCGTGGAGGGCAGCCAGGCGTGTTTTGCGTCAGAAGGGGGAGCAGTTCTCTTCCGGCCCTCATGAAAACGGAGCATCACTTCTTGATACGGCAGGCCGAGAAAAACGCAAAGCGCGGCACATTCCTCTGCCGGGTGGGCAACCAGCGATTCGTAACGCATCTCGTAGTACAGCCCGCCCCCGAGCGGGTTTCCAGCTTGCCGTCCCCGTTTCACATTCAATTCCCACCACAGCGCAGCCGTTGTCACAGGGTCTTGCGTCCAAGTGTAAAAGGGCTTGCGATACAGGTCGTGCAACGGCCGATTTATCATGGACAGACAGACGTCCCGGCCATCTCGGATAAGGTGGACGACGCGAGCCTCGGGCCAAAGGCGATGCAAGGTGTGCATCTTTCGCACAAACCCCGGTGTTTTGTTCCCCACGAGTTCTTTGCCCTTGACGTTCCCGTACAAGTCGAAAATGCTGCTGACGAACGACGAGTATGAGACTGATCGGCCATTATTCAACAGCCTCAGAAGCTGCTCTCGGCCAATGCCCAGCCGACCGAACTTGGGGTGCTCAAGCAATTGGGGAACCAACTCCGCTGTGACCACGCCCTCGGAGGTCAGCCCGCTTTCCTTGCTGAACTGGCGGGGAATCCATGGCGCTTCCGGCGTAATAGCGATCAGTGGATGTATTTTCGCCATTCGCTGGAGCAAAGTGGTTCCAGACCGCGGGCATCCGACGATGAAGACATAAGGATTCATGGCCGAAGCTCTACCGCGAAACGAGCTGCTTGTTTATCATGCACTGCATAAGTTCATCCAGCGACTGAACGCAAGGTACGCTTTCTGGTAATTCGCGCTTACTGGCCTCAGTGTTCCGGTCCAAGAGAACAGCGTGAAGCCCCGCACAAGCCGCTCCATACACATCGTTAACCAAGGAATCGCCAATCATGAGCATCTCGTCGGCGGACGTCACTCCCGAAACCTTGAGGAGTTCAAGAAAAAAGTGCCGCGATGGCTTCCTGAAGCGACATTCTGAGGACACCACAAGTGCCTTGAAATATTTCTCCCAGTGGTTGTCAGCTAGCAAGCGCCGGGCCCACTCGCCGACGTAGTTTGACGATAGTATCAGCCTGTGGGTTCGGCTCGCTTGTTCGAGAAAGGGCTGAGCGTCATCAAATGCTGGACTGCATTGGAGCCATAGGTCGGTAAGAGTTTCTAGCCACGGCTGCCACGCTTCGCCGGAGAGATCAGCAGACAAGACCGAATAGAATTCTCGGTCACTTGCGTAGTTTCCCAATGAGTATTCCAGATAGCGCTTTCGATAGACTGCGCGCAATCTGGCGGGTGCGATATCATAGCCGTTTTTTGCGAGGTGCTCTGAACCGCGGTCTGCGAAAGTCGCACCAACTCTCTTGGCTAGGGTGCCAATGAGATCGACCGCCAGAACCTTGATGCCGTTTAACTCGAGTCTCATTCCCTGGTGCACAGTCCCTTATCCTTTGTCCTTGGCTCTTAGTTCCTGGTCTCCAGTCCGCTGGCGACCAGGGGACAAAGAACAAAGGACCATTGCGTTAGTCGCGAGCACGAGGATCCTCTGCTAGCAAGTGTCGAATCCTCCCGGCGTGCTCCAGCACCTCCGGTCGTGGACGCGGAACGACGCGGGCGTAACCCAACTCCTCGAGAAGCGCGCCGGCCGCGGCTTCGAAGGCCTCCTTGTCCTGGGTCGGCAACTGCGCACTCCAGTCCCTCAAGCCGGGAGTTACGGGCAAGTGAGCCCGGCCTTGCCTCGAGTCCGGGGTCGGAAGCCGCTGTAGCCTCATAAAAGTGGAGCATTAGGTCAGTGTACGCACGCCGAGGAACCCGCATAGCGCGGCACTCTCCTCTCTAGGGTGGCTAACCAATGATTCGTAACGCACCTCATAATAAAGCTTGTCTCCGATTGATTTCCCAGCCTTCCGCCCAAGGCGCACATTCAACTCCCACCACAGGGCCGCAGTTGATACACGGTCTTCCCGCCACGTGGCGAAATTGCCCGGTTTAGGACGGGATTTCGGCCAGTCCATCATGGACAAGGCCACGTCCCGA
>Ga0209648_10004022_pt1 | contig 12444 bp, 11 predicted proteins | sample GraSoi2013_115cm_FD_185830 | JGI IMG/M metagenome (GOLD analysis project Ga0209648, IMG submission 185830) | Grasslands soil microbial communities from the Angelo Coastal Reserve, California, USA - Sample 9_17_2013_115cm (SPAdes) (version 2) | ecosystem: Environmental > Terrestrial > Soil >...
CTGTTCCATCAAACGAAGCACGCGCGGCAGAGGGAACGTCTGCTGGCCGTCGAGCTGCGACTGCAAGCTGCGCCCCTCGACCAGCTCCATGGTGATAAAGAACATCCCGTCGGCCTCGCCGGCGTCGTACACGACGACGATATTCGGGTGGGTGAGCAGGCCCGCGGCGCGCGCTTCGGTCTGGAACCGCGTGATCAGCTCCTCGCGGGTCATCCCGGTGCCTTCTTCGCTCAGGCGGATGGTCTTTACCGCCACCGGACGGCCAATGACCGGGTCCACCGCCTTATAGACGATGCCCATGGCCCCGCGGCCCAGTTCGCCGACAATCTCGTACCGCCCGGCTTTGGTTTCAGTGCTCACTTCGTTCCCCGCGCTCGAAAAGGAGCGGTTTTGCGCCGGTTCTAACCGGCCGCACCCGCACGTTCACCCTAGCCTCAAACCCTTGCGTTCGAAGCCGCAGAAGGTGTCTCGTTCCCGGAGAAGCAAACTCCACCGGAAACAACCGCACACACGGCCGCTTATCGAACATAACCTCCGAGGGAGGGCAGGTCAACGCTATCGAGGTACAGTGTTTCTCAGATGAAACCTTGGGGAGCCCGCTAGCGGGAATTGCGGGCGGCGCCGGCAACCTGCACCAGAGAATTCGCCTGCGCAGGGGGCGGGGCGGCGATCGGCTGGAGGGTCTGGGGGGAGCGCCAGTTGTCAATCACGGCGACTTGCTGGACACAGGAGATGGTGCAGTGGGGCGCGCAGAATTTTTTTGTCGAATACTCGCGGCGCCGGTCGGCAGCGGTGTATTCCCTGAGCGGCACGCCCGGGTAGCCGCGCTGCTGCGAACACCAGTGCACCAGCCCGTCCTCGCAGACGTACAGGTAGCGCGAGCCGGAGCGGCACCGCCAGTCATTTTCCTTTCCAGCGGCGATGTTGTGCTGGAAGCTGTTGAACCGCGAATAGGACCTCTTTCCGAGCGACATGATTTCTTCGAAGATTTCCCTCTCGCGCGTTCCCAGCGGCTTGAGCTGGCCATTGTGGTCGTGAATGATTCCCACCGTGCTGGTAAACCCCAATGCGATGGCGCGGTGCGCCACAGCCAGGGCGTCTTCCGGGTTGTTGACGCCGCTGCCCAGCACCGAATTGATGTTTACCTGGAAGACCGCGTAACGCGCCAGCAGCTCGAGCTTCTGGTCCAGGACTTTAAGGCTCTTTTTCGAAACTTCGTCCGGTACGGCGTTGTCAATGCTGATCTGCAGGTGTTCGAGCCCCGCGCGGTTCAGCCGCTCGATGCGCTCGGCCGTCAGCAGATAACCGTTGGTGATCAATCCCGCGATCATGCCGCGCCTGCGGATGTGCGCGATCACTTCGTCCAGTTCCGGATGGAGCAGCGGCTCGCCCCCGCTGATGGTGATGATGGAGGTGCCCATATCGGCCAGCAGGTCGAGCCTCCGCTGCATCTCTTCCAGCGGCACAGGCTTCGAGAAATCGTCAAACTCATTGCAATAAGTGCAGGAGAGATTGCACCGGCGGATGGGAATGATGTGCACCAGGATGGGGTGATTTTTGGAAAGCAGCCCCTTTGCGATCATCCGCCATTCGCGCAGGCGGGTGCGGGCAAACCGCAGCTTGCGGCGAAGCGTCACCGGCGGTGCCGGCTCGATGCTTTTTTGAGCTGTATCCATGAAATAACGGACCAAACTTCCCCTGTCGAATTATACATGAGCGGTTGCTCAAACGCCGTCCGGGCGGTGCGAGAGCTTCCCTTGGTGGCCAATTTGTCACGTACTTTGGTCTGCGTTGGCTGATGCTGGAAAGAAACGCTACGTAGGGATATTCGATGCGGTTGAATGAGCACCTAGCAACCAAAAGTCGAACCTACCTGGGATCTTGCAGCGGCGGGTACCAAGAAAACGCATTTGGCTTTCCAATCCCAGGATCGGATTGCACTTCGATCTTAGTGGGGTCTTTCGTCGAAGGCCAAAACTTGATCTTGTTCCTTATTGTGGATGCATCTGGAGGATACATTTTCCAACCGTCTCCTTGCTGAACGTAAAGCACATGAGTTCTTAAAGGTTGGCGAAGTTCAGTATGTGAATATAGTTCCCCTGTGAAAACAATTACGGCGCGTGACTCTGTCGGAGTAGAGCCGTGGTATTCCGAAATGCCAAAATGAAAAGTACCTGTCAGTCCGAGTGATTTTAGCAACTGTAATTCGTCCTGAGTTAGGTCGCCGGCTCTTGCGTCAGCGGCGAGATCCCCGGGGCCGGGAACGACTCGAACATACAGCACTTCAAGAGATTGTGCCGGTTGCTTCGGCAGCAGGGGGTAGACGACGATTGCCCCGCACGCAATGATTGTCGCTGCTATTCCTGTCCCATGCTTCCAACTCGTTGGGTCGCTTCGCGGCACCCCGGAGAAGCGCGGAAGGAGAACTGCCCCATAAATCATCCCGGACACGGCGCCTGCATAAGCAGGATATTCAGAGATCGCGATGTACCACCCAGCAGCCAGTACTCCGACAAGCGGTGCGGTCCCAGCGAACAGCCCCCCAAACAAGCGCAGGAGCCAGCGCGGGGAACGAAACCAGCCAAGCAACCGGGCGAACGGGAACAGTGCTGCTCCGAGATAGAGAAGAAAATAAACCAGCAACGGCAGCCAGCCAGCGAAGAATTTCACTTCACTCCAGCTGAAGACTCCTCGTCCCCAACCTGGTCCCGGGCGATCACTATAGGCGAGATACCCGACGATTGACGAACCCACCAAGAAGAGAAGCGTTCCTGCAGCAACAACTACAGCGTACAACCCGAGGCTCTTCATCCAATCGAGAAAGAATCTCCCGACACGTACCCATGCGGTCGTGTTCTGACGCTCTTTTTGGGCAATCATCGCCGGTCTCGATGCGCCTGCATCTTACCAAGCAACGTGAGGCCTCGTAACTTTCTTCTCGTGTTGCGTCGGTACCAAAGTGAAGCAACAGCAAGAGCGCGTCCGATTGTACGCCTTCAGGCGCGTGCGTTGGCCCGTTCGAGAGCCTACACGAAGCCCTTCGACATGATCTTCGAAAGAGCAAGAGAATCTGGTGGGGCTGGGGAGAGTCGAACTCCCGACACGCGGTTTAGGAAACCGCTGCTCTATCCATCTGAGCTACAGCCCCAGGGGTTCCAAGCAAAGATTTTACACTGTTTTTAGGGCATACTGGTTCAGCGCAAATCGCTCTTGTACACCACCCCGCCTTTCATCACGAACTTCACGCGCTCTAATTCCGTGATGTGCGCAAGAGGATCTCCCGAGACAGCTATGACGCCGGTGAACTTGCCGGTTTCGATGCCGAGATTGGGAACGCTCGCCGCTCGTGCTACAGTAAACTTGGTTTCGCCGTGGAAATTCCGCAAGGAGGACATCATGGCTGAGCGCATCCCGGAGAAATTTCTCGATCTCTTCCGCAAGCCCGCGTTTGGAAACTTGGCCACGCTGATGCCTGACGGGAGCCCGCAAGTTACGCCGGTCTGGGTGGATTTCGATGGGCAGCAGGTTCGCGTCAACTCCGCGCGCGGCCGTCAGAAAGACCGCAACCTCCGCCGCGACTCGCGTGTGGCTGTGGCCATCCAGGACCCCGAGAACCCCTATCGCTATCTGGAAGTCCGCGGCCGCGTCGCGGAGATCACCGAAAAGGGCGCCGACGAACATATTGACAGCCTGGCGAAGAAATATCTTGGCAAGGACAAGTATCCCTATCGCCGGCCGGGCGAAGTCCGCGTCATCTACAAAATTCAGCCGGAACATTTTACCTCCATGGGCTAATGGGGTTTCCATCTGCCGGTTGCCCTGAAGCGCAACGCAAGTCTGCGCGTTACGTTTGCGAACTTTCTACACAGGTATTCTTCCCCATTGACCCTGGACAACAGAAACGGGAAACTGGTGCCGTTCCAACTATTTGGAACCAACCTGAACTTGGCATTCGATCCGGGGTTGAGCAGAAAGTTTGCGAGGCCGCTTTAGCCTGAAATAGTTGGAACGGCACTGGCAAGGTCCAGCCGCGTGCATAAACAAAAAAGGGGGAGCAGTTTATGAAAGTGGAGCTGGAATCGGATCGCCGCAAATTTCTCCGCGTGAGCGCCGCTGCGGGTGCCGGGTTACTCCTGCCTCATGGTGGGAGCCTCGCCGCCTTGGCGCGCGCCCAGCAAAAAGCGCAGGAAAAGGAAGAAGACATCCCCGCAACGGAAGATTTAATGCGCGAGCACGGCGTTCTCGACCGCGTGCTGCTCATTTACGAGGAAGTGACGCGGCGGCTGGCAGGGAAGAGTTTGTTCGATCCGAAACTTCTGGCCAAATCCGCCCAGGTCGTCCGGGACTTTATCGAGAATTACCACGAAAAAGACGAGGAGGAGTACCTCTTCCCGCGCTTTGAGAAGGCCGGCAAGCTGGTCGAGTTGGTGAGTGTCCTGCGCGAACAGCACCTGGCCGGACGCCGCGTGACCGATTCCATCGAAAGCCTCGCCACACTGGCTTCGCTGAAAAGCGAGCCCGGCCGCCGCAAGCTGCTGCGCAACATTCACGCCTTTTTGCAGATGTATCGCCCGCACGCGGCTCGGGAAGACACGGTTTTGTTTCCCGCATTTCGCTCCATCGTCTCGCCGCAGGAATACGGCGCCATCGGTGACCAGATGGAGAAAAAAGAGCAGCAGCTTTTCGGCGGTGATGGTTTCGAGAAGGCCGTTGATCAAGTGGCGCAGATCGAGAAGGCCCTCGGCATCTACGACCTCGCCAAATTCACGCCGAAATAGCCCCGGGCGTCGCCTTTATTTCTTGGCTGGCGCGGGCGGCACCACGAACTCGCTCAGGTATTCCACCAGTTTTTCGCGGTTCTTTCCCCGATAAGCCGCGTAGTCTTGCGAAATCCCTTCGTCGGCGCCGCTGAGCAACACGTAAGGCTCCAGCATCTTGGCCGCGGCCAGCTTCACGCACAGCGCCAGATCCGGGTCTTTCGGCGCCGAACTCTTTTTCTTGGAGTTCCCGGTCCAAATTCCCGCAGCCAGCCCGAGGGCCTCGGCTTCTTCGGCAAGGCTGTGCCGGTACTGCTTCCCTTGGGGGAAGTGCTTCGCGAACTTTTCGTTGCGCCAGAGGATGCGCTCCCCGTTGTACGCGATCCAGGCGGCCATCGCTTCCGCGGGCTGACTCGGATCCACGGAAATCGTCACGTTCTTTCCGTTTTCCTGCGAGCTGCTCGCATGTGGATCGATGTGGACTCGGTTCAGCTCCAGATGATTCGCGGCCGCCCATTGCTGCAGCCCTCGCCAGGTAATCGGGTTGTACGGTTCGGCGACCACGGCACGGATCGCCATCTCCCGGGCCTTCGCCATATCTCCGTTCTTTGTGAGTTGGTCCGCGTAATAGCGAAAAGCCGTTTCCTTATCGGGATCAACCCGCGTCGCGCGTTCATACCACGTAGCAGAGTTGGCGAAATCTCCTTTGGCAAAATAGGAGTCTCCGATGTAGAGCACCGCGGAATAATTCTTCGGGTCGGTTTCCAGGACCCGGGAATAATTCTTGATCGCTTCGTCAAAATCGCGTTTGGCGAAGGCTGCCTCCGCAGCGCGCATGGCCTGGTCGGCGGGGGTGTTCTCGTATTTGACGATGCCGTCTTCCGGGAGCAGTTGCAGAAGGTTCTGCAGGAGCGTGCTGCTGTTGCCCAGCTCCCGGGCCTTCAACAAAAGCTCTCTGGCCCGGATGCGCTCCTTGGCCGCCGCTGCCTCATCTTCAATTGTAGCGGCCTCATCCACAAGGCCCACTGCTAGCCCCAGCAGAACCTGGTGGTCGTTGGGATTCTTTTTCGCCAGGGCTTCGAACAACGGCAGCGCCTCCAGGTGCTTGTTCTGGTTGAAAAGCTCCATGGCCTTCTGGCGTTCCGCTTTGTAATTTTCGCCGCTATCGGTTTGCGCCGGGACGTGCCCCGGAAAAACAAATAGACTTAAGACCGCAGCGAGAAAACCGATCCTTCTGAGGCAGGTTCCCATGGGGTTCTCCAAAACTTCGAATCGAATTAAGGCCCTTCGCGATTGTTAAACTCTTAGTTTCCTGACTTTGCCGAAGTAAAGATCGCTTTCGGGATCATCATGTGCACGCCTTTATTTCCGTCCACCAGTTCCGTGATGTGCAGGTCTGCGGCGACGCTCGCCAGCATGTAGGCATCATCACGCGAGAGATGTTTTTCGGTCACCAGGAAATCAATCATCTCGCGAACCGCGATGCGCGTCGCTTCGCTCAAGTCATCATCGAACCCCATGCAGATGTAGTGCGTGGGCGTTTCCGCGCGCGGGTATTTGATCTTCAAATCCTTGCGCACAACAAATTGCAGCTTGCCGGTCAGCGATGTTTCCAGCGCCGTGATGTCCACTTCGCCGTCGCCCTGGCCTGCATGGCCGTCGCCAATCTCGAAGAGCGCGCCGCGCGCATGAACCGGAAGATACAGCGTTGTGCCGGCGACCAGCTCTTTGTTGTCCATATTTCCGGCATGGATCCCCGGCGGAGCGCTGCTGATGCGCCCGTAGGATTCGGGCGGCGCCACGCCCATGCTGCCGAAAAACGGGCGCAGAGGGATTTCAATTCCGGGAGCAAACTTGGCCACCATGCGCTCACGGTCCAGGGGAATGATTTTTGTGCGGGAGTACGTGAAGTCCTGTGTCAGGAAGCCCGCCCCGAACCGGAATCCGTTGTAGGCATAAGGAATGGCGAGATCGATTTTCTGAATCCGGACCTCCAGGGTATCGCCGGGCTCCGCGCCTTCAATGTAAACCGGGCCGTTCAGAATGTGCCCCCCCGGGCCGTGCGTGGCGATCTCTTTATAGATATCGCGCAAGTTCTGCTGGACCTGGTCCGCGGGAAGCCCTGCTTTTTCCAGCCCAGACGGGCTGTTGGTGAGCAGCGTTTCGAATACTACGGTGTCTCCCGACTGGATGCGCAGTACCGGTTCCGCAGCAGCATCGTAATAGCCCCACGCCACTGTCTTGGGCGCGGCTTTCAGCGTATGCGTCGCGGAAGTTGTGCGCTCCTGCGCGCCGGCGCCGGAAACCGCGAACGCCATGCCTGTCAGAATTAGAATTGCTGAGGCCAGACCCAAAGGTTTGCGCATCGAGCCGTCCTCCTCAATAGATGGTCATTTCGCATCACCCATCAGGAACGAGAATCCCTCGAAACGGTATTCTTTCTTGCCGTCCTTCGCCACGGGCGCGATTTTCCCCCCGCGCACGGCCTGTATCGCCGAAACCACTCTTCGCAGAACAGAGGGTTCCGCCACGGGGATATTGTGAGCCGTCAGTAACAGATGCAAATGCGGCGCGAGTGCCGCCAGGCGTTTCACCGAAGCCATGTAAGCATCGAGGTCCGTTTCCGGGCGATACAAGAAAATCGGCCCCGGGTAAAACGTGTCGCCGGTAAAAAGCAAACCGTTCTTGCGGTCCAGCAGGCTGACGGCGTCGGGCGTGTGCCCGGGCGTCGCAAGCACCAGCAGGGTGCGGCCGCCGAGGTCGAATACATCGCCGTCGTGGAGCCAGCCCTTGATGCGAAAGGGGCGCGTGGCATAGCTCTTGGGATCGAACCCCGCGGGTAACGGGCCGCAAATGGCTCCGGGAACAATCTCCCCTTGCGCGTCGGCCGTGGATCCTTTGGCATTCATCCGCGTGAAGTCCGTGTTCATGCCGTAGATGTCGCTGAATTCCCAGTTTCCGCCGACGTGATCGTTGTGAGTATGCGAGTTGAGAACGGAGACGGGAAGAGTCGTGAGCGCGTCGACGACCTTCTTGATGTCGCCGATGCCCATGCCCGTGTCGAACAAGAGCGCCCTTTTTTCGCCCAGAATCAGATACGAAATCACTTCTTCCCACTGATGCGGCTCGTAGATGGCGAAGACTCCGGGGGCGACCTTGTACACTTCGAACCACGCCTCGGGCAGCGGGACTCTTTCCAGTTTCTTGTACGCGGGCCGCGGCAGATTGCGGCACCACGCGGGGATTTCCGGCTTCGGCTGTTGGGCCGGAGTCGGCCCGGCAAAAAGCCCGGCCAGCGAAAACGCAAAAAGGATAAATCGTTTCAAAGAAGTCTTCTCCTCGAATCCCAGGCTGCTTTTGTTCTTCAGGCGCGAATGTGTTATCGCGCCGCAACTGTATCCCGCGTTCCGTAATACGGCAAGATGGAGGGCCGCAAGAAAGTCAACGGCGCCGTCTCCCTCATGTCTGGGAGCATGAAGACAGAACAAGCCTTGCAGCGTAGAATCCCGTCCTTGAGGAGGCATCGTTCATGCGCACCTGCATCCTTGTTCTCGCAGCGCTGTTCACAGTTCCTGCCGCTTCTGTAGCCAACGAAACTTATCTCTATCGCACGGAGCTCATACAAGCGGCGCCCGGCAAGCTTCTTGAATTGATTTCGCTCCTGCAAGCGCGCGCCGCTGCTCTCGAAGCGGCCGGCGACGCGGCGCCCTTCTGGATGCGTCACAGCCAGGGCGACCACTGGGATCTGATGCTTCTTTATCCGATGGGCAGCTACGGCGAATACTACAGCTCCGAGCGCATCGCCAAGCGCGGCAAGGCAGAAAGCGCCGCGGCGGAAATCACCGGACCGATCAAGGCGGACATTGCGTGGCAGGAAGACGTTTTCGTGCATGGGCCGCCGCTCGAAACGCTGAAATCGGCATTTGCAAACGCCCAATTCTTTCACATCGAAATGTTCATCGCGCTCGCGGACCACCGGGCAGGCCTGTGCAAAGAGCGAGAGATGGAAAACGCCTATTCGAAAGCTTTGAATCTTCCGGAGAATTTGATTTTTCTCCGCGACCAGGGCGCAGCGTGGGATCTTTTCACCATCGGGTTTTACCGCGACCTGGGACACTACGCAGAAAGCGCCGGTATTCTTCCGGCGAAACAGGAAGCCGCGGCAAAGGCCGCCGGATTCGATTCCGCTTCTCAGATCGGACCGTATTTGCGTAGATTTATCGCCACTCATCACGATACCCTTGCAGTCGCTTTGCCTGCGCCGGCCAGGCAGTGAAAGAAACGCGCTGCCTATCGCGGAGCGAGAGTGATTCGCATTCATTTCCTGCTGAATGACAAAAGGGAGAAGACCATGAGTTCTCGCAAAACGGTTGTCACTCTGTGGATCAGTTTTGTCTTTACGCTTGGGGTCGCGCTGACGGCGTTGCACGGGCAGGCGCAGGACAAGCCTGCCGCCGAACCGGCGAAGAAGGAAATCCCCGCGCCGAAGAGCAAAGATGGCAAACGCTTGTTCAGTGCGCTCGACACGCAACGCATCCGCGGTGTCGGCGCGGTGAAGTTGTCTCCCGACGGCCGCCGCGTTGCCTACACCGTCAGCGAACCTCAACTGGACGATGGCAAGGAATGGAAGACGGTAACACAGGTGTGGGTCGTGCCCGCTGCGGGCGGCGCGCCGCAGCAAGTGACTCGCGGCGAGAAATCCGCAACGCAACCCACATGGTCGCCGGACGGAAAATATCTCGCATTTCTCTCCGACCGTGAAAAAGAGCACGAGGACCAGGTCTGGATGATGTATTCGGACGGCGGGGAAGCCTGGCAGGCGACCTCGCACAAAGGCGGCGTGCGCAGCTTTGAATTCTCCCCGGACAGCAAGCGGCTCGCGTTTCTCGCCGCGGACCAGCCGAGCAAGGAAGAAGAAGAACGCAAGAAGATCAAAGACGACCCGATGGTGATCGACCACGACATCAAGATGAATCACCTGTGGCTCCTCGACCTCGACAAGAAAGAAGAGAAGCGCCTCACCGAGGGCAACTTCACCTGCAGCGACGCGCAATGGTCGCCCGAAGGGACGCGCATCAGCTTCACCGAAACCCCGACGCCGAAGGCCGACGATGACAGCCTGACTGACGTTTGGGTGGTGAACGTTGCAACCGGAGAAAAGAAGAAGCTCGCCGAGGGCGGCGGCAATTCGCACACGGCGCGCTGGTCGCCGGACGGGAATTGGATTGCCTTCACGGGCTCCGCCCAGACGTCCGGTCCCTATCAAACGAATCTCTTTGTCGTCTCCGCGAGCGGCGGAAGCCCGCGAAAACTCACCTCGTCGTTCGCACTGAATGCGGGAACGCCGGTGTGGTCGCCCGAGGGAAAGGCGATTTACTTCAGCACGGACACGCGCGAAGCGATTGAGATATTTGCCGCCGATGTCGGCGCCACGGGCGTCAGGCAGATCACGCAAAAGACCGGCATCATCTTTCTCGCAGCGATCGGTAAAGATGGAAAGACCGCTGTAGGCACGATTGCCGACTCCCAGCGTCCCTCCGAAATCATGCGCGCCGATCTCGGCTCCGCCGCGGTCGAGCGCATCACCGATCACAATGCCTGGCTGAAGGACTACGCGCTCGGGGAAGCGGCAGTCGCGAAGTGGAAGAGCAAGGACGGAATGGAAATCGAAGGTATCCTCACGAAGCCCGTTGATTACGATGCGTCGAAGAAGTATCCGCTCATCCTGAATCCTCACGGCGGACCGACGGGCGCGTCGCTGCTGGGCTTCGATGTGACGGCGCAAGCCTTCGCCGCGAACGGTTATCTCGTTTTGCAGCCCAATTTCCGCGGCTCGATCGGGCGCGGAGAGAAGTTTGCCCAAGCGAACAAAGACACCTGGGGCAAGGGCGACTACGAAGATTGCATCAGCGGAGTGCAGGCGATGGTGGACCGCGGAATCGCGGACTCGAGCCGGCTCGGCGCCGAAGGCTGGTCTTACGGCGGATACATGACCATGTGGATTCTCACGCAAACGGACATGTTCAAGGCGGTTTCGCCGGGCGCGGGACTCTCGAACATCTACTCCATGTATTCCGAGAACGACATCCAGCGGTATCTGCGATGGTTCTACAGCGATAAATCGCCGTGGGACAACTTCGAGCTGTACTGGGATCGCTCGCCCATGAAGTACATCAAGAACGTGAAGACTCCGGCGATGATTCTTCACGGACAGGTGGACACCCGCGTGCCGATTGCGCAGGCGCAGGAGTTCTATCGCGGGCTTCTGGAGCGCGGCGTTCCGGTGGAGTTCGTCGTGTATCCGCGAGAGAATCATGGTTTCACCGAGCCGCGTCATCGCATGGATCGCGTGCAGCGGTATCTTTATTTTTTCGGAAAATATTTGAACAATCCGCCGGTGACAGAGCCGAAGAAGTGACGGCAAGAATTTCGAGGGGAGAGGCTAACGCGGCGCTGTAGGAGCGGGCTCCTTTTTGTAGCTTAAATTTTTGCGGGTCGCTTCGGCCCAATCCACGAGAGTTTTCTTGTCCTGCTCGGAGAGTTTCGCGTCGCGGTGAATGAGCAGGTACTTGCTGTCGGGCATTCCGCCGGAAGTGATTTGCTCGACGATATCGCCAAGACGCATGTCTTTCCGCGAGTCCGGAAACGTTCCCCACTCCGACAGGTTCATCATCTTTCTTGCGCCCGTGACGTCGCTCCAGACTCCCCAGGAGATCGGAGCGAGGTGGCTGTACCAGGGCCACTTGGTGAGGTTCGAGTGGCAATCCTGGCAGGAGCGCTCGAAGATGGCGGCGACTTCCGGCGGCACGGGCGAGGTCGCGGCCAATGTCTTCGAGGGATCCACGGGCGGATTCGTCCGCGGGACAGGAATGAACTGCGCGACGACGAGAAGCGCAAGCAATGTCCAGAAAATCCGCCGAAGCGATTTGCGCACGATTATTTCACCGGCCTTCTTAAATTCCTGGATGAGCGATCCGAGGTCACGGGTGGGTCATGTCCTCCGGGCGGACGAGTTTATCGAATTCCTCTCCGGTGAGATAGCCAAGCTTGATGACCGCTTCGCGGAGGCTGAGTTTTTCGTGGTGCGCTTTCTTGGCGGCTTCGGCGGCCCTGTCGTAGCCGATGCGCGGGCTCAGCGCGGTGACCAACATCAGGGAATTCTTCACGTAGAAATCAATTTGCTTGGTGTTGGCTTGAATGCCGGTGGCGCAGTGGTCCACGAAGCTGTTGCAGGTGTCCACAAGCAGCTCGACGGAGTGGAGGAAATTGAAAATCATCACCGGCTTGAAAACGTTGAGCTCGAAATTGCCCTGCGAGCCGGCAAAGCCGATGGCGGCGTCGTTGCCCATCACCTGGACCGCGACCATGGTCATAGCCTCTGCCTGCGTGGGATTGACCTTGCCGGGCATGATGCTCGAGCCGGGCTCGTTTTCCGGAAGCGTGAGTTCGCCCAGGCCGCAGCGCGGGCCGGAGGCCAGCCAGCGAACGTCGTTGGCGATTTTCATCAGCGAGGCGGCCAGGGTTTTCAACGCGCCGCTGGCGAAAACGATTTCGTCGTGGGCGGAAAGCGCGGCGAATTTATTGGGGTGCGTGACGAAGGGAAGGCCGGTCAGCTCGGCAATTTTCTTCGCGGCGCGCGCGCCGAATTCCGGAGGGGCGTTGAGGCCGGTGCCGACGGCGGTGCCGC
>Ga0209648_10004023_pt1 | contig 12442 bp, 13 predicted proteins | sample GraSoi2013_115cm_FD_185830 | JGI IMG/M metagenome (GOLD analysis project Ga0209648, IMG submission 185830) | Grasslands soil microbial communities from the Angelo Coastal Reserve, California, USA - Sample 9_17_2013_115cm (SPAdes) (version 2) | ecosystem: Environmental > Terrestrial > Soil >...
GTCGCCGAAGTCGTGCCTCCGTCTCCAGTCGAAGACCGCTCGGCTTGGATAGGCTCTATGAAGGGCAAGATGGAGATCCTTGGAGACATTATCTCCCCCGCATCGGATGAGGACGAATGGGAGGCCCTTCGCGATTGAAGCTTCTGCTGGACACTCACATTTGGCTCTGGGGACTGCGGGAGCCGAACCGGCTCGTCCCTCGAACTTTAAGTGAGTTGCGGGACACCACGAATGAAATCTGGCTCTCTCCCATTAGCACTTGGGAGGCGCTTCTGCTACACACCAAAGGCAAGATTCACTTGAGTGTGGATCTTGTTGAATGGCTTGCAGAATCGACCGCAGGTATGCGCGAAGCGCCACTCACACACGAAATTGCCCTTGTCGCTCAACAGTTGAATCTGCATCAGGATCCCGCCGATCGTTTTATCGCAGCGACTGCTATGGTATTGGGTTTGACACTGGTGACTGCTGACGAAAGGCTGCTGGAATTGGGGAACATCCGGACCCTATCGAACCGCTGACCTCCAGAGTCGATTCTGCTACGGACATTCTGGGCGCGGACCATTGTTAAACTATTTGCTTGTCTATTGCACATAAAACTCACCATGACCACGATTACCATCGAGCAAGCAGGCAAATATGACGGCCAGGAAGTCACACTCAAGGGCTGGCTTTACAACCTTCGCGAGTCGGGGAAATTGCTCTTCCCGATTTTTCGCGACGGCACCGGCATCATACAGGGCGTTTGCGCGCTGAAGGAAAATCCCGAAGCATTCGAATCGCTGAAGGGCCTGACGCAGGAATCGAGCGTCATCGTCACCGGCAAAATACGCGCCGAGAAGCGCGCCCCTGGCGGCTACGAAATCGGCGTCAGCAAAATCCAAATCGTGCAAAAAGTTCCGGAGAGCACACCGTTCCCGATCCAACTCAAAGAGCATGGCGTGGATTTTCTGCTCGACCATCGCCATTTGTGGATCCGCACGCCCCGGCAAGCGGCGATCCTGCGCATCCGCGCGGAGGCCATCCGCGCCGCGCGCGAATTCATGGACGGGCAGGGCTACACGCTCACCGACGCGCCGATGTTCACGCCCGCGGCGTGCGAAGGCACCTCCACCCTTTTCGAAGTAAATTACATCGACGAGCAAAAAGCTTACTTGACGCAAAGCGGGCAGCTCTACATCGAAGCCACGGCGATGGCGCTCGGCAAGGTCTACACGTTCGGTCCGACATTTCGCGCGGAAAAGTCTAAGACGCGGCGCCACCTCACGGAATTCTGGATGCTCGAGCCGGAAGCGGCGTACGTCGAATTGGACGAAGCGATGGCGCTGGGCGAGGGGCTGGTCAGCGCCATCGTGCAGGCGGTGCTGAAAAATAAGCCGCGTGAGCTCGAAACGCTCAAGCGCGACACCTCCAAACTCGAAAATGTAAAGGCACCGTTCCCGCGCATCAGCTACGAAGACGCCGTCGCCGTCTTGCAAAAACGCGGCAATCCCGCCAAGTTTGGCGACGACTTCGGTGGCGACGAAGAGACCATCATCTCCAAAGAGTTCGACCGTCCCGTGTTGATCCACCATTACCCGTCGGCGATAAAGGCTTTTTACATGCAGCCGGACGCCCAGCGCCCCGAGCTCGCCCTCGCCTTTGACATGATCGCTCCGGAAGGTTACGGCGAAATCATCGGCGGCAGCCAGCGCATCCACGATTACGACTTGCTGCTCAAGCGCCTGCGCGAACACAACCTGCCCGAAGAAGCTTTCCAGTGGTATCTTGACCTGCGCCGCTATGGCAGCGTGCCGCACTCCGGATTCGGAATGGGCCTCGAACGAACTGTTGCCTGGATTTGCGGCGCCGAACACATCCGCGAGGTCATCCCCTTCCCTCGCATGATTTATCGCGTGTATCCTTAGGGTTCTTTGTTGCAGTCGAAATATTCTCGGTTGCTAGTTCAGAGTGACTGGTGACTAGTGACTAGCAATAATCGAGCGACACTCGGCTTCTCCAGTCACCAATCACCAGTCACCGATCACCGGTTTTGGAAAGCACATGGCTCAAAAAGTACGCATCATCGGCGTCCCCATGGACCTCGGCCAAAGCCGCCGCGGCGTGGACATGGGCCCCTCCGCCCTGCGCGGCGCGGGCCTCCAGACCAGCATGAAGAAGCTCGGCCTCCAGGTCGAAGACATCGGCAATCTTTCCGTCAAGCAGCCAGAAGAAATGCCCGTGGGCGAAAAGCGCGCCAAGTATTTGCAGGAAATTGCCGAAACTTGCGGCGATGTCGCCGCCGCTGCCGAAAAATCCCTAATTGAAGGTTTTCTCCCGCTGGTTCTCGGCGGCGACCACTCCATTGCCGCGGGCGTTGCCGCCGGCGTCGCCAACTATTTCCGCAAGGAAAAAAAGCAGATCGGCTACCTCTGGCTGGACGCACACGGCGACATGAACACGCCGGAATCCTCGCCGTCGGGCAACGTGCACGGCATGCCGCTCGCGGCCATCATGGGCTACGGCGCGCCCGAACTGGTCGACCTTCTCGGCTTCAAACCCAAAGCGGAACCCGGCAACATCGTCATCGTCGGCGCGCGCGATCTGGACGCGCAGGAACGCAAAATCGTCAAGAAATCCGGCGTCCGCGTCTTCACCATGCGCGACATTGACGAACGCGGCATGCGCGACGTCATGTCCGAAGCCCTGAAATACGCCATGGACGACACCGCCGGCATCGCCGTCAGCCTCGATATGGATTTTGTGGATCCCGCCGACGCCCCTGGCGTCGGCACGCCAGTTCGCGGCGGCGTCACCTACCGCGAAGCCCATCTCGCCATGGAAATGATCGCCGACACCGAATCCATGGTTTCGCTCGAAGTCGTCGAGATCAATCCCATTCTCGACGAACACAACCGCACCGCGCTCCTCGGCGTCGAACTTGTCCTCTCCGGCCTCGGCCAAAAAATCCTATGATCAGTCATCAGTTGTCTGTTCAGAACGTGAGAAAAAACAACCACTGCACCAATCCTCCTTTTTCACTTATAACTGAAAACTGATAACTTTTGATCGCTGCACCGCCCGGCGGAATGAGATCGACTCGTGACCCCTGACAACAAGAAACGACTCAGAATTGGAATTTTATTTGGCGGCCGCTCCGGCGAGCATGAAGTCTCCCTCGCCTCCGCCGCTTCCGTGGTTCGCGGCCTCGACCCCGACAAGTACGAAGCCGTGCCCATCGGCATCACCAAGGAAGGACACTGGCTCATCGGCGCAGGCGCGCAAAAAATGTTGCCGGAAGTTTTGAAGGGCGGGCAACGCGTCATGATGACCGCCGACCCCACCGACGCGGCACTCGTCAAGCTGGACGGCAGCGGCGGTGGCCAGCGCCTCGACGTGGTTTTCCCCGTAATGCACGGCACCTTTGGCGAAGACGGCACGATTCAGGGCCTGCTCGATCTTGCCGGCTTGCCTTTTGTCGGCGCCGGCGTTCTCGGCTCCGCCATCGGCATGGACAAGGACGTCGCCAAGCGCCTCCTGCAAGTTGCAAAAATTCCCATCGTGCCCTGGATCACCGTCCACCGGCACATTTGGGAAAGCAAACCGCAAGAAATTCAAAGTGCCGTGGAAGCGGAATTCGAATATCCCGTGTTCGTGAAGCCCGCCACGCTCGGCTCGTCGGTAGGCATGACCAAAGTTCACTCCCGCGTTGAACTGGCGCCCGCGTTGAATCTGGCCGCCGAATTCGCCATGAAAATTCTCGTCGAACGCTGCATGATCGCTCGTGAGATCGAAGTTTCCGTGCTTGGCAATCACGATCCGCAAGCATCCGTGCCCGGCGAAATCGTCCCGCACCGCGAATTTTACGATTACGCCGCAAAGTATCTCGAAGAAGGCACGCAGCTCCTCATCCCCGCTGATCTCAAGCTCGCGCAAGTCCAGAAAATCCAGCAGTACGCTGTTGACGCCTTCCGCGCTCTCGAACTCAGCGGCATGGCACGCGTCGATTTCTTCCTGGAGAAAAAAGGCGGCAAGATCTATCTCAACGAAGTGAACACCATCCCCGGCTTCACTTCCATCAGCATGTACCCAAAACTCTGGGAAGCCACCGGCATCCCCTTCCGCGAATTGATCGACAAGCTGATCGAGCTGGCCCTCGAGCAGCACGCCGAAAAAGCACGCACCAAATACCAAATCGAGCTCCCCGCTGGCTCCTCCGGCGCCCTCGACACTTAGGTGTGCTTTAAGGAATTCCTCCACTCCGCTACGTCATTGACCAACCGGACGCTGACCCTCTTCTCAGAATTCAGTTCGCGGCCTTTTACTCGGACCAAGAATTTTTGTTACGATTCTTAATGTTACTGAATGGCGCTGGGATGGCGCCGCTGCAACGGTAAGATTGATTCCGACGCTCGCGGGGCAGGAGACTACTGCATGTCACTTCTCGATCCACCTGCCGATAAGCCAGATAAATCCCGGGCCATGGCTTTCACCATCGCGGCGCTTGTGGTGGTCGCGATTGTGTCGCTCTGGTTCACGTTCCGCTACTACCCGGAAAAGAGGGCCACGGAGCGTTTCTTCGACGCGCTCGTCGCGGGCGACACGGTCCAGGCCTACCAACTTTGGAAGCCCGGCCCGACCTACGCGATGAAGGATTTTCTCGCCGACTGGGGCCCGCAGGGCTACTACGGCCCGGTGAAGAGCTACAAGGTGATCCATGCCAAAGCCCCCAGCGGCTCCAATGCCATTGCGGTTTCGATTGAGGTGAGTCCCTTTTCACCGATGCCGGACATTTCCGACACGGAAAAGAGCCGCAAGACCAGAGTCGTCGAACTTTGGGTTTTGGCGGCGGACAAATCCTTCAGCTTCCCGGTTCCTTAATCGATTCTTCGAAGAAGAGATTCGTCCCTACTATCGGCGGATGTCGTCGAGCGCGTGAAGGAGCTCCTGCGGGGTGACGCAGGCGGTTCCGAGCTTGCCCACCACTACGCCAGCCGCAGTATTGGCGAGCATGGCAGCATCAGCGAGCGGCGCTCCAGCTGCAACGGCAAGGGCCAGAACGCTGAGAACCGTGTCCCCAGCCCCGGTAACGTCGAAAACCTGCCGGCCGGTTGCCCCGCGCTCGATACCCGGCTGGCCAACGCGCGCGTAAGTCACTTCAAAACCCGTTGCCGGAACGTGCAGATGGCGCGGCGAGGACTCTTCAAACACACTCATCCCTTTTTCACCCCGCGTGATCACCACAGCGCCGCAGCCGAAATGCGCGAGCAGCGCGCGCCCTGCCTCTTCCACGGATTTCTCATCAGCGAGCGAGCGCGTGACGTAGAAACCCGCTTCCTTCGCATTGCACACGATGGCCCGCGCACCACGATACGCATATAGCCTGGATGTCTTCGGCTTCACGAAAACGGGAACGTGCAATTGATGTGCGGCGCTCAGAACACGGTCGGCGAAATCGTCGGTGATCAGGCCTTTGTCGTAATCGGAAAGCACTAGTGCATGAAGTTTCTTGAGCGCGGAAAACAAGAATCGGAGAAGCTTTTCCTGGGTCTCGGCACGGAGCGGCTCGCGGCGCTCGCGATCGACGCGAACCACCTGCTGGTGCCGCGCGATGATCCGCGTTTTCACCGTGGTGACGCGTTTCGAATCGGCGATGATGCCTTTTCCAGCGATGTTCGCGCCGTGAAGGCATTTTTGCAATGCTCGCCCGGGCTCGTCATTGCCGGTGACGCCGAACACTTCCACGCGTGCGCCAAGCGTGGCGATGTTTGCGGCCACGTTCCCCGCTCCGCCCAGGCACTCGCTCTGCTCAACGAAATCCACGACAGGAACCGCTGCTTCGGGCGACAGCCGCGAGGCCGTGCCCCAAAGATACCGGTCCAGCATCAAATCGCCGAGCACGCCGATGCGCTTGCCGCGCAAGCGCGGGATCAAACGTTTCAACCGCGGAACACCATCGGCAATGTTGGTGGGCATGCAGTCTCTTCGATTTTTCAGTTGCTCAATGGCCTATTCCGGAGCGATCTTTGCCTCTTCCGGCAGCATGATGGGAATTTCATCGCGCACCGGATAGACCCGGCGGCAGGAGACGCACTTCAGGCCCGACCCATCGCTCAGCAGTTCCACCCGCGTCTTGCAAACAGGACAAACCAGAATGTCCAGAGCGTATTTCGGCAGTTCCATTCGTTTCTCCGTCCAGGATTCGCGCCTTCGCTGGCGTGAATTGGCACTGTATCAAACGCTACTGCGAAGGAGCAACTGCGGGCAGGGTCGAGAAGAAAGGCGCGCGGCGGCAGAACAGGCGCGGCGAAAGAACATTGTGCGGGAACAGAACGGCGCACTTCGCTGGATTCAAGCCATCAAAACTTTTGTGCAGGAAAAATGACCGGGACCAAAACTGCCCCTCGGACCAGTAGTTTTTGGAACGGTAAGCGCTGTAAGCTGGCGACGATTGCTGGTTCGAGTCCCTTTCTGTGGGAGAGCACCATGTATTGCGACCGTTGTGGACTGAATTTCCTGCCCAAGCAGTCCGTGTGCACTCGATGCAAGAGAGTGCCCACGCGGTACTGGTTTCAATTCATGAGTTTGGTGACAATTCTTGTGGCCGTGCTCTGCAACACGTTGCTGGGGCTGTTCCTGTTGCCGCGGCTGGCGATGGCGCACCACGGGCGAGTTTTGTTTCGGGGATGGTCTTGGTTCAACCAGCAAGCGGCCATGTACGGCTGGGTGCCTCTGGCGCTCGGACTGCTGGCCTGGGACTATTTCGTGTGGAAAGAGGCCCGGCCAAAGCTCAAAGGCTGGTTCACGCGCAAACTGCTCACGTTCTCGCTTATGGCGGGTGTAGCGCCGCTGCTGCCCTGGTGGATTCCGGCGGGCCAGCCTCCGTCGCAATTCTTCGATATGATCGGCAGACATTCCGGCGTGCCAATCCTGCTGGCGTGGGGCGTGGTGCTGTTCGTAATCATTCTTCTCTGCATTGATCCCGAATCGCGCGACTATCTTCTGGGCCACGGAAGAACCTTGAGCATTGTCAGTACGGGGATGCTGTTGCTGGTGCTGACGATGACGGTGGTCGGCTGGTCCCTCACGTATTGAGAATACTACTGAAATTTACAGCCTCAACATTTGAGCGCTTGGCCAATCAGGCCCCGGATGATGGGGGTGGACTTAGGAGTTCCAGGTGACGCGGGACAACCGTTTCTTGCGGGTTTTTCCCACTCAACGCCGGAAAGGAGGCGCGGGGCGACATCGATCGGTCGAGGAGTGAGTTTGAAAACGGCCGCGGCGGTCCAGGGCCGCCCGTCGCGAGTGCGATACTCGCGCACGTTCAGGGCATCAGCCATGCTGGTGAACGAGACGTCCTGAACGATCATTTCGGCCAAAAATTTGAGGGTCTGCATTTCCAGCGGGTCATCTTGCAGGTGGCGGCAGTCCGAGGCGATCCGAAGACCGAAGGGGATTTCTTCAAAAGCACTTGGGGCTTCCCGCTCTTCGGGCTCGGCGGAAGTCTCCACCTCGCGCTCCCATTCCAAAGCCACCAGGCTCCAACCGGCATCGTGCATCTTCGACAAGTAAACGGAAGTCGGCAGGATGCTGACCTTCTCTCGCATACGATCGATCTTTTTCACGGAAGCCTCCTGGAGGGGCGTTTTGCGGACGCGGAGGACGCAAATCCCCGAAGTGAATCAAGGCAATCTACATGCCATAGGCCGTAAGAGCAGAAGCCACAGAATCAAAAAGACTTCTGGCGGAAGCCAGACTCTCTGCCAGTTTGTCTACGTCCGCTAGCGCAATGAAAGTGTCGCGTTGCCGGACAGTTCATGAATCGTGCGGGAACCTGGGCGGCTCCCTCAGGAAGCGGCCGCTTTCGCTGGTAACGCCTTGAGAGCGTCGATCAGGATGTCCAGTTCAGCTTCCGTGTTGTAGTAGTGGGGCGACATGCGCAGGGCTGACTGGGCGTCTTTCTCGGCCATGTCGATGACAGCATGGACGCTGAGTGAGGCGGAGGTGTTGATGCCGCGCTGGCGCAGCGCAGTGACCAGCGCGGGAGCGTTCCAGCCAGAGACCTCGGCAGTAACAATGGCGGCAAGATCTTTGCCGCGGTCGAGGACGCGATAGCCGGGAAGCGCGGCCAGTTTGCCGCGGAGCGTGGCGGCGAGTTCACGGGCGCGGCGGCCGCCGCGGGAAACGTCGACGGAGAGAGCGTAACGCGCGGCTTCACCGAGACCGAGAATCAGCGCGCATGCGAATTCCCAGTTTTCGAAGCGCCGCGCGTCGGGTGTGAGTTCGAAAGTGTCCGCGCTGATCCAATCGGCGCCGCGCATATCAATGTAAAGAGGATGGTCGCCCCGTTGCAGGGCGCGGTCGGAAACACATAGAAACCCGATGCCGCGCGGGCCACGGAGAAATTTGCGCGCCGTGGCGGAAAGGAAATCGCAGCGCAGGCGCGCGACATCGATAGGGATCTCGCCGACAGCTTGGCAGGCGTCGATCAGATAGGGGACGCCGGCGGACTCGGCGATTTCCCCAAGAGTTTCGACGGGTTGCATGAGGCCGGAATTGGTGGGCACCCAGGTGACGGCGAGCAGGCGCACACGAGGCTCGCGCAACAGTCCGCGCACCGATTGGGGATCGACCCCTCCCTCAGGAAGATCCGCGGCGCGGCGGATTTCGATGCCCTGGCGGCGCGCCAGCGAGAGATAGGCAAGCTGGTTGGAAATGTAATCGTTGCGCGTGGTGACGATGACGTCGCCCGGCCGAAAATCAAAAGCGGCCAGCGCCTGAAAGAAGGCCACAGTGGAATTTTCAACGACTGCAATGTTGCGCGGTTTCGCGCCGAGAATCTGCGCCACGTTCGAGTAGGCGGCGTTCACGGCGGCTTCGGCTTCATCGGAACTTTCGTAGCCGCCCAGCACCGCTTCGCGCTGGAGATGCGCCGTGACGGTATCAAGCACGGAGCGCGGCATCAGGCCGGCGCCCGCGTTATTCAGATGGACGCGTTTCGCGCAGCCGGGAGTGTCTTCGCGCCATTGCATGAGCAAGCTTTCCACTGGCGTGCCTCCTTGGGCATTCCGTCGGCGACTAACCGCCAAAGACCTAGAGTAACTCTTTCCCGCAACAAGCGCAGTTCGGAGGATCGGAGGATCGTAGGAATCTCCTGTCAATTTGGCAGGTGCATCGGACCTGAGGCCCAGGCAGCATAAAACTGGGAACGCAAGAGTGCGCGTAAAAGGTAGAATCGCAGAGAAGATATTCTTGGTAGGAACCGATGCCGAAAAAACCGACGATTGATGGCGCGAGAACAATTTGCGCCAGTCGAGGCGCGCGTGGCGGCGATGCGGGAGCAGCGATGAGTTCGCAGATCGGTGCGGCAGTCCGGAATCGACGGGTGCGGTTTGCTGCTGCGTGTCTTGCATCGACCGCGGCGCTGTTTCCTGCCGGAGCGATGGCGCAGGATGCGGGAGCTTGCACAGCGGGAACGACATTGCGCCTCAGCGCACCCGAAGCAAGCCAAGGAACCTTGCTGCTGATACAAGTGAAAACCACAACGCCCTTGGCGGAAGTGCAAGGAGATTGGGACGGGCGGAGTATACCGTTTTGGCGGGAGGGTGCCGATGAAGGACTGCGAAAGGGACTGCTTGGAGTTGACCTCGAAAAGGCGCCCGGCGAATACGAGTTGAAAGTAACGGGACAAACGGCGGGCGGAGAGAAAATGAGCTGCAGCGCAAGCGTGACGGTCACGAAGGGCCGGTACGCTACAGAGAAGTTGCATGTAGAGAAGCAGTTCGTCGAGCCCGACCCGGAACAGATCAAGCGCGCCAATGAAGAGCGGCAGAAGTTGCGCGATATTTTTGAACGCATAACGGCGGAGCGCCTGTGGGACGGTAAATTTCGTATACCGCTGGATGGCGTGACCACCGGCTCGAATTTTGGGAAAAGGCGGATTCTCAATGGGAATCCCGGATCGCCACACGGCGGAATGGATTTGCCGGGCACAACGGGAACCCCGGTGCACGCCACACAACGCGGCCGCGTTGTGCTGGCTGAGGAATTGTTCTTTTCCGGGAACACCGTGGTGGTGGATCACGGTCTGGGGATTTACACCCTCTATGGCCACCTTTCCGAGGTCGACGCAAAGGTGGGAGACACTCTGGAAGCCGGGGCTGTGCTCGGAAAAGTTGGTGCCACGGGACGCGTCACCGGCCCCCACCTGCATTGGGGTCTGACGGTGCAACGAGCGCGAGTGAATCCGCTGCTCATCGTCAATCTATTGGGGAACTCATCGGCTGATACGGCTCGGAAAAAATCCTCCGAGCCCTGAACAAATTGAAACGAAGGCGCTGATCGGAACACTAAACTAAGGATAAGTCGGCGCCCTGGAAGCCGCGGTACGCGGCAAAAAGAGCATATCCCGGCAAATAGAAAAGATAAAACGGGAAATAGCGAACAGGGTAGGAAAATCGGAGAAGTACGAAGGTACTGTTTTAGATCCCATTTTTGTGGTACCTTTCTGCCATTGTCTAGGGAGAAGTAAGCAGGCAGTATGGGGCTGTGTGGGCAAGGTTCGTGCTAGTCTCTTCCGTTCTGTTGTTCTTTCGCTTTAGCACACTGCTGGCACGACTCGGTAGGCGGATGTCCGTCGAGTAAAGTTAGTCGTAAGCACCGAGCATTCATAGATCAGATTTGAGGTCGAAGCCGAAATGTCCCTGCTTCACTTTCGTTGCAAAGAGCGCCGGCGGACACTACGGGTAGCACTAACGGTGCCGTTGACGATCCACGGGAAAACGGATTCCGGCGACAGGTTCTGCGCGCAGACCCATTCGCAATCGGTGAACCGCCACGGTGCGTTGTTTCAGCTTGAAGAGATCGTGTTGGTGGGACAAACGCTGATCCTGATGAATGACCACACCTCGCAGTCGATGGAATGCCGCGTTGTCTCCATCCACCGGGCTCGCGACGGCAAGCAGTATGTCGGGGTGGAGTTCACTTCACCCGAAACGAATTTTTGGCACATGCAGTTCCCGATTCCGGGCGCAAAACCCCTGCGCCGGATCTTTCCCAAAAAGGTCTCTGCCTAAGGCAGAGCGCAACACTTCCGCCTCTCGATCCTGCATTCCTCCCGATTCACATTTTCGTTTTGCGCCTTCTTCTCGGTGGAGCGCATTTTTTCCCGGGCTCAGCGGCCGCCCCCGCGTTTCGCCTTCGCTGGTTTTTGCTTCGAGCCTTGTGCGCGGCGGGCTTTGGGCTGGAGATCGCAGCGCGTGTTTTCTTTGGAAGCTTCGCGATAACCAGCTCATAAGAATCGCGCAGCAAGCGCGCGAGTTCGTCCGGCGGCAAAGCGTCCCTGGTTTGCAATGCGACCCATTGCGCTCGCGCCAGGTACGGCGCGGGAATGATGTCCGGCCGTTCCGTGAGTTCGGCAAAATTTTCCGGTGACGCCTTGAAAGAGAGACACACAGGAGCAGGCTCCAGCGATGTCACCGCGAACATCTTTCCGCCGACTTTGAATAACAGGTCGCAGCCCCACTGGATCTGTTCCGTGGCGCCCGGAAACGAAAGGCAAATCTCGCGCAGCCAATCGACATTCATGCGCAAGAGTCTAAGCCAGGAGCCTTCTCTGCCTCAACCCATGGGATCCCCTGAGCCGCTTGCTAGATTCTTGATTCAAGAGGAGTTTTCATGCTGGATACGGAATTGGGAAGAGCCCTTTGCTGTTGCAGAGCCCTCCCCGAAACAAAACATTACCTTCCGCCGAAACGGAAGACGACGCCGGCCTGGATCCGCGCGTTGTTCTGATGCGTAGGTGTTCCTGCGCCGAAGTCAATCCTCGAGTAGAGGTAATCAGCCTGTATCAAGCGAATGGCCACACTCCGCGTCAACTTGTAGTCAACCCCACCCCCGAGTGCCATCGCAAAGCCGTTCCGAGAAGCAGAAGCGCCGGGGACGCTGATCGTGAGACGTGCCCCGCCAAACAATGCCTCGGCGAAAGGCTCAAAGCCACCGTGACCACGATAAGTCAACCTTGGCCCAAATACATAGGTAAACGCGTGTTCGCTCAAGCCGGATGGCAGGCCGGTCACCTTGCAACCCGCGAATTCCACTACAACGCCGAAGGAACTATTCAGGTTCCAAGCGAATGAACCGCCCCCACCGTGGCAGTCCTGGCTCGACGCGCCTCCGCCTGGGTTGATGCGAATGTACGTGTAGTTGCCTGCGACTTCGCCCCTGGGCTGGTCCTGGGCAATGACAGAACCTGCTGCGAATAACATGAGCCCACATAGAATCAATGCTTTACGCATTTTCCCTCCTGATCTTGTGGATGTTGGGCCTAATACTATGGTCTCGGGCTGGCGGGTGGAATTCAATGGAGAGGCTACTTTTGCGCCCTAACGGACAATAGGGCCCCATTCGGGCAGGAACAGCATCAGGATCACTTTAGAGCGCGGTCGCCCCCATCACCAGG
>Ga0209648_10004024_pt1 | contig 12438 bp, 15 predicted proteins | sample GraSoi2013_115cm_FD_185830 | JGI IMG/M metagenome (GOLD analysis project Ga0209648, IMG submission 185830) | Grasslands soil microbial communities from the Angelo Coastal Reserve, California, USA - Sample 9_17_2013_115cm (SPAdes) (version 2) | ecosystem: Environmental > Terrestrial > Soil >...
AACGATCTGGTGATCAAGATCGGCATTCATGAAGGTCCGTGTCTCGCGGTGATGCTCAACGAGCGCCAGGATTATTTCGGCCAGACCGTCAATATCGCCGCGCGGGTTCAGGGCCTGTCGACCTCGAAGGCGATCCACATCACCGGGCCGGTGAACGACGCGCCCGCGGTAGCCGCCATCCTGGACAAGGAGGCGATTATACCGATTCAAAAGCAGGCGGCGTTGCGTGGCATTGCCGACAAGATCGCCGTCTATGAGATCCCCTGAGATTGCCGAACGGTAATCATGTCGCCGGACCGGCCTGATTGCGCAGGTCGATTTTCCAACCCATATGTTGGGCAAGAACCGCCGAGCGGCGGCCAACTGACCTCACCCCAATTCGGTAGGAAGTGATGCTGGACGGACTACGGCAATTCATTGCCGACATTGTTTCTCCCACGGCGCACCAGGGCCGCGTATTTGACGACACCGGCTATCGCCTGGCGGCGACGGCGCTATTGATCCACGTCATTTCGCTTGACGGCGAACCCTCCGATATTGAAAAGCGCAAACTTCATAGTCTGCTCGAAAGCCGCTTCGGGCTTGATCCCGGCACCGCGGATCAATTGATCGCGTTTGCGACTCTGGTCGAGGGCGAGGCGGTCGATCTCTATCATTTCACCAGCGTCATCATGCGCTCGGTGAATGAGGAAGGCAGACTCCGCATCGTCGAAATGATGTGGGAGCTGGCTTATGCCGACGGCCAGGCCAGCGAGTTCGAGGATAACGTCGTCTGGCGCGCGGCCGATCTGCTGGGCGTATCCTCGCGGGACCGGATCGATCTCAAGCATCGTGTTGCCGGCAGGCAGCCCGCGGCGATCACGGGCGGCTGAGAAAGCGCCCCCTGGCGATCCGACGCGCTGCGGCCTGGCATTCGGGCTGTCGATCGCGCAATACCGGACATGACGAAATATTAATGTGCAATCGGCCCCCAGGGGCGCGATTGACCGCAGAATATTGCTGTTGAACGCCGCAGCATTGTGCGTTTGAACACGCCGATATGCTCGCTGGCGGGTTGCAGGAAGCTTGCATCCCGCCTAAGGCCTATGCTCTCGTGCTGGTGTTAGCCGCTTATCCTGCAATTAATTTAGAGCATTTAACCGTGACCGAGCGTGTGACGCTGATTACCGGTGCCTCGGCGGGAATAGGCACCGAACTGGCTCGCGTTTTCGCATCAAACGGCCATCGCCTCGCCCTGGTGGCGCGCCGCGCCGATCGCCTGGTGAAATTGGCGCGCGAAATCGCCGCTGCAGGCGGTGCCGCGCCGATCGTGATTGCGTGCGATCTCGAACAACCCGACGCCGGCGACAAAATTGCCGCAGTCCTGGCTGCCGAGGGGGTGGAGGTCGAGTACGTCCTCAACAATGCCGGTTACGGCTTGTTTGGCAATGCGGTCGAGCTCGACCGCGCAGAGCAGCTCGGCATGATCGCCGTCAACATCCGCGCCCTGACCGATTTGTCATTGCGGTTTTCCGATCAGCTGATCCGGCATCGCGGCGGCATCCTCAATGTCGGTTCGATCGCCGGCTTTCTGCCGGGGCCGGGAATGGCGGTCTATTATGCGTCCAAGGCCTATGTGCTGTCGTTCAGCGAAGCGCTGCGTCGGGAGCTCGCGCCGCATGGGGTGCGCGTGACCGCGCTATGCCCGGGTCCGGTGCCGTCGGAATTTCAGGCGCGCGCGGGGTTTGAACCCGGATTTGATTCGGCGATCCTGAATGTCAGCGCATCCGATGTCGCAAAGGCAGGCTATCGCGGGTTGATGGCCAACAAGCGGACCGTGCTGCCCGGCCTCGGCGTCAAGCTGGTGCCGTTTATGCTCCGGCTGTTTCCGCGCGGGTTTGTCCTGGCGGCGGTCGGCCGCTTTCAGCTGCGCAAGCGCCGCTAGGCGCTGAAGGCTTTTTTGGCCCGCGATTTGCTTTCTGAATTTTAATGTGAACTCACCCGAAATTAACGAACACTTAGGTATGCTTCTGGCCTGATAACTACCAAATACACAGAACCGTCGGATGTCGTTTCAGTCGAACAAGATCAACGCCGAAACCGTGCTGCCCTTCCCCGGCAGGGCACAGGCCGCAGCTGCCAAGTCTTCAACTGCCGTGCCTTCAACTGCCGTGCCTTCAACTGCCGTGCCTTCAACGGCCGTGCCTTCAACTGCCAAATCCCTGCTGCCGGTGCTGATCATCCTGCACCAGGAAACCTCGACCCCGGGCCGCGTCGGCAATGTGCTGCGGGCGCTCGGGCACAGGCTGGACATCCGGCGTCCGCGTTTTGGCGATTCCCTGCCGGAAACGCTGGATGGCCATGCCGGCGCGGTCATTTTCGGCGGCCCGATGAGTGCGAACGACCCCGATGATTTCGTCCGTCAGGAGATCGACTGGATCGCTGTCCCGCTCAGGGAGCAGCGGCCGTTTCTGGGGATTTGCCTGGGGGCGCAGATGCTCGCCATGCAGCTTGGCGCCAGGGTTGCGCCGCATCCGCAAGGCCGTGCGCAGATCGGATATTACCCGATCCGCCCCACGCCTGCGGGGCTTGAGATCTGCCCGAACTGGCCGGATCACGTCTACCACTGGCACCGCGAAGGATTTGAACTTCCCTCCGGCGCCGAATTGCTGGCGGAGGGAAGCGACTTCCCGGTGGAAGCGTTTCGATTGGATCATTGCTTCGGCTTCCAGTTTCATCCCGACGTGACCTACGCGATGATGCATCGCTGGACCACGCGCGGCCATGCCCGCCTCGAACTACCGGGCGCCCGCCCGCGCCATCACCACTTCGCCGATCGCGCGGTGCATGACGTGACCGAGCGCGCTTGGTTGAAGCAATTCATCGAGGGCTGGCTGGCTCGCGTGCCGCTATCGGTGATGTCGGAAGCCGCGGAATAACGCGCGCGGTCTTTCCAATTTAGCAGATGTGATAGTGTCCGCCGGTAAGCTTGCGAGCCAATCAGCAAGCACCAGGGGATGGCGGCATGACCAGCGAGGAATTCGCGCGGCTACTGAACGACTTTACGCTGTCGGCGGAATCCGGAGACGGCGCGCGCTTCGGTAAGCATTTTACCGAGGATGCCGTTTATTACGACTATATCTACGGCGCTCACAAGGGCCGCGCCGACATTGCGCACATGATGCAGAATCTGTTTCACCGCGACGCGGCCGACTATCGTTGGGAGATGTTCGATCCCGTCTTCGACGGCGAAAAAGGATATGCCTGGTCGCTGTCGAGCTTCATCTCGAAAATCCCGCAGTTCAAAGGACGGCACGTCGTGATCGACGGCATGAGCCGCTTCCTGGTGCGTGACGGCCTGATCGCCGAATATCGTGAAACCGTCAACGGCGGGGTTGCAATGGCGCAGCTCGGGGTCGAGCCCGACCGTATGACAAAAGTGTTCAAGCGCTGGACCGGATGGCTCAAGGAGCGGCCGGAAACACTGGACTATCTGGCGCGGCCCAAAGGTTCGCGCGCCGGGAAGCGCGTCTGAAAGCATCCGTCAACGACAACACGTTGTCGCTGACGGCAGTGAGCACAGGGAGATCGCGGTGACCTATCAGCATATTCTCTATGAAGTGAGCGACAAGATCGCGACCATCACGCTTCACAGGCCCGAGCGCATGAACGCGTGGACGCCGATCATGGAGCGCGATGTGCGCCACGCCATGGAGGCCGCCGCCGCGGACGATAATGTGCGCGTCATCGTGCTCACCGGCTCGGGGCGCGCATTCTGCGCCGGCGCCGACATGGAGGCGCTGAAAGGGCTCGATCCCAATGACATCAGGCGGGCCGAGAGCGTGCCGCCGTTCGATATGAACCGCAGGCCCGACTGGCAGACCCGCTACGCCTACTATCCCTCGATTGCCAAACCCATCATCGGCATGCTGAACGGCGCCACTGCCGGCATTGGACTGGTGCACGCGCTGTATTGCGACCTGCGCTTCGCCGCGGACAATACCGTCTTCACGACGGCGTTCTCGCGCCGCGGGCTGATCGCCGAGCACGGCATCAGCTGGATGCTGCCGCGCATCGTCGGCCAAGCCAATGCGCTCGATCTCCTGATGTCCGCGCGCCGGGTCCAAAGCGATGAAGCGTTGCGCATCGGTCTCGTCAATCGCCTGTACCCGCCCGAGCAACTGCGCGAGCAGACTTATGCTTACGCGCGCGATCTGGCCGACTTCGTCTCGCCGAGCGCCATCGCGGTCATCAAGCGGCAGCTTTACGATGTGCCGTTCCAGACGCTTGCGGAAGCTACCATCGACGCCAACCGGGAGATGGCGGTGGCGCTGCGCGGCAGCGATTTTCGCGAAGGCGTGGCGAGCTTCATGGAGAAGCGGCCTCCAAGATTTACGGGGAAATGAGCGTTATCGGATTTGCGTCTTTTACGGCCCGTCTTCGCCCAAGCGGGCTACGACGCGGCAGGCTTCGCTTGCTTCGCTACGATGGGCCGGGGCGTGGCTTGCCGAGCCGTAGCTTGCGAAGCAAGCGAAGGCGGGATCGAACCGCCGACCTCGTCATTGCGAACGACGCGCTCTCCCAGCTGAGCTATGGCCCCATCGCGGCCGCCTCAAGAGTGAGTGACGGCGGCCGACAATCGGCGCCATTTACAATCCGCGCCAAGGTCAAGTCAAGAACGGTGAAATCCCCGTTTTTGACGCCCTGTTGCCCGGAACTTCCCTTGTTTGCGAGGGGGGGAACCGGTATTTAGCAGGAAGTCCAATCCTCGACCTCCCCTGCGAGCTCATCCCCCATGCGTGCCGTTCTCGACATCGTTCTTATCGTGCTCGATCTCTATGTCTGGCTGCTGATTGCGTCTGCAATCCTGTCCTGGCTGATCGCCTTCAACGTCGTGAACACGCGCAACCAGTTCGTGGCGTCGGTGGCGGAGTTCCTGTACCGGATCACCGAACCGATGCTGGCGCCGATCCGCTCGTTCATGCCTAACCTCGGCGGGCTCGACATCTCGCCGATCATCCTGATCCTGATCATCATGTTCGTCCAGCGGGTGATCACCTACTACATCTATCCCAGCGTGTTCTGATCGCGGGCATGGACGCTTGATGGATCCATGGCGCTATTCCACCCAGGGCATCAGCGTTGCGCTGCGGGTGACGCCACGCGGCGGCCGCGACGATATCGACGGCGTTGAAACGCTCGCCGATGGCCGCACCGTGGTCAAGGTGCGCGTCCGCGCCATCGCCGACGGCGGCGAGGCCAATCGCGCGGTGACGGAGCTGCTGGCGAAAGCGCTCGGGGTGCCCAAGGCCAAGGTGCGGATTCTCTCCGGCACGACGTCGCGCCTCAAGCAAATTGCCGTCGACGGCGATCCCGCAAAGCTCGGCGAGGCATTGCGGAAGTTGACCGCCGCGAAGCCGGTGTGATGGACAGACAAGAGGATTGAGATGACCGCCCGGATCATCGATGGAAAAGTCATTGCCGCCGAGCTTCGCGCCCGCGTTGCTAACGAGGTTGCGCGGGTACAGCGCGAGCGCAGGCTAACGCCCGGGCTCGCGGTGGTGCTGGTCGGCAGCGACCCCGCCAGCCAGCTCTACGTCCGCAGCAAGCACAAGCAGACGCAGGAGGCCGGCATGGCGTCGTTCGAGCACGTGTTGCCGGCCGACGTCGCGCAAGATGAGTTGCTGGCGCTGATCGAAAAGCTCAATCGCGACCCCGCCGTGCACGGCATCCTGGTGCAACTGCCGCTGCCGAAATCGCTTCATACCGAAACCATCATCAACGCCATCGACCCGGCCAAGGACGTCGATGGGCTGCATCCGAGCAATGCCGGACGGCTTGCGGGCGGCTTTGCCGCGCTGTCGCCGTGCACGCCGCTCGGCTGCATCATCCTGACCAAGAGCGTGCATGCCTCGCTCGAGGGCATGAACGCCATCGTCATCGGCCGCTCCAACCTGGTCGGCCGGCCGCTGGTGCAATTGCTGCTCAACGAAAACGCCACGGTCACGATCGCGCATTCGCGCTCGCGCGATCTGCCGCAATTGTGCGCGCGCGCCGATCTGGTCTATGCCGCCGTCGGCAAGGCGGAAATGGTGCGCGGCGGCTGGATCAAGCCGGGCGCGACCGTGATCGATGTCGGCATCAACCGGCTGCCGGCAGCCGACGGCAAGACCCGCCTGGTCGGCGACGTCGCCTTTGCCGAGGCGTTGAATGTCGCCGGCGCGATCACGCCGGTGCCCGGCGGCGTCGGCCAAATGACGGTGGCGTGTCTGCTGGTCAACACGTTGCGCGCGGCGTGCGCGATTCACGGATTGCCCAAGCCGGGGGTGTGAGGAGAGCCGTCATTCCGGGGCGCGAGCGAAGCGAGCGAGCCCGGAATCCATAACCACGACAGGGAGTATGGATTCCGGGCCTGCGCCAAGTTGGCGCATCCCGGAATGACGGCGGTTAGTTCAGCGCATCGATCGCCTACTTCCCCTTCGCCCGCGCGATGCCTTCCACAATCAGTTTGTGCGCATCCTCGGCGCCGCCCCATCGCAATACCTTCACCCATTTTCCGGGTTCGAGGTCCTTGTAGTGCTCGAAGAAGTGCTGGATCTGCTGCAGGGTGATGTCGGGCAGATCGCTGTAGGTTCTCACCTTGTCGTAGCGCTGGGTCAGCTTCGAGGACGGCACCGCGATGATTTTCTCGTCGCCGCCGGCCTCGTCTTCCATCAGCAGCACGCCGACAGGGCGCACGCTCATGACCGCGCCCGGGACGATGGCGCGGGTGTTGGCGACCAGAACGTCGCAGGGGTCGCCGTCGCCCGACAGCGTATGCGGAATGAAGCCGTAATTGCCGGGGTAGCGCATGGCGGTATAGAGAAACCGGTCGACCACAAGCGTGCCGGCGTCCTTGTCCATCTCGTATTTGATCGGCTCGCCGCCGACCGGCACTTCGATGATGACGTTGACGTCACGCGGCGGATCGATCCCGATCGAGATGGCGTCAATGCGCATGGATGGCTCCGCCTGGCGTTGAACTGGAATCCTGGATCAGGACGCGGCGCGGGCCAAGGCCGGTTTCGAAACCCGGCGGAATTCAATTGGTCCAGGCGAAGGCGACCTTGTCGAGCGACTTGGGCCCGAATTTCTCGGAACTCCGCGCGACCATGCGGCCGCCGAGGGCGCGATAAAACTCCGTCGCGGTATCGTTGTCGGAAAGCGCCCAGATCACCATGCTCTTCAGCCCGCTCTGCAACAGATCGCGCCGCGCGGCGGTGAACAGCCGGCGGCCGAAGCCAAGCCCCTGAAATTCCGGCCGCAGATAAAGCTCGTAGATCTCGCCTTCGAAGTGCAGGCTGCGCGCGCGGTTGCGGCCGTAATTGGCATAGCCCGCCACCTTGTCGCCGAACACCAGCACGCTGACGCGGCTGCCCTTGCGGATCGCGCTGTCCCACCATTGCGGGCCGCGGCGGTTGATCAGCTTCTCCAGCTCGGCGCCCGGAATGATGCCCTGATAGGCCGAGCGCCAGGCCTCGTCATGGGTGGACGCTACCGCAGCCGCATCAGCAGCTTTGGCCGGCCGAACCTCGATCAGGGTTGTGCTCATGGTTCTAATCAAAGCAAGTCGGCGCGTCCGCTTCAAGGTCTATCGTTAATTATCGGTTAACCTGTGGATTTTCTGCATCAGTTTTGCTGGTCTGCTGTACCGAAAGAGGACAAGGAGGTGCCTTTAGGGGCGTTCGGATGACGGTTGGCAGGGCACAACGGGGCGCCAGCGCGGCTGTCTTCACGGAAAAATGCTCCGGATTTGATTCGCCGTGCGTATTCTGCGCGCGAATCCCAACCCTGCCTCCCGGGCACGTCAGGTAAATCGATGCAGGTGTTTAACGCGCTTTTTGCCCTGGTTTTGCTGGGAGCCGTCTGTAGCGAGACGGCGACGGCGCAAACCCGGCTCGGCGCGCAAGGCGCCGAAGCCGGGCCGAACCGTATGCAGCAATGGCTGGTCCCCTCGCCCGATCCGGACACCGCGGCGCACGCCCTGCTGTTTCGCCCCCTCGGCGAGGGGCCGTTTCGGCTGGCCGTGATCGCGCACGCCTCGACGCAAAACGTGCTGCGTCGCGCGCAAATTCCGCAGCCGGAATACCGCGCGCTGGCGGCGTGGCTGGTTGCTCGGGGCTTTGCCGTGCTGGTGCCGGAACGCCCGGGCCATGGCGCGACCGGTGGAAGATACCTCGAAGACCAGGGCGGGTGCGACGAGGCCGACTATTCCCGCTCAGGCCACGCCACGGCGGATGCGATCGCTTCGGCGCTGGACTATCTGCGCAAGCAATCCTTCATACGGCAGGACGGCGCCGTCGTTGTCGGGCATTCGGCCGGCGCCTGGGGCGCGCTGGCTTTGGCCCGCGAGAATCCGCAAGGCGTATCGAACATCATTGCGTTCGCGCCGGGACGCGGCGGCCATGCGAACGACTTCCCCAACCGGGTCTGCGCGCCGCTCACGCTGCTGGCGTCGGCGGCCGAGTTCGGCAGCAACGCGCGCGTGCCGGTGACATGGCTGGTGGCGGCCAACGACAGCTATTTTTCGCCCACGCTGTCGCGGCAGCTGGCCGATGCGTTCCGCGGCGGTGGCGGCGAAGTTGACTTTCGCGTGCTGGCGCCATCCGGCAGCGAGGGCCACTGGCTGGCGGAGACGGAGGCCGGCGTAAAAACTGCCGGACCGGAACTGGACCGCGCGCTGAAGGCGCTCGCACCGACCGCGGCGAAAAAGTGATGACGATGTATTTTTTCGTCAAATATCTGCATGTGCTCGGCGCCATCATTATTCTCGGTACCGGAACCGGCATTGCCTTCTTCATGCTGATGGCGCATCGGAGCCGCGATCCGGCCTTCATTGCGCCCACCGCGGCCAACGTCGTGATCGCCGACATGCTGTTCACGGCATCAGCGGTAATCCTGCAACCGGTCACCGGCGGCGTGCTGATGGCGCTGTCCGGCACCGCACTCGCCGAGCTCTGGCTCGTAACCTCGCTTGGGCTCTATGTGGTTGCCGGGCTGTTCTGGTTTCCCGTGATCTTCATGCAGATCGAAATGCGCGATCTGGCGCGAATGGCGGCGGCGCGGCAGCAGCCGCTGCCGCCGCGTTACTTCGCGCTGTTTCGCCGCTGGTTGGTGTTCGGCATTCCCGGCTTCGGCTCGGTCATGATGATTCTCTGGCTGATGATCGCCAAACCGTTTTAGGAGCCCTGATAACAGGTAGCGTTTTGAAGGGAGCACGCTTGTGACCAACCCTTGGCCCGACGATGACGTGATTCTTTACGACGGCGTGTGCGTGTTCTGCTCGCGCTGGGTCCGTTTTGTTGCGGCGCGCGACAAGGAGCGCCGTTTTCGCTTCACCGCGATCCAGTCCGGTTACGGCACGCGGCTGGCGCGGGCGTTCGGCATCAACCCTGACGATCCCGACACCAATGCGGTCGTCCATGGCGGCGAGGTTTTCTTCAAATCCGACGCCGCGCTGACGGTGCTGTCGCATCTGCCGGGTTGGGGCTGGGTGCGCGTGCTGCGCCTGGTGCCAACGCGGTTCCGCGACGCGCTCTACAATCTCCTCGCCCGCAATCGCTACCGGATTTTCGGGAAGTATGAGACGTGCTTTCTCGGCGATACGGCGTTCAGGGACAGGGTGATGGAATAGGGGAGGCGAAGGAGACCGCGACGACTATCTAAGCGATCAAAGCCGCCTTAAGTTAAAGCTGGCCGCGATGGCGAGCCGTTGCAGGCTTCAGTTTATGACCAAAGCAGTTTTCACCACGAAGGTTACGCCAAGCTACAACGATCTGCCCGAGGTCCGATATCATTTCCCTCGCGCGTATCTTAATCAAGCTAGGCAAGCCGTCGGCGATCATATCGTCTACTACGAGCCTAGGCGGTCGAGCGTGGAGCTTTCAAGCTTCGGCGGTCGGCAGTCCTATTTCGGCGTAGCGCGCGTTACAGCGGTTGTCGAAGACGACGCGCTGGCGGATCACTACTACGCTCTTGTCGATAACTATCTGGATTTTGATCGACCGGTGCCGTTCTCTGAAGGCAGCGAATATTATGAGAGTGCCCTGAAAAAGGCAGACGGCAGCACCAACAAGGGTGCATTCGGCCGAGCCGTGCGCCTCATTCCGGATGATGAGTTCGACCGAATATTGAAATCTGGCTTCGCTCCAATTCTTGGCGAGAACCTAGCATCTCAAGAAGTCGCGCTACCCGGATTCTCGGATCCGCCTACCCCATTTGAACGCCCGATCGTTGAAATGACCGTCTCACGGCCATTTCGGGAGCGATCGTTCATGCACAACGTGCGCGCTGCCTATTCAAATCGGTGCGCGATTACCGGATTACGTCTAATCAATGGAGGAGGTCGCCCCGAAGTTCAGGCGGCCCACATTCAGCCGGTCGCTTCGAACGGGCCTGACTCCGTCCGCAACGGACTGGCTCTTTCGGGAACCGTGCATTGGATGTTTGATAGAGGGCTCATCTCGATTGGCGACGATTTTAAAATCCTCATTGCCAAGAACCATGTTCCTCAAGATGCCGTTCGCCTTCTGAATCAGAGTGGCACGATCCATCTACCTAAGGACCAAACTCTTTATCCAAATTCGCATTACCTGAAATTTCACCGAGATGTGATTTTCAAAGCTAGTGCTGAGCACTCTTTGCGATGAGAACCTCTCCCGCCGCCCTTTCCCCGCTGTCCCGCGCCCCGTGCGCAGTGGAGAAAAAATTCGGCGAGGTGGCTTCCCCGGCGAAAAACAAACGGCCATCGACGGGGGCGGCGAGCACGGCGCGCATCCCCGCGTGGCCGGGCAGGGCGTGCGAATAGGAGCCGCGCGCGAACGGGTCGTGGGCCCAGCGCGATTGCGCCAGCGGTTTCAGTTTGCGGCGGTAGTCATTGCCGAGCAGCGCCGCGATCTCGTCGATCGCCTGCGCCGCCAGCGCGCCGTCGCCGGCATCTTCCAACCCGCGCGCAAAGCTTCCGCCGAAATAGCCTTCGATGCAGGCTTGCCCGAACGGGCGCAGATGAAAGCTGCCCATCGCGGTGCGCATGGTGGCGCCGCGCAGATTGCCGTCCTTCGGCAGCGTCTCAGGCTGGTCCAGCGCCAGCATCACCTTGTCAGCAAGGCCGAGCGGCAGGCCGCGCGCCGCGTCGACCTTCGCCGGCAGCGCGGGGCTAAAACGAATCGCCTCGTCGGCGATCAGATTGGTCGGCACGGTCACGATCGCCTTGCCGGCGGAAACCGTGCCCTGCGATGTCTCGATCCGCAGGCGCGTGCCGGAATGATCGATCAGGGTGACCTGCGTGTTGAGCGCGAGCGGGCAGGGTGCGCCATAGGCCGCCATCAGCGCGCCGTAGCCGCGCCGCACCCGCCAGTTGATCCCGGTGTCCTCGTAGGCGTCCATGTCGAGGATCGAGACGGAATCGAGTTCGCTGCCGTTGATGTAAGTCGAGATCGCATCGATCATCGGGTTCCAGCGGTTGCCGGGCTCCAGATATGAGCTGGCGGCGCTGTCGCGGCCGCTTTTCGCGGCCTCGTCGGCGCGCTCGTAGAAGTCATCAAGCGCGGCGATGAAGTCGAGACGCTCCTTGAGCGGAAAACCGGCGTCAAAACTCTGCTCGCGCCACGGCGGGCGGGTTTTGTCGATCTCGAAATTCAATTGCCCGGCGATTTTGACGAACGAATTCTTGTCGGCCGAGTGCAGCCAGCCGCAGCCGACGTCGAAGGCGATACCCGGCGCGGCCGTGATGGTGTGGCCGCGTCCGCCGACGCGGTCGCGCGCTTCCAGCACGATGACCGAGAGGCCGGAGTTTTCCAGCGCCCGCGCCGCGCCAAGGCCGGCGGCACCGGCGCCGATAATGGCGACATCGAATTCGGAGGGGAGGGACATGGATTATTTCACCGTCGTCATTCCGGGATGCGCCGCTTGGCGCAGGCCCGGAATCCATACTCCCGATCGTGGTTATGGATTCCGGGCTCGCTCGCTTCGCGCGCGCCCCGGAATGACAACCAATATTGAAACGATACGGCTAAGCCAATAGTTCGCTCACGCCACCGCTTCCTTGGCCTTTTCCGCGCGCTTGCGGTCGTTGGCGTCGAGGAATTTCTTGCGCAGCCGGATCGACTTCGGGGTCACCTCGACCAGTTCGTCGTCCTCGATATAGGCCAGCGCCTTTTCCAGCGTCATCTGGATCGGCGGCGTCAGGCGCACCGCTTCGTCCTTGGAAGTGGTGCGGATGTTGGTGAGCTGCTTGCCCTTGAGGATGTTGATCTCGAGGTCATTATCGCGGGTGTGCTCGCCGACGATCATGCCCTTGTAGACCTTGCAGCCGGGCGTGATCATCATCGGGCCGCGGTCCTCGAGCTTGAACATCGCATACGCCACGGCCTCGCCCTGATCGTTGGAGATCAATACGCCGTTGCGGCGGCCCTGGATGTC